>TBL_comb48_EPIDRAFT_1000292_pt1 | contig 39730 bp, 49 predicted proteins | sample TroBogEpilimnion_37_FD_10681 | JGI IMG/M metagenome (IMG submission 10681) | reverse complement strand
AAGTGTTTCTTTTTCTTTTTCAAGATTTGCAAGAATTTCTTTTATAACAGCTTGTGGTCTCAAACCACCTAAAAAAGCCTCATTAGTTGTATCTATTGAATAACTTTCAAAATTTTTTAAATATTTCATATTAATTTTAATATTTTTTTATAATCTATATATTTAATTAAAAATCTTACTTTTTTCAACTTTTTCTTCAAAATAAAAATTAATATATAATAAAAATAAAATAAATTACTATGATAATAAAAAAATTCAATACCCTTAACGAGAAATGGAAAGGTAAAGAAGTTGAGGTTCAAAAAACAGGAGAATATGCTGATAAAACTATAGCAGAACTTAAAAAAATGAAATCAGATCTTAAAAAAGAAAATGATAAATATCAAGAAGATGGTAAAGATGTTCCTAAAAAGAATAAAGAAAAAATGAGTGAAATCATATTTGCTATAAGAGCAAAAGGTGGTTGGAAAAAAGGTGAAGGTGCTACTAATGAAGGTATGGAAACTGAAAATTATATGTTTTTTAGTAACTTAAAAACAATTAAAAGATTAGTTGATGAAATGTTGGAAATGGATGAAAATAATGTAGATGATTTACTTAAAGATCATGATTGGGCTTCTAATCATATATCAGTAGCAAGTGAGAACTTAGAACAAGTTTTCGATTTTTTAGCAGGTACACAAAGTGATGATTTTACTAATTCAGAAGAACCAGAAGTAAAATCTTTTAAAGACTTTAAAGGTGATAATCCACAAGAAAACATATAAAAATGATATTTATAAGTTAATATATAAATAATAAAAAATAAAAAAAATTATGCAAAATTTTAAATACTTAAAAACCTTTGATGCATTTAATTATAAAGATGAAATAATAGAAGAAGGTTGGTTTGGTCCTAAAGATGGTGAGTGGTCTAAGGATATCAATACGAATTGGAAATCATTACAAGATGGTAAACTTTCTAAAGAATCTTTAAAGAAACGATTTGAACAATATGGTTCAAGCTTTGGATTTGATGGACAAAATGCAATAAACTATGCAGGTAAACAAGCACCAACTGTTTATGCTTATTTATATAAAAATGCTGATTACAAAACAGTTAAAGAAGATGAATTTGCTAAAGTGCACTTTGATAGATGTAAATCAGTTGTAAAAGAAGGTGAAAAATGGATTGATAATACTTTGGTTAAAGGAAAGAGTGGTGTCAATGATTCAAATTAAAACAAATAACATTTAAATGAAAAAAATAGATAATTTTTATCTATTTTTTTCATTTATTAATACTTAATATTTTTTTATCAACATTTGTTAATGATTCAAATCCAAATTCATTAATCTTATCTAGGATTGTATCAACATTTAAATTTTCTATTAAATAATTTTGAAAATGGCTATCACTAATATCAATTTTACCAATTAAGAAATCATTAGTTATATCATCTATATCAAATTTAACTTCATATTTATAAAATAAATATTTTATATATTCTAAAGCTTCTTGATTACATAAATAATAAACAAACATATGACCATTTTCATCAAACATATCATACGATCTATTACCATTTTCAAAAAAGTTAAATATTCTATCTTCCTCATCTTTAGTGAAATTTGATGTTAATATCTCATCTCTTTCTTTAGTTAAATCAGTTTTAATTTTGAAGATCTTCATGGTGTAAATATTTAATGATTGTTTAACAAATATATAATATTAATTTGAAATATCCTAATTAATTTATAAAAAATAAACTTTCAATATAACTATATATAAAATTAATATGGAAAAACTTGAAGAACTATTAGAATTTCTCTTTGAACGTAGAGAAGATAATAGAGTGGAATTTAGAGCAGAAGTAAGTGGTAATGCTACAAATTACTATATATACTTTACTCCTGATCAAAAAGATGATAAGGGTTTAAATAAATACTTCCATAGATTAACTATCTACATTAATAGTGAATTTAAATTCATTGAAATAAGTTATGGTAATAGTAAAGATGATGAAGTGACATTTAAAGATGATACATTAATTGATACTTGGTCAGAAAAAATAGAAAATTATTTAGAAACAAAAAAAAGTGAAATATTTGACAACTTAATCAATACTGCTTTTTCAGATGCATATAAAAAAGATTTCCTTAGAGATTGGAAAATGATAAAAATATTAGATAAAAATGAACCTTTATAATCAAGAAGAACTAGATAGAATTAGTAAAATAAAAGAAACTAATGATAAATTAGAAGAATTTTTTAATGATAAAAGAACCGAATGGAATAATAATGTTGAACCTTTGTTTAAAGTATTAACTGTGGATCTTTCTAATCCTTCTAACGGGAAAAAAATATTAGAAGCACAATCATTAGCACTATCATACAGACAAATGATAAATGAAAATATAAATTTCTTTTTAAATAAAAGAAGTAAAGAATCCACCAAGATTAAAAAAATAAGACAAGATAAATTTGTTTTTTACGCAATTGGGTTTCAAGTTAAAACAAATACAGGTGAAAAAGCTATACTAATAGATGCACATTTAGCAGAGAACGATCGTTGTATTGAGCTAATAGAAAGCTACATAACCTTTTTGAGAGATACTGTTAAAAATCTAGAAGCATTTGGCTTTACTATTAAAAATATGATAGAATTATTAAATTATTTAGGAAGATAAATATGAAATTTAGATTAAAAGAAGATTGGTATGTTGAAGACTTTTTTGATAAAGTTAAAATATATGATGCTGGTCAAGTATTCACACCAACAGAGGATGGTAGATATTTAATGAAAGGACTTAATGGCTCGGAAATGTATCTTCGTTATGATAACATGCTTACAGCAAAAGGTATAGGAAAAGATGGTTTACCAGGTGAACCATTATTTGAACCCATAAACGAACAAGAAATTGAATTAATTGTTGAAGAAATAAATGATGAAATTATTGAAGATACTAAAAAGTGGAGAATACAATTGGATGTAAACACAACACAATCCAAATTAAAAGAAATACAAAAATTTATACATGAAAATATACCTAATATGTTATGAGAATAAATAAAGCAACAGTAACCTATTCATCTATCGTTAAAATAGGTGAAGAAATACAAAAATTAGAAAATGAAACAGGTCTAAAATATCTTAAATTACATAGAGGTGTTATGGATGTTACAAATATTGATATTAATTCAGTTAATATTAATTTAGACCTCAATAGCTTGACTACTCAACAATATAGTGGGAATGATGGTCATCCCAAACTAATAGAAGCCATTAGAGAGGACTTTGATATAAAAGATAATATAATTATAACACCTGGTGGAATGGCTGCATTAGATCTAATTATAAACTCACTTGATAATAATATATTTTGGATTCCAAATTTCCACTGGGGCTCTTGGAATAAAATATTAAAAACTCATGATAAGGATATAAAAACATTTGATGACTTCTCACTAGATAATTTCAGACCTAGAAGTGGTGTTGTTATGTTGTGCTACCCATCTAATCCAACCGGATATTGTCCTGATTTTAAAACATTAAAAACTTTTATAGATTATACAAAGGATAATAATATTACTGTTATATTAGACTTACCATACTATCATTTATTTAATAGTAATGAAATATCTGAACTTCTATATGATAATGTAATTCTAGTATCATCTTTTTCAAAATCAATAGGTTTATCAGGATATAGAATCGGATTTATTTCAACTAAAAATAACGAATTATATCAAACTTTAAAAATAAGATCTCTTTATAAATATAATTCAATATCAACTTTACCCCAAATAATAATATCTGAATTGTTAAAAGAAAAAAAAGTAATATCAAATTATAGAAATATAACAGTAGAACACATAACTAAAAATATTAAATATCTAACTGATAATGGGCTATTGTTCAATGAATATACAAGCATACCAATTGGACCATTTGCAGTAATTAGTATTGGTTATGAGAAATTATTAGAGTATAAAATTTCAAGTGTACCAATTAATAATTTCTCATTATTAAAAATGAGAATACATGATAATTGTAGTAGAATATCAGTTGCAGTAAATCATGATCTATTTAAAGAATACTTTGATAGATTATTAAAATAAAAAAAACGACACTATTTGGTGTCGTTTTTTATTTCTTTAAATGGGAAACGAAATTGATAGTTATTAACCCATCTACCACCAATTTCTATTAGAGAATTATCAACACTTTTACCATCATCATCTAATTCATAACCTAAATCTAACATTCTCTTTTCTATGCTTAGAAAATCTCTAAGAGCTTTAAATGGATTGGCTTCTGTCAATTTCTCAGCGTGACCTACTATTAAATAACCATTTTTATTTTTATCAGCATAATGTTGATTTTCTTTATTATATAAATAAAACATACCGTCTTCCCAATATGGTTTAATCTCAATCTTAAATCCATTATCAATTAAATCAATAAAAATCCATTTTATCTCTTCTATATTTGGATCATTTGATTCTACTATTCTACTAAATTTTCTCATTATAATTTGTTAACTTTAATCTTATTTGGAAACTTTTTAGCCATTTCCAAAAGCTTCTCAACTACTTCAATACCTTCCTTATCAAATTTAAGCGGATTACCTATTTCATCATTGCCTATATACTCTTTTCTTCTTGGTTTAGACCAAAGAGCATCATAATCAAGTCTTCTTTTAAGAATACCTCTAAGAAAATCTTCATAACCAGGGTATTCAGCAACAAACACATCCACCGCATTATCAATATCACGATCTATATCTATTTGCCAACCAAAATATTCTGGTGTTTTCCAACCATTTTCATTAGCAACATCTATTCTAAAATAACTTGCATCATTTAACTTACCTTCAATTCCACTAACACCTAGAACATTCTCAACATATGATTTAAATTCTTTCCAACCATGAACATCCTTTGATGGTACAGAAGTACTATCATTATATCTCAAAAAAATATCAGAATATGTTCCATCATTAGTTTTCTTACCTATTATCATTTCATCAGCTTTAAAATAATCTAAACCAAGATCAAATAATCTTTTATTAGCAATGTAAATATCATTAATACATTCCATATAATCCATATTATCATCTTTAGAACCATAACGAGTAAGATGTATAGAATAGAAAGATTTTGCATGATCAATTTTTAATTCAAATCCATTATCAATCAAATTAATAAATATATTTTTAATATCAGTATAAATCTCACTTTCTAGTGATTCTATTATTTTAGTAAATTTTCTCATTAATCTCTAATATCTTTATCTATCTCTTTATCATGCTCTTTGTCAGCTGTTGCATCAACTTCCATAGCATGATATAGTTTTTTAACCTCACTATCACTCATTGCTTTTAAATCGCTCTCATCAAATGATGAAACATCAATTAACCTCTTTTCCATCTCTTTACGACTTATTCTCTCCTTATCATTAGGATCCAAATCATAACTATTCTCAGGATGTCTGTTAAAGTTCTTATACTCTTTTAAATATTTAAATTTCATAACATTATTTATTTTTTTTTCTGATATACCCAAAATAAATTGAATATCCTTTTCAATAATATCCAAGCCCTCATCAACAGATTTAACAGATTTTTCAAAATCTATACTATCACCTGCATATTTTGTTATATAAAGATCATCAATACTAAACTCATATTTAATAGCTAAATCATCTTTTGTGAAATTAACAATCAAATCATGATCATTTTTATTCTCCCACTCATAAATCAAATTTGATGATATTGATTGATCCTGTGCTTGTGCCTGACTTTGTGAAATACTATTAACCAAATCACTAATTTCCTGCATTTTTGCATCTATCATACTATTTGAATTATCAACAAATTCTAAAATATATCTATTCCATTTTTTTATCATAGATTATATATTAAAATAAAATAAACAAAAATGTCTTTTTTGAATATATTATTTATAAGATTAAATTATATGAGCAATAAAACAAAAACAAAAATAAAAGTAAAATCTGATATGTTCCCTGATTTTATATCAAAGTTAGCAGACCTAACTGATATATCAGATACTATTAAACTCAAAATTGATAACGATAATGTTATGATGTACTCAACATTGGGTGGGGCAGTGCTTTTAGCATTTAAAAATTATCTAATTGATACAAATGACTATTTCATTATTGATGAACTTGAATACTCAATCGATGTAGTTATATTAAATGCTAAAAAATTTGTTAAAAACTTAAACTTCTTAAAAGAATCAGATAATGTAGTTATAAACTTAACACATAAATCATCCCAAGATGATGATAATGTAATGGTTGCTAGAACAATACAAATAACAGGTGGTAAACTTAAAATTAATTGGGTTGCCGGTGAACACTATGAAATTAGAGATATCACAAAAGATATATTAAATGATAGACTTAACCTAAGACATCGTAAATGGAATTTTACCATATATAAACAAGATTTTAATGATATTAAAAAATTATCATCTATAAATGGTGATAAATTACTTAATATAAATGTAAATAACGGAAAAGTAGTTATATCAGAAACTGGTGCTTGGGAATTAGATATATTTGATACAATGGATGACCGAAATTCAACAATGATATTAAATAAAAGATTCCTAAAATGTATAGATGATAGCAAAGATATAGATTTTAGTATATTTGAAAATTTTATGCTAATTAAAGATAATACCACAAATCTAATGCTATCCTACGAACAAAGCTTTGATGAAAGTGAATATGAATAATAGACGAACATATTATAGAAATAATGTGAGAAATTCAAGATTTCCATATGTGCTTATTCTAGTGATAATATCACTATTATATGTTATGAATAATATGAATAAAGACAATAACGAACTAATCACAGATAACGAAATACTACAATACGAAATACTAGAAAAAGATTCCATAATAAATTCATTAAATGAAAAAAATATTAATGTAATTAAAAAAACACCAAAAGTAAATATAATAAAAAAAGTATATAATAGACCTAGTAAGATCACAATTGATGATAAACTAATTATAAATGAAAATGTGGATGAAAACCCATTTACCAATGAAAATGGGTTGGATAGTGATACTAATGTGATCTTTTAATTATTTTTTAAAAATTCTAGGAATTCTTTTTCATTCATTTTTGATTTAGTTGAATTTATAAATCTTTTAGTTATACATAAATTTTTAATAGAACCTATTTCACTTGGATCAATATTATTTAAAAATCCATAATAAACTGAATTTTTATGATCTATAGTTGGATAGAAACGATGCGTGTGTGTATGTGAAAAATATCCCTTTATATTCTCACCATCATAATAATCAATACCATTCCAGTTTTCATACAATTCCTTTTTGAATTTATTAGTTATTTGTCTAACATTCTTTTTATATAATTCCCATTCACTTAATAAATGTTCTGGAACTATAATTCCCCTTTCTATTTTAGTATCTATCATTGCCTTTTTAATCTTAGGAACTTTACTAACATTATCAAACCCATATCTATCTAAACATGTTTCTTTATTTTTTAAAATTATATCATTCTTTTTAGCATTATATATATTTTTATATTCATCAGTTTGTGAATAAAATTCAACCCCATATTTTTCTAAAAATGTGTGCTTTGACTTTTCCATTGAAACTTCCTTTTGTTCAGTAATTCTATTTTTAAATTCATCAGTTTTTGAATATGAATCCACTCCATATCTTTCAATTAAAGTATTCTTACTTTTATTTCTAAATTCATCAGATGCCATCCATTTTCTATTATGATCCTTACTCTCTTGTGTTTCAAAATAAGATTTTACACCATATCTTTCCAACATAGTTTTTTCACCCTTATCAGCACCTTTTTTAATACCCCTCCATTTTAAACTTTCTGTTTCTTTAAATTCATTTGTCATCGAATAAGATTTTACACCATATCTCTCAATACAAGTATTTTCCTTCACGTGATTTTTACATTTGAAACAAGAATAATAGTTTTTAGAATTTCTATTAAAATTTGATAAATATTTATTATAATTTAATATATTTTCTGAACTACATATTTCACATATAGCAGTTATCTTAACTTTTGACCCTGGTAACAAATCACATACTGATATTAGAATTTCTTTAACACCATTTTGTATTTCATAACCTAAATTTTTAAAATGTGTTACGTTTCTACAATTTATCTTTACTAAAATATTTCTTTCCTTTATCATAAGTTTAAATACTATTTTTAATTATATATAAAATATCATAGCTCCCCTTTAAAACTTATTTGAGTTAATTTTATATAATTAATATGACTAGAGAAGAAAAGAAATTGAAAATCGAGTCTTTAAAAAAACAAGCGAGCGAGCTAAAGAAGGAGGCAGACTATTACAATGCCCTTCAGCTCGCTCTTTTGTAGCCCCCAATACATTGTATTGGGGGCAAAAGACTAAAATTAGTATTAAATGGTTCCTACGGAGCCTTCGCGTCGAGTTATTTCGTATTTTATAATAACGCGGTTGCTGGAAGTATAACTGCCCAAGGTAGGCAGCTTACACAAACAATGGATAAGGTTAATAAAGATTATTGGCACAATCAATGGCATCTAGATGTTGAATTACATAAGAATTTATGTATAAAAAATGTTAGTAAAATTAATGAGGATGAAAATGTAAGTATTTACGCGGACACAGATTCTCTTTTTGTGTCATTTGAACCAGCAATTCGACATTCAGAATGGAAGAATTTAATATTCAACACGAATATGTTAAATTCCATTGGTAAGAAATTTATCATTTTATCAAATGAACTTCCAAGTTTTAATAATCCAAATTGTTTAGGTATTTCTAAAACTGTTGATGAATTTGAGAAGTTATTAACATTAGAATATGATTTGGTTTTAATTGATGGTGTATTTGTTAAGGATTATGGTTTAAATGATTTAATAAATAATGGTGCATTAACGGTTAAACCTAAATGGAATTGGTGTAAAGAATTGGATTATATCCAAGGTATAGACCATTTCAGATATGGTGGATATTTTAAAAAGTGTTTAAAGGATTATGGTGATTTATATGGTGTTGAGAACAGACAAGATTTTGAGTTAGAACGTATATCAGAATCGGTTATCAGTTTGGCAAAAAAGAAATATATTCAACATGTTTCATTTGAGGATGGTATAAATTACGATAGGTTAACATATTTATTTCCAAAGGGAGTTGAATTGGTAAGATCTTCCACACCTTTATTTGCAAGGGAAAAGATTATCACAATTGTTAAATATTTATTTGAGAATTCTGATACCTTTAACATAAAGGACTTATTAAAATTGGTTAAGAATCTTAGAAAGGAATTTGAGTTAGCTGATATTGATGATATTTCAATGCAATCATCTTGTTCTAATTATGATACTAAGGTAATTGATGATAATTCATTGCCATTAAAGTTTGTTAATGGTGCTCACTTTGCAGTTAAAGCAAGTGCATATCATAATTATTTATTGAAACAGAATAAGGAGTTACAAACACGATATGAATTTATTAAGTCTGGGACAAAGATTAAGTATTATTATTGTAAGAATAAGAAAAATGGTGATATATTTGCCTATATTAGGGGATCATTACCTATTGAGGTAGCACCTGAAATAGATTATGATATACAATTTGCTAAATCTATTTTATCACCAATCAATACAATTATTGAACCATTGGGTATGCCAGAAATTACAGAAAGATTATCAGTTATACAGGATATATTTGGTGGATTTGGAAAGGTTTCTAAAAAATGATGTAGAAAATCTACATCATTTTTATTTTATTTTATTTTATGAGATTAATTGAGGAGATAAATATTACAACATCTATTATTCGGTTCTATGATGGGATAGACTTTGACATGATTAGAGATCATACTACTGAGGATTTTCTTATATTCTTTATTGATAGTTGGTCAACTGAAGTTAAGAAGTGGGAAAGGGATAATAAAATAAACAATATATTAAACAATATATATAATGATTTCAATCCTAGTGAAATAAACAATAATTTTATATCAATTTATCAAACTTCTGGTGATTTGGACTTAGTCTATAAAACAGTAAGAGATAGGTTATTAGATAAAGAACCATATTTCAATAACTGGAAAGTAATTGTATAAAATATTAATTCTAATATTAATATATACTATAAAGTATTAAATATCTTATGGAAGATAATGATTATGGTATTCAGAAAAGGGTGGATGGTTTATTAGATAAGATATCTAAACATGGTATTTCAGCACTAAGTAAATTAGAAATTGATTTTTTAGATTCTTTTAAGAATGGTGAAGAATTAGAGTATCTTAAAATTTTATTAAAAGATGAGGCGGATAGGACTTTTATAGATGATCTTGGGATATTTAAATTTGAATACATAAATAAGGAAGTTAAAAGGAATAAAAAGACATCTGAAATTGAAACACACTATATTGGTATTATATATTGCCCTGATTTAAAATTATCAAGTGGTAGAAGAATACCTGGTAGAATGGAGGGTAAGATTGTAGTCTTAAATGATGGATTTATAATACCTGAATTTTTCATAAAGAATGAAAAATATGATTTATATGATTTTTGTGAGGGATTGGAGTATGAGTTAGATATATTTTTTGATTTTGTTGTTAATGAAATACAAGAAAGACAAAAATAGATATTAATATATAAGTAAAAATAAACTAAAACAATGGGAAAAATAGTTAAAAAATATGAAGAGTTTGTATATGGTTCTGAATCTAAACCTGCACCAACAACAACACCTGCACCAACAATTACACCTAAACCAGCTAGACCGATGAGACCATCAGTTATACCAACTGAGAGACCTTCAGTGCAAGATGATCCATTAGCTGGATATAAAGATGGTTTATCATATTTACATGATAAATTAGAGGGTTCTGAATTACATAATAATATTCTTACATATAAAGGTTATGAAATAGAACAACCATCAGAGACTGGTAATTATGTTGTAGATGGTGTTGACCTAAAAACTAATGATGTTTATGCTGTTATTAAGTATGTAAATATTGAAAAAAAGTATAATGAGAGTAAATCTTATAAAACTACAAGAAAATTTGGTAAATAAAAAAAATCCACTCATTTGAGTGGATTTTTTTTATTTTTGTACATCTGTTGATGTTCCATCAGTATTAGTTGTTTCGGGATTAGTTGTTTCATTTGAAGAATCAGAAGTAGATATATCAGATATATTTTGATTATCACTTTTCTCCTTTTGGATTTGTTTAATAATATAACCAGCTATAAAAAATTGTATAGATGCCCATAAACCAAATCCATAAGCATCTAAAACATCTATTTTTTTAACCAAAAAGAATATCATACCCCATTCAGCAATTATAAATCCAATTCCAGATTCAATTCTTTTTTTAGAGAAAAAAGATTCTTTATTAGAGTAAATATTCATTATCTCAGTGAAAAACCACTTGATATTATCAATTAATTTATTTTTCATAATTTCATTTTATTTTTATATATAAATAAAATGACATTCTATTTTAGAAAGAATCAAAAAATTTAAATTTTTTATTATAGTCAACTTCTTGTATTTTATTAACTCTTACAACTTTTGGTATCCATTTCAAATCATATTCATCTTTACTGAAAAAATCATCTAGTCCTAATTTATTATATGGATCTTCTACTAGTTGTGCTAATTTGTTCATATCCTTGACTTTACTTATCCTATGTAATAAACGATCAGGATCATCTGTTTTCTTTTTATCCACTATATCTTGGAATAATTTTTTCCATAGAAAAACAGGATAACCAGCTTTTATTTTTTGCTCGGATTTTTTAAAACCTGCATCATCATTATCATAAAAATATCTTATATCTAGACCATTATTCTCAAGTAATGTATTATCAGTATTAACTCCAACTAAACCAATCGAATTGGGATAAAACATAGAATCTATATATCCTTCAAAAACTGTAATAACATCACCTAAGTTAACATTAAGTATGTTAAAATAATATGACAATTTATTATAAAGAACTAATTCATTTATATCAATATCAGGTTCATCTTTTCCAATACTGACCCATTCATGTAAATTTTCATAATTATATATTTTGAACATTCTTCGTTTACCTTCTTTAAGATTACGAATTTGCATACCTAATACTTTATCATCTCTCCTATTTAACATTATTATTATCCATTCTGATTCATCTTCATTTTTCCAATATTTACCTTGATAAATATTTTCATGTAATTCTGGACCAATACCTCTATTTAATAAGTATTTATATACACCACCATTTAATTGTATTGGTTTAAAATCTGATATGGGTGTTAAATTATTAGAGAAAACTCTTTCAAGTTCTGATAAATCAATTAGATTTTCTAATTTAGCATCGGACATATCATTTTCATAATCTGAATAAGTGACAACACTATTTAAGTGTTCTATCATTTCTAATTTTTTATCAGGATCTACTTGTTCATTAAATTTTTTACATAGTTTATCAAGTGTCATAGATGCACCACAATTGAAACAAATGTATCTCAATTTATTAAGATATAGATTACCCCTTTTTTTATGTTCATTTTTGTGAGAATCACCACAACAAGGTGCACAAAAATTAAATCTATCATTAAAATCATTAATACGTCTTCTAGTAGAAGATGAAAATTCTTTATTTAGTATTTTTTGTATTAAACCTTTTATATATTCCTTATCCATATATATAATATATGTTTATTTTTATATAAGTTTTGATATTCAAAAAAAATCCACCTATATTTTAGGTGGATTTGTAATATCATCTTTAGTTATTATTTTTTTAATTTTTTTCTTTTTTTTAACAGCATTATTTGATAATTTTGTTAAAAGTTTTGTTTGCCCAATCATCCTTGCTATGAATGGCTCTTGACTATTCATATCACCAGACATTGCAGCATTTGGTGTTTGCATAGACATAGTAGATGTTTGCATAGGATCTTGACTTTCTCTAAATTCTTTATATTTTTTAATACCTTCAAATTTTCTAGAAGATTTAGTTACATTTTTTGGATTATTTGTATTTTTAACTACAAATTCTACTATATTAGGAAAACGTTCATGATTTATATTATTCATTAAATACTCAATGTGTTTAACATTTTTTAAATCATCATCCGAAAAACCAATTCTGGCTTTTAATCCAATATTTTTAGCAAACTTATCAATTTTAGATTTGAAATCTAAAAGAGCCATCTCCTTAGCCTCTTCTGGATTACTCGCATTACCACCTCTTGATGGAGCAGAAACCCCAATAAAATCACAATTATCTAAATAGTTAATTACTAATTTATTCTTAGATGGTGTATTTGTATCAAGAAATCTTGGTATCGTATCTATACCATCCCCATTAAAAAGGTATACAAATTTTAATAGATGATTATACATCTCATCTTTTTGATCATTAGTTAAGATATTATCAATAATATATTCAACTCCTTTTCTCATTGGTCTAGGTTCATGACCACGTGCAGTTATTATAGAAAATACAGATCCATTTATAATACACTCTATAAAATCATCCCAAGATGGTGCGAATTTTTTTTCAGATATAGCAATCTTAACATCATCTAAAAAAGCATCTTCACCCCTTGGTCCATTATCTCTAAATTCTGAAAAAGCTGATGCTGGATCATTATTTAATAATCTCCAATTCTCATTATCTGACCTAACAATAGCAAAATCTGATGTAGACACATCCTCAGGCATCCAATCACCATCAATTAGGTGTTCCATATGGATTTTAGTAGGCATATCAAGAATATTATTATCCCAATCAAATGAATAATAAAACATTACATCCTTATTATTTAAACTATCATTGGATTTAGTTAATCCATTTTTATCACTCATAAACCAATTTATTTATATTTATTTGCAAATATACAAAAAATAATTAATTATTTCTTTTTATTGATAAAAGATTGAAAAGATTCTAATTTACCTTCTTCATCTTCTTCATCTTCATCTTCAAAATCCTCTTCCTCTTCCTCTTTATCAAATTTATCAAATGATTGAGCATCTTCGTCTTGACCTTCTTCATCTTCTTGACCTTCTTCAGTATCAATTGAGAATTCTTCTACAACTTCTTCATCTTTAGTTGCAGTTACAGAGATAACTCCATCCTTTTCTTCAATATCAATAAAGTATCCATTAATTTCTACAGTTGTTTTCATATTATTATTTTATTTTTTAGTATATATTAATTTTCAAAACTATATTTAATTAAACTTTTATATTATTTATAGATAAAAAAGAAAAAAATAAATTAATGGATAATTCAACTGATTTTGAAAAATTTGCAAAAAGTAAAAAAATAAACAGCAGTTATATAAATTATTATAAAAAAAATACAAGTGGTATTTTTGAACCAACTTTACACCCAACAGATGTTTTTAGTAAATTATTAGACGATAGAATAATTATGTTAACCGGAGAAGTTGATGATTATATATGTGATCTTATAAAAGCTCAATTATTATATATGGAAAGTCTTAATGATAATGATATAACACTCTATATTTGTTCTGGTGGAGGTGATGTCTATTCCGGTTTGGGACTACTTGATGTTATGGAATTTGTTAAACCTGATATCATAACAGTTAATACTGGTCTTGCTGCATCTATGGCAGCAGTTCTTTTATGTGGTGGCACAAAGGGAAAGAGAAAAGCACTTAAAAGAAGTCGCACTATGATTCATCAGCCACTTGGTTTTGGTGCTAGTTATGCACAAGCATCTGATATAGAAATTGATGCAAAAGAAATAAACTCTCTTAAAAAAGAATTATATGATATAATTTCTGAAAATACTGGTCAAACATATGATAAAGTATATAAAGATAGTGATCGTGATTACTGGATGAGTGCTACTGAAGCTAAGAAATATGGAATGATTGATGAAATAATACAAAAAAGAAAATAATTATATGGAACTATTTATACCAGATATTGGAACAATTCTAAAACTAGAACAAGATTGGCAATTTACTTTATATAATGAATATAGAAATACTCTACATGAGAAATTAAATATATCAAAACACACACAAGTTGTTGAAATTCCAAAGGGAACTCTAATTAAAGTAGAAAGAATTTATATTAGAAAGGGAAGTTCTCAGTTTAGTTCAATTACTTTTTCTATACCAAATGTTAAATCAAAAGCAGATAAATTAAATTATCCTAATAATGTTGAATTAGGGGGTGCTAAATTTTGGGTCAAATTACATGAATGTAATGGTTTAGAATTTTCCTCATTAGAGGGTAATAAAGAAACAGTAAATGCAGTTAGAGAATTATATTCTGAAATAGAAAATGAATGCAATCTAGATAAAAATTCACCTTTTAGAAATTCAACAAATCTATTAAAGTTATTTAATTCATATTTAGGACCAGGTAAAAATTTAAACAATTTAACAACCAATGATTCAATTGAAACTTTTTTAAATAAGATGTTAGTTAGAATGGAGAAAGAAAATGATAAAAATATTGAAGCATTTTGTGAAAAGTTCAAATCATTTATTAGAGACTTTAAATTGAGATCTATATTTGATGAAAATGAAATAAGATATAATGAATAATTTAAAATAAAAAAATAAAAAATATATGAAAATATTAGCAAACGATGGTATTTCAGATGAAGGTAAATTAGCATTAGAAAATGCTGGTTACACTGTAGTAACTGAAAAAGTAGATCAAAAAGATCTTATTAATAAAATTAATGAAGAAAACTATGAAATAGTTCTTGTTAGAAGTGCAACAAAAATAAGAGAAGATATTATTGATGGTTGTCCTAATCTAAAATTAATCGGTAGAGGTGGTGTTGGTATGGATAATATATCAGTATCATATGCAAGAGAAAGAGGAATTAAAGTAATTAATACACCCGCATCTAGTTCACAATCCGTAGCGGAATTGGTAATTGGTCAAATGTTTTCCATATCTAGATCATTATATGATTCATCTAGACAGATGAATAAAAAAGATTTTGACTATTTGAAGAAATACTATGCAAGTGGAATAGAATTAAGAGGCAAAACATTAGGTATAATTGGATTTGGTAGAATTGGTCAATCATTAGCAAGTTATGCTATTGGTATGGGTATGAGAGTATTAGCAGTTGATATTGAAGAAAAAACCGAAACAGTTTATTTAAACTTACCTTGGACAACATCTGAAGGACAGGATGTATCTAATCAAGTAGGTATAAATATTAAAACAACTACTAGTATTGATGAATTACTACCTAAATGTGATTATATTTCAGTTCATATACCAAAACAAGAAAATGGTGATTCTGTTATTAATGAACGAGAATTCAATCTAATGAAAAAAGGTGTTAGAATTGTAAATGCCTCTAGAGGTGGTGTAGTAAATGAAGATGATTTATTGGTAGCATTAGAAAATGGACAGGTAGCAGCAGCTGCATTAGATGTATTTGAAGATGAGCCAAATCCAAATAATGATCTTTTATATCATCCTAAAATAGCTGTAACACCACATATTGGTGCTGCTACATTAGAAGCACAAGATCGTATAGGACTTGAATTAGCAGAATTAATAAAAGCCGAATTCGGAACATTCTAAAAATAAAACCACATTTAAAAAATGTGGTTTTATTTTTTAATATATAAATTATGAGAAAATTTTCAAAAATAGTAGAGTCAAATGAGTATGACCAAACTTCTTTTAAAAGAAGCCCATTAGTTAATAAAGAATTTTGGGATATTAGAATACAACCACTAATAGATAGTGTTTTAGCAGCACATCCTAGTTTATTTACTAAAGATACTATTCAATATTTAGTGGATTTTATTAGAAATGTAAACAAAGATTATATCAAAAAAGCAAGTAGCACTATACAAGATGCAAATTCTTTTTTTAAAGCATTTGATATTGATGCAACTAAAGATGAAGTAATAGATTATATTCAGGAATTTATAGATAATAGTTATGATTTATATGAAAAATTTCTATTGACATCAGGTGAATATAAAATTGGATTAACCGATTTTAATTACAAGGATTTTAAAGATTTTGTAATGGATCTCAAAGGGGTTTATAGTAAATTATTCATGATAATTGATGTTAGTTTTGAAATACAATTAACGTATAAATATAAAAATGTTAATAACGTAACTTGTCGTAATATTCCTAGTAATGTATCATTGCCAGGACAACCACCAAAAAAAGCAAATATAGATGAGTGGTTGAATTTAAATGGTTTAGAGGAATTATCTCAATTAGAAAACTTAGTAGTAGAGATATACATATTCAATCCATCTTATAGATTAAAATAAAAGAATAAAAAAAACCACTCAAAATTGAGTGGTTTTTTATTTATGTTTTAGCAAACATTATTCACCTTTTGGTTTTCTTGGTGATGGTTTTCTACGTGGTTTTTTTGGAGCTGTTTTAGCCTCAGGTGCAACCTCAGTAGGAGTTTCAGTTTTTGGTTTAGGAGTTCTTTTAGCCTTAGCCTTAATTTCTTTAGCTGTAACTTTTTCATCCTTAGCAACCTCAACTAATCTTTCAACAATTTTTTCAGTTGGTTCTTCATTGATAGTTTTTTCAACTTTGTCAATAACTACTTTTACATCTTCAACAACTGGTTTAGCTTCATCTGTAACCGTTTTAACTTCCTCAGCAATAGTTTTAACTTCTGCTTGTACTTCATGCTCTCTTTTGAAAAGATCTTTAAGCCATGATATAAATCCCATAATTTTTAAATATTTTTTATGTATATATATCTTTTTTCTTCTTCCCTCTATAAAAAACCAGCAAAAAATAATATTTTTTCATTTAAATAAACATTTATTTATTTTTTATATATAACATGAAATGAAATTTAGATATGATAAAGAGAAAGAGGAACTAGTTGTATCAGAGGCAACTAGGACAGAATATTTCCAAATGGAACTTTGGCTTACTAGAAAACCAAAAGGTTGGAAATATCATCCTTTAGTTAAAGCTGGTATATGGGATGGTAATATTCCACATTTCAAAAATGGTAGAATAAATCTAGGTCTATGGAAAGAAGCTATGAGAGGATGTAAAGAAATTGAAATGCCTTTTATTCTAGAAAATAAAGAAGACTTTCCAATTAATCGTGATGTAACACTTGAAAAAGTTCAAGACTTCTGTAAAGATTTTTTTAAAAATCATAAAGTTAAAAATAAAGAAGGTGGTTGGAATTCATTCATGCCTTATGATCATCAAATTGAAGCAGCATATAAAATATTAAAAAATCGCTTTTGCATGGCTGAGGTTGCTACATCTGGTGGTAAATCATTGATCATATCAATAGTTGCTTTTTATACTCTAAAAAACATTAAAAAAGATGCTAAATTTCTCGTAATCGTTCCCTCAATTACCTTAGTGACACAATTTTATGATAATTTTTTAGAATATTATTATGGTGAAAATAACTTACAAGATAAATCAAATATAGATAATACTATACGAATAGAAGAAGTTATGTCTGATAAACCAAGAAAGTTTTCAGGTGCTGATAACCCAAATATTTATATAGGTACTTATCAATCACTTGAAAAATGGCCTAAAAAATTCTTTCAACAATTCCATACAATAGCAGTTGACGAATCACATGGTGCTAAAGCAAAGACCATAACAACAATATTGGAAAATACATTTGGACATGCCTATTCCAGATTTGGTGTATCTGGAACATTCCCACTTGATGATAGTTGCGAAATACTAACAATACAATCAGTACTTGGTCCGAAAATAACCGAAGTTAGTGCAGATGAATTAAAAAAGAAAGGAATTATAACACCAATGGATATAAAAGTTTTATTACTTAACCATAATGATAAAGAGTTCCATGAAAGATTAAAATTGGTCAGGAAAAGCGGAGATGGTAAAGCAGCATTTGATTTTGAAAAAGCATACATTCACCAATCTGATAAAAGATTAGAATTTATCAAAAATTTAGTTAATAAATGTAATAATAATACTCTACTACTTTTTCATACTATTGAAAATGGTCAAAAAATATTTAATAAATTGAAAAGTGAAATAACCGATAAAGAGTTCTATTATATAGATGGTGAAGTAAGTGGTAAAAAAAGAGAAGAAATTAAAAAACTAATGGAAATAACCAAAGAAAGTGTTGAATATACAATTCTAAATTTTGGTAATTATGAAATTGAATTTAAATCAGACTTTAAAATATTATTAAGTAATGGAACATACAAACTTGCAAGTGATATAACAAGTGATGATGATATTGATGATGATTTTATAAAAAAATATAGATAAAATTATGGCTAGAATAATAGACAAAAGAAAAATAATTAGAGAAGAAGGGGCAACTAAAGTTTTAGTTGCCTCATATTGACGGTACATTATCAACAGGTGTGTCAATAAATGCAATATTTAACGTAATATTTGCAGATTCATTTAAGAGTGAGCAGATAATTATCCAAAGTGTGGGGAGGTCTTTAAGGCTCCATTTTTTAAAGGATAAAGCAACTATTTTTGACTTAGTAGATATATTTGATCCGAATGATATGACCAATGCACTATTTAGACATTATAAAGAGAGGGAGGGATTTTATGTGAAACGAAAATATCCATTTAAAATATTGAAATTAAATTTATGAGTGATTTAATTATAAATGAAAATGGTTTTATAGTATATAAAAATATTGTAACTGATTATACTTGTGAAAACATTTTTAATATTTTATCAAATAATGAGGATGTTAGTTTGGTTGATATTTTAAATAAAGAAATAATTGTTGATTTCAGGGATAAAAAAATAAACAATATCTTATCGGAAAATTAAGGTTTTAATATATAAATTATTAAAATTAAAATACTATGGCAACAACAATAGATCCATCAACAATATCCGGTAAACTAATACTCAAAAAAGTAAGTGGTCCAGGTGAATTAATAGGTGATACCGAAATAGTCATAGGTGAACAAGTATCTAATGCTGTAGTAGTATCTGGTATTCAATTTGATCAACCTGGTGATTATGTGGTATCAGTTACAAGTACATCACCAGATGTTGAACCATCAGAGTTTAAGATAACTGTAACACCATCACCTGATATAATACCACAAGATGAATCCAGGGGTAAGGATGGTAATACGGATGTAAGTGGTACTAGACCTATAATAGCACAAATTGACAAACCATCTATTAAAATACCACCAATCCAAATATCAAAAGATGGTAATGATGAAACAAATTCATTAGTTACATCTAGTCTTGGTATGTTACCTTTCATAAGTTGGTCAGGAAATCCTATACAAGATAGAGATATTTCTAATTTAAAATTATACCATGATGGTATAGTTCCCAAAATTATATTTAGTTTTGTTGATTCTCAAAATTTCATAAAAAATAAAGCAGCACCACAAGAAGATACTAAATTTGATTTATTTATTAATGCCAGATCAAATAGTTTAAAATCAATACATTTAAAATTCAAAGTAGAGAAGTTTAAAGAAATAAGTGGTGGTATGTATGGTGTTACTGGTATATTAGACATGTCACCATTATATAGATTATATAATGGTAGTAAGGAGGGAACATCATTTGAAGTAATTCGTCAGATTTGTAATGAATTAGGTTTGGGTTTCAACTCAAACATAACTAATACAAATGATTCCATGGTGTGGAGATTTAATGGTAAAAAAATGCATGAGAGTATATTAGAAATAATAGAACATTCATATATTTCAGATAAGTCATTTATGGCAGGTTATATAGATTTCTATTACTGTTTCAATTATGTTGATTTGGAAAAAGAATCTACTAGGGATAATTCAAAAGATGTTGGTGTGGAAACTGGTTTAGACCAAAAAGATGATATTGCTAAGATAGTTAGGATGCAATTGATTAATGAGGAATCTATGAATAAGAGTTCATTTTATTTTGATAGTGATAAAAAATTAAAAAATAATGCAACGGCACTTACTAAGGCAAAGGGTAATAAAACAAAGGCAAAATCTTATGATAGATTGAAAAAGGCATTTTTAGTATTTGATATAGATGCAACGACATCTGATAACACTGATATGATTGTTCTTAAAGGTAGTAAAATGGATAAAGAGGCTTTTGATAATAATTATACAACACAAAATACTGGTAAAATGGATACTGATAATGTTCATTATAACTACGCATATGCACCACCACAAAATAGAAGAAATTTAGATGATATACAAAAATTAGAAATGAAAATAGTATTACCAAATACTAATTTCAATTTATATAAATTCCAAAAAATAAATGTAAAGGTATTAAATGTTGAAAGTTCGGTAACAAATAATGAGAGAGTTGAGTGGAGATATAGTGGTGATTGGATAATTGCTGATATATGTTTTTTATTTGATGGTAACCATTTTAGCCAAGAAATTAGATTGATTAGAAAAGAATTGGGTAAAACACCAGAAGAAATTTCAGCTAATGAAAAAGTAGAAGTTAAAGATCCAAATGCTAATACTAAAATGAATGAAAATCCAAGCCCTACATTACCAAATAGTAAATATTTAATTGGTGATATTTATAGAGTTAAGGATGATAATAATAATGAATTCTTAATATATGTGAAGAGTTTAAGTGATGATGGTAATTCAATTGGTGCACAATTAACATCAGTTGGAACATATGAACCAACATCTATACCACCACAAAATACAACACCAACTATAATAAAAAAATAGATTTTAAAAATGGCTAATTTAACACCAGAAGAATATGTTAAAATACAATTTAGTGATACATATGATACTTATGATATTATACGAATAGTTAGAATTCATAGTCCTAATTCACATTGGAAAAAAAACGCACAAGTTTTTTTATGGATAATAAAAATAGGTAAAAAAGATATTTACACATCTGTATTTTTAACAACTGATTATGAAAGTGATGGTACTACATATAAGAAAAATAATTATGATAATAAATACTTTTTATCAGTTGAGGATTCTGTTGTACAAAGAAATGTTAAATCCGTAAGTAAATCAGAAATGAAGAATATCATATCTGATAAAGAAAAACAAAATTCACTATTAAATGATTTTTTAGGTTTGGTAAATAAAAATTCAGATGATGGTACTTGGGTTATAACACAAGATCCTTGGGATCCAAATGTATTACCACCTGAAAACACACCACCTATTGTAGAACCTGTGAAACCTATTGATGTTGATCCTATTCAACCTGTTGTAGTTGATGAAGCAACAATACCACCTAAATATCAACCAATAAAATTACAAGATGATTTTAATTTTGATGTTACAAATGATAAAAAGATTAATATAATCAGTGGGATGCAAACAAATAGTGATAATCTTGTTACATTACCAGATGGCACAAAAATTGATTTAGGTAGTTTATTATTAATAAAGCAAGAAGATCCATTTGATCCTGAAATTCTTAAAATTCTATCACCACAATTTGATAGTACGTTGGATGAACCAAGTGAGGAATATACAGAAAGTGATTTTAATGGTCTGTTTAGTGCTGATGATCAACTTGAATTAGATAAAATAGACCAAACACCAAGAACAAATAATTCAGTGTATTTAGAAAATACACCAATTATAGAAGGTACTTATATCGGATCAAAAGGATTAAATTCTATTAAATCATTAATTGCATCTCATGAAAGTGCTGGATCTTATGATATATATAATATAGGAAAAAGTGGTGCAAAAGGTATAAGTTATGCTTTAAAACCAACTACAAAAACAATTGGGTTTATTAAAAGTAAACAAGCTACAAATGAAATGTTTGCTGTTGGTAAATATCAATTTATACCTATTACACTTTTAGGTGTTCAAAATGGTTTAGGATTAAAAGATAATGTACTATTTGATGAAAATACACAAGAACAATTTATTGAGCATTTACTATTTAAAGTTAGAAAATTAACTGGTAATTATATTAAAGGCAAGAATAGTGGTACTGAGAAAGATTTAAGTAAAGCTGTACAGGAATTATCAAAAGAATTTTCATCATTTCCTACAATTGAAAGTCCAAAAGGGAAATTTTATGGTAATGTTGCAACTGGTGAAGGTAATAAAAGTTATTATGGTGGTGTTGGTATAAATCCTACCATAGTTAAAACTAGTGTCAAAACTATTTGTATTATGTTAATACAAACTAGAATTGCTTATTCAGGGAAAAAACCTAGTTTTATACCAAACTACTATACAGCGAATGCGTAAATTAATATATAAGATATGGCAAATGAAGAATTTAAATGGTTTAAAGACCCAAATAGCAAAGATAGTGGTAGTCAATTAATTAATAATAAAAGTGGTTACCATAAAACAGATGGGACTAGTTTAGTATCACAAAAAGATAGTGGTGGTAAAAGATATCAACCAGGATTTACACCTAATGGTATATATTTATCTGCAACTGCTGGTGCACCTAATGGTTGGGCTGGTGATTTAATAGATACTCATTTAGAGAATGCCATAACAACAAAAGAAAAATTTGACATAGATGTTGAAAAAACCAATTTTGGACCATTTAGTAAAAGAGACACATTATTGAGATTTAATGATACATCATCTGATTATTTCCAACATGATTTATATATAGGTGGAAAATCACCACGTTTATATAATAATAATACAACAGATGGTATTAGAGGTATTAATGATATTAGATTAGCTAGTTTTGATAATAGTGATTATGAAAATCAAGATCCTGTTATATATGGTTTTGAAATAATAATTGATGCTGTATCTTCACCATTATTAAATGGTTCTATTTATGATTTTTTAAAATTATATCCTAATGTTGCTGAAATACAGGCAAGAAGTTCTGTTTACTATGATTTTAAAAATCAATTTATAAAATTGTTTAAAACAAAAGGAACAGTAGATGTGTCCACTCAACCTAATCTACCACCACAAGTTTCTAATAAAAATAATTCGGTATATATGAGTGTACCATTATCAAAAAGTAATCAATTAAATGATATTGCTAATTCAATATCTCAATCTATTCTTACTAAATTAGGTAAAAAATCATATTTATCTCATTATCTTCAAAAAATAGATGGTCTTCATGATTTGGTTGAATCTAATAGTCCAGAAAGTAATAAATACATAGTTGATTATGGTAAATATGCTATAACATTAACATTTTCAGAAGACGTTTCATCTACTATGGGTACATTGGCACATTTATACAAATTATTATATTGGTCAAAACCATTAGGTAAGGGAATTATCCCTGAAAATTTATTAAGATTTAATTGTGATATAATTGTATCTGAGTGTAGAAATTTTAATAGAGTTAGAAAAAATGTAAGTAATGGATCATTAGAACAAATTAAAGATAATGTTTCAAGATATATTTATTCATTAAAAGAATGTCAATTTTATTTTGATAAAATGCCACATGAAAATATTATAGATATGGGTAATATAAAAGCTTATGGTGATGGTATAGGTGCATATGATGTAAAATTTGATTATAAATATGTCACTTCTAAATTTGAGAAATGGGTACCAAGTTCACCAGAGGGTAATGGTAATTTATTTGGACAATATGTTGGGTATAATAATGGCGCATTATGGAAAATCGGTAATAAAGGCTCACGAACATCCAATACATCAGTATCAACACCAACTTTTTATACTGTACAAACTAATACGTTAAATGAAAATGGTGTAATGGATCCGATCATATTGAGAAATTACAGTGATTATGATGATCAAACATCAACTACTGATTCAATAATAGGGGTTGATAACCAAGCTGATAACACACCACCTAGTTCAACATCTGAAGATGATAGTGCTTCTGCTACAACATCAAAAACACCTACAAAAGATAAACCAGGTGCACTACAAAATTTAAAAAATAATGCTAAAAAAGTTGCAAAAAATGCAGTTAAAAGTGTTGCAACTTTTGCAGCAAGAGAAGTAAATCAACAAATAAGTACAAGAGTTCAATTATTAAATAATACATTAGCCAAAATTAGAAATGCTATAGGATTAGGTGGTAAAGGTATTAGTGGTAATAAAAATGTTTATCCTAAACCATATTCACCTATAAGTTTTGGTATATATTTTGATGTTAGAAATCAGTTATTTAATTTTATAGGTGAAGATATTGCTAGTGCTTTAGCTGGTTTCAATAATGTTATAAATCCATATAATAACCCTATGAAACCTAGTGCAAACCCATTAAGTGCAATACTTCAAAAATATAGTACAGCACCTGGTGTTTTGGCTACAAATACTAATTATGTTAAAAATACTTTAGATGATATAGTAAAAAAATATGGTAAAGGCTAATTAATAAACTTTTAATATAAAAACATATATATAATATATATAAAATGGCAAGAATAGTAGTAGAAACAGGTAAGACCTACATAGGTGTAGTAGAAGATAATAATGATCCTAAGAAATTAGGTAGATGTAAAATTAGAGTTTTTGATGTTTTTGATGGTAAGAATAAAGCCAATGAATATGAGCTAAAAACAAAAGATTTACCTTGGGCTTTTCCATGGAAAGATTTAAATGGTAATGAATTCAACTTGCCAGAAGTTGGTAAAATTGTAACTGTTATATTTGAAAATGCTGATCAAAATAATCCAGAATATATATCTGCTGAACATTATAATATAAATTTAGAAAATAAATTATCAAAATTAAGTGATACTGATTATAACTCAATGAAGTCTTTAATATTTGATCACAAAACACAAATATATGTAAACGATTCTGAAGGTCTAAAATTAGATCACAAATTCAATAATATAAATATAAAAGAACAGAGTATAAATCTTAATTTAAAAGATAATTTCGGTAAAATAAATTTAGGTACTTCCAAATCAACACAAAGAGCTATATTAGGTGATAATTTTACAAATTGGTTAGATGAGCTTTTAAATATATTTATGAGTGGGGCATTTTTAGGTAATTTAAGTGCACCTGTTATACCTAGTCCAGAATTAGCAGCTCATATTCAACTATACCAATCTATAAAAGATCCTAAAATATTATCAAAAAATGTCTACTTAGTAGATAATGAAAATGTTGAAAAATTAGACAGAATAGCAATAGGTCAAATTGGTGATCAATGGCAATCTACTATTGAAAATAATCAAATAACTAAAAATGAAAGTGTACCATTTACACCCGTAGATGGATCATCATCAACGACTTTTGACCAAGTGAAAAATGGTGCTACGAATTCAACACCTGCTCAGTTAGCACCAGTTGTAAAAGATATAAATCCTGATATTAAAATTATATTAGAAATTATAAAAAATAAAAATTATACTTTATTTTCTAAACCATATGAAATGAATATTATTTCCGTTAGAAACCAATGTTTAAAAATAGGTGATAAATATACGAATGAATTTGTTGATAAATTATATCTTATGTATAAAGATGATAGTGATCAATGGCAATTAAAACAATATGTATTTTCAACTATACCAGGTGATGATTTTATAGTCACTGATAATTGGGTAAATTCATTAACTTTAGATACCATTCAATTAGAGTATTTAACTAATAAAATAGGTTTTAAAATAACTGTTAAAGAATATCAAGAAGTTATAAATGATAATAAAATAACATCAGGTGTTAAGATATTAGTCCCATCTCAATATTTAGATATGTATGAAATATCAACATATCAAGGTGTTAAATCAATGGGTACTAGAATAGGGTCTAAACAAATGATATGGGTAGATAAAGATTTTAAAAAACCTGAGTTTTACCCAAGTAATATGTCAACTCCTATAAAAGAAGATGAAAATGGATTAAGTGATTTTGGTATTGGTATACATTTAGGTTATCCAGGTGGTAAAAAGGTTGGGAATTGGTCAATTGATGGGTCACATGTCTTTTCAACTAAAGATGAGTTAGAAGACTTCTTTAATATGTGCTCAAAGCATAATGAAAAATATGGAAATTCTTTTACATATACATTAGTTACTAAAACAGATTGGGATAATGCTACTATTACTAATGAAGCTAATAAAAATGATGCTATTCAAATAGAACCACAAAAAGCTAAACCAGATGTTGTTGTTAAAAATAAACCATTAAGTAAACCTAATGAATTGAAAAACTCAACTGATATATTAGCATTTCAAGTATTTTCTAATAAATTATCTAATAAAATAGATATGGATGGTATATGGGGTAATAATTCACAATCAGCTTGGGATAGTCTAAAAAGTAAATACATAACTTTGTTAGGTGGGATGAATGATTCAGATTTAAGATTAGCTCAAGCTAGAATGTATCCATATGGAAAACCTGTTAAAAATAGTGATGGTACATATATATTCCAATCAGCTTTCAATAATCAAAAATGGACATTAAATCTATTTGAAAATAAAAGATTTTATGTTGTTAATAATAATACAGGTTTAGCATCATCAAAAGGTAATTACGATGATGGTTGTAATATATTAAATGTTACAGATGGGTTAAATGCTGGACAAACATTTAAAGATGATAACACTTGGAATAATATTAGAAAGTTGGTTAGTTAAATTCGTTTATTATTAATATCTTAGTTATATTTTTGGAATAAATCAATTTACTTATATATTGTGTAACCGATACATCATATACTATATCATTTCCATTAGATTTTCTTTTATTAGAAACAAGAACACAACCTAACGAATCCTTCATCGTACTTCCACCATGTATTCTAATACCTAATTGATTAGGTACTTTATTTATTCTTGGAGCAACACCACTTCTATAAACTGCGTTACTACTTTCTGGGAATTTTACATAATGTTTTTTAATAAATGCTTTAGAAGTTGAATCTAGAGTTAGATCATAACAACCAGCTGTTATACATTTAAAATTTGCATTTTTATTCTGTGGTGGATCAAATGGTCTTTCTAATGTTAATGCAATTTGCTCCCCATTAAAATACATAGTGCCTATAACACCCTTACCTGATGTTTTTTCCCTTATCAATGTCAGTTGCTTATTAGAAAGTGTTTGCTTTTTAGAACTATCCGATATATTAACCATACTTTTTTCTATAAAAGGAGAAGTAATACTATCATTATCATTATACTTAACATTTGATTCAGGGAAGCTTGCAAATTCTTGATCCAAATCAACAACATTATCAGGTTGACCAACATATGGCTCTTCAATATATTCACCATCTAACTCAGGTAAATTAGTAAATACATCTGGTTCAGGTTTTGGCTCATCACCAATATAAATTAAAAAATCACTTATATCCGTTTTAGCCTGCACTTTAGTATCATCACCCAAACCTACAATTGTTAAATTTATTTTAGTACTAGTTGAACTTGTAGCTGTTATTGTGGATGGTGTTGCAGCTATTGCAGATAGTGTTGCAGCTATTGGTGTAACAACAGGTGGATTATCTATATTTGCTTTTAAATCCCATATAGTACCATCAATCCCATATACACTTTTCCAATATTTTGGAAGTGTTCCAAAAACATTTGCTAAAACCAATTCATCAGAAGGTTTTTTATTAAATACTGGTGGGTAATCCACTGAATAATCCCCAATATTACTACTTATATCAATACTAGTGAATATTTTTTTATTATCAGAGGTTATAAATTCAACTTTTATATCTACAAAATCATTTCTATACGTATCCGTTTTTTGTAGATCATTTATTCTATTATATTGAACTATATAAACATCTTTACTTATTTGTTTATTTAAATATTCAGCATTAAGCCATTTTAAAGTATTAAATATATAAACTTTACCAACTAATGATTTATCATAATCATTACTTGGATTTTTTATTCCAATTGTATATGATGATATTAAATAATCTTTAATACCTTTAGGGTAATCAAAATTACTCGGATTCGAAAATGGCTTATCTGGTACAACATTTAAAACTTTCATGATAATTAAAATATTTTATCCAATACCACCAATTATTATATTAGTAGCATCTGTAGTTATAGGTGGTTTTGTTACAGGGTTTACCACTGGTGGTAATGAATACCCATTATCAACATACTTTTGTCTATTTGAATCTATTCTTGTATTTTTATTAGGAACAGAAAGAGCTTCTGTTATATCTCTATTGAATGTAGGCTCACCATTCTCAGTGTATCTAAAGTATGATAAATTATCAATAGATGGATATAAAATCTCCATACCTTCAATTATATTTAGAGGGTTATCTATATTATTTAAATATAATATAATATCCAAATCACTGAAATTGAAAGTTCCATTATACATTGAATTAATAACTAAATCAATTCTCATTTCTTCTTCTTTTGGAACAACATACATATTAAGAGCATATGATGTATTCCAAATAAAAGATGGTGCACTTAATTGATAATCTAATGAACCATCAGTATATTGCTTTATCGTTGTATCTGATAGAGATTTTATATCGAAAATTGTATAGTCCATAATTAAGTAATTGGTTTTTGAGTACCTTCTATTTTAGTAGATAAGATACTTGGTGAAACAAGTCCATAATTATTACTATTACCATTTAAAACAACTGCATTGCCTTGATCAGTTATTGCTGAAGTTACTTTTTTAGATGGATCAACATATGGTGCTATTGTATTACCTAGATTTGCAGTATTGCTATTTGTATCTGTTACACTTTGTGTACCAGTAGTATATCCAAGTGTTGAAATTTCCTGTGTTACCAATTTACCACTACTATTTTTAGTAGTTTTAACATCAAACATTGTTTTTGATGTATCAACTGATCTAATATAACCAGAATTAAATTTTGCCATAATTTCTTGAAGCCCCCAAGATCTAGCATTTGTTAATATAAATGTGGCTTTTATGGAAGATGGTAAATCATTAAATGCTAAAATAGGACCTAATGTTATCTTAACATCCTGTGTCAACATATCACCTGAGCAAAACATTGGTCTCATTGGATTACCTATTGTTATATGCCATGGTGTTGATGGTAAACCTGTTAATGAATACATTATACCCAATATTTCAACTTTATATTTTTTAACCAATCCTTCTAATATTTCCTCACCTATATTTATTATAGTATCTAATGCACTAGCAGCTGTGTTAATAGTAGCATCTTTAATATTTTGTAATGTTAAACTAGATGTGCCTGATAATAATTTATTTACATCTGCTGCATTAGATATCATATTTTTTATATCTTCAGCGATTGTTTTAACACCACTTTTAAGACCTTCAATTGTATCTTTTATAAGTGAATCAGGTCTAGACATCCAATTTTCCATTTTTTTACCTAAATCAGGATTAAGACCATAAGTATCTCTATTAGATGTACCAAATGATAAAATCATACCTAATATATCCATCCAAGCAATAGTTGGATCTATACCTGATATAAATTTTAACTCATACTCACAAGTCATTTCTATAGACACTGTACAACTTAGTCCTGATCCAGCATCACCATAACCAACAGTAGCTCTTCTTTTAGCTTCTTTTATTAAATTAGGGTTACCAGATGGTATTGATTGATCAGCATCATCATTGAATATACCCATATTCGTTAAAAATTTACGTTGGAATATTTCAGTAAATCCAGGTAGTGGTATAGAGCTAATTCCTTTACCCAGCAATGTACCCAAATCACCACTATCACCACTTTTACTTAAATCTCCACCTAAATTATTAAAAAGATCTTTAAAATCGGCTTTTGCATCAATCCATTTTTCACCAAATGATATATTCAAAAAATCTACATCAGCAGGTTGCCAACTTAAAAGGACTGCTAATGGACCATTATTGTTTTTACTACTCAATATTATATTATCACCAATAGGATTAGCAAATCTTCTTGCAATCATTAATCTATTGTTTGGATAAACACCTAAATCTTTTAAATAAGCAAAGTCAGTCATTTTAAGAGCACCAATAGTACCTGATAAATTTTCTATTATATTAAGAACACTAGTATCATATACATTATTATTATGTAAAGATCTTTGTTTATATGATCCATTAGGACTATTTGCTTTATTAGCATCATTAATATCATTTGAACCATTATAGCCATTTGAATATGATTTGAGATCAGGCCATGCTCTAACCATTCTAGAACCAGTAAATAAACTATTACCTTTATTTTTATTATAATAAGTATTATCACTATTTCTGTTATATAATGCAACATTAACAGCTCTACTATTACCATCATTAAATGTTGATCTACCAGTTGCAGTTGTACTTGAATTAACTCCAATAATACCTAATGGTGAACCACCTAAAATTGCCATTTTAATATTTATTTTTTATTATATATTAAATAATAGATATTCCTTGTTTATTTAATAATCACGGACTATTTGTGAATTATTAAATTTAGATAAATTACCAAAAACATCATCTATTATTTCAGGATTTTTACGAAACTCATTATAAAATACCAAAACATTAAAATTATTTTGACCACCTAATATTTTTTTCAAATTAAGTAATTTTTCTATTGAAAAATTATCATCAAAATCTGGAATATAATATATATCCTTTTTTTTATCAATGGCTTGTTGTATTTTATTAAAAATTAAAATTTTTAAATAGGTTTTATCATCATCAGGTGAAAGTTCTTCCTCATCAATGATTTTTTTAATATCAATTATATATTTATTTTTAACCTTGTTAATTTTTATATACTTATCGATTTTTTTCCTAGTTTTCACATATACACAGAAAAAGTTCATTTATAATATTCTTTTTTTATAATTGAGTAAATACCCATAATTTGAAAGTATATATAAATATAAATCTTTTTCCCTTTTAGGAGTTTGAAAAATAATATATAAGATATGAAAAAGTATTCAGAGAAATTTAATAATCAACGAGATAAGCTAAAAGATGCTATTGTAGGTATGGAATTTGAATTCTATATGAAAGATATGTCATTTTATAAAACATTAGAAACTCTTAATAATATTTTATCACCAGTTAAAGTGTGGGGATTTAGAAAATATCACTCAGATTTTACACCTGATAATAATAATTTTAAGATAGAACCAGATTTAAGTGGTGGTAGCTCAATGATTGAATTAGTAACAGGACCATTGGAATATTATAATGCCAAATATTATCTTATAAAGATAATTAAATTTATACAAAATTATGGATATACAAATGATAAATGTTCTATACATTTTAATCTATCATTTGATTCGGAAGAAAAAAATTTAAATGATCTTAATATACTTAAATTAATATTAAACACAGATGAAGATGAAATATATAGAGCATTTCCATCTAGAAAAGATAATGTTTATGCTAAATCAATAAAAAAGATAATTCCATATAAAGAATATGACTTCTTTAATATACCTATTAATATTGTTAAGAATAACATTAGAGTACCAAATGATAAATATTTTGGTATCAATTTCATGCATATAAATAATGATAAAGAAACACAACGATTGGAATTAAGATATATTGGTGGTAAAGATTATGAGAAAAATTTAGGACAATTAACTTATTTTATGGATCGTTTCATAGTAGATGTACATGATTCTATTGATGTCGGTTTTGATTCAGAAGATATAAATAAACTAGAAGAATATTTAGAGAATAATATTAAATTATTCAAAAATTTCTCTAAATATGATAATTTTATAGTAGAGTTTCCAACAATACAATTACAGATTGATCAAAGTAGTGATTATGATTTATTAAATGCATACTATGATAAAATATACCCAAAATTATATTCATTAATAGATTCTACCTCTGATTTAAGTGAATGTATTATTAATTATGTATCAGAAACACAAACATTGGAAATTGTAGATGCTACTTTAAAAGCTACATCTACAATAAGAAGATTTGATTTAATAAATTGTAATTTAGAGGGAATATTTGAAAGTTGTAGCCTTTTAGGTTGTGATGTTATAAATTCACAAATAAGTAAATCAACTATTACACATACCGATGTTGATAATTCAAAAGTATTAGCTTGTAGAGTAGATGGTTCAACTTTAAAAAATTGCTTTTTTATGGAAGGTTTCTTAAATAGTGATATGATAGGTGGTGTATTTCGATCAGGTGAATTAGGACCATATGCTTCAATGGATTCTGATGTTAAAATAGTAAATGATCATGAAAACTTCTTTGATACTAAATATGAAGATGAAGAAGGTAAAGGAGATAAAAAAGGAAAAATAACCGGTTTCGGAAAATTAGGAAAATGAAATATTTAAAATTATACGAAAATTTCAACAATGATGTTGATACTAAAAAATTATTATCAGAGATAATAGAAATGGCATATGTTCTAGAGGATCATGGAATTATATTACATTATTGTGTAGCACAAAGATTTGATGATGACATGGATGGTAGAATAAACTTCTATGAAATTGGAGATTCTAATAATATCCAAGAAGAAATTGAAGATTTACAAAAATATGATGATTTTCCTGAAAAAATATGGAGATATGAAATTAGATTTAGAACTAATAATGTAAAATTAGTGGATGAATATTTAGCTAAATTAGAAATTCACTTAGAAAACTATCCAGTTGAAGTTAAAAAATGTGAATTTTCATCTGATGAATATGGTATAAAAGTAATATACAAAAGACATATGAATGATTTAGATAAATCAGGTAATATTTTACCAAATCATTAAATAATTTTTTATTTTAATTTTTATTTGTATATTTGCACCTAAATATTTAAAATATGAATAGATCAGGTTCACTAAGAACACTATCAACCAATGAAGAATATTGGTTAAATAAAAATAAAATCGGGAAAAAGGTAGCTTTATATACACATGATGATATGGATGGTATATTCTGTGCAATTTTAATGAAAAAATGGCTACTAAATAATGGTTTTGAAATAGTTAAATATGGTATTGTTAATTATAATGAAGGTTGGAAATATACAACATTAGATCCAAGCTTAATTAATATAGTACTTGACTTTGCAAATATGCCTGGTGATGATAGAGATCAATATATTGATTATTATCTAGATCATCACGGATTATTTAATGATGAAGATCTAAACAGATATAAAAATTCACCTGTTAAAAAATTAAATACATCATCTGCATATGAAGCATTATGTATAGTTTTAAATATACCAAAAGATGAACTTGTATTATCACTAATTGATATGGTTGATGGTGCTAAATATGAAGAATATAATATAGATTGGCAAAGATTGTTAAATTTCAATTTATCAGATATTAAAAAATCCGAAAAAAAGAGATTGGAATTTACTGCTTCATTTAATCAATATTTAAAAAGGGGCGATCACAAAACATTAATATCTGTTATAGCCAATTGCAAAGATGTTTCAATATATAGTATATTCAATACTATGAAGAGGGTATATCCCGAACATAATTTTTATCCAAGAAATAATCATAAAAAAAATTTTATAAGTGATTCGGAATGGAGAATTAATACCATGAAAACCAAAGTTAGGGAGGGTGATGCACACCGAATAACTTTAAATAGCCAAGAAGAATTTTTGTCAAAATTTATAAAAGATGGTTTAATTGATATAAAAGGTTATACTAAAATTGGTAATTTGGTATTTATACCAAATGATACTTGGGCTAATGCATTAAGAGCAAGAGCTATCATTGAAAAGGATTTCTTAGATGGTAAACTAGATGAAGAACCTAATTTTATTCTATTACAATATGGTGATACATTACAAGTATGTTCCTATAAGAAGATAAATGAAATAGATAATCTACCAAGTTATAAAGATGGTAGCATAATAAATGACCTAGGTAAATATATGAATAACCTATTAGCAAATTTTAAATTACATTTAGGATATGATGATCCATTAACTAATATTGGTCAAGATGAAATAACAGTTTCAGGGGGGCATGGTGGTATCGGATCAATATCAAATATAAATGGTGTGTGTAAAAAAGAAAAATATTCAGATTTGAAATTTATTGATATGATAAAAAATAAAATAATCAATGATTTATCAAATATAAAATTTAACATGAATATTAAATGGTTTGAAAAACCTTCTTATGATAAAATTGAGCCAAAAATGGATAATAAAGTAATATTTTCAGAATATGTTACTATGTTAAATGAAAAGGGTGAAATAATTAAAAAGGATTAATCTAGATTAATCCTTTTTTCTTTTAATAACTCATCATCCCCTAATAAAAAATCAATCTTATTATCACGTGTTATAGATTTATCACAATAAACTATAATTTCATTAGGTGGCATTAAAATATCAAGATAAACTTCATACCACATAAAACTACCTATTTTATTTATACCAACTATTTCACCTTTAAATTCTGAATAGATAAATCTATTATCATTTTCAAGTATATTTAATACAGCAATAGGTATAATAAGATAGTTATAACGATCATCATTAAGTTGATCAGTTAGGTTAGATATTTTTTCTTTTATTTCCATATTCTTATTATATATAAATAGCATAAAGTTTTAATAAAATATATTAAAAAAATTTAACAATTATTTAATAATTAAATAAACCCAATAATAGTATTTTACAAGTATATTAAATTTTGAATAGAATATATACATTATGAATATTCTATATGGTATACAGCTAACTGGTAATGGTCATATAACTAGATCTGTAGAGATTATAAGATCACTAAAGAAAAGGGGATTTAATGTTGATATCATCACATCCGGTAATAACTCTCAATTAGATATACCATTTGATATAAAATCACATCACATTGGGATATCCATGTTCTATAATAAAAATGGCGGTATAGATTGGTTTAATACTATTAAAAAAATAAATTTAAAAAAATTTATAATGGATATAGATTATGATGTGAGCGAATATGATTTAGTTATATCTGACTTTGAACCTATATCAGCATGGAGTGCAAAAAGACAAAATGTAAAATCAATAGGAATAGGAAACCAATATTCTTTTTTATCAGATAAAATACACCGACCTAGAAGTAAAAGCAAGATGGCTGAAATTTTTCTTAAAAATTTTGCCCCTTGTAAATTAAACATTGGTTTAGGTTATGATAATTATGATAATTTTATTGTTAAACCTATTATAAATAATGAATTATTAAATAAAAAAATAAAAGATGATAATTTTATATTGGTATATCTACCATCACTATCANTTGAACTAATATATGAGCAAATAAAACAATTTAAAAATCAATCTTGGAAAATATATTCACCAGAGATTAAAAAAGATTATTTTATAGATAATATCATATTGAAAAAACCAAATAAAGATAGTTTTACCAATGATTTAGTTAATTGCACAGGTGTTATAACAGCATCAGGCTTCTCAACTACAAGTGAAGCACTCATATTAAATAAAAAACTTTGGTCAATACCAATAAAAAAACAATATGAACAATTATGTAATGCAATAGCACTTAAAAAAATGGGAATTATGACAGATGATCTAAACCCAGATTCTATATCAAAATGGTTGTGTGATTATAAAAAAATTAATTATCAATGGGTAAATCCAATTGATGATATAATAGATAAAATAATAAAATATAATGGAGAAAATTAGAACATTATTTATATCAGATGTGCATTTAGGTACAAAAAAATGTCAAGCTGATAAATTGTTAGAGGTACTTAAAAAATATGAGTTCGAACAACTTATTATTGTAGGTGATTTTATAGATCTAACATCACTAAAAAGAAAATTCTATTGGAAAGAAAATCACTCAACCGTCATTCAAAAAATATTAAGATTATCTAGAAAAAATGTAAAAGTTAATTACATACTAGGAAATCATGATTTTTATCTAAGAGAACTTATAAAAGAGGGAAATATATCACTTGGTGATATTGAAATATCTGATTATATATATTATACAACTATTAAAAATAAAACAATTTACATATGTCATGGTGATCAATTTGATGGATTTGTTAGATTACATCCGTTTTTGTATATGTTAGGTGATTGGGCATACGAATTTAGTTTTAAAATAAATACCATTTATAATAAAATAAGAAAATTATTCGGATTAGAATATTGGTCATTATCTAAATTTTTAAAAAGTAAAGTAAAAGATGCTATATCTTTTATAAATGATTTTAAATATCTAAGTATGAAGAAAATAGAAGAAAATAATTGTGATGGGATAATGATCGGACATATACATACACCTGCTATTGAAGATTTAAATGGTAAAATGTATTATAATACAGGTGACATGGTAGAATCTTGTTCATATTTAGTTGAAAATCTAAAAGGTGATATAGAATTAAGATATATTTAAACTTTTAACAAACTAAAACATATAAATAAAAAATAAAAGTTTATATGATTACAAATGGAAGTACCGTGACGGTACACTACACAGGAAAACTTACTGATGGTGAAGTTTTTGATTCTTCAGAAGGAAGAGAACCATTAACATTTACAGTTGGTTCGGAGAATATTATCCCAGGTTTCTCAAATGCCCTTATCGGCAAAAATGTTGGTGATAAAGTAACCGCAACTATTCCAGTTGAAGAAGGTTATGGTCAAGTTAGAGAAGATCTATTCGTTGAAGTTCCTAAAGAAAATTTACCAGGAGAAGTTGAAGTTGGACAAGTTCTACAAGCAGATTCTGGAAATGGACAACCAGTTTCAGTTAGAGTTAAAGAAGTTTATGAAAATCACGTAGTGATTGACGGAAACCACCCACTTTCTGGAATGGAATTAAATTTTGATATTGAAGTTCTTGAAATTCAATAATTAAAATGTTAAAAAACCCCCACTTGATTAAGTGGGGGTTTTTAATTTCATTTTATCTACCCTAGATAATTTTTTAATATAATATTCTCTTTTACTAGCAGAACTTCTATCACGTTGCTCCTCAAACCAATATAATTCAACTGGTAATCTACATCTTGTATATTTAGCACCTTTACCACTATTATGGACTTCTATTCTTTTTTCTAAATCATTAGTTATCCCACAATACAATGAATTGTCACAACATCTTAATAAATAAACAAACCACATCAATTAAAATCAATTCTATCACAATTAAATGACTTTAATAAGTGATCATACACATTTTTTTGTCTAATTGTATTTTCATATTCATTAATCATCTTTTGATAATTAATATCCTCTTCACACTTACAACCATATAGATATTCATTTGAACAATCAATGTAATAGTTCAATATGTAGTAAACTTGCTCATCAGCAGTATCAAGTATTTCGTTTTTATTCTCTAATAATTTAAGTAAATGTATAGCAGATTCTACTTTTAATATTTTTGTAATTTCCATAATATGTAAGTGTATAAATTATATATTAAATAAGATACCATGTAAATAATAGGGAATAAAATAATTTTTAAATTTAATATAAATATAAAAATTATAGTAAGCCAAAAAGTTAAACAAGGTTTACAAGTTATCAATTTAATTAAAAAGTTTCTATGTTTTATTGATAAATAATTCAAATAATCCATTTTAGGATTCCTCAACCTATAATCTTCCCACATATCAATCAAAAATATCTTATTTAATTTAAATAATCTAGAATAATCAATAAAAGCATTGGTATCAAACCAAATAAAAAGGAAAAAAACTACACAAAAAATAGAAATAATCATTAATTATATATTATATTTGTAATTCTCTATCTATTTTTTTAATATATATAATATGAATAATAAATTAGATTTACATGGTATAAAACATACAGATGTTGATATATTAGTTGAAGATTTTGTTTTAACTAATAAAGTACCTATGCAAATAATAACCGGTAATTCTGAAACAATGAGGAAAAAGACCATTAAAATTCTTGATAATCACAATTTCAAATGGATGATTATGGCGCATAATTTAGGTGAAATAATAGTACTAGGATGAAAGCATTATTAATATTAACATTTATATTACCATTTATATGTAAATCACAAGATAGTTTGACTTATAAATCATCTTATGATAATTCATTAACAGGAGCTTATGCTAGAAATACTACAACCACTACTACATTGACATATGTTGGTAATAATTCTATTAATATTAATAAAATAGGATTAACATCAAATACTACATACTCATTAGGACATAATCCATATATTACTCAAAATGAATTAACCCAAAAAACAAACATTGGATTTAATGGTTCTAAATATTTTTCATATATTGGTTATCAATACAATTATTCATTTTTACGTAAAATAAATAGTGATAATTTAATAGGGTTTGGTCTTGGTATTTATAAAGAAGTTAAACAATTTAAAATTTCATTATCATATGGTGTTATATATCAGAACACACACTATTTCAAAATTCCACAACAATACAATTTAAGACATTCAGTTAGAGCTAAAATTTTATATGAGTTTAATACACTTAACTTTAGCACTGAATACTACTATCAACCTAGTATGTTAAATTCAAATATTATAATAAATGGTACAACTAAAATAACATTTAAATTTTATAAGTATTTGAATTTAACAATACAAGATGTTGTTAATTTTTCAAGTACAAGTGCAGTTCCGATGATTCACAATTTAACACTTGGGTTAAGTTATTCTTTCAAAAATTCAAAAAAGATAGCTAAAAATTAAAAAGCACCTTTTTATTTTTTTAACACAACTGGTAATTCTACTTACCCACCGGATTAATTTAGTTATCTCCCATTTAACATTGTGTTAGCCCACTTTCCAACGATCTTCCATTTACATA
>TBL_comb48_EPIDRAFT_1000287_pt1 | contig 39976 bp, 34 predicted proteins | sample TroBogEpilimnion_37_FD_10681 | JGI IMG/M metagenome (IMG submission 10681) | reverse complement strand
TTCTTACCGAAAAAACTTTACGCCAAAATTTAAAATGGAGGATGACAATATGATACAAAAAAGTTAGTATATAGTGGACTTCTCATCTGGCGCAGGGGTGGACTAGTATACCTGGCGCACAACACCAAGTACATTTGATAAATATACATCACTTTTTATGAGAATATCTATTGCTGCATTTAGTTTTTCGGTTTGTATATTTTTAGCCATTTATTTCTTCATAAATTATAATTTATAAGAATTTACACAATCATTTGGGCAGAGCCGAATGGCATAAGTTTTTTGTTATAAGTTAGAGCCTTCATCTGAGCTTTTGGGTGAATTAAGTTTTAAATAATTAGTGCTCTAACGCTAGAAGAAGCAACTTATTAGTAGGGTTGTTTATTAACATCTCCTAATTTTTCCAACAGGGAGTTTTGTTTAAGCCTTTTCGCAAGAAGCTTAGGCTCAAATTTTTTAATATCATATTCTTGGGAAGCACAGGAAAAAATATATCCTTTATCATTATCAACTTTTTGTATACATTGTCCGCATATACCTTTCATCATACATTGCATCGGGGCTAATATACCACAAACAAACTCACTATCTTTAAATAACTGCTGCTCATATCTTTTTATTTCTTCTAGCATTTTGTTTGTAACATAAGCTATAATGTAAGCATTTTTTGACATTTTTGCTTCGTTGATCTTATTCATTAAATTGTTAATATTTTTATTACCATTGCTATTATTAGATAGTATGAACGTATAAGCCTCATCTGCTGCAGCCTTTATTTTCTCTATATAAAAAATGTCATTTTGCTGGTTATAGACAGCAAAAAATGTTACTTTTGACCCTTGATTCTTGATTTCCTGAGCAATTGGTAAGAGGGCTATATTTCTGATTCCTTCACCTATTAAAATAACATTTTGGGATGTTGGAATATAAGTTTTAGAACCAGTTGGTCCCATAAGTACGATTTCTTCTTCTGCCTTAAAATTACTGCATAACCCCGTTGATTTACCTGTTTTTAATATAACAAAGTAAATTAATCCTTGGTTTTTATCTACTTTATAAGGGCTCAAGGCAAGTGGCTTGGTAAGTTTATCCAGTGTCTCTGCAACATTTTGTAGCCTAAAAATCTGGCCTGGTTGATAGTTTTTAGCGGCTAGAGGGGATTTTACTGTTATATCTAACATGTTTAGGGCAATTTCCTTTACAGAGTAAATTTTGGATTTTAATTGCTGATCTAAAACTTTGGCGAACCGTTGAAAAGAAAAATTTGTACTCGGGTTAGATTTATTTAGCTGTTTTGTTATTTCCTTATAGCCATTTTTAGCGCTCGCAAGAGCTTTAACAACACTTCCTGAGTATTTCTGATTGCAATCACCGAAGTGGCTAAATCTACGATCATCGCTAGTAAATCCATTTATATCTAGGAATTCATTATCTTCTGTGCCAATTGCAACCAATACCGTTTTTGCATTTAAAGTAACAATATTTTTTCCCTGATCCAAAAATTCTATCTGCTTTACATAATCATATTGGTCTGCTTTAATTTCCATGGGAGATAAATTTAGCAGAAATTTTACGCCTATAGCTTTAGCATGTTCTATTTCTTCATGATTCCTTTTGTAGGCTGGAGACTCTTTGATGTCTTTTCTATAACAAATTGTTACTCCTCCAAGTTGCTGAATAATATCAAGTTTCTCTCCTATAGATTTAGCTTTTTGAAATAATTTTGCATGATTAACAAATTCTTCTGCAATTATTTTTTCCTCTTCAGATAGTTTACCTGGATTTACCGGTTTATCCTTATATGAATTTAAGAATTTTTCTACTTGGGCTTGGTAGTAATGAATTGCTTCTACAGCACTATCAATAGCGGTCAGGCCGCAACCTATTATTACTACTGGCATCCTAAGAAGTAAATTACTATTGCTTTGCGCTAGATAGCTACCGCCTTGTTGCAAATTCATTAGAAAATCAGCAGCACTTTTTACTCCTTTAATAAAGTAAGAAGCTGAATTTACATATTTTGGTTTTCCTGCTCCAAGGCATAATGCTATATGATCAAACCCAAAATCAAAAGCTTGCTTTGTAGTAATGTTACTGCCAAGCCTTACACCACCAAGTAGTTTAAAATTATCTATTCTTCTTTCCAAAATTAATCTGATCAAAGTGAGGTTATTTTTATCCCATCTATTGGTAATACCATATTCTACAACCCCTCCAAAACCTTGAGGAGACCTTTGGGATAAAGGCATTTTTATTTGTTTGTAATCTTTTACCGGTTTTGTTAAATCAATTTCTAGATCTGTGATTTTTAAGCCGTCAATTGCAGTAACGTTATGTCCTTCGTTCAACAAATAATGAGAAAGAGCAAAGCCTGCAGGCCCTAAACCTGTGACCAAAACATTATAATTAGTAGGTTTTTTAGGCAAAGGGGATTCAATATTTAATGGATTCCATTTTGTTAGTAAAATATATATTTCGACTCCATAAGGAAGATTTAAAACATTATCTAAAATCTTTGATTCGATAAGAGGAATATTAACAGAGTCCTGTTTTTGGAAAATACAGGATTTTATGCAATCATTACAAATCCTATGCCCAGTTGCAGCCACGAGCGGGTTATCAATTAAAATGACGCTAAGTGCTCCAATATTAAATCCTGCTGCCATTAACTCATTCATTTCAGAAATTTTTTGATCTAATGGGCAGCCATCTGCTTGCTGGCTTTCTTGTTTTGCGTTTTTTATACCAAAACGGCAGGAATCTTTTTGTTGATGATGACAATATATACAATATTTTGCGTTAGAAAGGGCATTCTCTAAATTAATCTCATTATCTCTATAATCAAAGCCAAGATAAATATCCTTAGCTAGCATTTGGATTCTATTTTCACGAATTAGATTCTCCGGATCTGTGGGCCTTGGGATAGTAAATAAAGGTAGGTCACTATTATTTAATATCATATAAATGGCATAATCTGCTGCAACCTTTAACTCCGATTCAAATTTTTCAGATGTGCTTAGCCACTTTATTACGTTTTCTGCAAAACTTTCCTGAGTGATTCTGCCAATTAATCCTGTTAATTTCTGTGATATTTCTGAAAAATTTATTTCCTTATTATTATGGGTATAATAATTTTTAAACACCCGTTGGACAAATTTTCTCTTACATTCATAAATTATATTAAAATCCTTCTGACTCTGTTTGAGAGTAAGATTTTCTGTTTCTATAGAAAATAATTCAGCTACGAAATCATCGAGGTATGGGGCTAACTCTAGCAAAAATTTAGAGTATTCAGTAGAGGAACTAGGTAGACCAGGGGAGTTTCTGTACTCAGTTAATTTTTTATGTAAAATTAGGTTTTTTTGCTCTAAATAAGAGAGAAAAATTTTGTCGATTTTTTTTAAACCTTTTAGAGAATTTAAATCGCTAAAATTTACTGCAAAATTCAATTTCATATTAAGTATAGTATAACTTTTAGGATATGAATTAGCTAAACCGTTATCGTTTATTTATAGTTTATAATATTTTTGGTATGCTTGATGTTTAGCGTGCTTTATCCAATTTGATCTAAAGGATAATACAGAAGGGTAATTACAATCTATGGGCAAAGACTGGTTATCAGTTTAGCAAAACAGCTAGCTAGAGGAAGTAGAAAAACTAAACATATCATTTTAGCCTACCAAAATTTTAAAACAAATGCATAACACACAGCTATTTTTTACAACATCCAGGTAAACTGTAAGATAAACTAGGCTATAGACTAGAATTTATCCATTCCTGAAGCGCATTTTTGGGCTGTACCCCAACCTTGGTGGCGATTTGTTTACCTTCTTTAAAGAGTAACATCGTCGGAATTCCTCTTACACCAAATTTAGATGGTGTTTCCGGGTTTTCATCGATATTCATCTTAACTATCTTTACCTTACCATCCATCTCTTCCGATAATTGATCAAGAATAGGCGAAAGCATACGACATGGACCGCACCATTCTGCCCAAAAATCAATTAGTACGGGTAATTTCGAGTTGATTACTTCAGATTCAAATTCATTATCTTTAATTTGTTTGGTCATAATAATTATATAATAGTTCTATTAATTGTTTTTTGACAATTTTTCTTTTAAATTACTAATTAAAGCATCAATTCCATTATTAGAAATAACATTATCAAACTCAGTTTGCTGAGAGTTTAATATGCTAACACCTTCGGTTATTATATCCCCTACTTTATAAGGGTTTTGTTTAGCATTTGCAAGTTTATGAACTAAGTAGTCAACTGCTACCGGTGAGTCAGAGTCTTTTTTAAAAATCTCCATACTGACTAAAAATACATTATCATCAACTTTGTTTACTTTTTTAACAACTGCTTTTACGTCGCTGTAGTTTTTTGAAAGATCAGCATATGCTTGGACAATAAATTTCGAATAAACTTCTGTAAATTCCTTTATTTTTGCATCAGAAAGGCTTTTTTTATGCCGCCCTAAAGTATATTTAGCCATCCAGTCAAGGTGTAAATTAGTGCGTATTAACGTACTTGAACGTTTGACTTTCTCGTCTGCTGGTAAATTTGCGTCATTTACAATATTATATCCATCAGTAATTAAGTTATTAACATAAACTTTTAGTTTTTCTGCATCTTCATCAGCATATGCCAGCGGATTGTAAACTAAAATAGATATACATAGCAAAATTCTATTAATGACTTTCATAACTACACCTAAATTTATGTAAAACTATATTATCCCTTTTAATTTTTAATGTACATCTTTATTTAAAGGTCTGGCATTTATACCCTGCAGGGTATATTATTTTCGCTTCTCTTTGATTAAAAATGGCTTCCCTAACTGCAATATATGGATCTGAAGAATTTTTCGAAACATAATCTGTAAGAGGCATAAGTTTATAACGCATATCTATAATTGATACACCGGTTACGGTAAGCATAAAATTCTTATCTAGTGAATAAGTAAGAGGATTTAGCAAAAAATCTGAAATTAAAGGGTCTGATACATCTCTAGCATTAATTCCGCCATAGAAAGGCAGTACTATATATGGCCCGGGGCCTGTACCGTAATATGCTAAAGTGCTACCTAGAGTTTGTTGTGGAGGTTTTAGGCCAAATTTGCTTGCTACATCAAACATTCCGGCTATGCCAAAAGTTGAATTTATTGTAAAACGCCAAAAACTCTTGAGTATACCTTCAGAATTTCCTTGAAGGGTATAGTTTACTGTAGATAAAGGTTCTGATATATTATCAACAAAACTTCCTACACGATTTTTTGTATAGTCATTTGTAAATCTACCATATATTTTAGCAACTGGTCTTAATAAAAACGTATCGACCACACTATTAAAAGCAAAAATTTTACGATTTAATTTTTCGTAAGGGTCGTAAACACTGCACTTACCGTTAAATTGATTGTAATTGTATTTATACTCGCTATCCTCACTTTCCTTGGCGAAGACTTCTCCTAGTGCAAAGTTCAGGATTAATGCTGTTTGCAGAAAATATTTTATAAACCGCTTAGCTGTAATTGAACCAATACTCAATTTTATGAAACTCATATAGCTTTTAATTTTAGTTTGGTGCGGATTATAACAGTAGTTTTTCAATAATTATATTATTTTTTTTATTTAGTTTAGTTTTTTACCAACGAATATAACATAGCTATTTTTAATTAGTGGTTCTGAATTTGGTTCATCGATGATAGTAAAACCACATTTTTTTAATAGTTTGGTAATATAATGCTCCTCATAAACAAACTCTAAATATTTATCTGAGAAGTCTTTCTTATCACTTAATCTGCACGCAAAAGCAAAATACCCTCCCGAAGATAGAGAATTATAGAGTTGACCAAATAGATCGCTTAATTCTGAATTGTTGGAGAACCCGTCAAGGCTTAAGATAATGTCATATTTTTCGTCCTTGTGGTCTATTAAATAATTTTCAACAGGTAAGTTAATTATTTTATCATATACCTTATCACGTTTAGATTGTTTTTGGAGTTTGATCATCTCGGCTGAACTTTCAATACCGGTAATAGAAAACCCTTCTTGCATTCTTTTTTCGATTTCTTCACCAACGAAACCTATATTACTGCCAATTTCAAGTATAGAATATTTTTCCGGTAATTTATCAATTGCGCCTATTAGTTTTATAATTAGTTCTCTTGGTAGGTTAAGATTTTTATTGAAAAATTTATCAACAATATCTTTAGTAATTATGCCCCGATATACGGAGTATATTTCACTTGGAACTTCGGAAATATGGTCAATTTCTTTGATAAATTTTAACAACCCGATTTTATCTTCGCTTTCTCCTTTTTCTAAATAAAAAATTGCTTTCTTATATTTTTTTTTCAAAAAATAGGCCCATCCGGTCCAGTAATTTACAAAAGGATCATTTGGACGCAGAAATTTATCAACTAATATAAATCTGAATATAGCATCATTGTAATTTTGGTTGTTGAGGTGATATATACCAAGGTTTATATTTGTTTCTGTGAAATTTTTTAGGTTATATCTTAACCTTGCTGCGTTCTCTCTAATTGCAAAAAATTGATCTTTTAGCAGATTGGGAATTCCAAGTACGAACGCAAATCCTGATTTTATATAATCTACTAATTTAGAAAAAATACCCTGTGCCATCATAAATATTAAGTATTTTGATTATTGATCTTTGATTTGATTTTCAATTTATGTTCTCATATAATTCTGCACAGTTCAAACTAATAAAGCATATTGGGTGTTACTTATAAAATTAACAAAAAAATTAGTTACAAAATTATGTCATTAATCGCTACAAGATTAGGTTTTATTAAACCATCTCCGACGCTAGCCGTATCTGCAAAAGCCGCAGAATTAAAACGGAGTGGAGTAGATGTAATTTCTCTTGGTGCTGGCGAGCCGGATTTTGACACACCAGAAAATATCAAACTTGCTGCTATTGCTGCTATAAAAGCCGGTGCAACAAAGTATACTAATGTTGATGGCATGCCTGAGTTAAAGAAAGCGGTATGTAAAAAATTTAAACGGGAAAATGGCCTTGAATATTTACCGGAGCAAATAATCATTGGAACTGGTGGAAAACAAGTCATCTATAATTTGTTCATGGCTACCCTTAACAAAGGAGATGAGGTAATAATACCCGCACCTTACTGGGTATCTTACCCTGATATTGTACTACTTGCCGAGGGCAAACCAGTAATAATTGAGGCTCATCTGGAAACCGGGTTTAAAATAATGCCAGAATCTCTAGATGCAGCAATTACCGACAAAACTAAGTGGTTTGTTTTAAATTCCCCAAGCAACCCCTCGGGAGCAGCCTATTCAAAGCAGGACTTGCTACTACTTGCTAATATTTTACGAAAATACCCTCATGTCCAGATAATGTCGGATGACATATATGAGCATATTACTTTTGACAGGTTTAAATTTTATAACCTAGTAGCAGTTGCGCCGGATTTAAAAGAGAGAATATTTATAGTTAATGGAGTTTCAAAAGCTTATTCAATGACTGGATGGAGAATAGGCTATGGTGCTGGCAATAAGGATATAATAAAAGCTATGGCGTTAATCCAGTCGCAAAGTACTTCTAATCCATCGTCAATAAGCCAGATGGCAGCTATTGAAGCTCTTATCGGTATCCAAAACTATATCCCGAAAAATGCGCTTAGTTTTGAAAAAAAACGGGATTTAGTTTTTAGCTTGCTCTCTAGAATCAAAAATCTTGAGTGTTATAAGCCTGAAGGAGCTTTTTATTTGTTCATTAGATGTATGAAATTATTTGGGAAAAAGACGCCTTCCGGGAAGTTACTAAAAAATGATAATGATGTAGCAACTTATTTGTTAGAAAATGGAAATGTAGCGGTAGTGCCAGGTATTGCATTTGGCCTAGAAGGGTATTTCCGCATTTCTTATGCAACTAGTGAAGAATTACTTGTTAAAGCATGTCAGAGAATTGAGATGTGTATAAACCAATTAACTCAATGAAGAAAATAATAAAGCATTATCTAAAAAATAGTAAAATACTATTTAATGTAGTAGCCACTGCAATTTTTCTATATCTTAAAATTGCTTATTTTACTAGTAGCTGGCGTTTTATTATGCCGGAAAATCTTGACGAAGACGAGCTTGATAATGAAAAAGGGCTATTTTTTGCAATATGGCATAATAGATTAGCTTATAGCATGTATATTTTCGGTAATTATAAAAATGCTTTTGGTCTAACAAGCCCGCATTCTGACGGTAAAATTATCGGTAAATTGGTTTTAATGATGGGACACCGAATAATTGAAGGCTCAACAAATAAAAATTCTGCTGCTGCTGTCAAAGAAATTATAAAACAAATTTCCAACGGTGGTAAGATAGTGGTAACTCCTGACGGACCAAGAGGACCTGTATATAAAAATAATAGCGTAATTACAAAGATTGCTAGTAAATATGACAAAAAAGTAATACCTGTTTCATGCCATGCTTCAAAATATTTTGAACTCAAAAGTTGGGATAGAATGATGTTACCAAAATTTTTTAGTAAAATATTAGTGGTTATAGGACAGCCTTTAATCCTCAGCGGAGATGAGGAGCAGGATAAGATGCTTTTGGAGAACACATTAAATAGCTTAACTGATCAAGCACAAAATCTATTAAAATCAGCTTAATTAATATATTTTAATTATCGAGGTCGGTAAGAAGAGCTATTTTCATTCTGCAAGGCGCAATGATATATAAAAAGATACTTCGTCTTGTAAATTTGCTCCATTAGAGTCAAAAACTTCTAAGTTAGTATTTTCTTCTTCCGGTGACTTAGTTATGGTGCTTCTCATATAAAATAAATTATTTATTTTAGCGTATTCTTCGAAAGTTTCTTCTGATGGGGTATTTAGTGTATTTTTAAACTCAAAGGATACTATTTCATATTTCTTTTGGCCTATTAATACTATTGATTTGGCTATTTTTGAATTATCAGGATCAGACTGTTTGCTATTTGCAAGCATTCTGTGCGCAAGTAATAACTCACGAAGTAAAATAGAACCTTTATCTGATTTACTATCATTTTGTGTTTCGGTAGCCGATGATAAGGCTGTAATATTTACACTTAGAATAACATAGAAAATAACTGCAAAATTAATTAATAGCTTTTTTATCATAACTTACCTATTTCATTTTTATGACCATAAATTTTTCATTTTAGAGAAAAAACCGCTTTCTGAATAGTTTTGGTTAATATGGCCTAGTTCTTTATCTAACTCCTCGAGTAAGTCTTTTTGCTTTTTTGTCAAATGCTTAGGAATTTGGATGTAAATATGCGCATAAAGATCACCCCTTAAGCTAGTGCGAACTTTTGACATACCCTGGCCTTTTATACGTAATTGATCCCCTGTTTCCGATCCGGCTGGAATTGTTAACTTTACTTTTAAGCCGTCAATTGTTGGTACTTCAATTTCCCCTCCAAGAACTGCTTTTGTAAAACTTATTGGTAGCTTGAAATGAAGATTGGAATTTTCGACTTTATATATATCGTGAGGTTTTATGGAAACAAAAACATATAAATCCCCATTCGCCCCGCCTCTAATTCCCGCTTCACCTTCGGAAGCAATACGAATTCGTGTATTGTCTTCTATTCCAGAAGGGACGTTAATAATTAAGCTTTTTTGTTTTGAAATTCTGCCATTACCATGACACGTAGAGCAAGGATTCTTAATAACCTGCCCAGCTCCTCCACATTTACTACAGGTTTGTTCTATTGCAAAAAAACCTTGCTGCATCCTAACTACACCGGCTCCTCCGCACTGACTACAATTAGCAGTTGCACTTGCATCCTGTGAACCCTTGCCATTACATGGGCTGCATTTTACTTCTGTTCTAAAATTAATGTTTTTATCAGTTCCTCTAAACGCTTCTTCAAGACTAATAGTAAGTTCATACTTTAAGTCAGAACCTTTAATACTTGTCGATGTTCTGGTTCTTCTTGTGCTTCCTCCCATAAAGTCACCAAAAAAATCACCAAAAATGTCGTTGATATCATGGGTATTAAAGCCTGCTGTTCTACCGCCGCCAAATCCACTTGAGGCGCTGTTACCGTGAGCAAAGGCTGCATGGCCAAACCTGTCATAAGCTGCGCGTTTTTGTTCGTCTTTTAGAGTGTCGTACGCTTCGCTAATTTCCTTAAATTTCTTTTCAGCATCAGGATTGTTGGCATTTTGATCTGGGTGATATTTCTTGGCTAATTTTAAGTATGCCTTTTTTATTTCAGCAGTGTCTGCAGATTTTTGTACTTCCAGAACTTCATAATAATCTTTTTTCGACATAATAATTTACAGATATCTTGAGGGTAAAAAGCTTAAGTTAAATTTTTTATAATAATAATCGGCTAGTATTAAATTAAAATGTTTTTTTTAGCCGATTATTATTATTTATCTAGTGGTTTAGTAAATTAGTTATTTATTATCGGTCACATCCTTAAATTGACCGTCTACTACTTTTTCCTCCCCAGAATCTTTATGTTCATTATGAGCAGCGCCTGGTTCACCCATTCCACCACTTCCATCTGTTTTATACATGGCTTCGCCTATTTTCATACTTGCAGCAGCTAAAACATCTGTTTTTTCGTTAATTTTTTCAAGATTATCTTCCTCAAGTGCTGATTTTAATTCCGCTATTGCATCTTCAATAGATTTTTTATCATCGCTTGAAATTTTATCTCCATGTTCTTTTAACGATTTCTCGGAGGAATAAATAAGTGCATCCGCCCTGTTCCTTACTTCTATTGATTCTTTACGTTTTTTGTCTTCCGCAGCATTTTGCTCTGCATCTTTAACCATTGCTTCAATTTCTTCTTCTTTAAGACCGCCAGAAGCCTGAATAGTAACTTTTTGTTCTTTGCCGCTAGCTTTATCCTTAGCGGACACATGCACTATACCGTTAACGTCAATATCAAATGTTACTTCGATTTGAGGCAAGCCTCTTGGTGCGGGTGGGATACCTTCTAAGTTAAATTGACCAAGTAATTTGTTATGTACGGCAAGTTCTCGCTCTCCCTGAAACACTCTTATCGTTACTGCATGTTGATTATCGTCTGCAGTTGAAAAAACCTGGCTTTTTTTGGTAGGAATAGTAGTGTTCCTATCAATTAGCCTTGTAAATACTCCACCAAGAGTTTCGATTCCAAGTGATAACGGAGTAACATCAAGTAATAAAACATCTTTAACGTCGCCTTGTAGAACTCCTCCTTGAATTGCTGCTCCGAGTGCTACTACTTCATCAGGATTTACCCCCCTATGAGGTTCACGGCTAAAAAATTCTTTTACTTTTTCGATCACCTTTGGCATTCTTGTCATACCACCGACAAGGACTACTTCCTGGATATCACTGGTTTTAACACCCGCATCTTTTAAAGCCTTTTTACAAGGTTCCATAGTAGAATTAATCAAATCTTCAACTAATGACTCAAGTTTTGCTCTAGTAAGCTTGATGTTCATATGTTTTGGACCACTACTATCTGCGGTAATATAAGGCAGATTGATATCAGTTTGTTGAGTGGAAGAAAGCTCTTTTTTGGCTTTTTCTGCAGCTTCTTTAAGTCTTTGTAGGGCAAGAGGATCTTTTTTTAAGTCAATACCGTTATCTTTTTTGAATTCATCCACTAGGAAATTAAGAATTCGCATATCGAAATCTTCCCCACCGAGAAAAGTATCACCATTAGTTGCCTTAACTTCGAAAACACCGTCGCCAATTTCAAGAATGGAAACGTCAAAAGTACCACCGCCTAAATCATAAACAACTATGGTTTTGTTTTCTGTTTTATCAAATCCATAGGCAAGAGCTGCAGCTGTTGGTTCATTTATAATGCGTAGTACTTCTAGTCCGGCAATTTTACCGGCATCTTTCGTCGCTTGCCGTTGAGCGTCATTGAAATAGGCTGGTACTGTAATTACGGCTTGAGTAACAGCTTCGCCAAGATAATTTTCGGCGGTTTCTTTCATTTTTTGCAGTATATAAGCACTAATTTGGCTCGGTGAATATTTTTTACCGTCTACCTCTACCCAAGCATCGTTATTATCAGATTTAACAATTTTATAAGGTACAAGTTCCTGATCTTTTTTTACAGTTGGATCGTCCATGTTACGACCAATTAAACGTTTGATAGCAAATAAAGTATTAGCTGCATTCGTAACAGCTTGCCTTTTGGCTGGTTCTCCTACCAATACTTCTCCGTTTGCAAATGCTACCATGGAAGGAGTAGTTCTTGAACCTTCCGCATTTTCTATTACTTTAGGCTCTTTACCCTCCATAACTGCTACACAAGAGTTTGTTGTACCCAGATCGATACCAATAATTTTTTCCATAGTTATTCCCCATTGAATATAAATTGTTTGACTTAAAAGCTCTTATCTGCTTTTTTTGTTTAGTCAAATATATCTGTTGATATAGTGCAGGATAAAATTTTTACAAGATTGATAAGGTAAAAAAATGTTAAAAATAATAAAAATTTTCCTAATTGTTTTGGTCTCAACTAATGTTATAGCCGAGGCTTCAGGGACAGTAAAAATTAAAGATATAGAAAAAATAAAAAAAGCAATAGTAACAATTAATAGCCGAGTGTCTGTTTCCGCCTATCAAAATACCGGCAGTTGGTCCGGAACCGGCTTTATTGCTGATCTTGAAAAGGGTTTTATCGTGACAAATAATCATGTAGTTGGGAGGGCTGCAGTAGGTACATATTTTATTACTTTCCATAACGGTCAGCAAGCGGAAGCAAAGGTTGCTTATTATGATCAATATGCTGATTTTGCAATTTTGAAAATAAACCCTCAGGAACTATCTGGACAAGTAGAAAAAATAGAATTTAGCAATAAGGAACCAAGCTTAGGTGATGAAGTTTTTATTGTAGGCAACACGGAAGACCAGGGATTTTCATTCCATAATGGTTATTTATCGGATCTTTTTGATATTAATGGTCAAATGCCTCAAGGGTCTTATGTAATAAATATGAATACCACCGGTGGAGCAAGCGGTTCACCTGTTATAAATTCTGAGAGTAAAGCAATTGGAATTTTATATGGTGGCGGTAAAACCCATGCTCTTGCTTTAAAGAAATCATATGTAACAGACGTATTAAATGCTTTAGAAAACAATAAACCAGTACAAAGAAAGCATATAGGTCTTATCTCGGTTTTGTATTCGCTTGATAAAGCGGTAAAACACCGTAATTTTCCAGTCTCTGAAATGAAAGATTACATCAAAAAATTTCCTGATGCCCGCAATAGAGTCATTGTAGCCCGTACCATTATTGCCGGTTCTACTGCTCAAAATGTAATAATGCCAGGAGATATTATTTGGGCAGTAAATAATAAAGAATTAGGTGGTGACCTTACTATACTTGATCAAATAATGAATAACGCCCCAGAAAATATTACCCTGACAATTTTTCGAAACGGCCAAAAATTGGATAAGGAAGTTAAATTATATGATCTAGAAAAAAATAAAATTCGTAAGATGTTTGATTTTGCTGGGGCAATATTCTTTGAAGCTGACGATTATGCAGCGGCCAAGTCAGGAGTACCCATCGGTAGTGTGGCAATTGCCAACGTTCAAACTGGCGGTAGTTTTAGCAGTATTCCCGAAATGTTTGTTCAAAATTATAAAAGCGTTTATAGGTTAGTAATAGAATCTATAAACAACCAGAAGGTTGAAACATTAGATGATTTAATTAAAGCTGCGAATGAGGTAATAAAACAAAAGTTTATAAATATTACTTATAAAAATTACCAACCATATTTTACTTTTTTTGACCAAGAAAGTGGTTTTATATCGAGCCAGGAACAGTTAATGCAAGACATTACTTTCGATAGCATCGATACTAAACCAAGGATATTAAAGTATGATAATAATTTAAGTGAGTGGATATCAGAAGAGATTTAGGCCTTTACCAAATCTAATTTTTAGAATAACTGCTTAATGGTTTTAGTGGTGCCGCTAGAGAGAATCGGACTCTCGACCTCATCATTACCAATGATGCGCTCCACCACTGAGCTATAGCGGCATTTGCGTAATGCAGTCAATTAATTGACATATAATAGCTAATAGGTCAAGAGAAATTTGGAATTTTAGTAAACTTCTTTTCTTGTTTAATTTTTTGCTGCAATTTTTACTTATAAACTTCTTATCTGTGCCAAATTATTACCATTCTGTTGCTTAATAAAATTTAGAAACTGGCTTATAGAGTCTACTATATCGTCGTGTTTACCATTTGGAAAATTAGTAATCTCGGAAGTTATGACTCTACTAAAAGCTGCTTTTGCCGGTAATAATACTATCCCACTTTCAAAAAGGTGGGTAACTGATGCAAATCTTGTAATCTTATCAAGAGAAGGCTTTATGGCCTTAATATTATTAAAACCAGAAATTTTTAGGTCTTGAATCAATGATTGCCCGCTTGCCTTGTCTTCAATTAAGACAAATCGTGGTTTATACTTATGAATCTGCTTGTGGATTTCATTTTTTAAATCTGAATAAATTAGTTTTTTCCGAATCATTTGAACCAGGTAATATTTGTTTTGGATGATTCCCCAAACTGTTCCAACTGTATAATCAGATGTTTCTGATGTTTTGATTGCGGTATCCCAGCTATGAACAAAAAAATCGAACCTGTCAGGTAGGTTTTCAAAATAGTGGATATTGTGGGGGGAAAGTAAATGATAATTAGCAGGTAAAGGTTCTTGTAAAAACTGAGCGGTATAATTTCTGCTGCCGATTTCACGTTCCAAATTTTCAAGAAATTCCCTTGTATCACGGGTATTGTCTAAAATCTCGCCCTCTTTGTAAATTTTATAGAATTTGCCAAAATTATATTTAATATTTTCTGAGGCTAAAGCGGGGATTTTTAGAATTTCCCACCCTCTTGAAGATTGTAAATGAGCGGATAAATCTTCTTGATGTAACCTTTGCATAACAAGAACAATTGCTCCGTTTTTTTTATCATTAAGGCGAGTGATAAACGTCTGTTCAAACCACTCTATAACTTTATTGCGCATTTTTAGTGAATTGATCTGGGTAGGGTTGTGTGGATCGTCGATAATCAGGAAATCTCCCCCTTCGCCGGTGGCTGAGCCGCCGACGCTTGTAGCAAAACGAAAGCCGTTTTTAGTAGTCAGAAATTTACTTTTCTGGTTATGGCTTTTTGACAATTTAGTTTTAGGGAAAAGTTTTTTATACCAGCTGGAAGATACCACTAACCTTGTATCCATTGAATGCTTAATACTTAAAATCGAAGAATAACTAGCAACCATTATTCTTGTCCCAGGGTTGAGAGACAAAAGCCAAGCGGGCCAGGCAACGCTTACGCATACTGATTTTAAGGCTCTTGGGGGCATATTAATTATAAGGCGTTTAATTTGCCCAAGACGCACCCCCTCTAAATATTCTGCTAGTAAGTCTATATGCCAATTAGCGTGATATTTAGCTCCTGGATTTATCGTGCTAAAAACTTTGCCGATAAAGCTTGAAAAATCCTGACGCAAAATTATTTCAAGAAATTCTTCGGTATCTTCCACTGTTTTTTATTCCTTATGTTTTGTTCTGGAGATTATACTTTTCAACGAAGCGCTTTATAATGTCCTGGTCCTCTTTATTAATTATACAATCCTCGTCTATTTCTTCCTTACTTAGCTTGTTTAATTGGATGATCAGCGCAACTAGCTTATTTAGCGTGTCGGTAATATTCTTTTTAATATTTAATGCGTTTTTTGATTTATGTGAGCTTATTTCATTGAGTTCATCTTCTAGTAATGAAACAAGCTTTGCTATAAAGCCGTATAATTTATTGACTGTATTTTTCATAGGTGTCTTTTTCTGCTTGCTTTTCTAAGTTATTACCAAAAATTTTGTCTCCTCCTTTTATGGCCTCTAGTCCTACAAATGCTCGTTTTTCATTCAAAGTCATAAAAGAGGCAGCAGTTATTTTAGACCAAAGATTTTCTCTCCGTTCTGTGAGGGCTGATATTGAATCACGATCAAAATCAATTAATAAATCCTCTTTTAGCCAGTAAGATAACCAATTACTTAGTCCATCAGCTATTTTATCCAGTAATGGAATGATATTCTCCTCCCATAGGGCAAGTCTTGCTTCCTGCATGTTGCTATAAGTATTATCACCGTTAATACCAAGAAGTTGCGGTGGAATATTAAAGGCTATTGCTATGTCTCTTGCACTTGAATCTTTTAGTTCAAGGAACTTCTCAAATTTTTCTGCATTATTAGTTTCTTGCCATTTTAAACCTCCCTCCAGAACCAGTGGTTTTCCTGAATTAGATGAACCGCTGAAATTATCATAAAATTGTTGCTGTAACCTTTCAAATTGTTCGTCAGTTAAGTAACCGTTACCGTCTTGAAAAACCAACGCACCGCTAGGTTTTACGGCATTTTTAAGAAGGGCTTTATTCCAATCCAAAGTTTTTGAGTATAAATTTATGGATTTAGCTGCCGCAGCTAGAGATGATAAACCGTATAAATGATTAGAAGGATGATAATTTTTAAAATGTAGAATACGGCTTACTCTGCTTATCCTATCGATAGGATAAAGTTTTGATCCTCCAAAGCTTTTATGTTTATATGCGGTAGGTCTATTGCTTTCGGTAACTATTTCAACTGCTTGAGGGTGTAAATTATATATTCCTGAAGCAGACGAGCCATCATAACCAGCTAAAAAAACATAGCTATTGCCATAGAGCAATAAACTAGAAATTGCTTCAGTAAAGAAATCTGCTCCTGAAGTTTCTGGGTTAGGTTTTTTAAGTAGCTTGGCAGCAATATGGTTGTCGGTAAAAACCTTTTTACTCCCTTGTTTTTATACACTAACCAAGGTACGTGGCTTGCAGAAGAGGCTATCAGGCTTACACATCTGTGGACGATAACATTATCGAAATATTGCTCAGACCCAACAGTTTCTTCTGAAGGGAAAATAGCCTCCGGAATATCGAGTATGTTGACAGTTTTTTTTTGTCGGTAAGTACGTAATTTTTTTATATAATCTTTTAGCATAAATCTATTTTTTTATTTTTCGGTAAGCTATTTATACTTTATTAATCTCTTTCCACTAATAGTTAAAATTAATATTATTTGGATTAAAATTTGTATATTTGGGCAAGCCTTCTTTAAGTTGATTTAAATAAATATTATCTATATTATCTGGTTGTTAAGTTTATAAATTTATAAGGAGAGCTAAAATGACAGTATATATAGGTAAATTGGCGCCTGATTTTACAGCAAAAGCAGTGATGCCTGACGATTCAATAGATAACAATTTTAATTTAAAAACTTATTTAAAAGGCTATAAAGGCATTTTGTTTTTCTACCCACTGGATTTTACTTTTGTTTGCCCTTCGGAAATTATTGCTTTTAATAATAGGTTAGGAGAATTTAACTCAAGAAACACTAAGGTAGTAGCTGTAAGTGTTGACTCCCATTTTTCACACCATGCTTGGAAATCAATGTCGGTAAATAAAGGCGGAATAGGAAATGTTCAATTTCCGCTAGTGTCAGATTTGAGCAAAGAAATTTCTAAAGCTTATAACGTACTTAGTGACGAAAGTATATCGTTTAGAGGTACATTTTTAATAGATGATGATTTTAAAGTAAGGCATTATCTTGTAAATGATTTACCTCTCGGTAGAAATGTTGATGAAACACTAAGAATGGTTGATGCTTTAGACTATCATAATGCCCATGGCGAAGTTTGTCCGGCAGGATGGAAAAAAGGTGATCAAGGGATGAGTGCTACAAAACAAGGGGTTTCTGACTACTTAACCTCGCACGCTGAAGGGTTATAAAGGAGTACTTGTAGGGGTTTTAACACATGCTAGAAAATCTTTTTGTAAATAATAAAGCTCCTGCCTATTCTGATGAAACTATCGATATATTAATGCTTATCAGAAGTGAAAATGTTGGCCCGAAGACTTTTTTTAACCTGGTAAAGTTTTTTGGTTCTGCATCTTGTGCCCTAGAAAATGTACAGGATTTTTCAGTTAAAGGAGGAAGGTCGAAGCCAATTAAGCTTTATTCTAAAGATTCTGCTTTGAAAGAACTTAGAGAACTAGAAAAAAATAATAGCTACTTAATAACTTATAAAGACCCGAATTACTCTGAATTATTATTGCAAACTCCTGATTTTCCTCCTGTTTTATCTTATAAAGGAAATATCTCATTGTTAAATCATGAGAAAATTATTGCTATAGTAGGAGCTAGGAATAGTTCAGTTAATGGTAAAGCTTTTGCAGCAAAATTATCTAAAGATCTAGTAAAAGCTGGTTACATAACGGTTTCGGGACTTGCAAGGGGTATCGATTCATCCGTTCATTCCAGTAGTTTAGACTATACGATTGCAGTAATAGCTGGCGGCATAGATCACATATATCCGCCGGAAAATAAAACTTTGTATGAAGAAATAGCAAAAAATGGTTTGATTTTAGCAGAGTTGCCTATAGGATCTAAACCGCTTAGTCAGCATTTTCCTCAACGTAATAGGATTATATCAGGACTTGCTCTGGCAACGATAGTAATTGAAGCTGGTATCAAATCCGGATCATTAATCACCGCAAATTTTGCTCTCGAACAAAATAGGGATGTTTTTGCCGTTCCGGGGTTTCCGCTGGATCCAAGATGCATAGGCAGTAATCAGTTAATAAAAAATGGTGCATATCTGCTTGAATCTGTTGATGATATCGTGACAAACGTAGTATCTAAAGATAGATTTCAAAAAGAGCTTGAAGAGAAAGCAAGTTGTTTTAATAATATAGGTCTTTATATGGGAAATAAAGGTAATATTCAAGTGACTGACAGAAATCGTACTGCAGTAGTAGAATTACTTTCAGCGTCTGAAGTAACTTTTGAAGTAGTAGCGGAGCAGTTGCAACTAGAGCTACCGATATTGTACACAATATTTCTAGAACTCGAACTTGCCGGAAAAATTACAAGAACTGCCGGTAATAAAATTTCATTAATATATTAATTTAGGTTTAAATGAAACTAGTAATTGTTGAATCTCCTGCGAAAGCAAAAACTATCAATAAATATTTAGGTAACGACTATAAAGTTATAGCCTCTTTTGGTCATATCAGAGATTTGCCTTCCAAAAATGGATCTGTATTACCGGAAAAAGATTTTGCTATGAAATACGAGATTTCAGATAAATCCTCTAAATATGTTAATGAAATTATAAAATCGGCAAAAAATGCTAGTGAAATTTATCTGGCAACCGATCCTGATCGTGAAGGTGAATCTATTTCTTGGCATGTAATGGAAGTGTTAAAATCTAAGAAAGTGATTGAGGATGATAATAAATTTAAGCGTATTGCTTTTAATGAAATTACTAAAAAAGCTGTTCTTAATTCAATTGCTCATCCAAGAGCCGTTGATGGCAATTTAGTTAATGCCCAACAAGCAAGAAGAGCCTTAGATTACCTAGTTGGTTTTACCTTGTCGCCGATTTTGTGGCGTAAATTACCTGGGTGTAGGTCAGCAGGGCGTGTCCAATCAGTTGCCCTACGATTAATTTGCGAAAGAGAGGATGAAATTGAGCGTTTTATCTCCAAAGAATTTTGGGATATTAAACTTGATATGGTTGGAAGCAAGGGGGATCTTTTTGCCGCACGGTTAACCCATGTAAATGGCAATAAACTGGAAAAATTCTCTATTACTAATCAGGTGCAAGCAGATGAAATAGTTGAGAAATTGAGTTCCCGTAAATTTCAAGTTCTAGAAGTTGAAAAAAAACAACAAAAGAGGAATCCATCTGCTCCTTTTATTACATCTTCTTTGCAGCAAGAAGCTTCAAGAAAACTTGGATTTAGTGCTAAAAAAACAATGCAAGTAGCACAGAAATTATACGAAGGAATCGATATTGGGGGCGAAACTCTAGGGCTAATTACTTATATGAGAACAGATGGTATCACGCTCGCTACTGATTCGGTAGATAGTATAAGGAAACTTATTGGGGAAAAGTACGGAGCTAAGTACTTGCCAGCCAAACCAATTATTTATAAATCTAAATCTAAAAATGCTCAAGAGGCTCATGAAGCAATCAGACCTACAGATATAAATCTATTACCTGAAAAATTAGCTAAAAATTTAGATGCTGATCAATTAAAACTTTATGATTTAATTTGGAAAAGAACTGCAGCATGCCAAATGGAAGCAGTAGTGATAGATATGGTGGGGGTTGATCTTGTTTCTGACGATAAAAGTTTTATGGCAAGAGCTACCGGTTCAACAATTGCTTTTGATGGTTTCTATAAAATCTATCAGGAAGGGGTGGATGACAACAAGGAGGAAAGCTCTAAAACCTTGCCTCCTTTAACTGAAGGAGAGGATATTGTTACTAAAAAAATTAATCCAGAACAACATTTTACGGAAGCCCCCCCAAGGTATTCCGAAGCTACTTTAGTAAAAAAACTAGAAGAACTCGGTATTGGCAGACCTTCTACTTATGCAACAATAATTTCCGTATTGCAAGACAGGCAGTATGTTACTATGGATAAAAAGAGGTTTACCCCAAGTGAACTTGGAAGATTGGTAACGGCATTTTTAGTGGGTTTTTTTGAGAAATATGTACAATATGATTTTACTGCTGAGCTAGAAACAGACCTTGATAAAATCGCCGAAGGTAGAATTGGTTGGCAATCCTTACTTTCTGAGTTTTGGAAAGGATTTAATGATAATGTTGGCAAAGTTAGTGATCGCAAAATTGGTGAAGTAATAGAATATGTTGAGAAAGCCCTTGAATACCATTTATTTGGAGATAAACATGGGAATAAAGAAATTATCGAAAAAAATAAAAAATGCCCATCATGCCTCGATGGTTTACTCAATTTGAAACTTGGTAAATTTGGCGCATTTTTGGCCTGTAATAATTACCCTACTTGCCAGTATAAAAAACAGATTTCAAAGGGTATGGATAAAACTTCTCCTGAAGACGCTCTGGTAACTGAGTCCACCAATAATAAGCAATTAGGAGCTGATAAGGATGGTAATATAGTAACGCTTCGGAAAGGTCCATACGGATGGTACGTGCAGCTTGGAGAAGCAGCTTCGCCTAAAGATAAGCCAAAAAGATCTGCTCTGCCACCAAGTATAAACCCAGATAGTTTGACTTTAGAAACTGCGCTAAAATTGCTTAATTTACCTATCTCGATTGCTCCTCATTTACCTGCCGGGGAAGAAATTTTAATGGGTATAGGCCGTTTTGGGCCATACTTAAAATATCAAAATAAGTTTATCTCTATACCTAAAAATATCGACCCTTTCAATATTGATATCAACCAGGCAAGGTCGTTAATTGAGCAAAAAAATCAAAAAGCCGATCCAGCTACCAAAAATAAGTCGAAAAGAAAAAATAATAGCTAAAAAGATTTGCCTTAAAGCATTTCAAGGGACAAACCTATTTTAAGCAATAATGCTTGCTTATCTTGAGCTGGTTGATTTGCTTATTATAGAAATAAAGAGTAACTGCAAGCTTTTTTTTATAAAACTTACTTGTAAGTTTTATTTTTGAGTTTGACTTTTTTAAATAGTATTTATATAATCAGCAAAAAGTTAATTTTAAATGCTAATTAGGTATAGATAGAGTGACTAAAATCATTAAGGCAAAGTATAAGGCAAGTAGAAGACTAGGTAAAACTGTATGGGGAGACGCAAAAGATCCTTTTAATACAAAAAATTACCGCCCAGGTCAGCATGGTCCTAATGGACGCCCTAAAACTTCAGATTATGGCACTCACTTACAAGCAAAACAACTTGTTAAAGCTCATTACGGTAGAATAACTGAAAAACAGTTTAGAAATACTTTTACTCTCGCCAATAAAATGAAAGGTAATACGGCAGAAAATTTTGCAGGGTTACTTGAAAAAAGAATAGACATGGTAGTTTACAGGTTAAATCTTGCACCTTCGATATTCACTGCTAGGCAGTTGGTATCACATAAGCATGTTAAATTAAATGGTAAAAAAGTCAATATACCAAGTTTAAGAGTAAAGGAAGGTGACGTAATTGAACTTAAGGATTCTTCAAAACAAATAGTAATTTGTGCAGAATCTGCCCAGAAGCTGGATCGGTCAGTTCCTACTTACTTGTCTTTAGATGCTGATTCTATGTCCGGTACTTTTGTAAGAACACCTTCAATTTGTGATATTCCTTATCCATTTGAAGCTGACTTTAACAAGATAGTTGAGCTTTATTCTCGCTAGGAAATTTTTAGGTCTGTTTTATATCTTGTTGTTCCAAAAAATCTTAGTTTTTGGAACAACTTGGTCATTAGTAGATCTAAATGGTTATAAATTAACCATTTAGATCTCGCTCTCTAAGGATAATTTCTCTTGTATAAGTCCGGCCATTTGAGCGCATATATCTTCTTCTCCCAGATATTCCAAAGTAAGATTAACTATAGTATCGTAATCACTAGAGAGATATTCTAATATTAGTTCACATGGTCGGGTATCTGTGAGTTCCTTAAGTAATTTTTTTATGCTCGGTTTTTCACTAAAAGACTCTTCTAATAATTCTACTCTAGAACCTAATATAGTGCTACTATCATCTAAGCTTTCATCTACTTCATAGGATGGTAAACATTGTTTAGTTTTAATGTATGAGTAAGTATTTAGTAAATCCCAATAATCATGGCTAATTTGTAGTTTTATGGATAATAATTCTTGGCTTGCTTCCTCTGTTACTTGGCTGTAAAGCTTGGCCAATCGATTGAGCATTAAGACCGCTGTATTTATATTTGTAATGCTTTTCCAGGCATTAGTAACAGGAATAGATTGGCTAAGGAGGTACTTTGCATATTTTAAGCATGAATCTGGAAGTTGTTCATATATCATTTGATATGTGTTTTTCCTACCTACCAAGCTCTCAAATTCATCCATGGGGTCACTAGTGTGGCAAAGCTCAATAAAATATTCTGTAATATTATTTTTTATTGCTTTATCGATCAGTAAGGTGTTTTTACTGGATTTAATTGCCAGTTGTAATGCCTGATCATAATAATTATGACCTTCCTTAAAGTGTTTTTGAAGATTTTCTACATATCCCATATTGTATAGAGCATCCACACTTTGACCTAGTGCTTTAGATATACTTAAGTTCTTAAGGGCGTTTGGAAAATCTCTTTCGGCTATGTACACCAGCGCCAGGTTATAACATAGATCTTTTTGTGTATGTAGTAGTATTGATAAATCAATATATTGCACATCTCTCAACAGAATATATGTATTAAGAGCCTCTAATGCCTCTCCGTACTTTCTATTATAGTATAGCGTAGTAACCCAATTGCAGATAGCATTTGTGTAATTACTCTTACTTATGGATACTCCTCCATGTATTGCTATCTCAAAATAGTCTACAGCTTGTTTATAAACCTCCGCAGCTTCTGCGTAATCTCCTAATTCAAACTTCTTATTAGCCTCCCTTAAATAGCGAGTAGCTAATACATTATTAGGAGGCATTGCCTGAAGAGTTTTAGCACTAACTTGTTTCTCCTTTCCCTTTTCATCATCTCGTTTCATATAGAAAAATCTCTCTAATGTAGCAGTGCTATAATAATGGCTAGTTAAAAATAGAACAATATAATATTACTATTATAAATTATATAGAAAAGATGTAGTAAAACTCTTATTTTCAACTGTGCGACCAACACCATAGCTTGCCTGAATTTTGAAATGCATAACTTTTTCTTGTACGATACTTAAACTTACACCTAGTTTAAACTTAGGGTTTTTACGCAGTAAATATTGATTTTCTATGCAACCGTAATTATCCTGTGTAATTACTATACTATTAGACAAATATTTTCTATTGACTAAATTTTCTATTTTTACATAAAAAATCGGTTTTATAATGATTCCTTGGTATGTTAAAAATTTTTTAAAACTAAATTTAGAGCTATTAGACAAAAACTGAGCTCTTCTTCCTGGTATAAACACTTCAATTTCTTTATTTTTTTTATAAAATTTATAAATATCGAAATGTGAATATGTAGTACGAAAGGATGCCTTAATTATTACATCGTTACCCAATCTAAGCATATTAGCACTTTCTATACCCGCTTTGAATATTTTACCACGTGATCGAGTTTTAATAGAGGGCTGATAATCTATTGTATGCTGTAGTAATAATTCTCCATATTGCACGTTACTATTAACCATAACCTTATCTGTCAGGGTAAGGGAGTTGTATAATATCAGAGAATTTATTTGTGAATTCTGTATAGTTTTCGTTTGATCATAAAAATTGGTGTGCGAAATTCCTTTAAAAAGTGCTAACCCTAATGTCACCTTTTCATTTAATTTTGTATCAAATCCATTAATGTAGCCCTGTTGTTTATTACTAAAAATAGTAATATTACTTAAACCTTTTTGCTTTGTTTTGCCCTTTAAAAATCTACGCCAAAACTTTTTTCGGTCTAACATTTCGATTTCTGCTTTTTTCTCAAATAAATTACTAAGTCTATTGCTAACTGCAATTGAGATTATATCAAAGTCCTCTATGAGGCAGTTCATAACTGCAGTTGGTTTTTGAATGGTACTATTAGCATAATTACTATCTACCTGAGTTTCCGGAGGAGGCTGCGGAGGGGAGAGCGCAATAGGTGGTACTTGGACAGGAGCTGGAACGTGAGCGCAAATCTCCTGTACCTCTGCATGTTCCAGCTCATGTACCTCTGCATGTTCCAGCTCATGTACCTCTGCATGTTCCAGCTCCTGTACCTCTGCATGTTCCAGCTCCTGTACCTCTGCATGTTCCAGCTCATGTACCTCTGCATGTTCTACCTCATGTACCTCTGCATGTTCCAGCTCATGTACCAGTCCATGCTGAACATAAGGCATTGGGGATATTTCCCCTAGAGCATTTTCGCCGTCAATAGGGAGGGTGGGTTGAACCTCAGTTCTAATGTTCATCGGTCTTGACGGTATTGGGGATATTTCCTCTAGAGCATTTTCGCCGTCAGTAGGGAGGATGGGCTCGACCTCAGTTCTAATGTTCATCGGTCTTGGCGGTATTGGTGCTATTTCCTCTAGAGCATTTTGGCCGTCAGTAGGGAGGATGGGCTGAACGCCGGTTCTAACATGCATAGGTCTTGACGGCATTGGTGCTATTTTCTCTAGTGCATTTTGGCCGTCAGTAGGGAGGATGGGTTCGACCTTAGTTCGAATGCTCATCGGTCTTGGCGGCATTGGTGCTATTTCCTCTAGAGCATTTTGGCCGTCAGTAGGGAGGGTGGGCTCGACCTCAGTTCTAATGTTCATCGGTCTTGGCGGTATTGGTGCTATTTCCTCCAGAGCATTTTGGCCGTCAGTAGGGAGGATGGGCTCGACCTCAGTTCTAATGTTCATCGGTCTTGGCGGTATTGGTGCTATTTCCTCTAGAGCATTTTGGCCGTCAGTAGGGAGGATGGGCTCGACCTCAGTTCTAATGTTCATCGGTCTTGGCGGTATTGGTGCTATTTCCTCTAGAGCATTTTGGCCGTCAGTAGGGAGGATGGGCTCGACCTCAGTTCTAATGCTCATCGGTCTTGACGGTATTGGTGCTATTTCCTCTAGAGCGTTTTCTCCGTCAGTAGGGAGGATGGGCTGAACGCCGGTTCTAACATGCATAGGTCTTGACGGCATTGGTGCTATTTCCTTTCGTGCGTTTTCTCCGTCAATAGGGAGAGTGGGTTGAACCTCAGTTCTAATGCTCATCGGTTTTGGCGGCATGGGGGATATATAGTATATATAAGGTACATTTCCAATTCCAGAAGCTGAACATAAATTAGTATAACACCAAAATAATATTATTAATAAAAAGACCTTGTTAGGCTTAAAAGTTTTAAAAGAGTGGACTTTAAAATCGACCATTAAATAATTTTTAATCTTTTTAATTAACAGTTGATAAAATAGTAGTATTTTTTTCTAGCTCAAGAGATATGTTATTTTTGTTATTTAATATAGGAATTTAAAGAAACTGATCCTGTATTAGTTTTCTGGACACATTTTGTGTTAAAATAAAGAGAGAGCTAATATGAAAAAGAAAATCGAAAAACACACCTCTGACTTCAGGAAAGAAGCAGTTAGACTAGTATTACAAACTGATCAGCCAAAAGCTGTTATAGCAGATGAACTCGGTATAAACAGGAATACTTTATATACTTGAATACAAAAAGCAATGCAAGAAAGAGCAGATTTATCAGAAACTAAAAACCATGTTAAATATCAAAACCTTGAAGAAGAGAATCGAGCTCTACGAGCTAAAATAAAAAGGATAGAGCAGGAGCGCAATATATTAAAAAAAGCCGCAGCGTATTTTGCAAGCCAAGATCTGTAAGATACACTCTTCGGAATAATTATCGTAATCAAATTTTACTTGAGAACTGTCTTAAAATATTTTAATAAGCATATTGCAAATGACTTAAAAATGATGTTATATATGAAATTTGGTACGCATTTTGTTTGCGTTCTAATTAAACCTAAAAGTTAAGGAGTTTATTATGTTAAAAAATTTGTTGTTGGAACGACAATCATTGGTAATTAATGGCAGTAATGCTGCCAATAAAACATTCAACCTTACTACCACCTCCATGTTTCCCTTTATTATGCTCTGGTCATATCATCCGGCACGCTAATACCTTTCGTTACTTTTAAAATTTTTACTACTATTTAATTTTTACTTATACTTGTTTTAGTTTTGCAGTAAGTCATAGCAAGCGGTTAAACATTGCTTATTAGCTTTCGTAATGCTTATATTTTGGTAAATCAGCGTTGCGTTTTATAGCTTTATAAAAATGCTATACCATATGTTACTCTTCTACCATTAGTGGTTGGGCGGGCTAAACCCAGTATTTAAGTAAAATCCATTTTATATTATTATGAGGTATTCATTATGAGTAATTCTGCAAACCTATCTAACGTAATTAGTATAGGTAAAGACGACCGGGAGGTCATAAGATATCCAAAATTTTTAAAACTTATATTTTTTGTGGAGATGTGGGAGCGTTTTAGTTATTATGGTATGAGAGCGTTACTTGTATTATTTCTTACATCACATCTCGGTTTTAGCGACGCTAAAGCTTATGCCATATATTCTTTATTTGCTGCTATTGGTTATACTGTCCCTGTAATTGGGGGAATCATGGCTGATAAATTGATGGGATTCCGTAATATGATTCTCATTGGTGGTATTGTGATAATAATGGGCCATATTTGTATGACTTTTGTAGGGTGGAATACATTTTTGGTATATTTAGGCTTGGCATTGATAGCTATAGGAACAGGACTATTTAAAGGTAATATAACAAATTTACTAGGTTCGTGTTATAAGGATAATGACCCTAATAGGGAAAGAGGGTTTACCTTATTTTATGTTGGAATAAATTTAGGCTCATTTTTTGCGTCTATCTTGTGTGCTATCGTTGCAAGTAATTATGGGTGGGATTATGGTTTTGGCCTAGCCGGTATTGGTATGTTTATTGGCCTTGTTGTATTTACTAAATTTCAGCATATTTTAGGATCAAGTGGAACATCACCAAAGCCGAACCTTATAAATAAGAAGTTATTTTTTGGTATGAATTTAATTACCATAACAATAGCAGTTAGTTTTGGCTTGGCTTTTCTTGTGTCTAAAATGTTAGAATCCGCTGAGTTTTTTGCCAATATACTTAGTATCGTAGGGTTGGTAGTTTTCGGGATATTTGCTTATATCGTAGTGAAATCTCCTTCTATTCAGAGGCGCAACTTAATTGCTTTGGCTATCATGGTATTTTTCTTAATGTGTTTTTTCGGTTTAGAAATGCAGCTTGGCTCTCTTATCAACTTATTTACAGCAAGAAATATAGATAATGAAATATTTGGTATTATAATACCGCCTTCAGTATCTCAAGCAATAAACCCTATATCAATAGTTTTAATTGGCTCATTACTTGGTACTTATATGACATTTGATAGAAAATACTCAACGTTAATGCTAGGCCTTGGTTTAGTAACGTTAGTTGTATGCTTTGTTGTGCTTTATGTAGGATGCGTAAATGCCGATAATAATGGTAAAGTAGGGTACTTATACTTAGTTGTTGCCATAGCTTTTATGAGCTTAGGCGAGCTTTGTATAGCCCCTTTGGTTCAATCACAAGCTACTATGCTAGCTCCCGCAAATCTACGTGGATTTATTATGGGCATAGTAATGTTGTCATTGGCATTTTCTAACTTAGCTGGTGTTATTTTATCAAAATTTATGTCAGTACCTTCTGTGGGAGGAAAAGTAGATATAGTTGAATCTCTTGCCATATACAAATCTGGTTTTCTAAATATAACTTTCTTCAATTTAGGTATAGTGGTCGTATTTTTAGTGTGTTCAATTTTCTTACACAGAATTTTATCAAGGCAAAATACTTGATGGGATAATAGCTAGAGGTCTAATAAGATCGGTATTCAGAATACAGAATAATAAAATTACAGATGTGTTGTAAAGTCAGTTTTATTGACATGTCCCTTTTTGATTAGCCTAGCCTATGATATTTTCCGAGTTCTCGTGTAACGACTATAATCTTAAATTTTAGTTCAAGATTCATAGCTATTTATAGTATCCATATGATACTATAAATAGCACATATTAAGGGTACGTTATTTACGCTTGCAGTTTTACATGGTTGTAAAATTACCTAAAAATGAAGAATGGCGCGCCCTAGAGGATTCGAACCTCTGACCTACGGATTAGAAATCCGTTGCTCTATCCAGCTGAGCTAAGGGCGCTTTTTAGGGTAAAATAAAAAAGATACGAGTCTTATACCAGTAATTAATTAAAACTTCAAGTATTTATAGCGCACATTAAGTCGGATTATCCAAGCTGAATAATTGTTTATTATCATCGTAGGAAAATAGTTCAGCATACCTGCCAGCTACTATTATCGCTTTTAAAGCTGTGGATCGCTAGCTGATAATTGGTCTTCCAGATGGGTTAAGAAACGGGATTTAGGTGCTTTGTTGTCTGCTCTGCCATTTAAGACATTAACTATATATGACGCAAGGGGCACGTTTTTGAGTAGTTGCTCGGCAAAGATTCGTTTTCGTTCTTCTAATTCTGTAGTTGCAAAAAGTTTTCCGGTTTTTGTCAGTTTGATGTTACCTTCGTTAACTGTTGCAAATTTAAGTATAGATAGAGCTTCGGAAATATGAATTACGTCAAATGTTTTAATCTGTAGAGCTTTAACGAGATCTGCTAGATCGCCTGAGCCGTTATAAGGCGGGGTAGCCAGGGTTCCTGTTATAGCAGCAAGTTGATTTGGAGAGGTGTAGATCAAATTTTGAGTTATATCATGTTCACGTACTTTCTTGGCCTTATCTTCAAAAATTTGTTTACCGGCTTCTGACATTTTGCTATAAATTTGGTCAACTAACTCTTGAAATTCCGGGGTATGAGCATGCCTTGGTCTGCTTAAATTAATCTTCAATTCAGAGACTACCCGCCCTGGATTTGAAGCTAAAATCAAAACCCGATCAGCCATCATCACTGCTTCTTCAATACTGTGCGTAACTATTATTACCGATTTTAGATTCGTTTTCTTAGCAACCCAAAGATCAAGAAAATCATTTTTTAAAGTATCTGAAGTAAGTATATCGAGAGCAGAAAATGGTTCATCCATAAGCATTACCTGCGGTTCTACTACTAAAGCTCTAGCAAATCCTACTCTTTGTTTCATACCGCCCGATAGTTCTCTTGGCATGGCTGATTCAAATCCATCAAGACCTATTAAATCTATGGCTTCTAACGCTTTTTTGCGCCGCTCCATCCTTGGAATATCCATCGCCTCTAAACCGAGTTCTACATTTTCAAGAACAGTAAGCCAGGGAAACAGAGCAAAGCTCTGGAAAATCATACTAATACCGAAAGTTTTATCTGTTGTTTCATTATTGTATTTTACTTTCCCTCTGCTGGGTTTGACTAATCCTGCAATAATCCTTAGCAGTGTTGATTTACCGCAACCGGATTTACCAAGTATTGCCAGTATTTCTCTTTCCTTAACATTAAAACTGATCTGATCTAATATTTTTTGGATATTGCCATCAGGTTTTGTAAAACTTTGGGTAATTGATGAGAGTTCAATTAAATTATTATTCATAAATTCTGTACTGAAAACTATTAAAATTTATATTTTTTTGCGGAGTAATTATATAGCGGCTGCCAAAAAAAATGGTTAATTAATGCTATGCAGAGAGACATAACCCCTATTCCTAGAACTATCCGATGGAAATCTGCCTCTATGGTCATCTGCGTTATATAACTACCGATACCTTTTAGCACTATTTTTTTATCTCCCCAGCTAACCACTTCTGCTACTATACTAGCGTTCCAAGCCCCTCCAGAGGCTGTAATTGCTCCTGTGATAAAATAAGGCACAATTCCTGGTAACATAACCTTACGCCACCACAGAAGGCCTTTTATATTAAAATTTTTAGACGCTTCTCTAAGCTCGGTAGGGAAAGAGGAACTTCCTGTAATCACATTGAATAAAATGTACCACTGCGCCCCTACAATCATTAAGGGGCTTAACCAAATATTGGGGTTAAGGTCGTATTTACTGATTCCAATTACTGCCAGCGGAAAAAGTAAATTGGCGGGAAAAGCAGCAAGAAATTGAGTTATTGGTTGCATAACTGCTGCGAGTTTTGGGTGTAAACCGATATATATACCAATTGGTATCCAAATAATAGAAGCAATAATTACTAACGTAAAAACTCGTAGCATAGTAATTAAAACTAGTTGTAGCACTTCGAGCAATTCACTTAATTTTATTTGATTCTGTAAAAAGTTAAATAAATAGTAACTTGCTAGGGCAAATATAACGAATAATGCAAAATACCATAAATATTTAGAGGTTCTGTTGTAGTGGTAGCTAACAAATTCTTGTTTTTGTTCCAGGTTTTTGTCCTGATTTGAGTGGTTAAATAATGGAAAATATACTATAAATCTGAAAAAATAAATTATAGGCAGGAATAATTTATTTATAAAAAGGTTTCTGGTAAACAAGGTTAAAACCCACGATTTTGGAGCATTACTACTTCCGGTGCTTTCGTAGTGAAATTTATCAGACCAGGCAACAAGCGTCCTCAATATTAATTGGTCATAAATTATTATTATTAATATCATAGCTGTTAGAGCATATATAATAGATGGTATGTTTTCTTGTTCAAGAGCTAGTGATATATACGATCCAATGCCAGGCAAGCTTATTTTATTATTACCGACGCTAATTACTTCAGCAGCCACGACAAAAAACCATCCACCGGACATGGATACTACAACGTTTCCAACTAAACTTGGTATACCAAAAGGCAGCTCCACCCGCCAGAACCTTTGCCATTTCGACATTTTAAATATGGAACTTGCTTCTATTAATTCCTTGGGGATGGTTTTTAAGGATTGATAAAAGCTGAAAGTAAGATTCCATGCTTGAGAGGTGAAAATGGCAAAAATAGCGGCGCATTCAGCCCCCATAATGCTATTAGGGAATAATAGCAAGAATCCCGTAACGGTGAATGAAATATAACCAAGAATCGGAACTGATTGTAAAATATCAAGTAAAGGTACTAAAATTTCTTCTGCATAGCTATTTTTAGTAGCAATAGTGGCATATAATAAAGAAAAAATTAAAGAGAAGACCAAAGCAATAAACATCCGAAGAGTGGTGCGCAAGGAATATTCAAATAAATTTACCGGATCTAAAGATATTTGTTCTGATTTTAATATGCTTATTGGGGCAGACATTTCTGTAAATCCTACCCCAATTAATGCAAGACCTGCAGTTATTAGCAGAAAAGCTAAAATGTTAAACAACAAATTGCTTGTTCTATTTTTAGCGGTTTTGTGATGACCACTCGCATTAAAACGAGCCGGTATATAAGTTAACCTCATAAATAATCAACTTGATTCTTTAATTCTTTAAAAAATAATGGAGTAAAATTTTTAAAGAGGACAGAAAATTAAAGAAAACTTATAAGATTTATCAATTGATGACACGTTTTTACAATAGGTTGATTCTGTTTCTTATTTTAAGTTAAAACTATTTCACAAGTAGCCATTTATCTTCATCATAATTGAACTTTAATAAATAGATATTGCCATCCCTGCATTTAGCTACGTAACTTTCGGTTTCGCTGGTGTATTTAGGCCCTTCCGTTATTCTATCACAAACTGCTCCTTTATTTTTGAGGAATTGCACAAAACCTAGTTTTTCAAGCTGGTAAACGTAATTATTAGTATAAAAATGGTGCTTTAGTAGCTCTGGTTTGATCTTTTTGTTGTTAAGTTTAAGTAGGCATTTGCTTTTTTCCTGGGAAGATAAAGCATAGCATTGCAGGTAATCAAGGCGGGTTTGTGTATCTGTAAATTCAGCATCAATAAGTGCCTGGTCTTTTTCTTCCTCCCATTTTTCGATTTCATCTTTTCTGCAGGAAGATAGAATACCGGAAGAAAGGATTACTGATAGGGCTGTGATCTGGATTTTTTTCATAATGATAACTCCTTTAAACTTAAAAAATGAAATTAAGTTCGACCACCAAAGAACTTGGCTGTTTGGTGATCGGGGAGCTGAAAAAACCGTACAAACGAGCAGCTACAATGGTCTTTAAGTTTTGGAAGTACAAAACTCTGGACATAACCATTATCACCCCGATCTTAAATAAGGAAACGAGGATTAGTTGTTAACGGTGCAGCCAAAACTACACCGCGTTTGAAAGAGGTTTTCAGACCCCGGAAAGGTTTTACCCGTTCGGGCAGCGATTCTAACCAAATTTATTTTGGTGGTCAATTCTTAAAATAAACTAAAAATTGTAATTAAGTTCGACCACCAAAAGAACTTGGTTATTGGTGATCGGGGAGCTGAAAAAACTGTCCAGTAGAGCAGTCATAATGGTTTTTAAACGTAGAAAAAACTACATTCTGAACATGACCATTATCACCCCGATCTAAAGATACAAGGATATGTTACGGTGCAGAATTCTACACTGCGATTTAAGATAGTTCGCTATTTTCTGCGACTGCTTTATCTTAAAGAGAAATTCCTTTCGGTCTTGTTTGATTTTCTAGTTTTTCTCATTTAACAAATTTATTACTAATCTAATTATTACTTTTTTATGTTTTGGGTCACTTTCGGCTATCAATAAAGCAAGAGCCGTTAAACTCTCTGGACTCACAGATGTTAATTTAAATTCATTAATACTCAAAAATAACAAAAATAATAGGCATCCAATTCTTTTATTACCATCATTAAACGGATGATCTTTAATGATAAAATAAATAAGATGAGCGGCTTTCTCTTCAATTGACGGATACAAATCATCTCCTCCAAAAGTCTGATACAGACTACCTATTATACCATCTAAAGCTTTTCCTCTTTCTTGTCCAAACAAGTTACTTGCTTCCGATTTTTGCAGTAATTATGTTTTTAGGTTAATAATCGCCAATTTTGCTTCTTTATATTTAAGCTCTCTACTGATACCGGATTTTCCAGATTTTGGTAATTCCAGTCTGTTTTCGTCATATTTAAGAAGGATATCCCAGGTTTTAGTATAAGTTCTAATTAAGTTTAAAAGCTCTGAACCGGTTTCATTAACTAAATTTTGATTTAATAAGGTATTTGAGAGTAATAAAACAGTCTGCTTTAATTCCTCAAGCTCTTTCCTCATAATTTTTTTATAGTTAACACTATAACCTTTGATTAAATAATCTTTTAAAATATTGCTTGCCCATTTTCTAAACTCTACGGCTTTTCTTGAGTTAACTCGGTATCCTACCGAGATGATCATATCCAGATTATAATATTCTAATTGTCTAGTAACGCTTTTATCTCCTTCGGCTTGAACTGTTGCAAATTTTGCAACAGTTGATACCTCGGATAATTCTTGCTCTTTTAATATATTTTTTATATGCCGTGAAATTACAGATTTATCTCTGACAAATAACTCTGATAGTTGAGTTAAATTTAACCAAACCATTTCATCACGTAATACTACATCAACTGAAATTTGTCCGTTTTTATCTTCGTAGATAATTATCTGATCACTATTAAACATTTTCTACTCCAAAAGGATTCGGGCATTTAGTACAAAACATTTTTAAATGCTTAATGTTTCTGGTAACTAATACCATATTATTTGTAAACGCTTGAGCTAATAACAAACTATCAATAGCATTAGCACTATCAATAGTTAAAAGCTCTGCCCATTTCTTGCAAATTTCCAGGTCAATTAATACTATCTGGTCTTCATAAGAATTAATCAGTTCATCTATCCATTTGATTAACAATTTCCCAGCTATCTTGTCCTGTTTAGCTTTCTTTAAAGCTTCTGACCTAAGATCGCCAATTGCTATACAACTCAAATATACTTGATCAGAAGGAACATCTTCCATCCACTTTACTACTCTAGGATCAGGTAGCTTTTTCCTTAATTCCGAAACTATATTGGTATCTAGCAAGTACTTCATACATCCAATTTTCTAACTTTACCGATTCCCCTTTCTACTACAAAATCATCAATCTTAGCGCCCTTAAGCAGAAATTTGTTTAAACCGAGCTTTGGTTTAGTCATTTTTTTATATTCTTCTATTGATATGACCACCACCGCTTCTGCTCCTCTTTTAGTATTACATTGAGGCTTTCCTTCCATTGTTACGTCAATCAAATGACTCAATTTATTTTTTGCTTCGTGTAATTGCTATTTATACATGGTTACCTCTTAATTAACCTAGATTATCTAGATTAATTATAACATAATAAATAGTTATTTTTTTTGCCTAAAGCAAATCCTTGAATCATTAACAGCTTGCTCTCCTGATAGACTACAACCGTTATTTTCCATATCTAAAAGCAGTTAAGGGTGGGTTACCGGCCTAGAATTCTAGATGGCTAATGAGAGAAACTGACACTCCGGAAAAGTTTTACCCATTCCGGCAGCGATTCTAACCAAATTTATGCTACCAGTCAAATTAAAAACCCAAGGTTGTTTTATATCCCTATCAATAATTAGTGCTGATGGATTTTTCTGCTAATTATGTTTCTAGCAAAAAAATAATAAGGAAATAATATGCTTGGATCATTTTTTTCTGCTATCGGCGGTAGTATCGGTAAATATATGGGCAGCGGAATATTATCATCAATAGGGAGGTATGCAGGTAAGTATATTGGTGATTTCCTAGAAAGGAAGTGGTTTTATAAAAAAGAAGTTTTTCTGAAATATGCAAGTCTTAAGGAAAGTTTTACTCTTTCGATAGCTACTTTAGGAGCTCCAATACCCCTTGTGTTCGGTAAAACCAGAGTTTTTGGTAAAATTATCTGGGTTGATGAAATAAAGAATGTAGCTAAAACTAGTTCAACTTCAAGATATTTTGCGCAGCCAAAATTTTTTAGGCTACCTAAGCAGGCTAAATCCACAACTTATTATACTGAATATGAATATTTTCTATCTTTTGCTGTGGCTATTTGCCAAGGGGAAATTAGAGAAATTACTAAAGTATGGAACGGCAACGAAATTATAGATATTAGCCATTATAAATTTCGGCTCTATAAAGGGTCACAAGGTCAAATGCCAGATCCGTATATACAAGCTAAAATGAACGGTTGTACGCCGGCTTTCCGAGATCTTGCTTATATTGTGTTTGAGGATTTGCCGCTGGCAGATTTTGAAGATGTCATCCCTAATTTATCATTTGAAGTTACCAGAAAAGCTAACGTTCCTACCACTTACACAGTTGAAGATATGGTAAAATCGATTGTGATGATCCCGGGTTCTGGAGAGTATGTTTATGATACTGTTATCCAGAAAAAACAAATAATTGCTCGGAACGGTTCTGTTAAATGTGAAAAAGTAATTAATTCACATAATTTTTACAATATAGCAAATTCCATTCATAGCTTAAATCAACTCAAAAACACTTGTGAAAATATAGAATGGGTAGCACCGGTTATCTGCTGGTTTGGAAACAGTCTCGATTTATCAGAATGCTTAATTAGGCCTGCAGTTGAATTTAAAGATCCGTTAATTAGGTTTAGTGAAGAATGGAGGGTAGGGGAGTATAACAGGGAAAATGCTCACGAAATAGCAAAAGATATTAATGGCAATCCCAGATATGGCGGTAGTGTAAACGACCAAAGTGTAATTCGTTATTTACAGGAATTAAGATCCCGTGGCCTTAAGGTCATGTTTTATCCTATGTTTTTTATGGATGTAGACCAAAAACCTTGGCGTGGGCATTTAACGGGTGCTGCCGGTGAGGTAGAGCGGTTTTTTCGCAAAAGAGGAGGCTATAATGAATTTATTTTGCACTACGCTAATTTGGTTAAAGACTACGTGGATGCTTTTATTATCGGCAGTGAATTAATTGGTCTTACCAAAATAAAGGACTCAGGAAATAATTTTCCTGCAGTTAATGAACTAGTTAATCTTGCTGGCTTGGTAAAGGCAATAGTCGGGCAGAGAGTTCTGGTTTCCTATGCAGCTGACTGGTCGGAATATCATCATACGGAAGGTGGTTGGTATAATCTAGACCCTTTATGGTCTTCTCACGCTATAGATTTTATCGGTATGGATGCCTATTTTCCGCTAACTAATAGCGAAGGATCATTAATTACTGATAAGGAGATTAAAGATGGATTTTCACAAGGAGAAGGATATGACTTTTACGTATGTTATGAGCGAAATCAAAAAATACCACTAGCGCCTGCTTTTGCCTGGAAAAATCTTAAATATTGGTGGGAGAATACCCATAGAAATCCAGATGGAATAATTACAGCATGGCAACCACGATCAAAAAAAATCTGGTTTACCGAATATGGTTTTCCCTCGATTGATAAGGCTTCTAATCAGCCAAACGTTTTTTTCGATCCTTTATGTAAGGATGGCGGAATCCCAAAATATTCAAACGGTGAGATAGATTTTTCTATTCAAAGGAGATGTATTAGAGCCTTTATAGAATTCTGGGGTAAAGAGGAATATATTGAAAACATGTTTCTGTGGACCTGGGATGCAAGGCCTTATCCTGCTTGGCCTCATATGGATATATGGCGGGACGGTTATTTATGGGAAAAAGGCCACTGGGTTAACGACAAATTCGGAATGGCAAGTGTTGCCTCAATAATTCTTGAGATATCAAATAGGTGTAAAATAGACTTAAAAAACGTAGAAGCATACGGGGTAGATGAAGTTCTATCCGGAGTTATTTTTAACCATCAGCTTTCTGCTAAGGATGCTATTAGTATTTTAAGAAGCAGTTATTTTTTTGATATTAATGCAAGCGACTGCCAGAAAATATCTTTTATTAAAAGAGGGCAAAGCTTACCTGCCGGAATTGAGTCAGGAGATTTAATAAAACTTACAGAAAATAGTTATATAAATGAGGTTATTATTGCTAGAGAACAAATGCTTGCAAAAGCTAATATATATTTCCAAAATCAGCTGCAGGATTATGAAACTGGTTATTTGCATGTTAATAATGAGCAGTTTTCACATCTAAAAAACGCTACTTTACGATTGCCGTTTGTAATAACAATATCCGAGGTTGCGCAGATAGGTAAATTATTGCTAAAAAATGCAGCAGCTGAGAGTAAGATACTGGAATTTAATCTCCCGATTTCATATATTGACCTAGAGCCAGCCGATTTTATCTCCTTGGAATATAAGGAAGTAAAATATTACCTACGTGTAATAAAAATTAGCTTTACCGGTTTAATGATAAATGTTATTGCCGTAGTAGATGATATCAATAGCTACCATAGCATAACCAGTTTTAAAAATAGGATTGAGCTGTTCCATGAGAAAAATATAGAAACCGAGTTCAGGGTCATTGAGCTGCCGTTTAAATTATACGGTTATGATTTCCCTTATCTAACCGTTCATTTGAACAATAAAATCAAGTTACCTCTTTACGTTCGAACTAAACAAAGTCTAAATCCGAATTGGAATAAAATAGCACTAATAGAGCCAACTAATTCTATTGCTAGAATCGTTAATTTTCATGTGGTAGATGAGGCAAATCCATTTCTTATCGACGATCTTAGTACAATCGAAGTTAAAGGAATAGAGCTTGAGAAATTAAATGATAATAATTGGAAATTACTAGAGATAAATAGTGAATTAATTGCTTTTAAAAATATTAAGAAAATCCCTTCTGAAGAAGAAATGTACTCTATTTCTTATCTAATAAGGGGAACATATGGAACTCAAGGATATATTAAAAAACATGAGGCTGGATCGGTTGCAGCTATTTTTACCCATGATGTAAACATATTACCTATTTCCGAAGATGCGGTAGGTCAAACTCTTGAATTTAAAATTGGCTCTATTGCGGAGGAAGTAAATTTTACAAATTGCGCTTGCCATCATTCTATACCATTAACGGTTTCAAATTATGTTGAGGGTTCAAAAATGTATCTCCACTGGATAAACAGAAACTTTAAATCAGATAGCTGGATTCGAGGAATCGTTAGATTAAAGGATTTTTCCATTAAGCTTACTGCTAACAGCCGAGTACACAATTTTATTGCTGCCTCCGATGCGCATCAAATTGAAATAAATATTAGCGATGTAGATATTAGTGAGGGCTATAAAATCGATATAATTTAGTCACTAACGGTATAAGAGAATATGTTATGAAAACTACGATTACCAATTTGATCTTATGTATCAAGGGCAGGAGCATAAAGATATAGTATATAATGAGTCCATACTAAAACTTGATGCAAATTTGAATTTAAGTGTAGATAATTTTGTTGAAAAGCCTCCTGAGACTATCACCTATGGTCAGCGTTTCATTCTTACTGCTGGTGAAAATAAAAACAAAATTTGTTACTTTGCCCATTCTACCAAAGGGATTCAATATATATCCCCTTATAATAATATGTTTGTTTATATGATAAAGGATGGTTGTTTTGCCATATTCTCGGATAATAGCTGGCAGAAAGTAACAACTGGTTTTGAAGAACAGGCCTCTTCTTCCTCGCTTAAATTTATAGGCATCAAAGATGAATATCTTCTGCCAAGTAAGGTTGATTGCCATTATCTGTACCTTGAGGGGAAGTGTGCTTTTAATTTTGATGAAGTTAAGAATTCCTCTTTTGTGATAATGATTAAGCAAAATTATGAAGAGGTTTTTAATATTAAGTGGCCTGAAAATATTTTGTGGCCTGGAAAAGAGTCTGTTCAAGTCACTGCTACAGCTAATGCGATTGATTTTTTTAGATTCCAGAAAATAGCTGAATCTAAACATTTCCTAGCTGAGACAATCAAAAAAAACTATCAATATTAATCACCAAAAATTTGAGGAAAAATTATGATTACTTTACTTGCTTCAATTGCCGGTTTTATCAGCTCAATAATTCCTGAAATAGTCAAATATTTTAAAGATGCAAACGATAAAAAGCATGAACTAGCTATTTTAGAAAAGCAAATTCAATATAACCAGACAGCCGCAAGCCGATCTTTAGAAGAGATTCATATATCACGAGATATCCAGGAACAAGCATCGTTATATGCAACGTATAAAACTGAGATTACATGGGTAGATGCAGTTAACGGTCTAGTTAGGCCTGTTCTTGCTTACAGCTTTTTCATTATGTATATGGTTGTAAAATACCTCCAATATGCTGCGATTTCTAGAACTAGCCATGTAATCGAGTATATTGAAATTATTTGGAGTACTGACGATCAGGCGATTTTTGCTGGTATTATCAGTTTTTATTATGGACAGCGTACTTTTCAAAAATTATGGAAAAATAAAATATAGTGCAAAATTAGAAAATCGATGCACCGATTTACCAACCCAAAAGGAATTCAGTTAATTAAATGAGTTATTGTCAAATGTTGTGTATGCCAAAAATTAGGCAACATATTTTTTCTCATTTAAGTTATCGTTACTAATTTCACTTACATGAATTCCATCTATAAATTTTTCCATATTAATAACTTGGGC
>TBL_comb48_EPIDRAFT_1000286_pt1 | contig 40049 bp, 48 predicted proteins | sample TroBogEpilimnion_37_FD_10681 | JGI IMG/M metagenome (IMG submission 10681) | reverse complement strand
TAAGCATGTTGCCCGCGAAGTACCAAATACTACGGTACTATCTATGCCAGAAGGCGACGACGTTAACAGCGTCTACCTACGACAAGGGAAAGATTGGTTAGATGAGCGAATCAGAAATTGTATTGCATCTGGATGATTCCATTTGGGATCATGTTGAACACATGGAAGGGTCAGTCGGTATCCGGATTACCGAGGACAAAGTGTTAGATTTATTGGGAGCATTGTATGACATCTATCACGTTGGTCAAACGGATAAGGAAGCTAGCCAGTCTCTTCTTATTGGGCTTGCTGCTCTACTTGTTGCAGCACCAATGGGTCAAGCAGATAAGGTATGGGAAGAACTCCAAGTCCAAGAAGGTATGAAGAACTTTGAGTTGTCAGTAAAGGAAATGCTTGATGAAGGAAAGTGATGTCGACAATATCCTGGCCGAACTCAAGTCAATCCTACTCAAGAAGCAGCAAGATTACGGTCCGCTTAACATCTCCAACTCACCAGGTGGACCACTCAATGGGCTACGAGTACGAATGTTTGACAAGCTGGCCCGATTCAACAACTTGTATGATAACGGAAACGACACGCCGAACTACGAAAGTCTCAACGATACCTTCATAGATCTGGCGAACTATGCAATAATTGGGATACTAGTCCAGAACGGACAATGGGAAGGACTGCCTTCCACTACTCCCAATAGGAGCACGAATGTCAAAGACAAAGCAGAATCGTATCGTCATAATCCCCGACCTCCAGATTCCGTACCACCATCCAAAGTCGTTAGCGACGTTCATCGAATTCGTAAAGGATTATAAACCCACACAATTGTGGTGTGTCGGTGACGAATTAGATGCACCAGAGCCTAGCCGTTGGAACAAGGGATACGCTGGAGAGTACGCAGGTACACTACAGGATTCTATAGATGAGACGCATGACATCATGCTTCGATTCCGCAACGCGCTAGGGTGGGACAAACCCTTTATCATTCAACGATCTAATCACACAGATCGTATCGAGAACTACGTAACAAAGTATGCCCCAGCATTTGAACCACTTAGAGATATCAAGGTGGAGAATCTGCTGGGGTATTCTGATTTAGGTATCACTTACCTACATCGAATGAAAGAGATTGTACCTGGCTGGGTTATGGCACACGGTGACGAAGGTAGACTTAGCAAGGTGCCAGGCTCAACAGCCTTGTCACTAGCTCACACTATTGGCAAGTCAGTAGTGTGTGGACACACACACCGCTTAGGTATTCAGCATGAAACCACAGGGCTATACGGAAACAACAAAACAATCTTTGGCCTTGAGGTTGGACACATGATGGACATTAAGCAGGCTAGCTACCTTACATCTGGTGTTGCTAACTGGCAACAAGGATTCGGTTTGCTTGTGCAGAACAAACAGAACAAGTACGTACCATACACAGTACCTATGATCAATGGAGATATCCAACTACCATGAAGTTAAACATAGATATGTTTGTACCTTACGAAGAAATGATGGCACGTATTGCATCAGAGTACACACGTAAGTACAAAATGGTAGAGCACAAAGACTTGATGCAAGAACAATACTTGTGGTTCGTATCACACCCACGTAAGTTCAAAGAGTGGACGGCGCTAGGGGAAAAGGATTGTGTCAAGCTACTAGCCAAGTCGCTACGCAATGCTTGCCTTAAGTACTGCGAGAAGGAGAAGGCAAGGGCTGGAGGATACGACGTCAGCGACGTCTACTACTATGAACCTGTAGTAGTTGAGGCATACTTGCCTACAATTATTGCTGAGTCTTACGAGATGCCAGCTAAGCTCAAGAGCTACAGCATGATCCACTCTAAGGGTGAGATCAGCGATGGCATGAACTGGCTAGCCATCCGCTCTGACATTGCTGCTGCATTCTATAAGTTGAATGCAGACAAGCAACATATCCTACGTGTTCGCTTTAGCGACGAGAGTCGTGACTGGGAATCAGTAGCAGAAGAATTAGGCACAACCAAAGATGGAGCACGTATGAAAGTACAACGCGCCGTCATTGCACTTATCCGTAACCTTGGAGGCGAAAGGCCCTTTCATGACAAAGACCAAAAAGAAAAGCAGCATACCAGTACAGACGAAGCCCCAGATGAACAAGGGTAACATTGTATTGTGTTGGTGTGACAATGGAACAACAGACGGCAAGTTCACTCAAGGAGTTGTGTATGCTCTCCTTACATCAGGTCTCCCTATTCGATCAGCAATGCGAGTGCAAGGAAATCAAATTGGAAGACAGCGACAAAACGCACTAGACCACTGGTATAACAACACAGACTTTGAATGGATCTTGTGGGTAGACTCAGACATTGTGCTTACTAACGAAGCACTACAGAAGCTGTGGTCTATTGCAGATGTAAAGACTAAGCCAGTAGTTACTGGCACATACTTCGTATCAAAGGAGAATGAGCAATCGCTAATGACTCCGTACCCCGCCCTGTTTTCATGGACAGACGACGAGTACAAGATCGCTTACGTACATCCACTACCAGAGAATGCCGTAACACAAGTCGGTGCTTCTGGCTTTGGTTTCGTACTAATGCACAGAAGTGCAGTTGCAAAGATGAAAGAGGTACACGGTGATAACACTCCGTTCTTCAATGAGACTGGTGTTGGTGAGCAATTTGTTTCAGAAGATATTAACTTCTTCCGTCTTATGTACAAGGCGAACGTCCCGCTCTACGCACACACAGGAGCGCACGTTCAACACATGAAGCGGTTCTCGTTTGACATTGAGTTCTACGATTTGTACTGGAGCAACCACGTAGATGGATGACCTGCGTGGCATCCCTACTACGGTGTGCATCTGTGGTTCTATGATGTTCAAGCTTAAAGTAATATGGGATCAGGAAACAAAAGAAGTTGGCATGTACATGCTAGACCAGGAGTGTGTAGAGTGCGGTACAATAACTACCGCACCTACCCCGATTGATGAGGAGCTCAATGCCTAGGTATGAATACAAGTGTAATCTTTGTGGTACACTTAAAGAGATCGAGCGCAGCTACTCTGACACAACGGAACCCCAATGCTGTAATGCTACCATGCAGCGTGTATGGAATGCTACGCCTACAATTTTTAAGACCGGTGGATTCTACAAGACGGGCAACTAATGAAAGATGGATATCTCAGCATCGATTTTATGGATCGAGAAAAATGGAAAGACAATGCTAACTGTGCAGGCATAGACACAGAAGAGTTCTTTCAAGATGGACCTGGCAATCAGTACGACCCTAGGCTACTTACCATCTGCAACAACTGTTACGTCAGACGTGACTGCCTAAACTATGCCATTGAGAACAACGAAGAAGGTTATTGGGCTGGTACTACACCAAGAACCAGACAAAGAATCAGATCTGGCAGACAGAAACTACCCTCCTGACAGAGGGTAGTTTACTGTAGCAGTACAGTCTGTCAAGTAATAAACTTTAGACACGCCGAGCAAAAGAAAAGAACCCCCCGTTCCTGGATGTTTATACCAGGTCTGGGGGGTTCGGCCTTCTACGGGCCTGCTAGGGCCCTTTAAAAGGGTGTTAAGCGGCTGGTGCTGGCGGTGTAGATGGAGCCGTTGGTGCCTCAACTACCTTAGCAGCAGCTACAAGAGCTGGTGCAGGGTTAGGGAACTGATCGGCTGGGTTAGCCCAACGCAGGATAGGTGGAATAAGAGAACCTACGCCAGCTGCAATAAGGTCATGAGGGGTATGCTTGCCAAGGATGTACTCTGTTGCTACAGCACCCACGAATACGTGGGAGTAGGTAGCCAGCACAGTCCATACCTTTGGCGAGATGTTGAGGTTACGCATTGTATTACTCCTTAAGGTAGTCTTCGTAACAGTCCGGACATAAGAATGTCCAGCGTCTAATGTTATACGCTCCCATCCTATGGCAGCGGAAACAACTCACGTTTTGGAAAAGTTTACGAGTGGGATTGAATGAGCCCAAGGTAGGTAGTCCATGGGAAGTTAGAGCCTGGGTCGGTGTGTCCACCTGCGATAGCCTTTGCTATCGTGATGTCATGATGTCCACAGAACCCCGACTTGCCTGCTAAGATATCAGCAGGGCTAAGCCTGACAAGGGGAATTCGGTAACGCTTAGCAATCTCCGCAGCAAGAGCAGCGGATAGCGCAAGCTCAGCCTTTGAGTATGCATCGTTCCATTGATCCGTTGTCTGAGATGCTGAACCAGCATGCTCAATTGAGATAGACTGTTGGTTAAGCGCCCAGTCGTCCACCGCCCAAGCGGTGTCGAATTCGCTGACTGACTGCACAACTTGCTTGTCATCTACCATGTAGTGAGCCGATGCCTGTGGTGCTGTCTTGCCGTTGAACCACTGAGCAACCTGCTTAGCACGGCCTTCAGACTCAGGGGTCTCCATAGTATGTACGACAATAAGGTGAGGGATGTGGCCGTTGCGTCCCTTGGTATAGTTAGTAGCCTGATAAAATGGGTAGGTCATGATGCTTCCTTCTCTTCAATAAGATCTTTAAGGTGCTCAAGCTCTTGCTTTTCAAGCTTAAGGATGTGGCGGATGATAAGCGCATCGCGCTTGGTCTGACCAATCATGGCGATACCGATAATAAGTTCAACCGTTACCGCTAGCCATGAGGCTAAGTTCATCCAATGGATGTAAGCACTGGTATCCTTAAACCATGTAGGCTTAATCCACCAGACTACAGTCATGGCAGTCCAGCCAATAACAAAAAACCAATTACGGATAATGCTTTGAACCCACCAGGAAATCTGCTCGCTGAAAGTAAGCACGTCACCCGTTGCTGGATGAATAAACTTACGCTTGATCATCGTATCTCGCTTTCATTACTTCAACGTCAATCTTAATAGCTTGTTGATTTTCAATTAACTGATCAACTTTGTTGATAAGACCAGTCTTGCCATCGTTGTAAAGGGCATAGTTAATCTTGGTTAATTGGTCACGTATCTCTTCTGTGTTATGCTTGACAAAGTACTTTGCCCATAAGGCAAACCCGGCACCAACAAACCCTACTGAAAATACCCAGTTGTAAAAGATAGTAGACAAGTTAAGGTTGTTCATGTTATACCGTTCTAAGTGTTAACATAATCAGACCGCCGAATCCATTGAGGCGCCGGTCTGGTGGCGTATGGTTAGTAAATGAGATCTCTTCAATAAGAGCCTGAGCAGTCTCACCTGTACGCAAGTCCTGCCAAGTAACTACATCTCCAAGGTTTTCCAGGGTCTCAAGTTGTTGCAAGATTTCCCATGCTCTGCCTTCGTATCCAAGAACAACGTTGTACTTGTCCTCTTCAAAGTCATAGCAGAATAATGGAACACGAATCATACGGCTACGTGGTGTAGCAGGGATAGCTTTAAGCTGGTAGCCTTTAAATACAGGGCCAGTAGTGTTATCCGTTGAGTCACGGTTCAATACAAAGCGCAAGCCCATTGAATCTTGTGAGCCTGACGGTGTTGCAATTCCTACTTCAGGCGCACCAAGTGCTGGGTTATACTGGATAATCTCATAGAGTGTACCGTCTTGAGCCACTGTCTGGATATCCATTGATCCCTTGTTAAAGGAACCGCGTCCAATGACGCGTTTAAAGTTCTTGCCTTCAAGGGTGTTGTATCTAATCTGTCCAGTCTGGATGTATCCCGTAGGGATAAGTTCTGTTGCTGATGTAAGCCAGAGACCTAGGCTGCCACCAGAGGTGGAGCCACTAGTGTTGGCAATGAAAGCAACCTGGTTAGTATTGCCCAAAAATGCTACGTCAAATGCACCACCAACAGTAGATTCTGCATAGACATCCTGTGCTGTGGCATAGCGAAGCGTGTCGATCTCATCTGACAAGTCAATGCGCCATGTGCCTGAGTAGTTTGTTGTGCCGTTGCTAACTGCCGAACCAAACCATACGTAAGAGTCGCGGGCTGCAAACCCGCGAACAGGTTCAGAGGTGTTGACAAGTAGTGGACCGTAGTTAAGGTAGCCTGTAGCCTGGTCAACCTGTGCTACGCGTACGCCTTTGTTTGTGCCAATGACAAGGAATGTTCCAAGGTGTGAGTACAACGAGTAGATAACTTCACCCTGCGGTAGCTGTGCTGCTACAATACCTGACGTAAGCACGGGCATGGAGCCCGCGCTAGCACCTGTGCTGGTAAGAACAAACATGTAGATAGCAGAGTTAGTACCTGCATAACCTGATGCATAGATAGCTGGGCCAGCTTCATCAATGTCTGTCCATACCCATGAAGTATTAGGGTGTGTGTAAACAGGGGTAGGTAAAGCTCCACCTGTACCACCAGCAAGTTCGTAAAGGTTGTTGTTCATGCTGGCAACTAGGCGTTGCTTAACCCAGTGCATAGCAGATGAAGTAACCGATGTGCTTGAGGTGTACAAGGTGGTAGATGAACCACCAGTCAAAGCCTTCTTGTATACGTTACCGCCGTCAATGTAGTAAACATTGTTACCGTCTGTTGCAAAAGAATAGATAGCAGTTGAATGTGCTACTAATGTTGAGGATGTGGTTGCATCTACAATCTTGATATCAGAATCAAGCATGGCGATTTTATCTACACCGCTTACTTGAACCGACTCAAGGTGAACTGCTGATGTTGTAGCAAGGATATTTGAGGTACGGTTAAGAAGAGATACCTGTCCAAAGTTAAATACATTCACACCCATTGAGTTATCAAACCGATAGGAGTTAGATGCCAACGTGGTAGAGAATGGGTTAGCAAATGGATCGTAATACTTTACGCCGTAACCAGCATGGAACGAGGACTGGCTACGCATCCACCATGTGGATAGCGATTGCTCACCTGGGTCACGCTGTGAGTCAAATTGATTTTTGCGGAACTGAACAGTCTGCCGTTCGTATGGATGCTGATCGTTAATACCCATTAAGAAAGGGATACCGCTGACAGCGCAATCATAATCAATGCCGTTGTTTGTCCAGCTTGCAGAGTTTGTTACGCCGATATCAACGGCAATCGCTTCGCTGGACCGGCCTTCGGTTATGTCGTATGCCATGGTACCCCCTTGTTAATAGTGAATTATTTACTGCTTGATATTAAACAAAGCAGATACTTCGTCGGGCGTTAGCCCAAGAGAAGCAAGCTTAGAAACTGCTGATGCTTTAGCATTCTCTGCTGCAACAGCAGCATCTTTTGCTGCTTGCTCTGCTGCAAGAATTGCGTTGTAATCGTCAATCTCTTGTTGAGTGAAAGGGCGGGTCACGCCCTCACCTGTTTCACCGTTAACTTCTAATTTAATCAAATCATCCATTAGCTATTTCCTAATCCATAGACACGAATTGTTCCTGTAATTGCAGAGCCAAACGTTACAGTAAAGCCATCAAATGCTGAAGCAACAGCATGGTTTCCAGCTGCAATGCCTACACCGTAAAGAGGAGCTATTGTACTACCGTACATGGGCAATGAAGAGTAATATGTATTTGCTGCCAAAGCAGGTGAATATATACACATATGCAATGGGTGAGCACCTTGATCTGTAACCGGTGAAGGTTTCCAACCCGTTGTCTGGTTAATTTGGTTAGACGTTGAAACGGTTTGACCAGTAGTACCAGTTGTGTAAAGCGTTGTATCGTAATAGCTAGCACTGCTATCTGTACCAGATGCACGTAACTTCATGGTTACTGTACCAGCAGTTGCTGATATTACAACCATATAGTTATCGTAGGTTGTATTAAATACTGAGTTAACAGATACAGATGTTACAGATGTAAATGAAGTTGAAGTAACTAACTTCATGCTGCTGTTAACAGAACCATCTGCCATTAAGAATTGAGCAGAAGTACCACCAGACTTAACAAGTGATGTAGCGGTTAAGGTACCAGTATGTGTAGTTGTTCCAGTGATACCAATAGTAGCATTGGTGTGGCCAATATTAATTGGTGTAGCACCAGTACCAACGGTAGCAATGTTAAGAGTGCCAGTTGTTAAACCAGCACCAATTGCCATTGTTCCTGTTGTAGTATTTGGGAACAAAGTAGTAGTTGTTGCTGTTGCACTTGCTGAGTTAATTACATCAGCAACAGTAGTACCAGCAAGCGTTGTTGTGTTACCAGACTTACCAATAGTTACAGCACCAGTGGTTGCTCCGATGCTAATTGTTCCAGATGTAGAGCCACCGCCAGCATTGATGGTAACGTTACCACCAGTTCCAGTGCCACCAGTACCTGCAGTTAAGGTCAATGAACCTCCTGCACCGGATGCAGTTGATCCAGCAGCAAGCGAAGCACTACCGCCAGCAGAAGTAGCACCGCCACCATTAAGTGTAAGTACGCCACCGCCCGCAGTTCCTCCATTACCACCAGCAGTTAACGTAACTGTTCCACCTACACCAGTACCGCCACCAGTAGCATTACCAGTAGTAATGTTAATAGCGTTAGAGTTTACGTTAATAGTGGATGTTGCTGGCGTGCTAAGTGTTGGGTTTGTAATAGTCAAACTATCAACCGTTGAGATTGTCGTACCAGAAGTTACTACTGTGGTACCAAGAGTAGGTGCGCTGTATGTAGCAGCAGGTGCAGCCCACGCAGCGGTAGTACCATTGGATGTTAACAACCAACCAGAGGTTGTTGCAATGGAAAGGTTAGCGGGTGTACTTGCAGAAGATGCTACAAGGATCGAACCTGTAGAAGCATAAGTTGATTTAGCAACGGATGCAGATACAGATGCAGCAGCAGATGCTGCAGATGTAGCAGCAGCCGTAGCAGATGCAGCAGCTGAAGTAGCTGAAGTAGCAGCTGCAGTAGCAGATGCAGCAGCGCTTGTGGCGCTGGTTGCTGCAGCCGTAGCAGATGCTGCTGCTGATGTAGCAGAAGTTGTTGCAGCAGTTGCTTGCGTTGTTGCAGTAGCAGCAGAGTTAAACGCAGTAGTTGCGCTAGCAGCAGCTGATGTAGCAGATGTAGCAGCAGCAGTAGCCTGTGTTGCTGCTGACGTTGCTGATGTAGCAGCAGCAGTTGCTGAAGCAGCAGCCGATGTGGCTGATGTTGCAGCTGCTGTAGCCGAAGCAGCTGCAGATGTAGCACTTGTTGCTGCCTGTGCAACTTGTGAGGATGAAGCCGTATCTACATAATTCTTAGTAGCAGCACCAGTAGAAGTTGTAGGGTCTGCAAGTCCAGTAATCTTAAAGCCACCAGCAGCAAGGTCAGAACCTAGCGTCTTGTTGGAAAGAGTTTGAGTAGCGGTAGTACCAACTACGTAACCGTCTGATGATCCAAGGCCATGCAGATTGTGCTGAGCCGTACCATCGTTATATGATGTTGCTGCTTCAATGTGCTTGTTAGATTCACGTAGGTCGCGGCCAATAACCATGTGGCGCACAATAGCGCCAGAAAAGTGATCAACAGCATTTGAACCGTCAACACCTCGGTTAGCGGTAACGTTGTTGCTACCTACAGAGTAAGCAGTAATCTCAATGATTTCTTCTGAGGCTGTGTCTGGGTCAACAACTACAGTAAAGGTATTGCCACCAGATACAGCACCGACAGGAATCAACGCAGCAGCGTTGAACAGCTGGAATAAATTAGCACCAGCCGTTGTTGTAGCAGTAAGTGTTGTCTGCTGAGAACGTGAAGAATATAAACGAGTTGTCATCTATGTACCTATCGGCTGTAGTGGACGCGGGCTGGGAACTGGAGCTTCTGCTTTAGTGATTCCTCTTCAAGACGGTTTTCATAAAGCATCTGCAATTGCTTGGTGACATTGTTACCTGTACCATAAGGACGCTTGGTGTCAAGCTCATCAGATGCAGGTGAGGTAATGGACATACGTCCAGGTTCAAAGTAAGATGATAGACGCCAGCATGCGCCGTAGATGATTACATCTCGCATAGAAGTGGGCAGTCCAGTTGTACTCTCAAAGTTATCTGACTCATTAACCATAGGAGTAGGTTGCTTGGTGTACACAATGTGCATGGTACGTCCAGGAAGGATGTTGTCATAGACTGAGACGGTACGTGAGTAGCCTGAGCTGACTCCATCAGGAGTCTGAACGCCCCACGTAGCAGGGTCAGCTAACGGATCCCAGCGCCATTGGCGCACAGGTAGCCATTCTTTTGTAGGACCAACAGTCTGCCATGCTAGATGCAAAAGCTGGATTGCTTCTGACGGCACCTGATAGGTGGTACGTGAAGCAAGGAATGTAACGTTGGTTGCTCCAACTGCATAAACCTTTGGGTAGACAGCATTGACTGTATCGTTAATTGCACGCATGATAGCAGCACGTGGGTGCGTAGGTGCAATAGTTACCTTGGAGTTAATGTCATGGGCAGCTGGTATAGTAGAATTGTAGCCACGCCCATAAGGGGCGATGGTTAGCGTATTACCTTGACGGTCGTACGAATCAACCCACATCATCTCATCATCAATTTCAATGATACCCTTACCGATGTTCTCGGTAGAGGCTACACTAATAACTAAATCGCTGGATGAAATAGGGGAAGACAAATAAGTTGAACGGTCTTGACGGTAAGTAAACCCAGCAAGGTCTAGCTGTACGTCGTTAACAAGATCTTTGAATGAAGTAGACATTAGGCAGGTATCAATCTAAGAGCAGTGACAGCATCAAGATAATTTCTTGGTTGTAGTTCTGCGCCGCTTGTATCAACCTCAGAACCTTCACCCATTGTTTCCAAGTAGTAGTTAATAATTGCAACAAACTCTTTGAACTGTGAAGGATCTGTAATGCCGACGCTACGATTAAGAGTTCCAATAATGTCGGAACCTGCAGGATATCCTGTCCATTTATTTATTGCAGCAGGAATATCTAAATAGTTATCATAAGTTGGATATGATGAACCATTGTTGGCGAGACGGTTAAACTCATCACGAAGGGATGAACCTGGTTGTCCGTACATAGTATAGTTCTCTTGGTATGAACCTGTGTCTGTGTAAATAGTGCGCACGTATGTGCCGTATGTAGCCATTACTTGCCTTTCTTTACTGGGTTCTTTTTGTGGTAAGCCTGTACTGAATCAACTCCAGCTTCAATGGTCTTAGCACCACGAAGTTTTGTTAGGTCATAAGTTTTCTTTGGGTCAGACGGGTGGCTGACAACAATCTTGCCACTAGCAGTCTTTGTTACTTTGTGAACTTGTCCTTGAATCTTAATAGTAGCCATTACCACTTCACCTTATCTGCCCAGTATGCTGCGCTCATCTTGCCCTTGGCAATGTTCTTTGCATGACGTGCCTTGAATGAGGCCTGTCGTGCGGTAGGCTTATGATCTCCAGTCACGCCTTGCTGACCAAAGCGAATGGTCTTAACCTGGTCCCCGTCCTTAGCCACAACAATGTGTGATTTGGTTGGGTGACTTGGTGTACGCTTAGGCTTATTAAAACCTGCTACGCCTGCACGCTTAAGGCGTGGATCTGGAGATGTCATAATTACTTACCCTTTTTTTGTGGCATTGCCACTTTCTTTAGATTTGGATTCTTAGCCTTAGCGGCTGGTGAAGCTTTGCGTGTAGATGAAGCAAGGATTGCTCCTGCATTCTTCATGCTCACGTCTGACTTCTTAGCAATAGATTTCTGTGCTGCTGCAAAGCCCATACCCTTAGCCATTACTTCTGCTTTCCTTTGGCGTCGTAACGACGACCCTGGAGTAGAGCGCCATAGAACTGGCCAGCATTGGCAGAGTTTTCATTCTTGCGCCAATCGCCATATTCTTTGACTACGTTCTTTGCGTAGCCTGCAATGTGACCGCCTAGACTTTCAACTGGTTTCATTGCTGGCTGAGCTGCTGCAGATTTCCGAACTGTTGGGGTAGCAATACCCGGAGTTGGGATTCTGTTAGGCATTCTTAGAACCCGCCACCCTTAGCGCGACCGCCCTCTGGGTGTGTGTAGATACCTTCAACAACTTCAGAAGGACCCTTACCTGTCTGACCTACGAAAGGTTGTGCAACAGGAGCTCCTGCTGGTGCAACGCCTCCGAAAAAGTCAGCCTTATTTACTGACGAGACATCGGTAGCTGCGCTACGATGCTTTGGTGACATCATGTCTGACATTATTCTTTTCCTTTTCCATATGGTGGTGGTACGTCAAAGCCCTTGATGACTGAGGCATCCTGACCTGACGCAACTCTAACTGGTGCCTTGATGGTAACTGGTAGTTCGTTACCGTTGGCATCGGTGCATCCGCATTGTGTACACATGCTACTTGCCCTTCTTGATCTTTGCTGCTAGTGCCTTGTCCATCTTCATGTCTGCCTTAGGTGATGGCTTCTTTGCATCCATCTTTGCATCAGCCTTCTTAAAGGCTGTTTTCTGTGCAGGCTTCATGCCCTTCATAGCCTTGGCATCTTGCTTAGCATCGTTAAACTTTGCCATTATACTTTTCCTACTTCCTTAAGTACTTCAACAGTATTAGTATTAATATGTTCTGCCTTAGGCATTGAGCCACCGTCATAAGGTTTATTCAAAACCTCTGATGCAGTGAATGCCTTTTCTACAGCAGCACGTGAAGTACCTTCAGGCTGGATGCCTTGCTTTCTTGCCTGCTTGTAGAAATCTAGTTCCTTGTCCCATTTCTTTTGAGTAGTGCCACTCTCAACAATGGAGTGTTTTGCATCTCCTGCATTTAGTTGTAGTGTTCTTACCTTGCAACCAAAGCAATAATCTGGACCACCACACTTGGTGTGGTCTACAGGTACATACTCTGGCTCTGGCCAGATTGTAGGACTGGTAGCATCACATCGTGTGCATCCGTAAAGTACAACTCTTGACTTTACATCTCCGTCTTCTGGATAGTATTCCATCTTAAGTGTCTTACGTATGTGTCCGTCAATGTCACACTTACTCTGAGAAGATGTAGTCTCCGTATCCTGCTGCAATTAGTTCCGTCCTTTGCTGATCATTAATGTAGTTTTTATATCCGCCCCTGAATACATAACCAGGATCTGCTGCATTGGTCTGGTCTTCAGTTGGATATCTGATTTCAAACCATTGTCCATTCTGTCGATAGACCGTAATACCACGTTCCAACCTAAAGCGAATGAACAAACGCCCACCACCTGCTGGTCCTTCAGAGGTAGTTGGTGTAGTGAAGTAATACTTAGTCATGTTTCCTCCTAGTGGACTTACCGTAGGGCAGGTCCGAAGACCTGCCCTACTGTCAGTCAACTATTAGTAGTCGATTGAAGAAGAAGACTCTACGCGGTAGAGGGCTTCATCACGGTAGATGGACCAGCCGGCTACGCCGTACCAACCCAATGGGCGGTGACGCATGAGCTTGTCAACAACCGGACCGATAACAACGTGGAACTCTTCAGCCACTGCTTCTGCAAGTGCCTGTTGTCCAGCGAAGTACGTGTTGAATACACGGGTCTCAGGTGTGATTGTGATTGTTGCACCTGATGTAACACCAGCTGAAAGAACTGGGGTATCGATGGTTACGTTCAATCCTGAGATTGCTGTAACCTGTACGCCTGAAGTTGCAAGGCCGGTACCTGAGAGACGATCTCCAACCTGGAACGCTACAGCTGTAAGAGCAAGTGTTGTAGCACCTGATGCTGCTGCTGCAGTTGTTGTGGTTGTGATTGAGGTCTGATCAGCACCCTTCTTGTCAGAGAACATACGTGGTGACTCTACATAGAATGCACCTTCGTAGGTTCCGATTTCTCCAGCCCAGATCTCATCATTAGCCTGGTACTCATGTGGCTGACGCCATGAACCCACACCGGTCTCGGCACGAAGATCGTGCGCGACCTCTGGGTGAATACCTGCCCAATAAAGATTACCCTTACGTGGGATAGCCTTGTTGGTACGGAGCTTAGCAACTGCCTTACGAGCCATTGCTGAGTTGAACGTATCAGATGAGGTGACGGTTGTTGAAGATGTACGTCCACCAGCGCGGAGTACGTTAGCGCCTGTGGCGAGAACGTTCTGTGCAAGTGTATCGACGGAGTCTGCAAGGTTGTATGCAATGATGTTAGCAACGGCTGGATCTACATCAGCAAGGCTGAAGAGCTCGAGAGCACGTGTAACGAGTACTGCATTACCATACTCTTGGAGAGTAATGGTTGTGTATGTTGGTGTAGCAAGTGCTACTGCATCTGGATCGACAGACTCTGTAAGTGAAGCGGTCTGTTGAGTCAAGTCAACGTAACGCTGCAATACAACTGAGGAACCAGGAATGCTCTGACGGGCTGGGGTCTTGTCTGCGACTTGGCGAACCAATGGTTGCGCACGAAGTGCAAACTCAATAAGGCGATCATACGCCTTCTGTACTAGACCGGCACCGCCAACTGTACCACCTAGGGATGAAGACCCTGTGGTTGTATAGGCATTAGCCATGTTTTAGAACCTCCTAAAAGGTTATGAGTTTCGGTTGGTTAAAAGTTTCCGGAAGCAATCATGTTCAACAACTCTTCTTGCGTTGCGTTGTTGATACGGTTCATTGCATCCATTTCTGAAGTAGGCGATTGCGCCTGCTGTGTTACGATATCTTGCTGTCGCAATGCAGCAAGGTCTGCCTGTTGCTGAGGGTCAGCCTCTACCTGCTTGGTATATCCAAAAAGATCTCCGTTGTCATCGAGCCAGTGCGAGACTGATTCCTCATTGACATCTTCTAGATCCTTCATGATAAGACGAGCAGCTTTAGCATTGACGCCCTTAGCTTCAAGGACTTCCTTGACAACTCGTTCCCGCTGTACTTTGTTAAGCGCTTCGAACTTTTCAGCGAGTTCTTTATTTTCTTTCTCTTTAGCACGCATAGCCTTACGCAACTGCTTAACTAGATCGCTATCATTTGCTGGTGCTGCTGGTGCGTCATCGATGTCGAAATCGTCATCGTCGTCTGTCCATTGTGATGTTGCCATTGCAACCGTTCTCCCATTTCTGTTAGTTGTATCGCAAGCCTCAAGTCCATCTCGGGGAAGACGGGTTGGCTCTTGCTACCGGTATCTTGTACGCCGTGCGGGGCCGGTGGATCCGCATCGGGAATCTATTTAGAACTTACCTTGAAGTCCTCTATCAAGCGAAGTACCTGTGGCACCTGAACGTCCATTGAACTGCGCCTCTTCTAGCTGCTTTAACTGTTCACGCTTACGGGCAGCTGAGGCTGCACCTGAAAGGTTGAACTGTTCCGCTTCAGCAGCCACTTGGTTAAAGTTGCCTGGGCTCTGTACTCCGTAGATATCCTGGAGCTTATTAGTAACTGGAAGCTCCTGGGCAATCTGTGTGTATCCAGAACGTGCCTGGTCGTAACTAATGTTGTTGGCTGCAATCTCACCAGCACGGGCAAGGCTTGTTGTAAGTCCTTGCTGTGCAGCAGCAGCACCGATGTCAGCTGTCTGTACCTTACGCTGCAATGCAGGTAGTGCTTCTGTTGGAGACAAGAAATAAGAAACAATATCGCCAGTATTAATGTTAGGATAATACTGCTTAAGAGTTTGCATAACCATAGGGTCAGCCTGCTGAACTTGACTAACGGCCAAGTCAAGACGTGAGTTAAGTTCTGTTGGGGCAATGTCATTGCCAATCAATGTAGCAAACTGAGATCGATTAGCAAGATTACTAACACCATACTGTGTCATAAGATTGCTGTATTGATTCTCAAGGGCTACATACTCAGACTCACTAAGTGCGTTCTTGCCTGATGCTGTACGTCCAATGTTTCCTGCAAAGCGCTGCTTGTAGAAATCCTGCTGACGAAGCAAGACCATTGCTTCATTAGGTCCAACGTTATTGGCCAGTTGATTCTGAAAAAATGTATATGCCTCTGGAATACCCCATTGACTAAACTGTGCTTCCATCAATGCATATGCATCTTTTGAAGTAGCATCAAGGGTACTAGATGTTGGTGTAACCGTGGGGGTAAACTGAGTACCAGTTGCTGCTGTTGTAATCTTAGCAACATCGGTAATGGTTTGCTGTGCTGCAGTCTTATCAGCAGCAGATTCTGTTGCAATAGTTTTATCTACAGCTTTTTCCGCAGTGAGGTCTGACTTCATACCCATAAGGGTATTAAGATAATCTTGAGCTGGATTAGTAGAAGCTTTAGGTGCAGCAGGTGCAGCAGGTGCAGCAGGTTTAGGTGCCTTACCTGCATCAACCAATCGGTCAGATGTATTAGTTGGCTTGGCTGATGTAACTGTACTTTTGGTTTTCTTTTTAGTAGCCATTATGCACTGAATCCCATCATCTTGCCAATCTGATCAATGTACTGTGATGCAGTCTCCCGAGCATTTTGTGTGTAGCGCCAATTTGGTTGGCTTCTAACTAGCTGTGTAAACTGGTCATCATTCATCTGAGCGCCATTAGCTCCACCAGTTAGTGCCTTCTGGATAAGAGGATTGTTTACATCCACTGGGTTAGAGGTTTCAAGAATTGAATTAATCTTGTCATTGAATGGCTTAGCCAAGTCTTGCATTGTAAAGCCAGCGCTTAACGATGGAGCCAATGCCTTGTACTTTGGCAATGAGATAGCCAAGGAATCTACCTTAGCCAGTTCACCAGAAAGTGTGTTTCCCTGCTGAATAGAGTTAACTGCTGAAGCAAACACCTTGCCAGTGTCAAAGTAATCTGAGACACCCTGCTGAATAGCACGCTGTTGAATCTGCAAGAAGTTATCGCCAAGCTTTCCACCAAGCTGAGAGATTGCGTGTGGATCTTTACCTGCAGCCATAAGGCTTTGAGATACAGAACCCACAAGAACGGCAAGCTTATCTTCAGCAGTAGGAGCGCTAGTCTCAACACGACTACGCTCAATGCCTAGTCCGTCTGTTGTAACAACAGCACGGTAAGCGTGAGCTGGGTCATTCTCAAATGCAGTAAGCGCTTGGTAGTACGTATTAAACTCTGCAGTTGTAGCATGACGGCTAAGGTTTTCCATCATGAACTTGTCTAGGTCTACATATGCACTGTCTTTAGTTGTGTGCGTAACTGTGACTGTGTTACGATCGCCTGCGTAGTTAGGGCGACCATCAATGTAAGCAGCAACTGTTGGAGCAGTCTGACCATCAGAGTAAACAATGGTACGAGAAATATTTCCAATTGCAGCATCAATGGTTGCTGAAAGAGTTGGATCTTCTGTATTACCAGCAGCAAGAGAAGCCTTTGCTTTGTTGGCTGTACCACCTAGACCACCTGCTACTGAAGCAAATGCACTTTTAACTTTAGCAATGCTGCCGTATTTAGCAACAAGACTTTGAAGGAAAGCTTTGTGGTATCCAGCCTGATCTGTGGTAACTTGAATGTTACCAGTCTGTGCATCCACATAAGCAGCTGCCCAGATTGTAGACCGTGTTGTTGGGTCGTAATATCCAGTGGTCCAAGTAGAGCTAGAGGTAGCTGGCGGAATCTGGATAAGATCTTTATAAGTAATTGCTTGACCAGCTGCATTAGTAGCAGGAGCAAGAGCACTTACAGGAACTGTGCTGCTATTAATACCACCGCTAGTTGAGGTGCTAGTTGCACCAGGCAACCCACCAGCTGGGTTGACAGCTGCAGGCAGCGTTGGAGTTGATGTAGGTTTTGCTGTTGCGGTTGATTGTGCTACTGATGAGAAGTTAGGATTGTTGGGATCCATTGTAGGCGAAGGAGCAGGCGTTGGAGTTGCCATTACTGAGTTATCCCCGCTTTCAGTGTAGTCTTAGATAAATTGTTTAACAAAGGAACAATAATTGATTTCAATGCTTCAGCAATCTGTGGATCTGTTGGAGCATCACCAGGCTTAGCAGCACCACCAATGCGTGCGATCTCATTGATATAAGTTTGTTTTGTCACATTTTTATCATGAGCAGCATTAATAACGCCCAAGCCGTTCTTATCGGTGGTCATGTCATTAATAGCAAGCTGTGCAAGGTTGTACACTGTTTGCATCTTCTTACGCATAGCGTCAGGAATATCAAAGTCTTTGCGCTGGAGCAAAGCTCCAAGGCCAGCAAAGTTATTCTGATATGTTGCCAGCGTATTCTTAGCATCATTAATCTGTAGTGCAGCTACAGGGTTGGCATCAAGTATTGCCTGCTGCTCTGCTTGTGCATCTTTGACTGCATTGTTTCTGCTAGGATCATTTGTTGCAAGCAACGCTTCTTCACGTGTCTTTGCATTCCAATATGCCTGAACATCTTGCGCGGTAAGCACCTGCTGTAAATAATCTTTAAGCGGCTTCTGCTTAATCATTCCAGTAGACTGCATCCATGCATAAGCATTGGCATCATACTTGCCCATGTCTGGGGCAAAGATCATTGCTGCATTAGCAATGCCAGAGTCTGAATTGTTGACCCACTTGTTGTGGGTAATAATCCAGTTCTCAGTATTCTGAGTATAAGACTGTAGCAACTTAGCTGCCTTGTCGGACTTACCTACTGCGAAGATTGACATGCCAGGATTGTTGGCAGTAAAGATAGCAAGTGCTGTTTCGTATGGATCAGTCAAGCCTTCGTCATTACGCATGACGCCTTGAAGGATGTCATTGAATCCAGCACTAAGGTTAGTGATACCTGCGTTTGTAAATCCGTATGGAACATCTTTTTCTCCAAGGGTTGGAGCAATAGGCGACAACATTCCAAGCAATGCACGCAATCCAAGGATGTTGTTAACCGTTACATGTAGGTTGTCAATGTAATCCTGTGCCTTAGACTTGTATGTAGCTGGGTCCATACCTTGAATAGACTGTGGCGTAAGTTCACCAAATCCGTTCTTAGCATTGTAGGCAATAGCCATCATAGCAGCTGATGCATACTGATGATCTTGCTCTGACTTAGGAAGCATCTCAAGCAAACGCTGTGCAAAGACAGGTTCTGTCTTGCTGAGTGTAAGGTTGGCACTCTTGGAGCCAAGCATTACGCTGTCAATACTTGTAGAAGCTTCTTTGCTCCAGGCCCATGGCAGCTTGTTAAGAAGCGCTTTGAGTCCCAAGATTGGGATAGACATCAACGGTCCAGAGAATGCAGGCACACCTGCATCAGGACTAAGTGATGGGCTTGACTGCAAAAGGTTCATGTTGAAGTTAGCAAACATTGGTGTAACCACTGTTGCATCTGGACGATTCAAGAAGAAGTCCATGGTATTGTTGATAGCATGGAACAATGAAGCATCACCAGGAACCGTAATGTAAGGGTTGCCATTCTGGTCTTTGTGAATAAAGCCAGCGTTATCTATGCCTAGATGAAGCAACCGCGTACGGTACAATGACCGGGCCTTGTAGTCCCAAAGGCGTACAATACGGCGCATGTACTGCTCTTGAGCACGGTAGAAACGTCCAGTAGTACGCATTGTAAATGCAAGATTAGACTGCTTTGCTGCAGTGTCAACAAACTTAAGTACTTGGTTGGCAGCATTCTTTTCAGCAAGCTCAATAAAGTGACGCTCGGCAATATCTAATGCTGTGGTCTTGGAGTAACCTTCCTTAACAAGAGCATCAAACATCTCGCGCTCCATAGGAAGATACTTCTCATTAAGAGACATAGTAGCTACATGCAATGCTGGCTGGTTAAAGAGCCAGTTAATCTGAGCATCCATCATCTCAAGGCCGTGGTTCATTGGGCCCTTTTCGGCCCACTGCTTAATAGCAGCCATAACCTTACCAAGAACATTCCCGCCCTTAGTCCAATCAACTTTGTTGATTTCTTCTAAGTCAGATTTAAAGACTGTATCCATGTGGTTGTCACGGGTAAGTTCACGGAAAGCATTGTGGTCAACTGAGTCAAGAGCCTTGATGATTGCTGTGTTCTGAGTAACACCGTTCTGTTCCATCTCAGATGCAGCAGTCTTTCTAATGTATCTGACTAGTGTATTGTTAAACTTCTCAGGATCTGAGCTACCATGGAAAGTTACATATGCATCTGACAATGCATGTTGTATACGATTAACTACGCTTTGCACCTCTGACATGCCTTTATTGGCTACGTCACGGTAGGTCTCCATGGAGAAGTTCTTGTACTTGTTAAACTGTGCTTTGCTTTCAACCTCAAGCGTATCAGGATTGACACCAAAGTGTGTCAAGATTTCCTTAAGTGCATTGCTAAAGTCTTCTGCTGTACGCAATGCATTGTGCTTCATAAAGGTTAAACCAAAGTGGAAGTCATCTCCACGTACACGGTTCCAGCTCTTAAAGATAGGAGCCCAGTTGCGGAAGTGTCTATCGGCAAGGGCATCCTCACCCAAGTCTTTAGCAATCTGTGCTGGGTCTACATTCTTAAACTTACCTGTGGCTTTGTAGCCAACTGCTTTAAGCATGCGCTGAATCTGATTGCCAGTAAGCAGCGGATCATCAATTGATCCACCAAGTACACCTGAATGTGCAGCACTTTTAGCAGAGATAGAGTTAACTTCTGCTGCTTTAATACGGCTAGGATGCTTAAGAATCTTGTACATGATCTGCTCACGTACTGGATCTCCACCTGCATAGCGGTCAATTCGTTGTGCTAAAGCATGGATAACATCAGCATGTTCTGCTAGTTGCCAGACTTCTTTTCCGTTAACAAGCGCCTTATCAAGGTGTCCTTGTACAGTCTTAAGACCAGCCTGGTCATATATGCTTTTCTCTGGAATCCACTTAGCAGGGTTAATACCAAAGACGGTACGCAAACCACGTGTCATGAAAGGAACCTTTGTATTGTCGCCAGAGGCAGCAATAAGAAGCTTGTTTACTGCACGACCCTTAGACCAGGTAGTAATGTTCTTTACTGGTGCAGTTAACCAATGGAAGATACCTTGCTCGATGGTACCACGTGTACCCATACGAGGAAAGATAGAACCAAATGCCCAGCCATCTACAATCTTACGAGTCCATGCATGGCGAATAAGACCGCCTAAAGCGTGCGCAATTGAGTGCGCAGCAGAGCCTTCTTTGTTAAAGTTAAATCCAAATGGAGCAAGTTCTGGTCCGTTAAAGTCTAGTCCACCGATATGTGGTTTACCCTGGAAGCCATGAATTGGTCCATTGATAGAGGAGTAAACTCCTTCATTGCCTTTAGCTGAGTCAACCATAATTGGTTCGACTTGCTTCCACGCCTTAAGATGTTCTGGGTTAATAGCAGCATCTCTTGTAGTTGCAAAGAGACCTGTATCACCAAACTTTTGGCTAAGAACCGCTAAGCGCTTCTCTTCTGGAACACCCATAAGGTTAAGGATCTGGCTGTATAGTCCACGTACTGCGGTAACGCGATCTACAGGATTAGCATAAACAAATGCTGATGTTGTAATATCAGCTGCATACTTTGGATAACCAGCAAGGCGTAGGTAACGGTTGAATACGTTAGCAGTTTGCTTGACGTTATCATCCATTACGTTGATAACTTCATGTCCTGGATGCATTTGAACCATGCGTGTAAGACGACGACCAAGTGTTATCTGCTTCTGGAATGAATTAAGTTCTGGGTTGTAAACACTTGTAGGCAATTGAGTTGCCTCATCAAGGGTAGAACCAATATCAAGTAGGCCTTGAAGGCCCTTCTTTTCAGCAACCTTTTCCATCTCAGGAGTGATCTTGCCATTAAGTGCATCGCTAATAAAGCGATTAGCACCTGATGTAAACTGACGCTCACGACGTGCTACAGGAATACCCATGCGTAGACCAGTTGGTCCATCGACTACACCCATGTGCAGTTCTTGCGCACCCTGCATTGTCTTAGCAAATTGCTTGATGCCCTCAGAGTTGAACTCATTGCTTGCCTTAAAGGACTTAGTAACAAGCTCTAGAAAGTCAGGGTTGTTAATCTCTGGTGCATTCTTACGGATGTTTTCCATAGCAGCAGCACGGGCAATAGGGTCTTTGGCAGCATCTGCTTCAGCTAAACGCTGAACTGCAGGGCCGTATAAATTATCCCAGTCATTGGAAATCTTGGTACCTTTAGCAAAGATCTGTTCTGCTGTTGCATCCCGCAATGCAGGATCAAGAAGCTTATCTGCAAGCCTTGCGCCTTTAACGGTAGCCTCAACGGCATCAGAACCACCACCTGTAAGATAGGTTAGTGGGTCATGCATGATCTCATAGAATGCATCTACTGCACCTGTGCTGTACTTCCACTTGCCAGTAGTATAAAAATGGCTATCAGTATTTGGTACGTTCATCATGACACGCATAGCATCTCTACCAGGAGATACTTGTGCTCCACGGAACTCATCCATCATAGAGTTAAACTCTTTAGTATTGCCTAGCATACTGACTAGGCCCTTCATAAGATCACCGTCTACTTTGCCGTAGTTGTCGATAATCTTGCCAGGTGTATCGCCTTTAAGTACGCCTTCTGCAATAAAGGCGTTAGCCTTGCCATAGGTCTTAGTAAGGTTAGCTAGTGTACCTGTATCAAAAACGCCTGTACCATTCCATGCATTCTTGTATGCTTGTGAATCCCAGATAGATCCACCTTGTGTAAGCTCACGGCCAAACAAATACGGAGCATTGATGATCTTACCTTCAACGCCAGCAGCTTTATACAGCGCAATAAGCGGACTAGCAGCAGCTTCTAGTGCTGTCTTGCCAACGCTTTTAAGCGTTTGCGTAATCCAGTTATCTGTATTAGTCCATGCAGGAGAACCGTACATAGCCTTAATCATGCTTTGTGCATCAGAACTAAGTGTTTTATAGTGCTGTTTAGCATCTTGTATAGGCATACCGTTTAGGTTCTTATACATCTGCACAGTACCCATGATTTGGTTATACATGTTTGCTTGTGCTGGATTAAGACCAGCAGTAATAGCAGCAGCCGTCATAGACGGTGCAGCTGTAAGTCCATGTCCCATGTAGTTAAGCACACTTGCTGGGGGTGTAATGCCAGTTGGTGCAGCTCCTGGTGGTACGACACTTCCAACAGGATTCATGTTAAGAACTGGTAGCCCACCGCTAGGCATAGGGTTAGGAGTTGGCTGAGGTGTAGGGGTTACATTAGGCTGCTGGCTCTGATTTGCCATTAGTAACCTCGGCTAATCAGCGCTCTGTACAAAAGTTCTGCGTCTCCGGTCGGATCATTCTGAGCAAGGGTACGAATAGTGTGCGAAGGGGAAATAGCCACGTTAGGGGACTGCAAAGCCTCAGATCCTGGGCCTGGACCCTGATCAATGCCAGAGGTAATTGGCTCGTTAGGACGCTGTGTAGGAACAGATAGCGGTACAACAGGGACAGGGGCTGGGCCACCAGCCAAAGGTGCTGCCTGTTGGTTAGCCATGTTCTCTCCACCCTTACCATAGCCTAAACCAGGCATGTACTTAGGTGCTTGAGTCTGCATTCCTTCTACTGCTCCACCATCTGTGCGCTGTGAAAGCGCACCTGGTCCTGAAACAGGTGCAGGATTAGATGGCTGGCGGTATCCACCGTGTTGTTCTGCCATTGGTCCTCCTATTTAGCAAACTGTTCTTTGACCAGGAATGGTCCTGCTGTATATACACTACGTTTTGCTGCTATCTCTAGCGCTTTAAGCAGTTCTGCACCTGCATCTAAAGCACCCATAGCAAACTCTGCACCAGAACCTACACCGTAGATTCCATCTGCTGACATTGTTACTGAACAATCGTCTTCAACATCAAAGATTTGTCCATTAACTGCAATGAGAAACTTAAATCCAGATTCATCACGCTTCTCTTCAAAGTTATAACCGTTGTCTTTAAGGCATTTTCTTAATGACGGCATTACTTTTGTAATCATAAAGTGGTAAATATCTTTTTTATCACGTGCAGTTAGCGCTGGTGGGTTCCAAATATGCTGCGCAATGTCGCAAGGTTGCACCTCACCACTGCCTGCAATAAGAAAAGCACCACGTTCACTGATCTTTGTCATGCGTGGATCAAGATATTTACGCCCATCACCTGCTGTAACTAGGTTATCTGCAGCAATTACGCAATGATCTTTATATTGAACACCGATAATTGTTGTCATTGTCCCTATCCAACTACGCGACGGTTGATTGTCCTTACACTTGCATTACCTTTACCAGCAACATTCATGCTAGATAGCAAACTTTCTAGCTCTGGGCGTGGTGTTACAATACCAACGCCTTGTTCTGGCCGCATTTGCTGCTGTCCTGGCTGTTCACTAGGGCCTCCTCCTGGCGCACCGGGAGCCGACGGGACGGTTTGCTGCTCAACCGGTTGTCCTGCACCAGCAGGAGGATTCTGAGGTGCAAACACTTCTTCAATAACTGACTCAAGGGCCTTGCCCTTTTGACGCAGTTTAATGATCTGAGCTATCTTCTGCACAATTGCAGTAGGGTCTTGACCCTGTGATGCCATTTGTGGGATAGCCTGAGTGTATGCTTGTACTGCGCCCATCAGTGATGTACGCAAATCTTCCGTCTCAATCTTCTCTTGCTCTAATGTTACGTTAACATCAAATGGAAGCTCGCGCATGGCGAGATCCTTTGAGATTAACTTGCCACCCAAAGCTTGTAGCATGAAGATAAGTCCCTGTGCTGGGTTAAGTCCAGCCAACATTCCATAACGTACATCTGCTGAGTAGTCTCCCTTGATGTCCTTGCTAGGCAAGTACTCAAGAGCATACGGTGAACCAGCATCAATACCGCGAATGGTCTTTCTTACGTTGAACAACTTCTCATCAACTTCAAAGCATAGCGAGATAACGTTACGCAGTGCAGTTGTAAAAATAGTCTGCGCAGATTTGATCTGCGAATCAAAGGAGCCCATAAGGGCTTCTACTCCAGCACCAGTTACAATAGATGCCTTCATGTTTCCAGAACGTGCTTCAGGATAACGAGCTCCGGTACGGAGTTCATCGTTAAGAAGCTGCTGTTCTGTAAATGCTCCCTGTGGGAGTGTAAGTTCTACACGTCGTACACCCTGTGGGTTAGCTGTACGAATAACAGCATCTCCGCCAAGTTGCAACTCTTGAACGTCGTTAGGAAGAACGATCGGTGCTTGAACGGATTTCTCTGCTGCTTCCATAGCAAGGAGAGCAAATCGGTTACGAAGTAACTGAATACCGAGCACATCGTCGAACTGTCCACGAAGTTCTCCATCAACACTTGGACGACGGGCAACAATAACCATCATCTTACCAAGTGGATTAGGTGCCTGAGATAGCACAAGATTGCTACGTGTAGGCAAGTAAAGAACGCTCTGGTCCTTATCGAAGTAACGGATCATCTCAAGCATGCCATTCATGTCTTGCTTGTATCCGTTAGGGCCAAGAATCTGGCGCTCATAATCTGGGAACTGGGCAACCAGTTCACCTAGCGTCATTGAGTAACGCTTAACAAAGGCTGTGCATTTCCCGTAGCGATCAAACTCTGGGTAACACCCAATAGGGTTTTCTACGCGGATGCGTGGCAGCTTTGCTTCATCATCCAATTCAATAATGAATGGGAGGAAGCCATAGGTGATGTACATATCTGCAGCAGAGTACATCAGTACTTCCATCTCAGAATGACGGAAGTAGTTAGAGGCAATACGTGTGCGGGTGTCAGCAAACTGACGAGCACGATCTGATGCCTGATTAACAGCTGAACAATTAATGGCAGGTAGCGGTGCTAGCATTTCTGCTAGATCACGTGCAACAATGTCAATAAAGTTTGCTACAACGTTTTGGTCAATACCATCTGGGAAAAAGTTAGGGTATACCTGTGAGATCTTTCCCTGACGCACCATCTGGACATCACCATTACGCATGTCACGTGATGTTGCGCGGTAGCGCAATGTCTGCACACGTGCAGTGATTTGGTTAATTGTCAGCATTGGAATCCTTTAATTGAAAGTTAAATTACTTGGTCTTTTTAAGTGAAGGGAACTTAGTTCCCGAAGAAGACCGTGGAGCTTGCGGTGTACGAAGAGTAATACCGCCCAAGCCAATGTTTGCGCCAACATCAGAGTTGCCGCCCATATGTGCTCCACCAAGAATGCCACCAGAAGAAGAATGATTTTGAATTGAGCTTCTGTTGGTTGTTGGTAGTTCTGGAGTAATGCCAACTACTGGCTGGTTGTGATCAATTCCTTTACCTTCATGATTTGGCTGAGAAGGGTGATCGGCACGATAACCAGGTCCATATGTGGATGGAATATACTTGCGTGGTTCTGGTTTTGGTGTATTGTCTGCCATGATTTTCCTATCCGTATGTTTCGGACCATTGAGATGCAAAGGCATCGTCTAGGTTGATTTGAGTTCGTCTTTCCATTTGGGACCGTGTAGCCCACCTGTTGTTTAGGTAAGGAGTTACATGGGTATTTTTTTGAATCATCTCTCGCGCTCTAATGATTGTAAACCAGAGTGCCATTACGCAGTCAGTTGCGCCTTTGGTATCTGGTCTCCACGTCAGTAGTTGTTGGACAAGAGCTTTAATTCCTTCGCTGCCTTCTGAGGAAGGCAACTCAATAATGTTGTTCTTCTGGTGCTTGTCGTTGACAGTAGTACCGAAGAGGCTCGACATAGACGAGACTCCAAGATTGGTATCCCACTTGTTCTTGCCTGTAAAGTGTGAGGTAAGCTTTACGCCATAACCGGCAAGCCAGTTACGGAAGTCAACGTCAAGCTCGTACGCCTTCTGGAAAGCATTGATCTCCATACGGATCTCTTGTGGCTTGTACTTGTTGGTCAATTCCTTGACCTGGTTAATAATCTTTTGGTAGTTCGGTTCGGTCATGTTAATGCAATCAAGCACATAGATCTTGCCATCAGCACGGTTGTATGCCGTCACTACGAATGCTGCTTTACCTGCTGTAGCTGGGTCTACGCCAATCATGACGTAAGGCTCTACATGGTTAGGGTGTCCTACTGCTCCAGGTCGTAAGGGACCCACACGCCGTGCTCCGTTGGTACTTCCTGTAACGAGTGGAGGGGGGAAGGTTGAATCTTCTTCAATGTCTTCCTGTTGGTAGACAAGAGCCCACGTGCTAGGAGTAACCTCACTGCGACGCTTGAATAGGGTTGCCCCATCCCACTTCGGGTAGTACCCTTCTTCATCCGCCGGAATCTCATCGTCCCCGTCCCACGGGACGTCCGACTTTGGCCAGAGCGTGACCCATTCTTTCGGGTCAGCATTAAACTCCAAAACCGCAGGCATACCCATATAAGTAAAAGGGCTACGACCGCTGGACCAATGTTTTGGATTACGAAGTTCTTTGTAGAGGTCATTGGCTGCAATCCGTGTCCCTACTACTAGAAGTTTACCGTTCTTACCCAGACGGGTGATGACTTCTTTCTGAAGCCAGTTCATCTGCTTTTCCCACTCATGAGCGTTAGCGGTGGTAATGCAGTCATCAAGGATAATCAGATCGGCGCGTGCGCCGTAGATCTGTCCACCCATGCCAAGAGCTTGAATCGTTGGATCCTTCTCCGAAGAATTACGCGCATCGCTTCCGAGGTATACCGTGTCAGTGCGCCAAGTGTCGGCGTCCTCTTTCCATCCTCCCTCAGGACCAAATGCGTTCTGCATCTTTAGGTACATAGGGTGGGAGAGGCGCTGCTTGATTGCGTACACGAACTCGCGTGCTTTAACCAGGGTCTTAGAAACTACGATGATTCTAACGTTTGGGTCGAGAGCGATGCGGTAAGTTGAGTAATTGACCGTGATAACGGTCGACTTAGCATGCTCAGGTGGCACGTTGACCAGCAAGCGGTTTTTCTCCGCTGGCTCATAGATCATGCTAGGATGCAGGTAGTTAGGCTCTCGTCCCTCTAGCAGGTCTACCCAGTCTTGATGGTGGGGAAATACAGTTTGATTCAAAAATGCTTTTGAGAACTCAGCGAAGGTGAGCTCGTTCTTTGGCTTGCCCAGGCTCTCCAGGGAGGTAGCTTCGCCCCTCTCCTTTGCTCCTTCAAGCGCTTCCGCAAAGTCGGGGTCCCGGAGGATCCACTGCCTGATAGTATCAGGTTTACGGCCTACGGCTACCATAGCCTGGTGCGTTGTCGCACCCTTGGCTACCATATCCACAACTTTGTCTTTGTCTTCTTTTAGAGCCTTAACCTTAAAGTGGTCAGCTCCTGAGCCAAATCCTTGGCCACGTCCCTTGGTTGCCAATGTGACTCCTAGTCATCGCGCAAAATTTAGAACTCAACAGCTACTCGATGCACGTGTGCGCATCTCAGGAATCGAACCCTGTCTTCCGTATTGCAGGTTCATCGGTACGTACTCCGACCCGAACCCTACGGCGTGCTAGCCATTACACCATGACGCATCTCTTTTGCCCGCTATCCACAAGAGGGATCTGCTGTCTGCGAGAGGCTTAATCCTGGGAGGCGTTGTTGAGTAATTATAGACCCCCTACGGGGGTAGTTGTCCCTGTGTATACTGTACTGTCTGTAACAGTATGAGCAGGCTATATAAAAGCCTGCGAATAGCAGTTAATAAACTTTCTGCTCTATACTGTATTAATCCGTTCAAACAGTCAGAATGAACACCTTTGCGGAAAGTATTTTTCCGCGAAGGGTAAATACCTGTACTTTTTAGACAGTAGGGCCCAGTACTGTCTAGATATCCCTGTATACAGACAGAAGTTTTTAGAGAGAGATACGTTTCAGAAGGTGACTGTCAGTTAATAACCACCCGGTCAAGTGGTGGGCTGTACTGCCTGGCTGGTATGACTGTGTGTCTCTGTTGTCCCACAGTCTGCACCGTGTGCAGCCGTGGGCCACAGCAGAGACGTATTTTCGCCCTGTCAGTTAATTGGCAGTTTACCTTGGCTCAGTGGTTAGTTCAAACGGGCATTCAAGCATGTGACGGTGACCAACCACTGACCTTTGGGTACGGCCAGCCGTGGTTCACCAGGCGCCAGGGCAGAGCCCTGTCCCCTTCGAGTATCCGTACCGTCGCGCTCGGTCTTGCCCTCGCTCTGGGCTGGCCTGCTCTGCGTACTGTTCTCGGCTAGTCAGTTGGCTCGGCTCTCGGAACGACCCGAGGCTCGGTGTTCGAACTGCCATGGGGCACGGACGCGCATGGGCCCACTTCTCCGTGAGTCCAGCCTTCTCTCCAGTCCAGGCTGAGCTAGCAAAACCTGCCCCTGGTGAACGCGCTCGCGTGGGCACATTTTTGTTAGAGCCCTATCTGAGTTATCTGCATGCGCGGAGCAGAGCAGACAGTCTGCCACAAACACCCCACCCCAACAGGGTAAATGTACGCCGCGCCAAAAGCGGGCGCGTCGCCCTGTCGGGGCGAGGCCCCGTTCGCGGCAAAGCGACTGCTGCTCGCACCGAGCAATTGATAACTACAGATAGGAACAAAAATGTCCAACCACGCAATCACATTCACTGGCGCAGAACTTGCTTCACTCAGCATCCGGACCTCCAAGAAGGGGACTCTCTACGCGAGTGGGCTCATTCACCTCCGTGATGAGAATGGCAAGTTCGAAGCCTCGCTCTCGTTTCGATCCTTCGATGCAGTCGCTGAACTGACGTCGCTCGAGAAACAGTACTTTGCAGAGCAGGCTGCGCAGCCAGAGACTTCAGGCGGCGACCTTCACTTCGACGGTGAAAGCACGGATACTCGGGAGCTCCAGGTAGCTAAAGCACCTGGTCGCCCCAAGGTGAACATCACTGGCTGGCTTCGTACCTCCAAAGGTACAGATGGCAAGTGGTCAACCGTGTTCATGGTGAATACCCTGAGCGTTTGATTAATCCCACCTGAGCAAGTGGTTAAACTGCTCATCTTTATTGGTTGTGCTAGATGTGTTGGTGAAGCCAGCACGTCTATCAGAGTCAATGATGGTTGGCTCAGCGATAGAGTTATCGCCCCAGGATGTTGGGTTCTTGAAAGGAGATAGCAAGATGAAAGCAAAGTGTGGTAAGTGCGATGTGCAGTTCGAGTCCTCTTGGGATGGGGCATCCTGGCAGGAGCTCTGCGGGGTCTGCACTCCAGCTCCGAGCCCCGATGGCCACTGTTGCAAATGCGGTGGCACTTGGCAAGCCCAGTGGGAACGCACAGCCAAGAATTGGGTGTGCGCGGGTTGCTACAACGAGTTTGCAATCCAGGAAGGGTGGGAGGCGCAATGAAAGTGTATAAAAAAGGTAGCGCGCCTGCCTCAGCCATCTATGTGGGCAGAGGCAGTGCGTGGGGAAATCCCTTTGTGATTGGCACGCATGGGGATAGAGATGAAGTAATTGCCAAGTTCTATGTGTATGCTCTCCAGCGCCTTGAGCGCGAGCCTGAGTGGTTGGAACCGCTCCGTGAGGCTGATGGTTTGGTTTGCTTCTGCGCACCGCTTAAGTGTCATGGTGATGTAATCGCTAGCCTGCTCAAGTAATGGATAGATAACGCTGAGTAGTTGATAGTTGAACTGCTAGTTTCTGAGAAGAAACTAGCATTTGAATTATCAAATAGATAGTTCAGCCTGCTGATCAAAGTGACAGCAGGCTTCACAGAAGGAGAAGGAACATGTCACAAGCAAACGCATTTCATGCAGGTTCTGCATCCAATGGTATCAACGAATACACTTGGGAAGAGTACGAAAAAGCTATGCTTCATCTGATTGAATTGGAAGATGAAGAAGAGATTGAGGTTGTCGCTTATGCCAATGCCATGGCGTATTGGGACAATGAGCATCCAGATGCGGTAGCAGATGGTGCTAATGTAGTGTATATGTGTGAGCGTGTTGAGTCAGGACATGACTGGGTGTCCAGTCAGACGCGCAAGAAAGATGGTAGTATCAGGGAAGAGTTTACTGAGCCAGTAGTTCATCTGGAAGATAGGTATATGGCTGACCCTGAGTTAGAGATTGGTCCGCGTGAAGCAGTATGTAACTGGTGCAACATGGTTTACAATGCTGCTAACAATGCATGTCTAGATTGTGTAGAATCTTCTAAGTAATTATGTGTTACAGTGACCGCCCCTGTCAATCGCCAGGGGGCGGTCACCAGCATAGACCAAACAACTAAGAGAATGGAAAGTAAGATGAATCAAGTAACACTAAGTGGTCGCATTAAGAATGTTAAGATAGTAGGCAAGACAGGTACTGTAGTAACTGGTAACTTGTCGCAGTATATTGTAAATGAGTATGGTCGTGAGAAGTGTATTGCGACTATGCCTTTGGTGTTCTTTAATAATGGTGAAGCAGCATTGAACTTAGTAGCTGGTACTGAAGTAACAGTTATTGGTGAGATTAATACACGCTTTGATTCCCGTCCAGGAATTGATAATGCAGAACGTTCGAAGCCTTATACTCAGATTAAGGTAAACAAGTTGGAGCTGGTTGGACAGTAACAACAGAGAAAGGAAAGTCAGGGGTATCCGCTCCTGACTTTCCTTTAGTTGGTTGATCAATTAATGATAGATGTCTCAGCGACGAAGGGAATGCATCATGTATATTTATATCAGCATTAAAGAAACAAACTTAGGATTTGGAATTGTTCTACGTAACTGGAACAAAGCAGTATGGGAACGTCCGTATAAAGGATTTCTACGTGCATGCTTTTCAGTATTTGTATTTATTTATGCAGCTTAATCAACCAAATGAATAGGAGCAAGACATGGTAACAATTGAGCACACAGTAAAACTAGCAGATACACAGGAGGCATGATGATATACAATGGATTGAACTTGCTCATCGACATGGCATTAATTGCAATCGTATCAGTAACAGGCTATGCTTACGGACAGCGCGACGGCTACCATGAAGGGTGGAAAGATGCGTCGGATCATTACGTGGGTTAGTGTTTACTTCCTAGTATTCTGGAGTGTGCTCATCCCCAAGCATACTCAAGCAGTAAAGATTATGTACAAGTGCGAAGAGTTAGACACTAACTACTGGACTCCATCATTAGCACAAGCCTATGCTAAACTAATAAGTTCAAGCTATGGATGGAATCGTAGTGAGTACAAAGCACTAGTTAAACTATGGAATGCAGAATCAAACTGGAATCCACTAGCATATAACAAAGACCCAGACTTGTGGTCACATAGAAATGCTGGTGGTATTCCTCAGTTGTTAGGTATGAATCCTTTGACAACGCCAGCCCCGCTGCAGATTGAGCGGGGGCTGGCTTACATAAAAGATAGATACACAAAGCCAAGTATCGCTTGGCATTGGCACCGAGTCCACGGTTGGTACTAAGAGAGAGGATGTACAATGAAGACGTTTGATCTCAAAGATTTCAAAGAAAGATTTAAAGATTACAAGCTAGAGTTTTCAAGGTCCAATAGAATTACTGCAGCATTAACACTAAACCGTGCTTCAGGTTTAACGCAACTTGTATATGATAACGGTGATGAGTTAATACTTAACTTTAATGACATCCATAACTATACATATCAAGACAACGGTATTGTTAGAGATGTTCCGTATATATCGTATCTTCCTCAGCACACACTAGATACGTTAGCTAGTATTACAATCACACAAAGCAAGATTATAGCTGTAGGTGTATGTGGTTGGATGACATCATACCAAGGCTGTAACAATGTTCGTGTTCTTTATGATGCTCACATGCATGATACATATGCAGATAGAGATGTAGATTTACCGGGTGTTTGCAGTGAATGTGCAAACGCAATGCTTATCAACTCAACATATCGTACGCCTCCAACGTATGATCAAGATGGTCTACGTGTAATTAATAAGATTATACCTGACAGTATGTTTGAAGAAGTTGAAGCAGACTTAAGTACATGTGCTGCTTGTGATACAGATGTCTTAAGTCAAGCAACATTTGATGCAATGCTAACTTACTATGAGATTACTCCTGATAGTAATGTGTATGTTGCTACACATCGTTGGTTGCGCATGCTTGGTACTACTGGTTACGCTGAAGGTATACACAGCAACTTGCATAACATGTGTGCTGTTGCTTGTTACAATTGTGAGCAGAAGTATAGCAATAAAACTTCCGAAACAGTTGACGTTATTACTAACAATGGTTGGCAGAAAGTTTGCTGCCGTAATTGCGTAGAAGTATTGTGGGGTAGTCGCGCTGACGACATCGAAGATTTCTGGTGTGAGCATGGCGATCACTATGCTCAGCAGACACAAGATGAGTTTCGTTGGTCTGACTATTGGGACCGAGACATGTGTAACTATTGTTATGACATGTATGTAGAATGTAACGAATGTGGTTATGAGTACCATCAAGATACTGGTCACGATTGTGAAGATGAGTATGATGATGATGATTCAGGTTTAGTTCATAACTATAGTTACAAGCCTAACCCAATCTTCTTTGGTGATAGTAAGTATTACTTTGGTATTGAGCTTGAGGTTGAGTCACGTGCTAGCCAAAAGTCTGAAGCTGCCGAAACAGTAGTCAATGCATTGAGTGAGCATGTGTATCTTAAGAGTGATGGTTCATTAGCCAATGGCTTTGAGATCGTTACTCATCCGCATTCACTTGATTCATTCCATGAGTTAGAATGGGGTTGGCTTGACACAATCAAGAGTCAAGGTATGCGCTCCTGGAATACCGACTCATGTGGTTTGCATGTGCATGTAAGTCGTTCTGCCTTTGGTCCGGAAGGTTATCAAACCAACAGTAATGCAATGAAGTATCTGCATGAAGCACACCTTATTCGCTTTAACAAGTTCATCTATGACAACCAGATTCAAGTAGAAATTTTGGCTGGTCGTAAGAACAATAACTATGCTAGCTTTAGCGACAAGGGTAGAGTCATCCCTAAAGTTAAGCTTAATAGGCAGAGCAGTGGTCGTTACTCTGCAGTCAATCTCGAGAACCGCACAACTGTAGAGTTGCGCATGTTCAAAGGCTCGCTTCGTAAGGAGCGAGTACTCAGTGCAGTTGAGTTTACTCATGCAGTTGTAGAGTATACTCGCAATCTAAAAGTCCAAGCAAGCAAGCGTCCATTTGCTTGGAGTCGGTTCACTACCTATGTAACAAACAATGAAGAGCTATACCCAAACCTATTTACGATCATGTCCGAATCATTTGATCGTAGAGAAAACCGAGAGGATAACTAACTATGTGTATGCTATGTGTAATCCCACCGCATGTTACTCCAGATAGAGACATGCTTATCAACTCAGCACTTAACAATCCTCATGGCTTTGGCTTTGCTATTGCTGTGCCAGATGAGCAGCGTATCATCAGCGAGCGCAGCATGAATGCTGATGAGTCTATCAACAGATTCCTTGAGGTACGTAGTCAGTATCAAGATGGCTATGCCACATGGCATGCCCGCTATGCTACTCATGGTAGCAAGGTGATTGAGAACTGCCATCCGTTTGTAGTAGGCAACGACCTGCGTACCTACCTGTCACACAATGGTATCCTAGATGTAGATGTACCTAAGGGTGATGACCGTAGTGATACCCGTATCTTTGCAGAAGAACTTATCCCTGCATTAGGTGGTGTCACCGCCCTTGATAATCCATGGGTGTTCGACATGCTTGAAGACTATACCTCTGGTTCTAAGGTAGCCATTCTTACTGTAGACCCTAAAGCTAAGCATGAACTGTATCTACTCAATGAACATCTAGGTTGGGAAGATAGCTCAGGTGTGTGGTGGTCTAACCAGACATGTTATCTAGATGCCTGGGTTACTGACTACCGCAGCAAAGACTTTGCTAAGTATGACGATGAAGAGTATGATGTGCAAGCCTGGCTCAAAGCTTCAAAGCAATCCAATATATCCAAGTGGATCAACAAACCTGTTGATGGTAAGATTCAATGCGGTGCTTGTGATTATGTTAGCACAGAGAAAGAAGTTGCTGACTATGAGAATGCATGCTACAATTGTGGCTACTGCTTTGAGTGTGATGCTATAGCATCATGGTGTGATTGCTATACCCCATCTCAACACAAGGCGGCAGGTCTATGGGTACCAGAATACTAATGGATAGCGAGATGCTTGCAAGTTTGGAGGAGGATAAACAATGGAGTGGGTACTAATTGTTAACATCAACTCAGATGAGTTTGTTTATGGGCCGTTCGATACAGTCAAAGCAGCAGAAGCCTGGTCTAAGAACTTCCCTAACAATCCAAGCTGGGCGCTGCAATTGATCAGGCCAACCTACAATGCAGACTAATTGCTGGGCGTGCAACACGCCGATAGAAGTTAAGTCTGATGACTATGACAGGAGTGGACTTAACTTCTGTTATACTTGTGCGTGGACAAGACTATCATCAGACGTTGACGAACGGTAGTACTGAAGGACACAGTACTAGATCGTGTGTCTAACTGCTGTATGTTTGGGCAGCTGGTGTGGTACACTTGATCGCTAGGCAGGCAGAGTTTTAGTCATTTTCTCTGCCTGTCCTAGCTCCGACTAAGGAGGCACATGGAAATCCAAAGAGATAGATACGGCAGACCTCTGGTCATACCGCCAGGCGGTAGCAAGCCTGTAGCCTATACTCGAACTACTACTATTGCTGGCTCACTTGATGATGCCAGCGCACTGATTGCCTGGAAGATGCGCATGGCTTGCATTGGATTAAGCCAGCGTCCAGACTTGCTGCTTGCAGTAGCAGCCACAGATAAGACAGACAACAAGGCTATCAATGCCTTAGTTGAAGAAGCAATGGAGGCATCAGGCGCCAATGCTGCTGCCCGTATTGGGTCAGCTGTCCATGCCATGACTGAGAAGATGGACAGAGGAGAGACAATTGAAGCTGTACCTGAACCATACATCGGAGACCTACGTGCCTACGCTGCTGCTACATCTATCTTTACTAACCGATTCATTGAGCAGTTCACAGTACTAGATGAGTACAAAATTGCAGGAACACCTGACCGTGTGGTAGAATACAACGGAGAGTTATACATCTCAGACTTAAAGACAGGCAGCCTACACCCTAGTAGTGTAGCCATGCAGTTGTCTATTTATTCCCGCGCCCTCCCGTACGACATTGCTACGGGCGAGCGCGGTACATTCGGTCCTGTTAACCAGGATCGTGGTATTATTGTGCATCTACCAGCTGGTAAAGCCACGTGCGAGTTGCACTGGGTTGACCTCAAAGAAGGTTGGGAAGGTGTACAGTTAGCAATGAAAGCAAGAAAGTGGAGAGACCAAAAAGGTTTAACCACACCGTTTGAAGAAGGGAACGATGGCTAGTACAGAAGCACCAATCAGTATTACCGTCAAGACAGGAGCAGGTAGTCTTGTAACTGTTCGAGCCGAGTCAGGCGAAGAACTAGACCAGACAGTTGCACTTAGTCTTGACGCTATCAAGTCTGCAGTAACAGAGCTTGAGTCCACAGTTGGTGGTAAAGCCAGCACAGTAACTACTGCTGCTGCCGTCTCCACATTACAGAATGCATTCCCTGGTTCTACAGTAGTACCAGCAGACAATGCATTTGCTAATACTCCTACACTGCATGTCGGTCGATCATGTCAACATGGTAAGATGACTGCACTCCAAGGCCCGTCCAAGACAGGTGGAGTTTACAAGGGTTACTTCTGCCCATCAGCACAAGGCGACCCAACTAAGTGTAAGACTATCTATGTCAACAAGACAGACCCTGAATGGAATACATTCATTCCCGACCGCAGTAAGTAGCACTAGATGAAAACATTACGGCGTTCAATTAAGAAAGCCGACGTTGGAGGGGAGCCCTTACCGGCTCCCTTTCAGGCGTTTGCTAGGGCAGGTATAGTCCTGCGCCGAGCTGAGGTGACAGTCATTGCAGGTACACCAGGTGCTGGTAAGTCTACAGTTGCACTGCATATTGCAGCCAAGCTACAGATGCCAACGCTTTACTTCTCTGCTGACACCAATGCACACACAATGGCTATGAGATTGATTGCACTCTCAGGCAAGATGACACAGGCAGAAGCTGAAGTCTTGATGCTCAACCATCCAGAGACAGCAGAAAGCGTGCTTGCTGAGAACAATCATTTGTACTGGTCATTTGAATCTAGTCCTACACTCAAAGACTTAGATGAAGAAGTCTCTGCCTTTGAAACTATGTGGGGTAGAAGCCCAACGCTTATCGTAGTCGACAACCTTATGGACATTGCAATGGATGGACATGAAGAGTTCGGTGGTATGCGACAGGCCATGAAAGAACTCAAGTTCTTAGCACGTGATACCAATGCATGCGTGCTAGTATTGCACCACACGCAAGAGGGAATCACTGGTACTCCATGTCAGCCACGCTCTGCACTGCAGGGTAAGGTAGCACAGGTACCTGCTATGGTTCTTACAGTTGGGCAGAAGATGCTGCCCAATCAGATTGATTCATATCTCTGTGTTGCACCAGTAAAGAACAGGTACGGCAAAGCAGATCAAACAGGAAACTCATACGTCGAACTATCCTTTGATCCTGCTAGCATGTACCTCGAGGATGTAATCAGAGACTATACACAGGAGCAAATGATTTGAGTAGCGCAGCCAAAGCCAAGGGTTCTGGAGCAGAACGCGATGTAGTAAAGTACCTCAAGGACAATGGCTTTCAGTACGCCGACAGGCGACTGGCTGGTGCCACCCTAGATAAGGGTGACATCAGTGGCATACCTGGTGTTACCATTGAAATAAAGAATCATGCTAAGATGGATATAGCAGGATGGACAGAAGAGTTGTTAGTCGAGATGGCTAATGACAAAGCATGGACAGGTGTAGTGTGGCACAAGCGGAAGGGCAAGGGAAGCCCGGCCGATTGGTACTGCACTATGCCAGGACATGTATGGTTAGACCTACTAAAGAAAGCGATGAAGAATGTTTGAGTTCCGCAAGAAGCTTGACAAGGTAGTAACAGTTGTTGATGCACTAGTTACTGTAGCCAAAGCACAGCATCGACTAGCTCGAGATACGCACAATCACCTAATACGTTTAACAGAATACATTGATCAACTAGAATTGCGCATCGAAGTATTGGAAGCAGAGACCTTTGACTATGATGACAACGAAGCATGCGATTGCTGATTACCTTACACACATAGGGGCAACAGTCCCACATCGTAGGGGCGGGTGGTGCAAGATGCGCTGCCCGTTCCACGATGATAGAAACGCTAGTGCTGCCGTGAACTTTGATGCTAACCGCTTCAAGTGTCACGGTTGTGGCGTCTCTGGAGATACATATGATTTGATTCAACACGATAGAGGAGGTACACTAATTGAAGCTGTCGAATTCGCAAAGACAATTTCTACTACGGGCGACGCAACAATACGCTTCAACAATAGACCAAGCGGAAGAGTACCTAGCAACACGGGGATTATCAGTCGAAGAAGCTCGTCGGTTTCATCTGGGAGTGGTCGTCGATCCACTCACAGGTCATGAACCATTTGCTGGTAGACTAGCTATCCCCTACATCACACCATCAGGTGTGGTGGATATAAGATTCCGCTCGATGCATGGAGAAGAACCTAAGTACATGGGCATGTCAGGCGTGCAGACTACCATGTTTAATACCAGTGCATGCTTTGCAGCGAGCAAGTATATCTGTGTCACCGAAGGTGAGATGGATGCAGTAATCATGGGTGTTAAGACCGAGCACCCGACAGTAGGAATACCAGGAGCCAACAGCTGGCGGTCGCACTATGCCCGTATCTTAGATGACTTTGATATTGTCATTGTGCTAGCTGATGGCGACAAAGCGGGAGCAGACTTTGGTAAGCATGTTGCCCGCGAAGTACCAAATACTACGGTACTATCTATGCCAGAAGGCGACGACGTTAACAGCGTCTACCTACGACAAGGGAAAGATTGGTTAGATGAGCGAATCAGAAATTGTATTGCATCTGGATGATTCCATTTGGGATCATGTTGAACACATGGAAGGGTCAGTCGGTATCCGGATTACCGAGGACAAAGTGTTAGATTTATTGGGAGCATTGTATGACATCTATCACGTTGGTCAAACGGATAAGGAAGCTAGCCAGTCTCTTCTTATTGGGCTTGCTGCTCTACTTGTTGCAGCACCAATGGGTCAAGCAGATAAGGTATGGGAAGAACTCCAAGTCCAAGAAGGTATGAAGAACTTTGAGTTGTCAGTAAAGGAAATGCTTGATGAAGGAAAGTGATGTCGACAATATCCTGGCCGAACTCAAGTCAATCCTACTCAAGAAGCAGCAGGATTACGGTCCGCTTAACATCGCCAACTCACCAGGTGGACCACTCAATGGGCTACGAGTACGAATGTTTGACAAGCTGGCCCGATTCAACAACTTGTATGATAACGGAAACGACACGCCGAACTACGAAAGTCTCAACGATACCTTCATAGATCTGGCGAACTATGCAATAATTGGGATACTAGTCCAGAACGGACAATGGGAAGGACTGCCTTCCACTACTCCCAATAGGAGCACGAATGTCAAAGACAAAGCAGAATCGTATCGTCATAATCCCCGACCTCCAGATTCCGTACCACCATCCAAAGTCGTTAGCGACGTTCATCGAATTCGTAAAGGACTATAAACCCACACAATTGTGGTGTGTCGGTGACGAACTAGATGCACCAGAGCCTAGCCGTTGGAACAAGGGATACGCTGGAGAGTACGCAGGTACACTACAGGATTCTATAGATGAGACGCATGACATCATGCTTCGATTCCGCAACGCGCTAGGGTGGGACAAACCCTTTATCATTCAACGATCTAATCACACAGATCGTATCGAGAACTACGTAACAAAGTATGCCCCAGCATTTGAACCACTTAGAGATATCAAGGTGGAGAATCTGCTGGGGTATTCTGATTTAGGTATCACTTACCTACATCGAATGAAAGAGATTGTACCTGGCTGGGTTATGGCACACGGTGACGAAGGTAGACTTAGCAAGGTGCCAGGCTCAACAGCCTTGTCACTAGCTCACACTATTGGCAAGTCAGTAGTGTGTGGACACACACACCGCTTAGGTATTCAGCATGAAACCACAGGGCTATACGGAAACAACAAAACAATCTTTGGCCTTGAGGTTGGACACATGATGGACATTAAGCAGGCTAGCTACCTTACATCTGGTGTTGCTAACTGGCAACAAGGATTCGGTTTGCTTGTGCAGAACAAACAGAACAAGTACGTACCATACACAGTACCTATGATCAATGGAGATATCCAACTACCATGAAGTTAAACATAGATATGTTTGTACCTTACGAAGAAATGATGGCACGTATTGCATCAGAGTACACACGTAAGTACAAAATGGTAGAGCACAAAGACTTGATGCAAGAACAATACTTGTGGTTCGTATCACACCCACGTAAGTTCAAAGAGTGGACGGCGCTAGGGGAAAAGGATTGTGTCAAGCTACTAGCCA
>TBL_comb48_EPIDRAFT_1000284_pt1 | contig 40060 bp, 34 predicted proteins | sample TroBogEpilimnion_37_FD_10681 | JGI IMG/M metagenome (IMG submission 10681) | reverse complement strand
ACCAGGTTTTACCTTGATCCACACCAAAAAATATTCAGGATCCTCTACCAATAGAGGCTCAATAATACCGTGTACTAATTCCTTTAATTCGTTTACTTCCATAGTTTAAAAAGAAGAAGGGAACGATTTCGTTCCCTTCATTTCTCTGCTTATTCTGGAACAAAGGTAATAAAACAGGATGAAATTACCCAATAATATTGCCTAGATCTGTATTTTTGCACCATGTGGAAGTATATCATAGACGGTCTGGTAATTTATCTGTTATATAAGGTGATTTTTGAAATTATCGTTCCGGTAAGCAAAGGAGTAAAGTCAGTAAGACAAAATATGGAGCAGGTGCAACGCCAGCAAGCCGAAGCTTTTAAAAGAGCGCAGGAAGCAGCTGGTCAAAACAATGCTAATCAAACCAATACAAGTGCTCCTAAAAAAGATACTGCAATTGATGCAGAATACATTGATTTTGAGGAAGTTAATAAGTAAGTTTTGATCGTTTTTACTATTTTTACCCTACAATTATCAAGTCATTTTCAACGCGCATTCCAGGCTGTAAATACAAAACCTGAAGTCCAATAGAGGCGGCGGCAATGACATTGGGTTCATTATCGTCAATAAATAAGGTCTCCTCCGCCACTAATCCTTCATTATCCAAAATGAACTGAAAAGAGGCCGGATCTGGCTTTCTTTGACCCATTTTATGCGAATAATAGGGCGTTTTGAACAAATTTTCGAAGTTTCCGCCTATTTCTTGGGCAAATTGAGGAATAAAGTGGTCGTAATGAATTTGATTGGTATTGGAATATAAAAATGTGGCATATCTGCCATTATTTGCCCTCACCCAATCTATGCTTTCTTTTCTATACCCAACCAATAATGCATTCCAGGCGCCAATAATTTGATCCTTGGTTAAGTTCAACGAATACAAGTTATTGAAGCCTTCACAAAATTGATCCTCCGTAATTAATCCTTTTTCAAGGTCAAAAAATATTTGATCTGATTTGTTCAAAGTAAAATGGTTTCCAAAATTCGGAATGCCCAATGCATCAAAAGCATTGTACATTTTTACAAAGTCAATATCGTACAACACATTGCCTAAATCAAAAATCAAATTTTTTGTAATTGCCATATCATTATTTTATCTGCATTGAAGATAATTAAAGCTTTTAAATATTTGTACATTTGAGCATGAAACAAAATTTAGCACATGTCGCTGTAGTAGTAAGAGATTACGATGAAGCGATTCAATATTATACCAATATCTTAGGCTTTAAATTAATAGAAGACACTGTTTTGTCAGAAACAAAAAGATGGGTAATGGTACAACCACATGGTGCTGAAAATGGATGTAACTTATTATTAGCAAGAGCCGCTACACCTGAGCAAGAAAAACATATTGGCTACCAAACCGGAGGACGTGTTTTTTTATTCTTATACACCGATGATTTTTATAGAGACTTTGAAAACTATACTTCCAAGGGCGTTGAGTTTACAATCCCTCCCCATGTAGAAGATTACGGTACAGTTGCAGTATTCAAAGATTTGTATGGAAACTTATGGGACTTAATTGAGCCAGCAAAAAAATAATTTTTACAAAGGCAATGCAGTTGTAGTTTTAATTTCATCCATCACAAACAAACTATTAATATGTGCAACCATCGGTAGTACCGCTAATTTTTCTTGATAAAACTTGTTATAGGTTTCCACATCTTTTGAGACTAGTTTTAAAAAATAATCAAAATTACCAGACACTAAACTACAGGAAATCACTTCGGGATATTGCGCAATAATTTGTTCAAATTCTGAAAAGTTATTGGTGGTTTGTTTATCTAAGGTAACATGACAATGCACGATTAAACCCAAGCCTATTTTTTTTCTATCTAATAAGCCCACATAGCCCTGAATATATCCTTCGGCCTCCAAACGTTTAATGCGATCGTGGGTAGGACTCATAGAAAGATTCACCTCTGCACTAATGTCTTTAATGGTTGCTAAAGCATTCTTTTGTAAAATGCGCAAAATAGAAATATCAATAGTATCTAAGCTCATAATTAATAAAATGACTGAAGGAATAATTACTGCCCAAGGGCAAATAAGTAGTCTAAATTACCGATAATTTCTATTTTTTAAGTATTTAATAGTATTTTTTACTGAATTATTACATAAATATCATAATATTTCCTTTTTGATGATCTTTATGCAGTAATTAAAACAAAAAACTATGATTATTGGATGCCCAAAAGAAATTAAGATTCAAGAGTACAGAGTTGGTCTAACACCAGAAGGTGTAGATACTTTAGTAAGACAAGGTCATGTTGTTTATGTTGAAACCAACGCAGGTGCAGGTTCAGGATTTTCTGACGAAGCCTATAAAGCGGTTGGTGCAACCATTTTAAGTACTGCAAAAGAAGTGTATGAAATTGCTGAAATGATTGTGAAAGTGAAAGAGCCTTTGGCTGCTGAATTTCCATTAATCAAAGCAGGTCAAATATTATTTACTTACTTCCATTTTGCTGCTTCAAAGGAATTAACTGAAGCAATGATGAAAACGCAAGCAGTATGTATTGCTTACGAAACAGTTGAATTAGCAGATGGTTCCTTACCATTATTAGTTCCAATGTCCGAAGTAGCGGGTAGAATGGCAATTAATGTGGGCGCCTACTATTTAGGAAAACCTTTTGGTGGCAAAGGAAAATTATTAGGGGGTGTTCCAGGAGTGAAGCCTGCTGAAGTATTGATTATTGGTGGTGGTATCGTAGGAACACAAGCTGCTAAGATGGCTGCAGGATTAGGAGCGAATGTAACAATCATGGATACAAACTTAGCGAGATTAAGATATTTAAGTGACGTAATGCCAGCAAATGTGGTTACACAATATTCTACCTTATTAGCGATCAAAGAAAAATTACCAACTACAGATTTGTTAGTAGGTGCAGTATTATTACACGGAGCAAAAGCACCACACTTAGTAAAGAAAGAAGATTTAAAATTAATGGAAGCGGGTTCTGTAATTGTGGATGTGGCAGTTGACCAAGGTGGTTGTATTGAAACATGTAAGCCAACAACACACGAAAATCCAGTATTCACAATTGATGATATTACGCACTATTGCGTTGCGAATATGCCAGGTGCCGTACCTCAAACAAGCACTCGCGCTTTAACACAAGCAACTTTACCATATGCTATTGCTATTGCAAATAAAGGATGGGAAAAAGCTTGTACAGAAAATCCAGCATTAGCAAAAGGATTAAACATTAGAGCAGGTAAAATTTTACATAAAGGCGTTTCTGATGCCTTTACAGCAGCATAAGCATTCAATTGGTTTTAATATGGTTTAAGCCTAGTCCAAAAGACTAGGCTTTTTTATGTGCGTAAAATTTCAATTAGTTAATTCTAAAAGTTCGAAATTTGTAAATATGAAAAACATATTAGTATTATGTACAGGCAATAGTTGCCGCAGTCAAATTGCACATGGATATTTAGCAGCTATGACAAAGGGTAAAGCCAATGTATATTCTGCAGGCGTAGAAACACATGGTGTAAATCCTAAAGCAATTGCCATTATGAAGGAAGATGGTATTGATATTTCAAATCACACTTCCAATAATATTACCGAATATTTTGGTGTAGCCTTTGATTATGTTATTACTGTTTGCGATAATGCAAAAGAGCGTTGCCCTTATTTTCCTACAAAAGCATTGAAATTTCATTATAATTTTCCAGATCCAGCAAAAGCAACAGGTACTGAAGAGGAAGTAATGAATGAGTTTAGAACTGTGAGAGAAATGGTTAAGAAATATTGTGCCGAGTTTGTTTTGGAAAATAAGATCAACGAATAGTTTATAATTGTTTTATATAGGATTTTCTATCAATGACAAATTTTCTTCTTAAATAAAAGTTTTGTGTAGTTGTAGCAGTATAATTACACATAACTTCTATTTTAGGAATTCCCATTTTGATGGCTTTGTTTTCAACATAGCTATACATATCCTCTGCCAAATTAAATTTTCTATATTTTGGAGAAATATAAAACTCCTTAATCTGAATGATTGGCTTTAATATTTGCAAAGACTCTTGTTTTTCACAAACAATGCAGCCAATTAAATTACCAATTGCGTTTTGCGCTACATATAATAAGCTAGACTGACTTTTTAATTTCTTCTTAAATAATTCAAAAAAAGTATGCTTGTCAAATTGTTGATTATAAATTTGATGAAATGCTTCTAAAAAATAATCTACGTCTTGTTCTGTAGCATTTCGAATTTCCCATTTTTCAATTAACATATTAATCCAATTTAAGTATACTAAATAACTCTTTTAAATTATCGATAATAAAATCAGGAGCTGCTTCTTGTAATTGTGATTTTGTTTGCGCACCAGTTGTAACACCAATACTGTAAAGACATTTAGCATTCTTGCCCTCTTCAATATCAATTTTAGAATCTCCTATTTTAACTATTTTACCAGCATCTTCTATTAAAAATAAATTCATAGCAAACTGAATCATATCAGGAGCTGGTCTTGAATTTTTAACATCCGAAGCAGTTACTAATAAATCGTAATGATAAAATTGTCGCCACTGTATTTTAGTTAAAATGAAATTGGCCGTATTTTTATCATAACCCGTATTTAATACCACTTTTATGTTTTGACTACGCAGTGCTAACAAAACATCCTCTGCATCTGCTATCGAAGTAATCGGAAATGCTTCATATGCAGTAGCTAAACTTTTTTTGAATAATTCAAAAATGTCATTTGCTTTAGATAAGTCATCAGAAGTGCCATAAGCCTTAATGACATCTTTGATTGCATTGAGTTTTTCTTGTCCGGCTCCAATAGCTAAAACCTGATTAAGGGTTACTTCAATGCCATGTTCATTAATTGATTTTTGAAGTGTCTTATACACAATATTATCCTCATCAATCGTAGTCCCTGCCATGTCAAATACTACCATTTCTACTTTCATATCTATTAAATTAAAGCGTTTTGTATAGTTGAGCGATAGCTTTCAATGGGATCCACTTTTAATTCAGGTTCTTTTGCCATATCATCCCACTTTCTTAAAGCAACAGCCAAATTAAAGAACTCATAATTTTCAAAAGCAGCTTTATCTTCTCCAGTCATAATACCACCTTGTAATATTAAACTTGATTTTGAGGTAGGTGATAGCGTGCTATAATAGCCGGGTTCTACTAAACATAAATATCTTTTAGCAGCAACATGAAGCTTTACAGCCTCAACGACTTCCTTTTTAAAATAAGTAGTTAAAAATTGAGCTCCTAATTCCTCATGCACATCATCAATTCCTTGATCTGTAGCATTATCAGGTAAGTCGTGTAATAAATGCCCTATGTCATGTAATAATGCTGCAGTAACTAATTCATCTGATGCTGATGCTTGTTTAGCAAAATGAGCTGCCTGTAAACCATGTTCTAATTGAGTTACTGCCTCTCCTCCATATAATTCTCCTCCTTTCTCTGTAAATAAATTAATTACAAAATCAACAACTTCATTTTTTTCCATTTTTCTATATTTTAATAAGACTAAATTTTCGCAACCGCTTCCTCAGCAAATCCAAAAGAAAGGGTCATGCCATTGCCCCCTATTCCATTAATAATGTATACACCTGGCTCCACTTTCAAAAATAAATCAGTATCGCCATTGGTCATTTTAGGATATACCCCATTCCAGCTTTGTTGTAAGGTCCAATCCTCAATATGCATAAGCTTTCTTAGATATTTTAATACTAAATCATTTATAAATTGATTGTCAAAAGGTTCAAAATCCAAACCGTATTCATGTGAATCACCCACTGTTAGCTCTCCTTTATCATTTTGAGAAACCATCACATGAATTCCATATTTAATGCACTCTGGAAGTTCGGATTCAATTTTAGCTTTTAAAATATCCAATGATTTTGAGGCCGTAAAACTCTTGTAATGTAATAGAGATAAACCACCGCAAACCGAAGTGCCGATTCTGTAATTTTTATCATTGGGAACAAAACGCATCATCTGCAATTTTGTTTTAGTGATGGGTAGTTCTTTAAATTTAGTTGGATATAGCGTTTCAAAATCTGCACCTGAACAAACACAAATAATGTCGGCATTGTATTTGGTTTTAAATGACCACACCGTATTAGTGGTTACATTGGTTACAGCGGTACCCCAAACAATATCAATATTGTAATAATTTTTAAGATAGGTTGGTAAATGTTTTATCCCCTCTCTTGGGTCAATGATAGTTTCATCGCTGCTATACAAGCCACACTTTAAATTTTCACCATTAATACCCTTAAATTTTTTCTGAATACTTTCAGTAGAAAGTAAAGCAACTGGCCTTTGTGATTTTAAAAAATGTTCATACAATTCCTCCACCACATTTTGCTCCTCGTTATCATATGCTAAATGTATACTACCACATGGATCAAAAGGAATTTTTGCATTTTTTAAATACTCTTTCCATATTTCTCTTGATCGTATAGCTCGGTCATACAAATGTCCATCTGGTTGACCAATGGGCCATAACATCCCAAAATTTCTAATGGATGCACCAAGGGACTGTTGAGACTTTTCTAAAATAGTTACTTTATACCCTTTTAATGCCAATGCGCGCGCAGTTGCCATTCCTAAAATTCCAGCTCCAACAACAATTGCGGTTTTATCACTCATGAGATATATTTTTTATTTTTTTAGTATAGTAAATTAAAGAGAAGATAGAAATTATTAATCCTATTATCGAAAACCAATAAACCCCTTTGGCATAAAACTCTGCCCAGTTCAAATTTAAATGCATTGCGCCTTTTATATAAATGACAATAACCGAAGCCAAATATCCAAAAGAGTCCATTAAGTATATTAGAAAGCCCACATTTCCTTTTAATCTAAAAGTTGCAATCATCCTATCAAACATAATAGAGTTAAAAGGAGTATAGCCAATGTATAAGCCCAGCCCCACTAATAACATCCAATTGAATCCATTTAAAAAATGTTTTTCAAATAATATGGACGCAATTAAAACAACTATAAAACCTACAATAATCATGTATTGACTTATTAAAAAAACAAGCTTATTATTTTTAATTAAAATCATACTCGCTATAATCGTCAATACTACAATGGCAATGGGTAATTCGGTATTTGTAAAAACATTGGCACTATTTGAATAACCTAAATTGGTCCAAATATCTGATGCAAAATTGTCTCTTAAATCTCTAAATAATGTAAGTACCACATAAATAAATATAAAGGATAGTAGCCCAGGCATAAAGGTTTTGAAAAATAAGCCTCTCTCGCTTTTTAACATAGGTAATCTAGCAGATTTTAATGCAACTTCATATTCATTAGGTGGTGGGATTTTTTCAAGTAAATACACCAAAATAACAATAGGAATTACAAATAATAGGCCTGTATAAAATGGAAGCCACATATCAGTTACATGAAAAGAAAGTTGAACCCACTTTGCTACTGATTTAGCAAAACCAGAGGAAACGATAATACTTGCTCCCATTGCAGCCCCAATAAAATCAGTACCTCTTCGACCTTCGGCAAATGAAAAAATAATGCCCCAGGTCATGCCTAATGGGAAACCATTTATAAAAAGGCAGATTATATTTAATGGAGTTGGCAAAATTGGGAAAAGCAATAACGGTATTAAGGAAATAATAACTAATATAAAAATGAGCTTGCTCCTACCAACAGATTTTAATTCGGAAATATATTTAACGCCAAAAAATTTACTTGCTGTATAACCTAAGACCTGCGCTATTACAAGCAGGTTTTTAAAATCGATTCCAAAAAAGCTGGGCATATGGGTATAAAGGCCCACAGTAAAAGGCTTTCGGAATGCAAAAATGCAGGAATAAGTTAAAAAACAGATTAATGAAATATAAACAGCATGCAAATACTGATTGTTTTTAAACCTATTTATATAAGAGATCATTTTAAAATGCAATTCAAAGGTTCCCCAACAGGATGTTTAGCATTTTTTTCATTAAAGTCCTGATCCATTAATGTAGCAATGGTAGCAGCAATTTGTTTTTGGTACAATTGCATTGGTTTTTTTATTTCACCTGCATTTGCAATTTTTGGTCCCATTGCTGCAAACCAAATTTGAGAGGATTCTTTTACCTCTTGTCCGTGATTTTTCCAAGTTGACTTACCTGTACCTCCTCTGCCATGATCACAAGTAATAATCAATGTAGTATTGTTTTTATACTGAGGAATAGATTGAATCGTATTCCATAAGTTTGAAATCATGGCATCCTCTGCATGTAAAGACTTTAAATATTGATCATACATACCTGAATGCGCAAAATCATCCGTCTCATCAAAAGAGATATACAATAAGTTTGGATGATATGCTTTTAAATATTCTTTCGCTGTAAAATAAGTAAGCAAATCAGGTCTTACATTGATTGGCTTTGCTGTTACAAATTGCATTTCATTTAGTAAAGACAAAGTAGGGTCTTTAAAACGGATGGTATCCACATCTGCATTCACATAAATACCGCTTCTTTTTTTATTTAAGATATATGGAAACACATCCCAGGTTGAAAAAGCAGCCACTTTACCTTTATACTTTGGTACCGAATTAATGTACTCAAGTACATTAATATTTTTGTTTACAATTTTATCGTTAGAGTTTACGGAATCGTCAGGATATCCAGTGAAAATTTCGTTGTAGCCAGGATAAGAAAATTGATACTTATTGGCAACATTAAAATTAGCATCATAATTCCTATTGCCGATTAAAACCCCTTGCTTAGCTACCGTATTCCAAATAAAAGGAGTAATCATGTTCCTTCTTTTATTTACATCTGTTGCCCAAAAATTAGTTTTGATATACTCAATATCGCCATCATAGGTTTTATCATTTAAAATAACACTATCCGCTCCATTAAAAATCTCCTGCCATCTTAAACCATCAAGGGTAACCACAATAACATTAGGATTGGATTCAACTTTTTTAATTGGGCTAATAAACAATGAAACCAAGCTTAAAAGCCAAAGAATAAATAAATCTAGCATCATGTTAAATATTATGAAACAAAGCTATTTAATAGCATTTCTACTATTGAAAAAGGCATATGATATAATAGTTACTTTATTATTAATAAATTATTAAGAACATCTGTTTTGTTAGACAAATTGTATTAACCAAAATCAATTTTTTGAACCCTAGTAATTTATAAATTCATAATAGACTATGTTTGCATTATGGAAAATATGGATCAATTTGACGTTATAATTGTTGGCGGAGGCCCTATAGGAATAGCTTGTGCGCTTGCTAGCAAAGCAAGAAATGTTAGCTATCTTATTTTGGAAAAAGGATGCCTTGTCAATTCACTTTACAATTATCCGCAGCAAATGACCTTTTTTTCAACCTCTGAAAAACTAGAGATTGGCAATATCCCATTTGTTTGTGTTAACCCCAAACCCAATAGGAATGAAGCTTTAGAATACTATAGACGCGTATCCAAATTGGCTGACTTAAATATTAAACTATTTGAAGAAGTAGTAGGCATTAAGGAGCTTGAGCAAAAAACTGATAATTATCTATTTTCAATTCAATCAAATAAGGGTAGCTATTTAGCCAAAAATATAATTATAGCAACAGGATTTCACGATATTCCTTATTTACTCAATGTGCCAGGTGAGAACCTTCCAAAAGTAACGCACTATTATAAAGACCCGCATTTTTATGCCTTTCAAAACGTAGCAATTGTAGGTGCCAACAATTCGGCAGTAGATGCAGCATTGGAAACTTGGAGAAAGGGAGCCAGTGTAACAATGATCATTCAAAATGAAGAAATTGGTCAAAGGGTAAAATATTGGGCAAGACCAGACATTGTGAATAGAATTCAAGAGGGCTCCATTAAAGCACTTTATAATGCTAATATCATTAATATTTCAGAAAAAACAATAACCGTCAATACCCCTGATGGAATTATGGAGATACACAATGATTGGGTAATTGCTGCTACAGGATACCAACCTAATTTGGACTTTTTAAATGCTATAGGAATTAAGTTAGCTCAAGATGAAACTAAAAAGCCTGAATATAATGAAGCAACCCATGAAACGAATATAAAGGGGGTCTATTTAGCGGGGGTGATTTGCGGAGGTATGAATACACACAGTTATTTTATTGAAAATTCTATTGTACACGCAGACATTATTTTAGAAGATATCGTCCAAAAAATAAAATAGAGCAATGTTTAATTGCTCTATTTTAAAAATTCGATTTAGAAAAAATATCTTCTCCTTAATTAGTATAAATCGCTTTTAATTGTTTAATTTTCTTAGCATTTAAGCCCATCACCTTGTCAAGATAGTTGTAAATAGTACCATATTGTGCTTTAATGGTGGTAAAAGTTGCTTGGATATACTCTTTTTTAGCACCCATCATACTGGTAGCCACTTTTTCATCCATTCCAAAATATTTAGTCATTTGAGCAATCTGTTTTGCATTTTCATTGCGACGATAATAATTGGTTGCTTCATAATCATTGAAAATAGTTTCCTCATCAACACCTAAAGCATATAAGATCAATGCAGCAGCAATACCTGTTCTATCCTTACCTGCTGTGCAATGGAATAAAATAGGGCTTGCATTTTTATTTGCCAATAAACTATCAAATAAAGGGGAGTATCTATCTTTAAAAGGAGTTAAAACCGTATAAAAACTTAATAAAAAAGAATCTGACTTCATATACCTTCCCATATTTTTCATATAGTTACTGTCTCCTACGTTTTCACTTCCTGCAGGCAGAGAAATACGCGTAGTACCTGCTGGAATTTTATCTGGTGCTGTTTTTACTTCATAAGGGCCTCTAAAGTCAAAATCATATTTAATATGTAAAGAAGCAAGTTTAGCTATATCAGCATCCGTTAAAGTATTTAAAGCAGCTGAACGATATAATAATCCAGTCTTTACATTTTTACCCTCCTTATTTTTATATCCACCCAGATCTCTAAAATTTACTGCACCTTGCAATTTAACTTCTCTTAAGCTACTATCAGCCACCTGTGCTTGTAATTGAAAAATAGAAATTAAAAAAAATGCACTAATAAAAAATTGCTTCATAATAATATTATTTAAATAAAATTAATAAAAAAAGTGGGAGGCGAACCTCCCACTATATCATAAACATTTGAACCAATAAACTATTTAATTAACCACATTTTTGCTGTTAAATCATCAGTACCACCATATTGTGATGCTATTGCAGCATTTACATTTGTAGTATTTGATGTTTTTTCATCATTTGGATATTGCCATCTAAATGGAATCATATTATCAGCAGTTCCTATACCAGCACCATTTTGTGAGAAAGTTGGAACACCTGTTCTTCTCCAGTTATAATAAGCTTCAAAGCCAGAATTCATGAAGAAAGCAACATATTTCTGCGTTAAAATTTGTGTCAAACCAGTTGCATTATCACCAGCATATGCAATTTTTGTTTTAAAAGTTGCAACATCAGCTGTTACAGTTCCAATATTTGGTTTAGTTCCATCACCATTTCCTACTGTCAATACTTTTCCATCTGTAATTCCATAAGTGGATAATGAAGCGTCAACACCTTTACCATACCAAGTTGCAGCAGATTGAGTAGTGATCCAACCTCTGTTTGCTGCTTCAGCTATATTGAAACACATTTCTGCATAACCAATAATTGTGTAAGGTTCAGCATTTGCACCAGTTGAAGATGAAAAATATCTGTTCCAACTTAAAGAAGCATGTTTTCCATCTGCTGTAAAGTTACTCATAAGAGATTGAGACTTGTTATTATCCTCACCAACATATGCACTAAAATCACCTACTGTAGTTGAAGCAACTAATGCACTTGCTGGAGTTGTTAAAACAAAAGTTCTAGGATCTTTATTTGTAGTCAAAATATTCATAAAAGTGCTAGAAATATTTTCACACAAATTGTAAGGTACATATCCAGCTCTATTTGGTGGATAATAATTAATAGAATTGTACTTATACGCTAAATTATCACTTGTAGAAGTCATGATAGGATATTGACTTGGATTGTTGATAATTGTTGCAAATTGTGTTGGGATGTTTAAATCTGCATTGTCAGTGGCTCTTTTACTTAAACTAATTAAAGTTCTTAACTTGTAAGTATTTACAACTTTTTGCCATTGTAAATAGGTTAAACCGAAAATATCGCCTGATGCATCTACTTTTGTACTCGCATTAGTGGCAGTAATTTGAGCAGCTAATAAACTATTTGCACTGTCTAATAAACTTAATGCATATTTATATACATCGTGTTGTGTATCATATTTTGGTGTAACATAATTAGTGTTAACAGCCTGAGTTGCAGGTATGTCCCCTACTCTTTGTGAATACCAAATTAAAGAATATGCTTTAAAAAACTTACTCAAAGCAAAATAAGGATTATTAGTAGTGCTATTGTATTGTTTTTGTGCTTGTTCTTCTAATTTAACACAGTACTTTATTTCATCATACATTGTGTTACTAGTACCAAAGCTATATGAATTTGAACCAAAATAATATGAATAATTTGAAACTATAAATTGATTCTGCTTATAAACTTGGGAAATGATTGGCTCTTCTTCCCTCATCATATTTGCGGTAATATGATTTAAAATTAATGAAGCTGGAATAGTTGAAGACTCTGCAGCAACATTTGGATTGGAAAGTAAATCACCTTTCTGACAACTGCTAAAAATAGTAGCAGCAGTAATTGCCATTAATGTGATTGATTTAAAATTTATTTTCATAAAATTATAATTTATCTTTTATTATTTAATTAGAAGCTTACGTTAATATTAAAACCAAATCTTCTTGACGTAACACTTTGTAATACACCTGAACCATTCTGTAATGATAAATCTCCTGCATTATAACCTGAAGCAAATTGTTCAATATCAAAATCTTTTCTAGCAGCAAAATACAATAAGTTTTTACCTACTAAAGAGAATGAAACTGATTTGATTAACTTAGATTTTAACATTGATTGAGGAACAGTATATCCTAAAGTAACTTCACGTAACTTAACAAAAGTTCTATCAATCATCCAAGGTTCAGTCATACCACCCAAACCTGATGAAATATAGTTTTGCACAGTACTTGTAACATCATTAGGTGCAAAAGTTAAAGAAGATAAATTAGTGATTTGTCCATTTTGATAAACTGGTGTTCCAGAAACAATTTTAACACCTGGTGCTATATACGCTGGTACAACTGGAGTAGTTTGGTTATTAGTTGATTTCCATTCTGCTAAACGAGCAGCACCAAATGCACCTGAAGCACTTTCAATTGCAGTACCACCATTCATACCATCTTTATAAACCTCATCATAGATTTTGCCACCGAATCTACCATCAAATTGGAAACTAAAGCTAAAGTTTTTGTAGCTAAATTTATTTGCTAAAGCTAAAGTGAAATCAGGATTCATAAATCCTAAGAATTTGTTGTTTCCAATATCAGTAGGAGCTCTTAATGGAAGACCTCCACTTATGATATTATGTCCCTGACCATCTGTTACATAGCCAGTGCTATAGAAGGCATCTAATCTTTCACCCACTTGATAGTTATGGCCATTTAAAGTCAAATATTTTTCAGTACCATAAATTTCATTCAATACTTCTTTGTAAGTAGAGTAATTTAACATGATATCCCAGTTTAAACCTTTAGCAGATTTTAATGGGCTACCATTTAATGAAATTTCAAATCCATCTTTCTTTGTAGTAATACCATTTACGTTTTGTGCACTATATCCAGTTGAAGAAGGAACTGGCAATGCATAAATTTGTGGTCCATTTAATGAAGAGAAATAAGTAACATCTAAACCTAATCTATTTTTCAAGAATTTTAAATCCAAACCACCTTCATAACTAGTTCTAGAGAATGGCTTTAAATTTGGATTTGCAATAGTATTAGAAAAGTTTACAGATGATAAACCATTATAGTAGGTAGCTATTGAATAAGCATTTTGGTTTGTATATGAAGGTCCATCATATGAAGAATATAAGTCTGAGTTATATCCTAATAAACCACCATTGATACTTTGACCAGTAATCATTGAGAATGCACTTGGTACTGAAGATTGTGTTAATCCTCCTTTAACATTTGCATAAGATGCTCTTACTTTAGCATAAGAAATGAATTTTGGAATATCTAAATAATCAGTTAAAACAGAACTCAATGATAATGATGGATAGTAGAATGCATTATTTCCAGAAGGTAAAGTTGATAATTGATCTACTCTACCAGTATGAGATAAGGTGAAGAACTTTTTATAAGTGAAGTCCATTGAATAAAATGCACTATAAACTTGCATTTTAGAACCCCAAGTATATTCTAAGGCTGGGTTAATTGAATTTGATAAAGCATATAAACCTGGAACAGCTAATGCTTTTGTAGTTCCAAAGAATGAATTATAATTGAATGAGCGATCACTTATCCCTGCGAAACCAGATACGTTCCAATCTTTAAATTTATGATCATAGTTGATTGTTAAATCGTTGTTGCTTTCAAATAAATTACGCTTGTCTAAGCGGTAATCACCATACCAACCAAAATACCACCATGGAGTATAAGTATTTAAGTTAGCACCAGCTGGTACATCTTCTTGTCTTGTTTGATCCCAGGTTGTAAATTGTGATTTCAAACTAATGTTCAATGAAGGATTAATTTTATAAGTTGCTTTCGCATATCCATTGATATCAGTTTTGTCATGTGTACGTAACCAATAATCAGCCATATACCATGCACTGTTTTCACGACCATATTCTTGTGCGTAAGGCATTAAACCTTTTACACCCATTGGTCCTTTAAAAACATCTTTCAAATCATTAATATCATAATCAGATGAACCATAAACTTTAAACATATAAATATATGAGTTAGGTCCATAGTTAACATCCGGAATATTTGGTGAATGTTGTTGATTTAAATTCAAACTACCTTCAACTCTAAATTTGTCTGTGAAGTTATAACCACCTTTAATTGCATAATTGTATGTATACAAATTTGTGTTAGGAGCTGTTCCTTTTTGATACATATTTGAAACTGAAATTCTGATATCAGATTTTTCTGTTGCTGCTGACATTGAAACGTTCGTATTCGTTATCAAACCAGTTTGCATGAAATTCTCAAAGTTATTAATTCCCTTTGCAGTCCATGGAGTTGCTGTTCTAGTTTGAGTTGCAGGATCCCATGGTGAATTATATTGTCTAATCATTTGACCTTCAAAACGTGGTCCCCATTCTGGTAAACGTTGAGCGTTATCATATAATCTATTACCATAATCATATACAAATACTTTACCACGACCATATTCATATTGACTTTCTGGTATAGTTAAGAAATTAGGTTCTACAAAAGTGCTATTGTTAAAATCAACTTGCCATCCCTTTTTTTCTTTTGAACCAGACTTTGTAGTAATAACAATGGCACCATTTAAACCTCTAAAACCGTATACAGCAGATGCGTTTGTTCCCTTTAAAATTGTATAAGATTCAATATCATCTGGACTAATATTCCATGTATCTGAGTTGATTGGAGTACCGTCAACTACAAATAATAAATCTTTAGAACCACGTAAAACTAATTCTGGGCGACCTAACATTTCGGCATTTCCACCAACTGTTAAACCAGCAACCTTTCCTACTAAAGAATTAATTGGGTTTGGATCTCTTGATTTTGCTAAATCTGCTCCTTTTAATTCTTGAATATCATAACCTAATCTTTTAATTTCTTTTTTGATACCAAATGCTGTTACTACAACATCTGTCAAAACATTCGGATCATCTTTTAAAATAATAGAATAAGAATTTAAGTTAGTGATATTAACAATTTGTGTTACAAAACCAATTGAACTAACTTCTAAAGATTTATCAGAAGCAGTTAAACTAATTTTAAAATCTCCAGTATTATCAGCAGTAACCACCTTTCTAGAAGGTAATACTCTAACTACTGCACCTGAAATACCACTACCATTTGAATTGGTAATTTTTCCTGTCACAATTCTACTGTCTTGAGAATAGACATTTGTAAATAAGAAAGCAAATAGTGTGACAACTATTAAAACTCTCTTGAATAATGCTTGCATATGTTAAATTTTGTGCAATTTTAACACGACTAATGTTACCATAATATTATGAGTGCTGTTATGCGTACAAAATAATATTGGGGTAATATAAAGTTTATAATTTCATAACATAGATAAATGAACTACCATGCAAAATGAAATCATCATTAGAAAAGTGAATGAAAAAGATATGTTAACTGTATATGAACAAATTTGCGAATTAGAATCTTTTGCATTTGATATCAAGCATTTTGAAAATATATTTTTTTTTAATATCCATGATGTTAATACCTTATATTATTTAGCAGAAGATGCTATGGGCAATTGTTTAGGGTTTATTAGTTGTCATATTCAATTATTATTACATCATTGCGGAAAAGTGGCTGAAATTCAAGAATTGTTTGTTAAAGCTGATTATCGAAGCAGGGGTGTTGGGGGAAAATTAATTGATTACATAGAGGAAATGTTAAAAGAATTAGATTGCGTTAGTTTCGAAGTTACTGCTCAAAACAAAAGACTTGAAACGCATGAATTTTATAAAAATAATGGGTTTAAGAATAGTCATTTAAAATTTACAAAAACAATAGAATGAGAAATTTAAAAAGTATTTTAGTATTGATTGGAATACTAATCCTAAATAGTGCAATGAGCCAAAATACAACTGTGTATTCAACTTACAATGCGCATTCACATAATGATTATGAAAATCCAATACCCTTTTTCACTGCTTACGAAAATAATTTTGGGTCTATTGAAGCAGATATATTTTACTTTAATGATAGTTTAATTGTCGGTCATGTTTTCGCGGATATTGCTAAGAAAAGAACATTGCAATCCTTGTATTTAGATCCAATCAATAATAAAATAAAAATCAATAATGGCTACCCATATAAGGATTCTACTAAAACCTTACAACTACTTATTGACATTAAAACTGATCCTGACAGAACCATTGGGAAATTGGTGAGTTTATTAAATACTTATCCTGCCATTATTCAATCAAATAAATTAAAAATTGTTATTACTGGCAACCGACCTAGCCCCAATAAATTTAATCAATACCCCGGCTATTTATTTTTTGATGGAGATTTAGACAAGACCTATGACAAATATGAATTATCAAGGATTGGTCTTTTTAGTGCAGACCTAAGTGAATATACCCATTGGAATGGGAAAGGCATCATGGTCAAACAAGATCAGCATAAAATAGACTCTATCATTAATAGTGTTCATTTATTGGGTAAACAAATTCGTTTTTATGGTAGTCCAGATTATATAAATGCATGGCAGCAATTTATAAAAATGAAAGTTGATTTTATTAATACAGACCATATAGTAGCATTAGGTAAATTCTTATCCAATTGGAGCAGCGATAATGCAATCATTCATACCCAACAAAATACGTATTTGCCAAAATATAAAAATGATGGTGTTGATGCTCCAGTAAATAAAATAATATTATTTATTGGGGACGGCTGTAGCTTACCTCAATGGTATGCAGGCTATACTGCTAATGGAGGAGCGCTCACTACTTTTAATTTAAAACATATTGGATTTTCTAAAACAAGTTCAGCTGATAATTATGTTACTGATTCTGCACCGGGCGCAAGTTCATTAGCCACGGGAGAAAAAATTGAAAACAGACATTTAGGAATTTCTCCAAAAGGAGACTCATTGGCGCTAATCACTGATTATCTAGCTGCAAAACAATTTAAAATCGGACTTATTAGTAGTGGTGACGTATCAGATGCAACACCGGCCGCTTTTTATACCCATGCAAAAGAAAGAGATAGCTCTATTGAAATTATTCAACAATTAAATAATTCAAATGTTCAAATATTAGCGGGTGCTGGTAATGATAAATTAAATACGATTAGCATTTTACAAAAAAAATCTTCAGCTACCTTAAATAATAAAACACTTGAAAATTTATTACCTAATTATAAAATTTTAAATAATATAAATGAGGTTGATTTAGTAGGTAATAAAAAAACATTAGTCATTGAAAAGCAAGCTGGTTTATCCATGCAGGAAGGTCGCGGTGATTGGTTAACTACTGCCTTTGAAAAAGTAAGTGCCGCATTGTCCAACAATAGTAATTCTTTTTTTATGATGGAGGAAGCAGCGCAGATTGATTATGGAGGGCACGCCAATAATATGGAGTATGTAGTAAAAGAAGTGATAGATTTTGATGCAGCAATTTCTAAAGCAATTGAATTTGCCGACACCCATCAAGGGACTTTAGTAATTATAACTGGCGATCATGAAACAGGTGGACTCACTTTACATGATGGAAATTATCAACAACAAACAGTCAATGGACATTTTGCAACGAATGATCATACCGGTATTCCTGTACCCGTTTTCGCTTATGGATATCGATCCTATTTGTTTGATGGCGTGTATGAAAACACAGCCATTTTTAATAAAATAAAAGAAGCAATTAAATAAATTACAGGGAAATAGTAGCAGTTTGTCCCCAAGTAAATGAAGCAGTTTTACTAGGCTGATTCCAAAGTACTTCTCTCACCGTTAATTTTTTTGTATTGGTATTGATAGTTACAATTTCAAAAGCAAGTTTAGTTTCATCTTTAGCCGAGAACCTACCTTTCATTGGACTATCCGTTCTTAAACAATTTAAATTAATGTCATTTCCCGGGCCTTTGTAAGTATAATATTCAGTATAATTTTCATGGCCATGAAAGTATACTTTAATATTAGAATGCTTTTTTATAAAAGCTGTAAATTCATTTTGTTCAATCGTTGTTACCCCTTTCACATCCTTTCCATCCTTATATCTTTCTGGTACTAAATTTTCAAATTTATCTTCTTCATTTATATCGTGAATGCCATTTGGGTTTTCAAAAAATCTTGGCTCCACATTTGGAATGGAATGGGCAAAAAGCAATACCGTGGTAGTATTACTAATATTTGACAAATCTTTTTCCATCCATACTCTTTCAGCAGAATCAGGATATAAACTTAAGAAAATAAAATGTACCCCATTGATATCTTTTGCATAATGTACTCTATTTAAAATGCTATCAAATACTTTCACTTGTTTTTCAGGAAACATTAAATTATAAATCCCAAGCATAGAAGCTGCATCTTTTTTAGGAGCCATGGGTCTATGAAAACCAATAGCATTGCTCATATCATGATTACCTGGTACCAAAAATAAATTTGATTTTTGATTGTTAGCGTTTTTTATTTGAAGGCTATCTACATATACCTGCTTAAATTCCTCCCAAGAGTTTGTTGCTGATTGAACACCCTCTTCCATCCTATTAGCAATATCTCCAGTAATTATAGTTGCATCAAAACCATTAATAACTTGGTTAGCATTAACTCCATTATCGTTTGGAATGAATTGACCTTTTAGTTGGATCATGGAATTTGCCATGGCTTTATTCACCTCCAATGCGGAAACTTTTGTCTTTCCTCGGAAAGTATTTTTAGTCAATCCAAAGTGAACGTCCGAAGTAAAAATAAACTGAACAATACTATCCTTTAAGGGCGTTTTAGCTTTTTGCGCAAATCCTGTATTCATAAAACCAGCAATACATAAAAGTAAAATGTAAGAATATCTATTCATGGGTATTGGTTATACTATAAAAATATTAAAAACTAGTTGCATAAAAAAGGTGCCCGTTACTTTCGTAAAGGCACCTTTTATTCAAATTAAAAACAAAACTAAAATTAGTGTTGGTTTCCTCTACCATTACTTTGGTAGCAACCAATATCTTTTCCTGGAGGCGTAATTTCAGTCGCACCTAATCTTAAATCTTGAATTACATCCGCTCTAGGAGCAAATCCAATAAATCCAGCTCCAATACATGGAGAATTTGGCTTTAATGCATAGTTAGAAGTGCCTACAACTGCAATATCTCTTAACATTAATCCAGCAGGTAAAGGCACTGGCGCATTGATAAATTGAGGATTGTTTACACCTACCACTGAAGCTGGTGCAGTGTATACAGCACCTACAGACCAACCAGAAGGTAAATAAGTAGATGGTTTAGGGATATCTGTCTCCATTGGTAAACTGATTGCTGTACTCACTGATAAAGATGGGATAAACTGACTAGCCACCGAAATAGAATCAGCATAATAAAAATTATAGCCATATCTTAAATTAGCTGTGTCTGCAATTGGATTTTGTACCACACGCAATCCAAATTTACAGTTTACAATTAAGTTATTATACGCTTTACCGCCAGCACCTTGTTCAAAATTAATGGAACCACCACGACCTGCTGCTGCTCTACGGTAACCGCAGTTAATAATTGTATTATTATAAATATTCACATTTGAACCTGGCTTACCTACTGCAACGTTAATATTTGAAACCTTAGGGCCATTGGTTGCCATTCCTACGCATAAATTATACGCGAAGTCACCAATAGTTCCCGCTTTTGCATTCATTGCCTCGCCACCTGTATAACCACATTTTTCAAATGTGTTTCTCATAATGTGAATTTTACCTCCATTAATTCTAAATGGATCATCCACACTTCCATAAATCCACGAATCTTCTAAAATAAAACTTCCATCAGGATTGGCAAAGTACACAGGATATGGACTTGAGCTTCCTGTAAAACTTTTCATAGCTGAACTAATTGCTGCACCACCAAAATCAACATGCGTCCATTTTAAAACAATTAGTGGGCAAGTAGTTGCACCAGTAATACCAGTCCATCTTCCTTGTAATGCTGGATCAGTATCTGGATTAGCACCAAATTGATCTGTTCTTGTTACGCCTGGGTATGTTAAATATATTGGCGCTTCCTTTGTACCTAAAGAAAGTAAGGTTCCTTTTACACCCACACCCACTGGCACACCTGCAGTTCCAGTAAAGTTCACCGTCACACCTGGTTGTATAATTAAAGTATCGCCAGTATTTACGAAGATATCTCCGCTTACTGTATAAGTCTTACCAGCAAGCATAGTGCCCTTGATAGCCCCACTCAAAGGAGTTGATTCACTAATTGGAGAAGCTGGTATAATAACCGCTTGCCATAAATCTTTTGTTTCATCTGTTTTAGTACAAGAAGCTAATCCTATTACTAAAATTGCTATTAAATATGTAAACTTTTGTTTCATTATATTGAATTGATAGTATTATTAAAGTTTATAACGGAAACCAAATAAATAGGTTGTTCTATAATAATCTTTTTGAATGATGATTCTATTCGCTGGATCCGTTTGCAATGCCAATGCTCTTGATCCACTTCCTGCCATATATGCATTATATGATTGATGCAATGATAATTCCATTGGAGCATCTGTAAGGTTGTTGATTTTTCCATAGAATGAAACATGCTTACCAAAACGTTTTTCAAATGAAAGATCCAATGTAGTAGTTGGAGACTGCCAATAGTTTAATCCTGCATAAGGACTTACAAAACTGATACGCTCTCCTGTGTACACTACAGCTGTTTGGAAATCAAAACCAATTTTAGGATTCTTATAAATAAATGATAAGTTACCTACATGATTAGATTGTCCTTGTAAAGGTCTTGTCTCAGACACACGCTTTGAAACAATCTGTCCAGCTGTGTTTCTATAAGAATAAATCAAACTATCATTTGTGATACTTGAATTAGTGTAGGTGTAATTAGCACTAACTCCAAATGATCCAACAAATTTAGAAGCTACTGCTTCAAAACCATAGTTAGTAGCCTTACCAATATTCACTGGCATTAAATAAAGGTTGTTAATATTCAATGGCTTTACAGCTGAAATTTCAATTGGGTTTTGAATATCTTTATAAAAACCACCTAATAATAACTGATCTGATCCTTTACTATACAATTCGTAACGCAAGTCTAAATTATCCGCAACGGTATGCTTTAAATGAACGGGGTCTCCTACTTCTTTAAAAAATTCTCCATCAGTACCATCAGGAATTAATTCAGAGAAACCTGGTCTAGCGATAGCTCTATAATAAGAGAATCTTAAATTTTGATTTGATGTAATCGAATACTTCATTTGAGCACTAGGTAATAAGTCAGTGTATTGAATAGTACCTGATTTTGCTTCAACATCATTTGTCAACAAAGTTTCATAATGTTGATTGGTATTTTCAGATCTTACTCCTCCTAATAATTCAAATTTGTTAGACAAATTCCATTTACCTTGTAAATAACCTGCAGTTATTTTTTCTTCAAAAGTATAATTGTTTCCATTTAACCCAGGTGCTCCATTACTAATTGGGTTGAATAAAAATTGAGCATTATTAATAGTGGTGTAAGGTGCCCCTAATACTGGATTTAAAGAGTAAGCAATATAATAGTTGCTTCTGTTTTTATCTCTGTATAATCCACCAACTTTAAATTCAAAGTCACGATTAAACACTGACAAATTTTTTGTATAATTTAAATATGCTGATTGGTCTTTGTCACTATTGCTAGTCCAAATTCTGGACATAGAAAGTAATTTGTCAATTGTTAAACTTGTTGGTACAATAGGATATTCATGAGTATAAGTAGACTGATCCGGCGTTTTACTTTTTGCAATTGAATTCACCAGAGACCAATCAAAACGATCCGTGTTACTTAATTTATGTTCTCCTTGTAAAGTTGTACTATTGATAGATTGAAAAGTCCACTGACTTCTTGCAGATTTATCAATTAATGAGTTCAATGCAACTGTATCCCAAACAAATCTAGTTTGGTAATCATCTAATAATACATACGTATTGAATAATGAGATTTTATTATTCTTGTTGATATGATAATCAAATTTAGCATTCAACCCTTTTCTTTGACTTTGAACAGAATACTTTCTTAATTGTAAATCAGAAAATAATGGGATATTATTTAATCCTGGCTGAGAACTTGGTAAAAAGAAATTAGAAGTTGTTCCACGATAAATATTTTGATAGCTACCAGAAATCACAAATCCAAATTGCTTTTCTTTTCCAAATCTGTTACCAACCGTTAAACCCATAGTTGAATTTACAGGATTAGAAATTTCATTGAAATTCAAATGAGCAACTGGCAAATCATTTAAATTAGCAATATAAGTTGGGCCAAATCTTTGAGCAGGTGAAGAATAAGCCATTGTCGAATTATCAAACTTGCTAAATTTTTGATCTGGGAAGGAAGTATTAAAACCAGCTGAAGCATTCGCTTGTACAAATAATTGATTAGGTGCGTCTTTCATTACTAAATTAATAGTACCACCAATTGCATCTCCCTCCATACTTGGTGTTAAACTTTTTCCTACTTCTAAACGCTCTAATAATTCAGAAGGGAAAAGATCTAAAGGGATAAAACGATTTTTATTATCTGGACTTGGAATTTTAATACCATTCACTAATGTGTTGATATATCTTTTTTCCATACCTCTGATAATCGGATATCTTGCTTCACCAGAACTACTTTTTTCAATAGTTACCCCACTTACTCTTTGTAAAGCATTGGCAACAGTGATATCTGGCAATAATTGAATATTTTTTGAAGATAAAACGTTGATAATTGGATCTGCAATTTTCTCTAATCTTCTAACAGATTTATCATTGTCTTTACCATTTGAACTAACAGTAACTGAAGTTAATGAAGAAGCAGTTGGAACTAAATTAATATCTACATTCTTAACTTCTGTAGCAGACTTTAAAGCAACTTCTTTGGTTTCAGATTTGTAGCCTGCATAACTTACTGTAATAGTATAGTTCCCTGCATTTAAACCTTTAAAATGATAACTACCATCTAACTTCACTAACAAAGAAGTTTTGTTAATCGAGATAGTTGCGCCTACTAAAGGCTCACCGTTACTTGCATCTACAACTCTACCCTTGATATCGCCGGCAAAACTGTTGATTGTAAATAATAGTAGAATTGGAAGGATAACGCATTTGAATTTTTGCGTTAAATAATTGCCGATCATGTCTATTTGTTTAATGAATGGCGAAAATATCCTTAACTAATTGTTAAAAATATTTAGTAGTATTAAGTCTATATCATTATATTATTACCAAATTGTTAAGTAACGCATTTATTTTACAATTTCAAATTCATCAACCACTTTACCCTCAGCGGATATTTGTTGAAGTTTGAATGAATTCCCATTTACTTTTACATGTGACAAACTATGGGAAGTCGCAAAAAATTTGGTGGTGAACTTTTGCCAAGAATCTGGATCGTTGGTTTGTTCTGGATTATACAAATCCGCTCCACCTGCACCTGTAACTATATAAATGACTCCTTTTGGTTTGGTATNTTTAATACCATCGAAAGCTTTATCCAAAGTCCATTTGCCATTGACAACCCTGCCTCTTAAGGTTTTATTGTCTTTGCCACCAACTAATAGCGTTCCTTTACGATCCGGTACAAATGTTAATGGAAAAGACCTTTGATAATTATGTACATGCCCTGTAAATACTACATCCACCTTACCTTCCTCTAAAATTGGTGCTAATAATCGCATTTGTTGTTGCTCAAAATGTTCTCTAGAAGAATTAAATCCAGGCTGGTGATACATTACAAAACGCCAAGTAGCATTAGAAGCATTTTTTAAATCTTGTTTTACCCAATCCAACAACTCTTTATTGGTCCAATCAACATAGTTATCGGCATCAATAACTAACCAATGTGCATTTCCATAATCATATGAAAAATGATTCATTCTAGGATAGGCATTACCAGCTCCTTTCAAGAATGCATCTTTATTAGCCTCATTGGACTTAAAACTAGGGTAAGCACTTGAAAAATCATTAACAATTGGTCCATTTAAGGGTTGTGCCCAAAAATAATAATACGCCAATGCATCAGGGTGTCTATCCAAATCGGTATTATCAACATCATGATTACCAACAGCAGCTATAAAAGGAATAGAACGCATTAAAGGTGCACCATTGTCATTAGCTGTATCAGCATTGTATATTGGCCAAAACTTTTTTGCATATTCTGATATTAAACCATCATCATAAACAATATCTCCAGGAACGGCAACAAAATCAGGTTGTAAATTGTATGCGATATTCGCAAGTTTTTTTTGATCTTGTTTTTCAGCGCCAATATCACCAATAGCTATAAAACTATAGGGCTGTGTATTGGATTTAGGCGCAATTCCTTCTGCATTAAATACAATGTTTCTATTTTGTAGCACACGATAATTAAATGTTTCCCCTGCATTTAAATTATCTAAATATGCATGGTATACATAAAAAGGGCTAGTTCCATTTACTTTAATTTTTTGTGCAGCTATGATCTTTGATTGAACCCAAGTGCTACCATTATTTGAAATTTCTACCTCCCATTTTAAGTTCGAATCAGTACTATGCCAAAGTAATTCTAAAGCATGAGGATTTCCTTCATAGCCAATTTGCAAATAAGGTTTTACTAAAAAAGAAGATTGTGCATTTACACAAAATGGCAAGAGTAAAAAAGCTATTAAACTTTTTAAATTAAAAGACATAGGACAAATTTTAAGTTTGAAAACAGACTAGTAAAGTTCAACTAAAAACTATTATAACAAATGAAACAAAAGTGGATTTTTAGACCATTTATCCGTTTCAACTATCCAAGTGCTTGTATGTTCTTTGATATTACTTAAAATATCCCAAGCAGCTTGCATATGTGACTTTTTCAAGGCAATATTTTTGTAGTCTTTATTTTCTACAATTTTGCCTACAATTTCTCCATTTACTAAATAGGCAGTTTTATTAAATATTTTTCCGATGATATGATTTTTTTTACCAAAAAAACAATCACCAATTAAAATACCATGAACATGTTCTTGCGTCAAATCCATTATCATCATGTTTTGAATAAAAGCAACTGGTTCCCCGTTTTGATTAAGAATGGTGTACATGATTTTTTTTATTGTTTGTATTAATGAGTATATCAACGATATCCTCAGTACTGTGTTTAAGTTCTAATTTGATAGGCTTGCTATTTTCAATCCATTGTTTAAAATGAATTCCAAAAAAAGCATCTATTTTTTTTAATACCATTACGCCCATTTTTTCTAATGCCTTGCCATTACATTCTTGTTCGAAATGTTTAAGTATGGGAATACTTAAAACTTTTTTATTCATATACATTGCCTCCGCTGGAGTTTCAAATCCACCAGCTGTTATAATTCCATAGCATCTAATTAAGCTGCTGGTAAATTGACCATTTGCAATAGGAAAGTAAGTAATATTTTGCTTACATACAATTCGATCTACTTCTTTTGTGAATACTTCGAAATGAAACTCTTTTTGCGCTAAAAAATGAGGCTCTACATTGGCAATGGAATATTGAGGTAAGTAAACTGTGATATGTCCGTCATTAATAGGATTTGCGTCAATAATCTCTTTTTTAATGATGGGATTATAAATATGTTCATCATAATTATCAAAATGAAGCCCAATATGCATATCACTCTTCACAAATTTTTCTAAAATAAAATTTCCTAAAGGATTTGACTTTTCTGGCCTTGGTGTCTTTTTACTTTGAAAACTTGCTTGATGACCAAAATGTACACAAGGTATTTTTTTTATCGAACATGCTAAGGAAGTTACAAATTCAAAGTCATTAATAACAAGGTCATATTTTTCAAGAGGCAATTCTTTTGCATCTTTCACAACACTAAGCGAAAGGGAGCTTAAAATCTTATTATAATCAAGGCCTCCACTATGCTTATAAAACAAACTCAATCCCTTGCTTTTATATTTAATAGGCAATTCTGATTTTAAGTGCGTGTTAGAGCCACTTAAGAAAAAATCAACTTCTCCATATTTTTTCAAATAAGGATATAATTCAACAGCCCTACTTATATGGCCGTTACCTGTTCCCTGAATGGCGTAAAATATTTTCATAACAATCTATAATGAAACTTGAAAAGCAACCTCACTAGTCATCACATTTAATTCGGTATTTAAATGGACGATTTTGATTTTCTCTGAAGGTACATGTTCAAATTGCTTAGGATCATAATGATATAAATGCCATTGATTATCATAATATTCTAATGATGTAGAGTTTTCAATCCAGTCACCGCTATTTAAATAAGTAACAGAGCCTTTATCAGTAGTAACTACTCTTTGTTGTGGTTGGTGAATATGACCGCAAATAACATATTGATACCCATTTTCAATAGCTAATTCTGCAGCTGTTTGTTCAAAATTACCAATCCATGAAACAGCTTGCTTAACACCATTTTTCACCTTTTTACTAAAGCTCATTTTTTCTCTACCCATCATTCTTGAAATCCAATTAAATAAACTATTTAAAATGATTAAAAGATCATACCCATAGCCTCCTAATTTAGCCAATATCTTTGCACTACCTTTGGTAGTTCTATCAAATACGTCCCCATGGAAAACCCAGTTTTTCTCACCATTCACTTCAAAAACAATCTTATCTGTTAATTGGATATTACCCATTTCAAAATCGGCATACTTTCTTAAAGCCTCATCATGATTACCCGTGATGTATACCACTTTGGTGCCTTTACTTGCAATATTGAAAATTTCCTTGATTACAGCCATATGACTTGCCGGAAAAAATCTTTTACTAAATTGCCAGATATCAATGATATCCCCATTTAATATTAAAGTTTTGGGCTGAATGCTTCTTAAATAATTTAGCACTTCCTTTGCTTGACAGCCAAATGTGCCTAAGTGAACATCGCTTATAACGCAAACATCAATTTTACGTTTTTCCATGGGTATTAGTTTGTGTAAAATACGTGCTTGTATGTGACCTTATTATTTACTAATTATTAATTAATTATTAAGTTATTAGTAACTTGTAGTATCAAATATCAGTATTGATAAATTCGTGGCGAAATAGTTAATCAAATGAAAGATAGATATATAGCAAGGGATATAAGCTGGTTGAGTTTTAACGGTCGTGTATTACAAGAAGCCAACGACCCAACAGTGCCTTTAAGTGAAAGAGTGCGATTTTTAGGGATTTTCTCCAATAATTTGGATGAATTTTTCAGGGTTCGTGTGGCTACCTTAAAAAGAATGACCGAGTTTACCAATAAAAAAGGGAATGTCCAAAATATTGACTTAATTGAAAGCCCGCAGCAGGTTTTAGATCAAATTCAAATTATTGTTTTAAAACAACAAAATGAATTCAATCGAATCTGGCAAAATATAAATAAAGAACTTAAGGCAAATAAAGTTTTTTTAGTTGACGAACGAAAACTTACCATTGAACAAAAAAACTTTATTAAACAATACTTTGATGAAGTAGTGCGTCCTTATATCATTCCTTTAATGATTGAAAACGTTCCTGAATTACCTTATCTAAGGGATAAAAGTTTGTATTTGGCAATTGTAATGAGTAACAAAAATAGTGCCTACAATCAAAAGTTTTCTTTGATTGAAATACCATCTCGTTCGGTTGGTCGTTTTATTCAATTGCCTTCAAAGCCAGGCACAGCAAACATTATGTTGATTGAGGATGTTATTAGATATAACCTTCCAATCATTTTTTCTCACTTCAAGTTTAATAAATTTGAAGCACATGTGTTTAAAATTACCAAGGATGCCGAAATTGATTTAGATCAAGAAGTAGGCATGAACTTTATTGATAAAATATCGAAGGGAATTAAAAATAGAAGAAAAGGAAAGCCTGTTCGTTTTGTGTATGAAAAAGAAATGAACGCAGAGATTTTAGAATTTTTAATTCAAAAATTAAAGCTGTCTCACAAAAGCAGTATTATACCAGGTGGGCATATTCATAATTTTAGACATTTTATGGATTTCCCTAACGTGATCCCTGTTAAAGCAAATCGACCTACTCCATTAATCCATCCAGCATTCAAGAAAAAGGATTTAGTATCTGAAATTATTTTGAAAAAAGATGTGATGTTACATTTCCCTTACCATACTTATGATCCCATTATTGATATGCTAAGAGAAGCGGCGATGGATGATATGGTAACTAGTATCAAAATAACTGCCTATCGTCTTGCTAGCAACTCTAAAGTGATCAACGCCTTAATAAATGCTGCCCGTAACGGTAAAAATGTGACTGTATTTTTAGAATTAAAAGCAAGATTTGACGAGGAAGCCAATTTAGAATGGAAAACGATTATGGAGGAAGAGGGGATTAATGTATTGGTAGGGGTTCCTAATAAAAAAGTGCACGCTAAGTTGTGTATTATCCAAAAAAAGATTGGCCTAAAGCAAGTAAAATATGGCTTTATAAGTACTGGAAATTTAAACGAGAAAACGGCTAAGGTTTATGCTGACCATTGTTTACTGACCTCATCTACAACTATTATGAATGAGGCAACCAAGATATTTGCTTACTTGGAAAACTGGCAACAGGGTGACAAGCCTATTGCTAAAATGAGGAATTTGCTTATTTCTCCTATTAATATGCGTAATTCAATTATTGAATTTATTAATAATGAAATTGCAAATGCAAAGAAGGGAAAAAAAGCATCTATCATCATCAAATTAAATTCCATTACAGATATCACTTTAATTGAACATTTATACAAGGCAGTTAAGGAGAATGTAGAAGTGCATTTGATTATCAGAGGCATCACTACATTAAAAGTGAATGATCAAAAGGCAAATGAAAAACTAAATGCCATTAGTATTGTAGACCAATATTTAGAGCATGCGAGAGTAATGATATTCCATAATAATGGAAATGAAAAAGTTTATATATCAAGTGCGGATTGGATGGTAAGGAACTTAGATCACAGAATTGAAGTGGCAGTTCCTATTAATGATGTAGTCATTAAAAAAGAATTAATTGATATCATTAAAATTCAATTGAAAGACAATCAAAAAGCAAGAGTGCTTGATTCCGATTTAATGAATAAATATGTACCTTTGGTGGGTAGAAAATTCAAATCTCAAGAAGAGACTTACCAGTACCTAAAAAGGAAAAAATAATACATTGATACTCGCAGCCATTGATATAGGAAGTAACGCAGCAAGACTACTGATTTCGGAGGTTATTAAGAAAGGCAAGGAGGTTGAATTCAATAGACTCAATATTGTTCGAATCCCTTTGCAATTAGGATTTGATGTATTTGAAAAGGGATTTATTGGAAGTAGAAAAAAGAGAATGCTTATTGATACCATCAAAGCCTACAAGCAATTGATGAAAGTGTATGATGTAGAGCATTATATGGCTTGTGCTACCAGTGCGATGCGAGACGCTCAAAATAGCAAGGAAATTATTAAAGAAATTGAGGCCGAAACCAATATTGAAATTGAAATCATTTCTGGTGAACTAGAAGCTGAAATTATTTACGAAAATCATATTGCAGAATTATTAGACAAGGACCATAGCTACTTATATATGGATGTAGGTGGTGGTAGTACCGAGCTTACCTTATATCATAATAATGAATTGGTACTTCAGAAATCCATAAATATAGGAACTGTAAGACTTTTAACCGATAAAGTTAAAGAAGACACCTGGGAGGAGTTAAAAGAAACCTGCAAAGGAATCGCAAAAAAATACGATCATATTACCGGCATTGGTTCTGGAGGAAATATCAATAAAATATTTTCATTGTTAAGGTCCAAGGATGACAAATACCTTCAAGTGGAGGCTGTAAAAGAAATGCATAAGGAAATGCAGCAATTGAATATTGATCAAAGAATGAAAAAGTACAATATTAAGAAGGATCGCGCCGAAGTTATTTTGCCTGCCTTGTTAATTTATACCAATATATTTAAGTGGTGCAATGTAGATCAGGTTTTAGTACCTAAAATTGGGCTAGCTGACGGTTTAATCCAACATTTATACGAACAAGTAATTCATGAATAACAAAAGCTAGTAAATGCTTTTGTGATATTGTTTTTTCTGAATTTTAAATCCTTTACTAATATAAAAATTTTGATTCAAAGTGGAATTGATATTGCAATTCACTTTTAATTTATAGTACCCATTCTTTTTTGCCTTCTCCACAAATTCGCTAAATAAAAAATCGGCTGCTTTTAATTTTCTGTATTTAGGTGCAATGAATAATTCTTGTATTTCTAATAAAGGGAAAGGATCCGACAATGTTTGATATGCTTGTGCTATAATAAAACCAACCGATTTTTTTTCGACTTCCAATAATAATAAAATACTGGTTTTATCTTTTACCTTTTTCTTAAACTGATCGTTGAATTTATGAATGTCAAGTGTTGAATCTATTTGCGTATTGATAGATTCTAAAAAATACATTACGTCCTTTAGTTCGGCCTTTCTGGTAGTATAGTTGGGCTGTAGACTTGACATATTTTAATTAAAACTTTAGAATTCAAAATTCTAACATTTACAGTCAATTAACCTTTAAGTAACATTAAGTAATTGTTAAGTAGTATAAACAAAAAGGCCTCCGATTGGAGGCCTTTTCTATAAACATTTCGGCTAATTGTATTAGAAAATGTATTTGATTCCTAACTGACCTTGCCATCTTGAGTTTAGTGGGTCAACTGTATAATAGTTACCATCTAAACCAGTAGGTTTGATAAAGTTAAATGTTGGAGTATACCCAGATGAAGGTTTGCCTGGAGCAATTCCTTTTGCATCTGATACAAATTGTAACATGTTAACTGTATAATTATTTACGTTTGTTACGAATGTAATATGTCCCCAATCATTGTTAATTAAATTCATTAAGTTAAATATGTCCAAACTAACTTGTAATGCTTTTGATTTATCTTTTTTACTTAATTTAAACTCATGCATCAACTTCATATCTAACTCTTGATTCCAAGGTGTACGCATTCCGTTTCTTTCAGCATATTGTCCCTTTCTGTTCTTTAAATAATCATTGTTATTCACAAAATTAAAGAAATCAGTAGATTGATTTGCTGCACTATAGGTTACGTTACCTGAAGCATCTTTGATATCCTTAAAGTTAATATCACTTGGTGTTGCTGGTATGAAAGGAAGGTTAGCATTATTTGAATTACCAAATGGAGCACCACTTGCACTATATATTACAGTATAAGGGCTACCAGATTGAGCAGAATAGAAGAATGACAATGAAGTACTGCTCAAATCTCTCGCTATTAAATTCATTCCTAAAGTTCCAACAATTCTATGGCGCATATCAAAGTTTGAGTATGCCAAGCTAGGATTGTTTGCACTTACTACAGGATTTAATTCATAGTTTGATTGGAATGAGTTTCTAATGCCATTGCTTATATCCTTACTTTCTCCATAAGTATAAGCTGCACTCCAATTAACATTTAATTTTTTATCACCAACTGCAATATTGTTAGTTGATTTAGACAATGTAGCAGTTAAGTTATATCTGTAACCTTCAGTTGTATTAGTTAACAAATAAACATTCGAATAGATGCTATTGTATTTACCTCCAACATAAACTGGTGATTGCGTAGGTCCAGATGTGAAATATTGTACTGAATCCTTGATATTAATTTGCTTAAATTGAACATCATACATTGTTTTTGTAAACATCGCATCTAATGTCAACTTATATCCATTACCAAATTTAATATCAGTTGCTAAGTTTGATCTCCAAACTCTAGGCATTTTAAAATTATTATCAATCACATCCACCTCACGAGTCGTAGCAGCATTTGCTGAAGCTAAAGCAGCACCATTAATTGTACTGTATAAGTTTGATGGATTAATTGCTAAAGGAATAGCAACATTCCCACCAACTGTATTTGAAGCAGAAGGTTTAAAGTCAATATTGTTATAATTACCACCAGATAATGTTTCAGCATAGCCTAACCAAGCGAATGGCATTCTTCCAACAAATATACCAGATCCACCTCTTACAATAAATGATTGGTCACCTTTTACATCCCAAGTAAATCCAACACGTGGTGAAATGGTTGCAGTTCCTAACCATTTATTAGTAAATTGATTGTATGGAGTTGTTGAGTAAGTTGTATTGGAGGTATTGCTTACTGCTGTTGCAAAACCAGGATCAATTGGAACATTATTTCCTAATTGAGGATAATCTAATCTAATACCAGGAGTCACTTTAAATTTAGCACTTGCAGCAATTTCATCTTGAAAATATGCACTCATTAAAGCTACATTATAAGGACTAGGAGGATTATTGTAGATAGCATCTCTTGTATTTGGTAAAGCTGGATTCGTTGAATATGCACCTCTAATACGACTTGGCTTGTCTGCTAAGAAGTTGGTTAAATTTGAATACTCCCAACGACCATTCCATGAGTTTACAAATCCATAATTTAAATTATAGAACTCATTATGTGTTCCTAGAGTAAATTTATTAATGCCTTTTGTAATAGTTAAATTATCACTAATTTCAAAAGTAGATTGCTTCATGTTATAAATTGAAGCTTCTCTCCATGTACCAACCCATACCGCACCACCTCCAATATCCATGAAAGGTGATAAGGTACCTGGGAAATCACGATACTCGTGAACATTGATATAACTTACATTAAATTGGTTGTTTACATTATTGCTGATTTTAGATTTTAATTCAGCAGTTAAGTTAACATTGTCCGTATGTTGTGTAAAGTCAGTTGAGCCAAACTGGAAGTTTGTACTTGTTCTTTCCAAGTTATTACCCCAACCTTTTGTGAAAATACCTCTCACAGTTAATGTATTTTTTTCATTTAAATTAAAATCTAAACGACCAAATACTTTATCGCTGTTTGTAAAAATCGTATACGCACCTTGATATGCACCTGCATCATACCCATACTTATTCTTTAATTGATTGTAGATAGCAGTTGCATCAGCTAAAGTAACTGCAGCACCAGGATCTCCTGCATTATAGAAAGTTGGTTCTTGACGACGTGTTTGCTCAACATTAAAAATAAAGAAAGCTTTATTTTTAACGATAGGTCCACTTATTGTAGCTCCGTTTTGATAATCATAAAAACTTGATGCGATAGGTGTTTTTAAACCATCCACACTTTTACCAACTAAACTTGAATTACGACCATAGCTATAAATACTACCGTGAATATCGTTTGTACCACTTTTAGTAACAGCGTTTACACTACCACCTGTAAAGTTTCCTAATTTAACATCATATGGAGCCAATTGAACTTGTACTTCTTGAATTACATCCAAGCTGTAAGGGTTAGTTCTTGTACCTGCACCTGCAGCTCCAGATTGTCCTCCACCGCTCACACCACCAAAACTATTACTAAAACCAATGGCGTCATTATTAATAGCACCATCAATAGTTAAGTTGTTGTAACGGAAACTAGAACCAGCAAAAGAGTTGTTATTAGCTTGAGGAGTTAATCTTGTAAAATCACTTAAACTTCTTCCCAATGTTGGTAAAGAATTTAATTGTTTAATTCCAATAGTAGTTCCACCTTCTGCTCTTTTACGCGTATTGCTATTAACAACTACGTCTGAAAGTTGATTTACTTTTGATGCCAAGATAATATTAACATCAGGATTAGCTCCTAATGTTAAATTCACATCATTGTAGTCTTGATCTTTAAACCCAACCGAGCTGATTTTAATCGTGTAAGGACCACCGGGTTTTAAGTTGGGAGCTACAAATAATCCTTTTGCATTGGATTGGAAAGTAACTGTAGCACCCGTAGGTACATGGGTTAATTTAATTGTTGCACCAGCAACCGCTTCATTTTTTTCACTAACAACACGTCCACTTAATGTAGAAGTAGTTTCCTGAGCAAATGCATTGTTTAAGAATAAACCTAAAACGATAAACATTAAAAACTTTTTCATTTTATTCTTTAATTTGAAGCACAAAAGAAAGAATTAATGAATTGTTAAAGCTTTTTTTAAAGTTACCAAATTGTTACCAATGACTTTACGTAAGTATTAATCCAATGTTACCAAATTGTTACCTAATTTTTTGAAATTACTAAAATCGTTGACGGCCCTTGTAGTAAAAGCTTTCCTACATTGATTTTTAGGCCATTTTGTGTTTTTTCAGCAGTTAAAGTACTCGCATCATTTAATACTTTAATTTGATCGTTTTTATAATTTCCTGGCACTTCGATAATTCCATTTTCGGGACGCTCAAAAATATGTATATACACATTTTTCGCATCCTGGGTAGTAACCGCCCATTTTTCAGGCTTCATGGGGCCTCCTCTTGTTCCATAAATAGTATGGCCAAATTGTTTTACCCATTTACCAACGGAAGCTAAAGTATCTGTAAACTCTTTTCCAATTTCTCCGTTTGGCATTGGGCCCACATTCAATAATAAATTCGTGTTGCGGCCTGCAGCATTTACTAGCGTGCGAATTACCTCATTTCTTGTTTTAAAATGATGATCATTTATTTTAAAACCCCAAGAATCGTTCATCGTAATGCATGACTCCAAAGGAAGTGCAGATGCAGATTGAAAATTTAAACCCGCCGTATTTTGACCTGGCAAATCCTGCTCAAACATTTGAAAATCTTCCCCATTAATTGGATCCAAATGATGGTTATTTCCAATCATACAATTGGGCTGAAGCTTATGAATTAAGCCATAAATTTCATTGTATTTCCAATCAATTCTGGAGCTTCTATCTGCCGAACCTTCTGGATTTGTTTGATCCCAATGTCCATCAAACCAAATACAAGAAATAGATCCATAATTAGTCAATAATTCAGTTAATTGATTTTTCATGAATTGCAGGTACGAAGCGTAATTACTTTTTTGAGTACGACCTGCTTTTTGTCCGGTTCTTCCTGTCTCATAGGGGTAATCATCACGACTCCAATCCAATGTTGAATAGTATAAACCTAAAGCAATGCCTTGTTTTTTACACTCAACTGCCAATTGCTTTAATGGATCTTGTTTGTAGGGCGTATTGGTAATTTTCCAATCAGAAAATTTAGTATCCCAGTTAGAAAATCCATCGTGGTGTCTTGTGATAAAGACGATATATTTCATGCCAGCACTTTTGGCAGTACTCACCCATTTTGCTGCATCAAATTGTGTTGGATTAAAAAGCTTGACTAATTTTTTATAATCTGCGGCTTGTATACCATGATTTTCCATCACCCACTCTCCATCCCCTAATACACTAGAAGCACCCCAATGAATAAACATTCCAAATTTTCGATCTTGAAACGCAGTTCTTGCTGCTAAATTTCCTGGTGTAGGGGTGTAGGTTTGCGCCTGAGCGTTAATCACAAAAAGGCATGCAACAAATGCAATGAAATTTTTCATGTGGCAATAATTTATCGTTGATTAAATTTAATTAAAAAAACAATAAATATGCACTCTATCTTTAAACTAATAATAAGCGCAGCTTTTAATCAAGCTTGTACACACTATGTAAGTCGTCAGTATTTTTAAAATTCACCCCTAAGTCGTTGATAAGGCCATCTTTAACATCATAAGCCCATCCATGTAGGTGTATGTCTTGACCTCTTTTCCAAGCATTTTGAACAATAGATGTTTTACCTAAATGAAACACTTGTTCTATCACGTTAAGTTCTACAAAGCGGCGCCCTCTTTCGTATTCATCCGGTATCGCATCCAACTCTTGATAATTAATACGATATACATCTTTTAAATGTCTTAACCAGTTATCAATTAATCCAAGTTGTTTATTATTCATTGCTGCTAACACACCGCCACAACCATAATGACCGCAAACAATTATATGCTTTACTTTCAAAACTTCAACTGCATAAGACAATACACTTAACATATTCATATCACTATGCACCACCATATTAGCGATATTGCGATGTACAAAAACATCTCCCGGTTTTGTGCCTGTAATTTGATTTGCAGGAACCCTGCTATCAGAACATCCAATCCATAAATATTCAGGATTTTGGGTATTAGCCAAATTATTAAAAAAATCTGGGTCAAGGGCCAACTGTTCAGCTACCCATTTTTTATTGTTTTCTAATAACTTATTGTAAGACTTTTCCATAAATCAAGATCATTTTACAAGGTAAAAATAGGCATAATAGCTTAATTTTAAATAATGAATATTTTAATTGAAAGTCTAGGCTGGATTGCCTCTGTATTAATCGTCGGCTCCTATGCACTAAACATTACTGGGCGTTTACAAGCGGAGAGCAAGTGGTATATTTTAGCAAATATTATTGGAGGATTTTTCTTTGTCATCAACACCTACTTTCATCAAGCTTATCCAAGCATGGTGGTAAATTTTATATGGGTGATCATTGCCATTGTCATGATTACTAAAAAGAAAAAGAAGGACTAACTAAATGAGTACTGCTAAAATTCATATTATCAATTTACTAAAGTGGATTTTCATTTGTGTGATTGTGGGCATGCTCATTGGTTCCGCTGCTGCATTTTTTTTAAGTAGCTTAGATTTTGTAACCTATTGGAGAGAAAAACATTTATGGATTATTTATAGTTTACCTATTATAGGATTTGGAATTGGTGCAATATATTATTACTATGGAGGGGATGCCAAAAAAGGAAATAATTTATTACTAGAACAACATAATAACCCTGAAAAAAGAATTCCATTTAAAATGGCTCCATTGGTATATATCGGAACCATTCTTACACATTTGGCTGGTGGCTCGGCTGGCCGCGAAGGTACTGCAGTACAAATGGGTGGCGCCATCGCAGATCAGTTCACCGATTTATTTAAATTAAATGATACCCAAAGAAAAACGATTTTAATTATTGGTATTAGTGCGGGCTTTGCAGCTGTGTTTGGCACGCCTATTGCTGGTGCAATATTTGCTTTGGAAATTATGTTGTTTAAAAATATTAGAATAGCCGATATTTTGCCAAGCTTTGCTGCTGCTTATATTGCTCACTATACTTGTTTNGCTTGGGGTATACATCATACTGTTTATGTCATTCCTATTGTGCCTCATTTTAATATGAATGTATTAGTTCCCATATTTTTAGCTGGTTTAATTTTTGGAACCACTGCATTATTATTTACAGAAGCCAATAATATATGGGCAAGGTTATTTAGTAAAATAAAATATGAGCCACTGCGTCCATTTATAGGGGGTATTATATTAGTAATCACTATTTTTTTATTAGGATTTGAAAATAAATTTATTGGATTAGGCATACCTGGCATTGCTGATGCCTTCATGAGTCCTGCTGGCAAATATGATTTTGCCATAAAATTATTACTCACCACATTTACATTAAGTGCAGGTTTTAAAGGTGGCGAAGTAACTCCCTTATTTTTTATTGGAGCTACACTAGGAAACGCTTTGTTTTTATTCATCCCCTTACCCATGGCATTGCTCGCTGGTATGGGCTTTGTTGCTGTGTTTGCAGGTGCTACCCATTGTGCCATCGCATCCATTGCATTAGGCTTTGAAATGTTTGGTATGGGTGCAGGTATTTATATTGGTCTTGCTAGTATCATTGCTTATTTTTCATCCGGCTCCAAAGGAATTTATAGTGCGCAATTAAAAGAAGGTGCTAAATATCAGTTTTACAATTACTTGAAACGAATTTCAGATTTATAATTGAAATTGATTTGAAATACATTAATCTCTATTCACCGGTCTTGTTAAACAGGTTGGACCACCGCCTCCTTTTACACTAATTTCTGACCCTTCATATTCAATTACTTTACATCCTGCTTTTTGTAATCTTGATTTTGTAATTGGATTTCCTTTTACCATTAAACAAACGCGTGGTGCCAATGCCAAAACATTACATCCCATGCTATCAAACTCTTCCTCTGGCACTTCAACCAATTCAAACCCACGTGCAATTAATTCATTTCTAAAAATAATAGGAATTAATGGAGAATAAACTACTGCTAAATTTTTATCTACAGGACTTAAAACTGACATTAAGTGAAATACATCCGAAGGTCCTTTATAATGTGGCATGGATACCGGCATTACCGTTACTCCCTGTGGTGCTAATAAAGCAGATAACTGACGAATGCCTTCCTCATTGGTACGATACGTATGTCCAACTGCTAATGTTTTTTCATCCAACCAAGCAACATCACCTCCTTCCAAAGTACCTGGCGAAGTAATAAATCCTAATACTTTAACGCCATTGGCTTCAAAAGCACGATGTTCTGCAGCAGGTTCGTTTCTTCGTCCTTCTTTACCCATATTACAAATAATCATTCCTCTATCTGTTGCAATAGCTGCATCCCTACAATAAATAGAATCCATATTTACCGTATCATCCTGAGGCAAATACAAAACTTCGGTTCCGTTATCTATAAATATTTTTTCAAAAGCCTCATACTCTGCTAATGCTTGGTTGATCTCCGGCTTTCCTAAATAATTAAGGGATTCCCAGTGTTGTGATATATGTGCATCATCAATAAAAGCAGCAGCTGCTTTTTTAATAAATACGGTTTTTAATTTGCCTGATTCAGAATGCGCACTCATAATTTTTATAAATTAGTTTGTTAATTTTTTATCTCTTTTTATAACAGCAAAAACATAAATTGGAACTGAAAACAAGGTAAGGAAGAATCCCCAAAACACCGTTTCCTGCCCTAGTCCTAACATGATCCAAATGCAAAATACAAAAGTTAAGCTTGCCAATAAAACGGCCCCAATTAAGGAGAGGCTATTGGTAAAATTATTTTTGAATCGCATAATAATAAAAGAAGCGGTACAAAAAACATAAGGAATGATAATAGTAGAAGTAGTCAATAAAATTAAAAACTGAAACTGTGCTACTAAGCCTCTTGTATAATTCATGGCCATAAATATGGAAACAAATACACTTGAAATCACAATGCCAATAGCGGGCACTCCTTTACTATTTTTACGCGCGAATATCGCTGGAAACAACTTATCATTCGCAATAGCTGCTGGCAATTGTCCTTGAATTAATATATAACCATTAAGCGCGCCAAATGCAGCAATGGCAACTCCAGCGCTAACCCAGTACTGTGCACCTTGCCCCCAAATTAAAATAGCCGCATCAGCAAATGGAGTGACACTTGTTTTTAATTGCGCTGCAGGAATCATGCCCATAATACTCACTGTACTTAAAATGTAAACCACCGTTGCAATGAGTGTTCCAAGTGTTGTAGCTTTTGCAACAGTAGCTGCCGAATTTGCTACACTACCCGAAGGTATGGTTGCACATTCAATCCCTAAGAAAGCAAAAAACGTAAGTGTAGTCGTAGCAGTGATAGCTGCAAT
>TBL_comb48_EPIDRAFT_1000282_pt1 | contig 40189 bp, 37 predicted proteins | sample TroBogEpilimnion_37_FD_10681 | JGI IMG/M metagenome (IMG submission 10681) | reverse complement strand
CCGGGGCCGCTGGCCCAACCAGCACTATGACCGGAGGAACAGGAAATACTGGACCAACTGGTAATACTGGTGCAACCGGGGCCGCTGGCCCAGTTGGACCCACTTCAACTGTAACAGGTGCTACAGGGAATAGTGGTAACTCAGGTAATACGGGTGCAACCGGGGCCGCTGGCCCAACTTCAACTGTAACCGGTGCTACAGGGAATAGTGGTCTTACTGGTGTCACCGGAGCTACAGGCAATACTGGTGCAACCGGGGCCGCTGGCCCAACCAGCACTATGACCGGAGGAACAGGAAATACTGGACCAACTGGTAATACTGGTGCAACTGGTGCAACCGGGGCCGCTGGCCCAACCAGCACTATGACCGGAGGAACAGGAAATACTGGACCAACTGGTAATACTGGTGCAACCGGGGCCGCTGGCCCAACCAGCACTATGACCGGAGGAACAGGAAATACTGGACCAACTGGTAATACTGGTGCAACCGGGGCCGCTGGCCCAGTTGGACCCACTTCAACTGTAACAGGTGCTACAGGTAATACTGGTAATACTGGGTCTACAGGCAATACAGGAGCCGATGGAGCCGTTGGTCCTGCTAGCACTATGACCGGAGGAACAGGCAATACTGGACCTACGGGTGCCACTGGCGCTGTAGGCGCGACTGGCAATAGTGGACCTACTTCAACTATTACAGGTATGACCGGTAATTCCGGTGGAACCGGACAGACCGGAGCTACAGGAGTATCAGGACAGACCGGAGCTACAGGCTTAACAGGTAATAGTGGTGCCACTGGCGCTGTAGGCGCGACTGGCAATAGTGGCGGGACTGGGCAGACAGGTATGACAGGTCTAACTGGAGCCGTTGGAAAAACAGGCGCTACAGGCGTAACCGGACCTACCGGAAATTCTGGACCTACCGGAAATAGCGGGGCCACTGGCCTACAAGGTCCAACTGGCATCACTGGTCCCACAGGAACCGTAACTGGAGGAACCGGTATAACCGGACCTACCGGCTCGACTGGCCTCACTGGATTATCTGGTGCCACTGGCGCTGTAGGCGCGACTGGCAACTCAGGCCCAACTTCAACTGTAACAGGGGCAACCGGTAATAGTGGAGCTACAGGTGCCGTAGGCTCCCCAGGTAATGGTGGACCTACAGGAAATACTGGACCCACAGGTGGAACTGGAAGTAACGGCCCTGCCGGAACGGTCACAGGTGCTACGGGAATAACTGGACCTACAGGTAACACAGGCTTAACTGGTAATTCCGGTGCAACTGGAAATATTGGTGCTACTGGACCTACCGGTCTAACTGGTGTCTTAGCTCCAGGTAATACAGGTGCAACCGGCATGACCGGCATGACCGGTATTGGTGCTACTGGACCTACAGGCGTTACTGGCCCTGCTTACAACGCAGTAAATATAACTTCTGTAACTTCTGCCCCAGCATCAACTTCTTCTTCCACTGCTGTAATGATGGGGTGTAATGGAGCAATCACTCCTCTGAATTCTACTAGACTATTAGTTACTATATCTGGTCAGATGGCCAATGATTCAGCAAGCTTATCGGGAGCTACAGTAGATTTCCGTTATGGAACTGGCACTAAGCCTTCAAATGGAGCAGCAGTTTCAGGGACAGTTATTGGTATAGCTCAAACTGCTGTAGTTAAATCAGCCGGTGAGACAAGCGGATTCTGCATTCATGGAATTATAACCGGGCTAACTACATCTACCGCTTATTGGCTAGATGCTTCTCTATTAGCTGTCTCTTCAGGAAATGCTTCAATTTCCGGTGTTACTATCTCAGCTATCGAAGTGTAACTCATCAATAGGAATAACCTCGAATGGTTGAGCCGTAAAATTATCAGGTTCAACCATTGCGGGAGAATCTATGTAAGGGAACAACTCCATAGTCTCGCCATTTTTTAAAATCAAATAAGCTACATATTGGGAGCAATTAAATTCTGTTCCATAATGAGTATCAGGGGATACAATGGGACATGCATAAAACATACGAAGAAAATTGTATTTTATGGCAGTCCAAATTGAGTAGTAATTGTATCCACCAGATCCACTAAAATCTGTAATGGGGAGAGTTAACCTAGCGATCTTTTCTACAACTGTATCATTAGCCAGAATTAAACCATTTTGTGATTCATTTTTTATATTTATAACATTACTCTCTTTGACCCCTCCAGGAGTAGAATCTCTATAAGTTATAGAGCTTCCATTACAGGTCTCCACTATGCCGACATGCACCACTTTATTCCCTGTGATCAGACGGATCATCAATGGAATAAAATTGGACAATTTAAAAGCTCTAGTCTTCTCAGCTAGAAGAATATCACCCGGTTTAAGGTTGTAGGCCATATTAGAACTTGAAGTTAGGGGCATCATCAATGAATGCTTGCTCTAGATCCGGTGGGAGACTCTGGGCTCCAGTAGCAGCCCAGGCATTGATGAAAGCTATCATGCCATCTTCGTTGAATAGGTCCCATTTACCAGAGAATGATCTCTTGTTTGCAATGGCCCTTCCAATGAGGGCAGTAGCTACATTTGAACCGGCCCCAGCATTAATATCTTCGATTAATTTATCAATATCAATCTTTTTGATTACTTGGTCAATGCCGGAAGAGTCCATAGATAGAGATGTAGCAGGAATTACTTCAGCAAGTGTTGGGGAAACTTTCACACCAGCAGATAGAATTGCAATAGCATCTGGGGGGATAGAAGAGATATTACCCAAAGAGACATTCATAGAAGCAGCCATTTCGCTCATATTTTTTGGAATGGAAGTGTTGGCCTGTCTGGTTGTCCACACATGCTTGTCAGCGGGATTGTAGATTATTGCACCGCTTTGATCTGAACTGATGGCATATTTAGAACGGCCACTTTTTGCTAACACCCAAAAATCGCCTTGAGCCTGATAATTTACATCATTCTGTGACCTGTCTCTTCCAGTACACCAGCTAACATCCCACAATTCATTGCAAGTTAGCCAGCCAGCGGCTACTCTTTCGGGTGACTTGGCTTGATTCTTTTTGATCTCATAAAGATCCCAGCCGTTTTCACTAGCAATCACATGAGAACCAGCAGCGATTTCTTCTTTAGGATGCCCCGGTTCTGTGATTCCTCTTTTGCAAGAATAGGTTTCAGGAAGAGAGGAAATGGTGGTTAGACCTTGCTCTTTTTCCCCGGCCATCTCGTCAAGGTACATCTTAATATCTTGGACTGTTTTAAATTTATTGATATCTTTTTTATCGGGAGGAAGCATAGTCTGAGCTTCTTCAAAAGCAGCTAGAGTATCTTGGACATCCTCATTATCCTCTGGTTGGACAAAGGTAGGGGCTGGGCCACCAAATAGCTGTTTGGCTAAGTATACAAGGAAGACCTTCTGTCTGCCACTACCCTCGGGGGCTGAAGGGGGTAGAAGGGCTTGTAGGCCCTTTAGGAGAGCGTCTACACCCTCCTCATCTTGAGGAAATCCCTGCTTCTTTCCAAACATTTTTACGATGTCATTTTTGGCAGAAGATGAATAGGCTTCTTTTTCAATGACCTCAGCAGTTTTATCACATTCGCAGTCTTCGCAATTTCCACAAGAAGCTACCTTTTCCTCTTTACTGTCAAAATGTTCATAATAGTCATCTTCAACTTCTTCCCAAATTGACTCCGCTTCATGTACGTCATCAAAAATTGCGACATCTACAAAACCGCTTTCATCCTCGTATAGAATGACAGCAGCAGCATTTCTCAGTGCCTCTTGAGCCTCAGATGGAAGATGAGAAAATCCTTCACCATCAACTAAATCTCCCATGTACAAGCCATGCCATCCTATATCTTCGGGCATACCAATCTCTTTATCAGGCTCAAGATTGAAGAGGTATTCGGCGGTATCAGAGACAAATTTTAGGTCGTTCATAAGGGTCCTTTATTTTTCTTTTAGTCCGGTAACAAACTTATAAGTAACTACCATAGCTGTTGTATCTACTGCCTCTATTCTAACAAAGACTTCATAAAGGAAGGAAGATGTTCCAGAATCTTTCCAAACAGCGGATTGAGCCCAGGCATCATTAATAGCATTGGTTAGTTCACTGTCATTCATACCTTCTAACAAGCTTCTTAGTTGAGCAGCTAAAGGGCTAACTACACCAGAAGCTAGCAAAGGACTGATCATTTGCCCTGAAGTCACAGCATCTAAATCAATGGTTCCAGAAGTAGGCACTCCCACGAAAGAGGGCGATTCGGTTACCATGAAAGCAGCTAAAAGAGTAGAGGCGATTTCAGCCGATAATTTAGCTAAGAAATCTGCTACTATTTTAGGGGCATCAATCTCTGAAGCAAACTTATTCAAAGAGGATTTGATAGTCAAATTAGCTGGAGAAATGTCAGCGTGGATCTTGTAGAACTGATCAGCAAAGAAAGGACCACGGATATTTCTCTCCAAGGATCTTAAAGGAGTTCCGCCGCCTGATTCAGTGGAAACCAATCCTGGAGAAGTCAGCGAATGCTTTTCATCAGCATCTACTTCATTTCTAGTGATATCTTCATTGTGTTTGGTGGGCTCTTCACGAAGCTCCTCATCTGGAGAGACAGGGTGATAATCACTATCCTCGTGTTCATGAGTCATCATCTGATTTAAGACATCAGGGTAGAACTCTTTTAAAACTTGTCCAGGTGCCATCCAATCAAACGCTATTTTGTGGCTACTAGATTTAGGATTAAGTTTTAAATCTGGGGCCTCTACTTCTCCCGAAAATTCGGGGTGAAGAGCAACACCATCTAATTGTTCAGGAGCAAACTTTTCTAGTGCATCGCCTGGGTGGTTGTAAGTGAGCGCCTGCTTTGGTCGAAGTGACCCCCTGTTCTTTAATCCACCCTGTTTGCCAGACACTTCTTCCTTCTTAGGCTCTTCCTTCTTAGGCTCTTCCTTCTTAGGCTCTTCCTTCTTAGGCTCTTCCTTCTTAGGCTCTTTCTTATCCTTCTTAGAAGGCTTTGGGGTATCCTGGGGACCGTCAACTTGCTCAGGAGAAATAGCTTCTCTAGAACCTTCGGTATTGAATTCGTCCTTAGCCATTAGAGGTTCACCCTCAGGCAAAGTGACTTCTTCACGAACTACATCGAAATACTCAACCGCTTTTTCAGCTAATTTAAGAGTGGGTTTCTCCATATCTTTACGTTCTACTTCGAAGTATTTTTCTTCTTTTTCAGCAAGTTTTGTTTTAGCCTTAGCCTGTTCCCAGTCCATGGCTTTCTGATTGTGATGCTCTTTTAGGGCATCAAATTCATCAGCGGTCATCTCTGGGTAACTTCTATCAAGAGGGTCAACAACGATTTGCTCACCCTGATAGTTGGGATCATAGTCGGATGTGACTTCCATTGGGGCTTCTTCGGCTGGTTTAGCAGCACAATCAGCACAAATAGTCCCATGTCCTTCTGGTTCTGATCCAGGGGGAACACTAGTTAAAGCCCCACATCTTTCACATTTATTGAAGAAGTCCATCATAGACATCTTTTCAACAGAGGAGGTGAAGGCATGTGGCTGGGATTCAAATTCAGTGGAATCAATGGTTCCATCATAGAAATTGTCTAGGTCACGAGTAAGACCTTCATCAGCAATTTCTACTTCATCTACTACTTCTTCTGGAGCATATTGACCCATAATTCTGGCTTTAACTTGTTTGGCAAGTTCTTCTGCTTCGTGATAAGGGACCTTGTTCTTTTCCATAGCCTCATAGATAGCAATTTCAAGAGCTTGTTCGTAGGCTTCATCATCTACATTCTCTACTCTATCTAGAGCATCGCCTTCAGCTAAATAGTTATCAGCAATAGCCATTTCCGCATCAGCAGCGATACGGTCTACCATTCCTTCATCCATAACAGAAGGAGCTTCAGTGATAGTCTGCTCATCTTCAGGCTCTTCTCCAAAACGAACCATAGAGGAATTAATGGTGTCATCAAGAGTAGAGTACTTCTTTAGAGGCATATTGCATTTGTCGCAGTAGTATTCGCTCTTATTACCGTCAAGGCTTTCATGACACTTACGGCAGGCGTGGGCTTCGTCTACACGCTTTTTTCTAGGTAGTGCATCAGGGGTATTTTCTATCCCACTAGCACCTTCATTATCAACTAAAGAAGCAGCTTTATTAACAATATCATTGGTCAATTGATCCATTACGGCTTGTTCATCCTTGGATAGAACCTCACCCTTAATGGCATCAATTTCAGAAGCAGCAAAACGGATAAATGGCTTACGACCACTCTTAGATGCAACTTTCATTTCTCCAGCACCAGATTCCAATACTGGATAAGTATTAGAATTAGATAGAAGATCCGTGAATCCCCCCATATGATCGTGTTCAATATGAGCAACATCTAGCTTGAGTTGGTTCTCTTCTAGAATGTCAAACATGGCACTCAAGGAAGGACGGAAATAAGCACCAAATACGAGATGACGAATTAGTTGTTCCAGTTTTTCGGAGTCTTTTACGAATCTGAAACCAGCGTAGTCGCGGGGATTAGCCCAAGCTGGTAAAAATACGCACAAGCAACCGAGTTTTCCTTCTTCATCTTTGAAGAGCTTATCCTTGAATACAGCAAATTCTTTATCACCTAGCATATCAAATTCGGTTTCAGCCAAACGATGAGATTCGAGAGCAGAAGCCTCTTCTCCACTGAATAGATTGACTACAGCGCCTTTGAATAAAGGAAGAGGAATCTTATCTGCATCGTCCATTATGGAGGGAGGAATAACCATTAGGGTACCAATAAAGATATCCTGTCTTAGACCGGGACGAAGAATATGCATCGTCTGAATTTCTTTGGACGATTTTGCTGTTTTTTCTGCTTCAATGACGGAATTGGTTACATTACTCAGAACGGCAGCAAGCCCCATTGTAACGAAAGACTTTTGCACATTAGACATTATTATATCCCCTTATTAACGAAGGTGCTTTCCACACGATCTGTGGCTTTCCTTAACTCTACTTCTTTACTAGCCATAATATCGCGGAAGTTTCTCAAAACTTCGTTGATTTGAGTTTCTAGTAACCCCGACTCCTTCATTGACTTTTTGAAGTTAGCGGTAATTTCCTGGAATACAAATTGGAACTTGGGACCATCAAAATTGAGGATATCCTTCTTCGATAGGATTTCATTGTCAGCTAGAGTCTTGGCAAGCTCTCTCAGGGCCTTTACACGCTCTTTTAAGGTGCCTATCTTCCATTGATCGGTCTGAGATAGGTTTCCCATATCCGAGATGACAGAGGACAACTCAGCCGCCACAATACGATTGATATCACTTACGGGCTTATAGGGGTCATTGATCATATCTAGAACTTCTAGCATACGATCAGCTTTAGGTGCCGGTGGAACTGTGGCCCCTTTGTCCCCATCTAAATCCGTTAGGATAATAACCGAATCTTCTCTCATTATTCAATATCAATCTTTGAAGTAGTAGTTAGTTCAACATCAGTATCAGTCCTATCCTCATTAATGGATAATGGGACATCCTCTTGAGTGTCTAAAATATCATATTCGAATAACATCTCTCTTCCATCAACTTCATTACCGTGAGAGATTTTATTGGTAGAGGCATTCTTCATACCAGGGAAGGAGAGCAAAGTCCCACCAGTCATACCACAATGCATACCATTTCTGAAAGCGCAAGAGGCACATTTTCTCTCACCAACAATAGCATTGGAAGAGGCTAATTTACCTTTTAGGAATGAGCAATCTAGAGCAGCAAGAACAATCTTTGCCTTGCTTTCTTTTAGCCCAGCAATGTATCTTTTAACAGCAGATGCAGCAGATACCTTACCATAAGTAGCGGAAGCTACCTTAAATACCTTAGCGATTGGCACTCCAGAAGAAACAGCGGCTCCAATTTCAGCTACTGAGGCTTCTTTTCTGGTGATGTTACCTTTATCTCCGGCTGTTCTAGCGACTCCATTATTGGCAGTTGCAGTAATAGCTGGAGTATTAACTCTAGTATTCGCATTTAACTTAGAAACGCCCTCTTTTAAAGAAGCGCATTTTATGTTTTTCTTAGTTAGTTCTGCTCTTAGAACATTTTCTACATCTTTAGCAGATGCAACAATTGGCTTACGATAGAGAGTGCAAGAGCCACATTGATTATGAGCGCAACCATTACAAGCGGAAATCTTTTTAACGGATAAGGCACGGAAGGAGCCTTCCTTTTTAATTTTTTCATAAGAAGCTTTACAGGATTTCATGAAAAAATTTGGCTCTACATAAAGAAGGCCAGCACCTTCAGCATATGCTTTGGCAAAATCTGCACCAAAACCATGGGAAGTATCTAGCACGTTTAGAGCAATTTTATTTAGATAGCCAGCAATTTTGTCCTGAGTATAACCAAGATTCAATAAGAGCTTAACCCTCATCTGAATTTCGCTGTCACTTAGGCTCTTCTTTTCTACAGTTGTTCCTTCGGCTTTGGCCAAAGTCTGAGTTACTTCACTTAATACACCTTCATTATCAGCTTCATGCTTACTATTTAGCTGGCGAGGGGTATAAGATGAGGTACGACCACTAGGGCATGGAGTATGTCTAGAGTGTCCAGCAATATCATCTAGGAAAGCCATATCAGCTTCATCGGCGCTAAGGTCTCTGAACTGATCCCCAATTGCTTTAGGGGTCTTCAATCCTAGCGAAGAATAGTCTGGCTCAACTTCATCAAGAAATTGATCCAATAGGCTGGCGTACTTGGGTTGTTTGTTTGTCATTTGGCTCTCTCTTATAGTTCTAGTTCAGCCAGGATGTCTTTTAGATATCCTGAGGGGTTTACTTTATTCGCAGGCTTTAGAGATTCGTTGTTGTCTACTTCAGTAGCAGATAAACGGATTACTTTATTTCCATTAACTTTCCATAAATCCTGTGAACTTGGGCATTCGAATACATTACCTGCAACACGAATAAGACCTCTGGAAGCAGCTATTTTTAATCCCGAAACGGTAACAGAGTCAGCAGTAGAAGGGCTCGACACTTTTAAGTAATGCACTTTTTGACCAACGGAATACATCTATAACTCCACTCTAGTATAGAACCGGAAAGTCCTAAAATGAAGGCATTTATCAATAGTTAGCTTTGGTCACGAGCAAATGATCAAAATATTTATCAGTAACGTCAACTTTAAACTCTCCAAGAATGGGGGGATCGCGCCTGTATATGGGGCTGATCTTAGCTCTTTCTCTGGCTGATAACCCTTTACCTTGAGCCGATGCCTTGTCTATTAGACCAAAAACAAAAGCGCCCAGAGCAAGAACTTGAATGTCTTTATGATCCATTAATTCTTTGGATAGTATTGACATTGCTCTTCTCACATCGGGACGTTTGAGTTTGAAATGTAGAGCTACAGTTTTAAACGATCTAGTCTTGGAATAGTAATCAATAATATCGGCTAATCTGATATCATCATTATAGTGGGTTCTCCCAAACTTCTCTAAAATCTCATTGATCTTATCGGCTGTGGGGATTCCAAGCAACATATAAGTGCCTAATTTCTTAATGGCTAACCTCAGTTTGAAGCTGCATATTGTCTGAGTGGAATTATGGACTCTAGCAAGAGACCATTGTGTCTTGGATAGGATATAATAGCCTAGGAGCAATTCTTGATCTTCAGGAGATAAGAACTTCAATATATTTAGGAAATCTCTGAAGTTATCAAAAATATAAGTTGAAATATCCTGAGCTACAATATCTGCTTGTGTTTCTAACGATAGGGTATGATCCCCCTGATAATCATCAGGATCAAGTAACATGGCCCTATCTGCTACAATGGAATCGAAATATTGCGAGATTTCAGGGCTCATTTTTACTCCTTTTTAATTGATTTGCTCGTCTAGTAACCCAGGCTTTTTTAATATCTTCGGAGCGTTTTTTGGCAAAAGTGGGATCATGGAGTCTTATAAAAGAGGCTCTTGCTATATTGGCTGCGCCTTCTTTGCTTTTAGGCTTGCTATTTGCTTTACCTATGCGTTTGTTTTTAAGGGCTTTAGCCTCTGGGGTCATCTCTGATATACTTCTTCTTATTTTAGCTTTAGTCTCTTCAGTATGCAGATGCCATTTAAAATCTTCGGCTCTCCTTGGATCGTCATCCTTCCACTTCTTTCCTCGCATAAATCCACCCTTTGCCTCGGGCGCTACGTTATAACCATTAACATAAGAATCAAAACCTTTAATAGCTCTGTTCTCAAAAAATTCTACTTGATCTTTGCTACATGTTAACAAAACTCTAAATTCGAACGCTGTTTCACCATGTTTATTATAAGATCGTTGAAGCTTAGTTGAATGATGAGTTCCTTTGCGTAAATCTCTTAAATGAACCCCCATTCTTTTAGAAAGGAGAATTGAAGATCCAATATACCATTTTCCTGTAATTGTATTCAATATTCCATACACTCCAATTTCATACAATTGCTTTTTGTATTTTCGTATTCCAGCCAAAATTGTTCTCCTAAGTTTCGGCATTTAAGCCATTTAGTTAGCCCTCATTATACCTATACTTATTATAAAGAAAAAGTGACAAAGACTTTTAACATCTTTGTCACTTTAGAGGTCATTTTTATTAATTTATACAACGGGAGTGGGAGTTCCACCTTCTAGGCATTTATTCAATTCAGCGACTTCTTCATCAAAGAAGGTAGTAGGTTTATCCTCAACATCGAAAACTTTACCACCATGCTCCATTGCAGCAAAAGACTCTGGTCCTTCTGATAGAACATAAACTGGACCCTTAGCTAGATAGTTAGCAGCCATCTGTGGATCAATTAAGCTCCACTTAGTCCCTTCAGCAGCCTTCATTAAAGCCTGTTCATCACCTTTATTATATTCAGTCCAGACACCACCTGATTCAGTGTTACAGACTACCTTGGAACTTTTTTTTTCTAAACGAGCAGCTTTACGAGCAGCTAATCTATCACGAAGAGAGCCCACAATGCAGGCTTCTTCTACTGGGGCAGCAGGAGGGACTTCATCGTTCTCAGCTTCAACTTCATCTAGAATAGCAGGGACATCTTCAGCAATTTCCCCAGTTTCTTCTTCAACTTCGGAGGCATCGTCAAAAACTTCTTCTTCAGTAGCTAAATCAATACCAAGATTGGCGGCTAGATTTTCCATAGCAGAAGCAATTTCATCTAAGGAGCTATAAAGCTCTTTGACAGCTTCTTCTACTTTCTCAGGAGCATCTTCAGCAAATTTTCTCAAAGCAGAGGCAAACTTTTTCTTAGAGGCAACCTTTTCTTTGATGGTACCTTCTTCTGGAACTGGGGCTAGATCCAAATTCTCTACTAGAGCTTCGGAGGCTTCTGCTAGGGTAGAGAATGCTTGAGATAGCTCTACAAGAGCTTCTGATAGGGCCTGGGGCTCTTGTTCGGCTACTAGACGAAGAGCAGCATACTTAGAAGAAACCTTGATCTTTTCATCAGGTTCACCCTCTTTATGAGGTAAAATACGCTCATTATCGACAGTCCAAGCAGTAGGAGTTCCTTCGGTCTCGGCAGTTTTCACAGCAGCGGCCTTATTAGCCTCAGTGTCGGAGCCGTAAGATTTAGTCTGAGGTCCAGTTGGAGCAGGCTTGTTCTGGTTAAGCTGTTGTTGCTGTTTTTCAGCTTCACGTTTTTCATTGCCATTGCAAGTAGGGCATTGTCCGTTGACCATATTTTGGCCACACTTCGAACACTTCATTGGTTCATCAGCAGTTTTCTTTCTAGCTAAACGGGTTGGGCGCATGTTTAAATCCTCCAAATGAGATTTCTTTGTATTGAGGGCCTTTCCCTCTGGTGTTTTCATAAAACGGTCAATAATTAGAGGTAAAGTGCTAAAGAATAACTTAGAGGCGGCACCTTTCTCTATTTTAAGTTTGTCAGCGAGAGCTTCAATTACTCCCCTGGCTTTGTGGCCTTCATATCTAGAATAAGATTAGCGCATAGCATAACCTTTTCACGATTACCAGGAGATAGCTGTCTCTTAGCATATTCGCCAAAAGCGGCTCTGAATTTTTCCTTATCAATGCTGTCTACTGATCCGGCGAAATCAGAATCCTCTTCTGAGTACTCTGGGTTATTTAAGAAATCGTGTTCCTCATCATCCATGACCATAAGCTCTTTACTGGCATCGCCATAAGTCTTTTTGATCCAGTTAACACAGTCGGATTTTTGCTGACTGAAGTAGCCCTTTAGATAAGAGGATACCTGCTTTTCAAGGGGTAAACTCTGATCTCCAACTCGTGTAGGGTCAAATTTTGCAAGAGCATCGTAACGATAAAGATTATCAATCAGCATGTGATGGATAGCTTCGTCACGAAGCTCTGCTTTAAGGGGGCTTACAGCGCCTCTATAAGCAGACTCTAGCCATTTGGCCCAATCCATGGAGGGATCAACAGGAAGATTATGTGATTCAATAGCGCCTTTGACATAAAGGTCAAAATCGGGATTGAAAGACAATCTAACTAAGGCGGAAATCCTAGCCATAGGAGTTAGATCATCCCCCATATCTGTAAAAGGAATGACATCTTCTTCAGCTAATGGGGCTTCCTTGCCATCTTCAAATTTGGCAATAAAGTTTTCCTTACCACTAATGTTTCTAGTGGCAAGGATAACGAAAGATTTCCCATTTTTAGCTACACCTTCGTAACCGGGAGCCAACAAAGATCCCGTTTTAAGGGACATAGAGGGCTCCGCAGTTGCCACAATAAGGGCATCGAGAAGTGGATGGCGGGTCATTTAATCCTCGATCTGTTAGTCTAGAAGTAGATCGTTAGGTTTCCAAGAATCCTTCTTGTCATCCTTTAGGATAGACTCAAGAGTTTCCACATATTCTGCGTGGTCTTCAAAAGCCTGAACATCTTCAACCGCAGCAGTCTTTACGCCAGCTTTCTCGGCTTCGGATGCATATAGTTTGTTCATTGCAATGTTGTCGTTAGCGGCAATTTTAGCCATAATATAGACTCCTTGTACTCTACATTGTTAGAATTAGAAAGTCTATTTCCGTGCTGTGGTTACAGTTGCTGCTCAATAAGCATAGCCATTTCCATCATGGTATATGGTCTGGCCACTCCACCAGCTACAACAGTGTCATCATTTTTTTGAACTTCTCCATCATGAATCTTGTTTAGAGATACCCACATTGGGGGACCAGGATGCAAAGCTGATCCGTGAAATCCATAAGCATCAGTTACTTCTAATGTGGGATCTTGAGTGAATAGACCGGACCATACTTGAACTTCTTCAGGGAGCTTATCAAAATAATTTGCAATTAGATAGTAAGTTCCATCATTAGACAAAATCCAACTATCGCTTGTATCTACAGAAGTATAATCCGTTTTCCAATTCTTAGTAGCATCCNACCATCCTCCCGGCCCAGTTAGGCTGGCTAAGAATTGTCTATAAATTTCAACCGCAGTGTCATATTGACCAGTTAGGATTCCTATGCCAGCAGCAACAGCATCAATACTTATTTGCTCTGAAACGGTATAATTCCATACCGTTTTAATTTCTTTTTTATCCTTAGGGGAAATCATATCAGATTTATAAAGATCAATAACCCCGTTATTCAGATTGAAATTAGGACCAAATTCCATAGAATGAGTGATAGTATTGATTTGGGATACTACGTTATCTCTATATGTTTTGATGTTATTTAATAAACTACCAGCAAAAGCACCTTGGCCTGAGGCTAGAGGATAAACAGCTTGTAAGTAAATATCACAGAGCAGACCCAAGCAATCGAATAGTCCTCCGGGTTGATGGAGATAATCGTAAGCAATTAATCTATCGGGATCAGTTAACCTAGCAATCCATTGAGCTTTAATTGTTGAATCCATCATTAAATGACTCCTGGTCTAGTTCTAGCCGGTGTCTTAACTCCCATTTCTAGTTGTTCCCTATTGGGTTTAGGTCTAGCCGGAGCTTTTACTGGAGGCTTAACTGGGGCTGGAGGAGTCTTAGGTTTAGCTGGAGGAGGTGTACGAGGCTCTTGATTTGGTTGAACCTCTTCTTCCAGTCTATCAACATCTTTCTGGTTCTCTTGAACTTCTCTTTCTTGGTCTTTGCGAATACGTTCAAGTTTAATTTTGTTCTTGATGTTGTTGAGAACATTAGTAATTGCTGGAGTAATACGATCTGAGACTACCTTAATATGCTTGCAAATGAAATAAGTATCTCTTTTATCAAGTTTTTCTGTTGGTGCTTGTAACTTAGGTCTAGGCACACCTTCTAAGGAGTCTAATTGGTGCAGATTCCATTGAGCCCCCCAGTATAGAAAAGCGGGACAACCACAAGAACATTTGACATCTAGATTATTGATAGTTGAAGAGGTATCAATTTTAGATAGATCAAACTGCACTCGAACTTCATGACCACGAGGATCTGAATCCTCTTTGGTACAAGTGACTTTGTAATTCATAAAAAGGTTCTTAGGGTCTGATTTAATTAAAATTGGAGTGCATCCACCCACAAATTTTTTAGAAAACCCGTTAGATTCCTGAACCAACTCTTTAATAGAGAAAGCCACCTTGTATTTTCTATTCTCTAAATGTTGTAGGGGAATTGAAATCCACACCCTTTTTTCAGAATCACTCATAAGTATACACCAAGCCCTACATATGAATGAAAAAGTCTATTTCAGGGATGAGGCTTTACCTTTTAACCGTCTTTACAACGCCGGGTTTCCTACCGGGTTTCTGCTTAGCGGCAATAGCTTTAATCTTATCGGGATCTTTTGTTACAATATCCTTAGTGAAGTTTGGGGCCCCAGCAGTTAAAGTAATGGCTGGCTCTTCTCTGAGGTCCACTAGAGTCATAGTCACTCCCTTTTCGGCAAGGACTTCCATTCCACCCAACTGAGGCTCTTCCTCTTCTTCGGAAGATTCGTCAAGGGAAGCGTCCTCATCGTCTTCTGGAAAGTCGGCATCTACCTGTCCCTTCACCTCCTCATTAATAATGATGGGATCAACCACAGGCTCATTAACAACTACTACGTTAGAGGCCACAGGTGGAGCTACAGCGGCCTGCTCTTCTACAAGGGTGAAGTATTTGGTCTCAGGGGTCATCATGGCTTTAAGGGCCATTACTGAGGTCTTTAGGGTAGCCATAAGCTCACCGTTACGATAGATAACAAAGTCATTAGTAATTTCATTGTGCTTGCAGAGGTCTCCGGCACGAACAAAAAACTTATGGTCTGAAAAATTGACGGTGGCATTACAAACATACTGTTTTTGCATTGGAAATCTCCTGATAGTCCCTAATAGCCTATTACTGTAACAGTAAGGGATTTGGAAGTAGAAAATCATAAATTAATTAAAAATGGCCCCGAAGGGCCATTTTTATAAGCAAAACCGTAATCAGAGATTAGGGTCTGGTTACTAGCATCTTCTGAACACCAGAGGGGTTGAAGACAAGGAAGCCAGCGATCTCGAATACCGAGAAACCGATCTGACGTAGGTCAGGGCGATCAGCGGAGAGAACGGTGAGAGGAACTCTCTCAGGAACTACACCTAGGAATTCAGCGTCTGCTAGAACATAAACGCTACCGTAGGTAACCTTTCTGCTCTGTAGGACGGTTGCGCCCCAGAGGTAACCCATGATACCGGTCTTTAGCAAGTGGCGCTGAGTTTCACGGTCTAGGGTGCTGTCATGCCACTTCAAGAAGTCAGTGTAATCGCGGGGATTGACGAATACATAGGCAACCGAGTTGTCATGTCTCTGGACTTGACCGAATAGATCAGCCATTGCATCAGGGGTGATGCTTCCAGATAGGGGGTAGTTCACGTTGTAGATAGGATCGGAAGTTGCCTTGCCGTTAGCCGACACTGCGATATTGTCGAATAGACCAAATACGAATGCGTCTTCAGCAGCGCCAATTTCAGCCTTAGCTAGATTTAGGGCACGAGAAACGATGTCGAATCTACGTTCCTTAATCTGAGTGATGGGGATCATTGGGTTGGCAGCGATTTCGAAGGTAGGAACGGTAACACGAAGGGGGTTAACCAACTTCACGATATCGCCACCTTGCTCACCGACTACGAAGGCTTCTACGAAGGAGCGACCAGTTTCATCGAATTCCTTGTCGTAGATTGGTAGAGCGCCATCAGGTAGTGTTTCAACCATTAGGGCCTTACGAGCAATGCTCATGTAGTCGCGTCTACGTCTTAGGGATGGTCCTAGGGCGACAGCGAGTTTCTGTCTTCCGGCAGCGGTCTTTAGAATCTGACCTAGCTGAGCGGTCTGTGCTTGGGTGCGGGATAGAGTAGCCATAGTAGTTGTCTCCTCTTATAGCACTGAAGCAACGCCGAGCCATGGCTCTGCGGTGGTGGGGGTGTGAGTGCAATAACCCACGATATTGGCACCAGCGGTACCTGAAGCATTGGCGTGAGCGAACAATCCGGCAGTGGCAGTGTTAGCACCATTAGCAGAAATGCCGCAGTAAAGAGCAGCGCCGGTAGCGTAGTTAGACCAAGTGGCATCCTGGCACTGGGCAGCAGGAACCTTGAACTTGGGGAAAGCACGGACGATAGGGGTTTTGCCAGAACCAGAAGGGGTAATGGCGGAGGAGAACTGGCCTGCTCCAAGGAGTAGGAAACCGTAGGGGGCTTCGGTTCCTTTACCATCGCAAGGATGGATGATTAGACCAGAGGTAGTTGCACCACCAGCTTTGATAGAGCAGATTGCACCAGAGGTGTAACCAGCAGCGGTCAAGGCAGGATTGTCAACGCCAGGGTCTCCAGTAAGGGTAAGGTCAGGAACGGTAGTACCGTCATTCTGGCCGTAGTACTCTAACTCAAGATACATGTGTATCTCCTATGATATTTTTTTGGAATTTGTGGATCAGCGCGGTGCAAGATCACTAGAAACAAAGTCCTTGTATATTAGTGTTAAGTAGTTTATTTATCGTTTACTTATAAATTTAATGTAGTATTAAACTATTAGAATGTTTAATAAGGGGTTCAAATGTCTCATCGAGAAGCACTCTTAGGCCACAACTACGATAAACTAACTATGCTAAAATCAGGTATTTATATGATGGTTAACAAGGAGACCGGATCTTTGTACATCGGATCAGCCAGGGAGTTCAAGTATAGGTGGAATAAGCATATTTCTGAATTTTTACATAAAAAGCATAGTAACCAGAGATTGCAAAGAGTATGGGATAAGTATGGAAATAAGAAATTAATGTGGATAATTGTTGAATTATGTCCAATTGACCAGTTACTTAAACAAGAACAAGTATGGCTAGATTACATTCGTGATTGCAAGATTGAGACCTACAACATTCTTTTAATAGCTAACTCTAGATTGGGTATAAAATGTTCATCTGAGACAAAAGAAAAAATGTCTTTATCTGCTCGTAAAAGGATGATGCCACCTCAATCAGAGCAACATAAGTTAAATATCACTAAGGGGACTAAGGGATTGAAACGCTCAAACTCAACTAAATTGAAAATCTCTAAATTAAAAATAGGTAACAAGAATACCGCTGGCCTTAAATGGATTCATACGGTCACTGAAAATAAAAGAGTAAAACCAGAGGAGCTAGCCACTTACCTTAGCTCAGGGTGGGTTCTAGGGCGATTGTAAATGAACAGATATAAAAAGTTAGAGCCCAGTTTCCCAGGCCCTAACTTATCTTTTTTGGTTAATTATTAACCGAATGCTTCATCATCAGGGAATACTAGGGAAGCTAGCATTGCAGATTCCTTAGCTCTCTCAGGAGTAGCGGCCTTTACATTACCGAGTGAGCGGATAGGAGCGGCAGTCTTCTTCTTAGCAGCCTTCTCAAACTTAGGCTCAGTGTCTCTCTTGTAGCCTTCTAGATTGAAGTCCTCATCCTTGATACCATTTAGGACATCTAGAAGAACATCGCCTTCATGGTCCTCTTCGGCATCAGCAACGTTACCCTTGGAGATAATCTTGTCGCCCATTTCACCAGGAGTGACTATGCCTTCTTTGCCAGCGGTCACGAATAGAGCATCCATGGAGCTTACAGAAGCGTTGTGGGAGAAGAAATCAGAGGCATCAGCGAATTCCATACCTTCTGTGTCTAGGGCTCCTTCGAGTTCCTTAGCAGAAGAGGGTCCGAAGAAATCATCAGCAGCGGCTTCGATTTCGCCATCAAATTCATCTTCGTTAGCGAGATTGTCAACATTATCGTTCATTCCATCTTCGTCAAAGATAGCGGAGAAATCTAGTTCCTCGCCTTCAGTAACTTCGGCTTCTAGAGCGGCAACATCTTCTTTTAGATTTTCGATCTGCTCTTGAATGACTTCCTTCTTTGCTTCCTCAGGGGAGGCAGGAGCGGCAGCAGCATCTTCAGCAGGAGCTTCCTCTTCAGCAGGAGCTTCTTCCATTGGAGGAGCGGGAACTTCATCAGTGTCAGGCTCTTTAACTTCAGTTTCCTGAACGTCCTTGATGACATCTTCGCCTTCAGCGACCTTGACCTTGGCACTCTTGGCTTCGCCCTTGAGTTCCTTCTCGACTTCATTCTTCATCTTGTTCAAGAGAGAAGGATCTTCGATTAGCTCATTTAGCTCAACCTTGTGCATCTCTTCTAGCTTCTCGGCAAGCTTGGTGTAATGTGCATTAACAGCAGCTTGACGTAGAATAGAAGATAAAGCAAGAGTAGAGTTGGTTAGAAGAGAGGAGGCCAGTTTATACTGAACTTCTGCTGGGGCAGCGGGAAGTAGAGTCTTAGCAATAGTCCAGGATGCAGCAACACGAGTCTTGGCTTCCTTGGCGGAAAACTTGGATACGGGGGCAGCTTCTTTTGACTTTAGAGCGGCGATTCTTTCTCTTAGAGAGGTTTTAGCGGTCATGTTAAGACTCCTGGTGATTGAAAAGTTCGAACTTCTTCTTTATAGATGTTGAAAGTTTACTTCTTGCTTATTTTAAAATTTACCTTACTTGAGTAGTCTATGTAGGTCAGCGATAACTTGACTGGAATCAGGGAGAATCAGAGATGATGCGGCTTTACGTTGACCTGAGTCACTAGCATCTTTGGTAAAAGCCGTTTTAGGGCCTTCCCAACTATTAGCAACTATCTCTCTTAATGAGGCTCCGGGGAAGGCGGGGACACCAACCCAAGAGGCTTCAACGAACTTTACACCACCATTTGGAAGAGATTTATGACCACAAAGTTCTGCTACACGGCGAGAAACTCCGTCTTGATCTGGAATAAACTGACCCTTACTGTATTTTAAATGATTACAGTAATTTCCATCCTCTTTGACATGATGGCCACAATAGGAGCAAATAACAAGATCCGTTACACATCCCATGGACATGTACTTAGTTTNGCNGCTACGAATATCAGCGACTAATTGAGTATGAGCGTGATCGGTAGCCACTAATAGATCGACAAAATAAACCCATACAGCAGGAGTTATATTGATCTTTCTGAGAATAGCATCAATAATATGACCTTTAGCATGTTTGCTATTCTGTAAATGCTCTACGAAATTGAATGCGCCAACGAAAGACTTATAGGCTAACTTTAGGACTTCATTCTCCCAACCATCTTCATTTTGATTAATCAAATAGGAGGATTCTGGTTTAATGAGATAATCTTCTGGAGCATCCTCGGTCATTACGGAGGACATGATAGTAGTGTGACTCAAAAGATACTTAGTGGTATTAGCAGCTATTTTACTGAAGGAAGCGGTTTTACGCCCGAAAGCTTTAGGACCATGCAACTTCTCCCATGCCTCTACAGAGTACACGGGGTCAATTAATACGGCTGTTGCGGTTTTGTTAAATGACATATTTTACACCAAAAGAAATTCTAATGCGATTCCGTCATAAGACGAATCTACTAGGAAATGCGAGTATTTTGCTCTTACCTGTAACGCTTTAGAGATTTCATTTTCCATTTTAGCAATCTTGTCAGAAGTAAATTCAAGATTTGCTGTTTTATTACGGGGAATATTAACAATTAGATGCTGGTCATAAGACTTAACACTTGAGGTTAAACCTTTTAAAGAAGCTACAGCAGCTACTTTTTTAGCAGTTCTAGTCTTATTTAGCATATGATTGTAAGAACGGACTAGTAAAGAAGATTGGACTCTTAGATCCGGATCATTACCATTGTCCTTATCTAATTCGGCATCAGCTTCTTGAGAACCGTAATTCTTTAAGTCTTCACGAGGAGGAAGATCCACCGGCTCTTTCTTTAGATCATTTTTTCTAGGAGTGCTGTGTTTTACGCCCATCTCTTTGAGCCACTTTTCATCTTTTTCAGAGTGTTCAAATTCATGCGGAGTCTCCTGAGGTTTACCCTGAGTCGCAATCTGATCCTCTTCATTTCTTTTCGAAGCGAACGGATTACCACCATCTCTTCCAGGCTTAGTATGGTATGTCTTATCATAGTAAGGATATTTTCGAGACATCTCATCATTGAAGGCATCTGCGTTCCTATGAAGTAAAGAAGATTTAATCTGGCATTGATCTTCCCTAAATGGAGACTCCCTAGGTAAACCACTGTCTACTAGATCGTCTTTATCTGTCTTCAGGAATTCAGGTTCCATATAAGCTCTCATTAGAATAATGGATAGTTTATTTATTAATAAAAATAGCCTCTCATTTTTAAGAGAGGCTATTTCAGAGGATCTTACTAGATTAGGAGAGTCTTAGAGAAGCTCCAGTGGCATCAGCAGCACTATTACCGCTGTCGATGAACTCACCGTAAACAGAGCCCATACCGTCCTGGATATCAGAAACCATGATAGTGGCATCTTCTGATACAGCGGCCTGCTCAACCTGATAAGCGGTGGAGTAATTGGTCATCCAACAGCCGAGATAAACAGTGACTACAGCATATAGACCGGGATTACCTAGATTGTTAAGTCCACCCTCATTAGGGACATCGGCTCTTACAGCCTGTCCAACATTTGGATCATCTGAAGCTAGCTCGGAGAAGACGATCTCAGTCTTGATATCAAATGGCCACTTGTGGTGCTTGAGGGATCTAACTAGACCGCTTACGCCTGCCTTGTAACCGAACATCTGCATGATATTGGCGAGGTATAGAGCATGACGATTGACAGTCAAGGACATTGGCTGGGTCACACCGGGGACTAGTTCTGCGATCTGATCACCATAGCCTAGACCACGGACAGTATCGACATTCTTGGTTTCGGAAACGTTAAATGAGGTAGTTACACCCATTTTAACAAACTTACCCACATCAACAATGCCGGAGAAAATTTTGAACCTGCTCGAAACTACGGTTTTAGTTTGTGCGCTAGTTCCTTGAAGGTAAAGATAGTTGTCGGCCATTTGAATTATACTCCTCTTTCTAAGAGATTAAAATATTGTTTCCTTAAATTACTCTTCGGAGGCAAGAGATAGGCCCATAAACTTCATTGATGATTCTTTTCCAAGTGTCTTTTTAGCTTGACTTAAAGCAACAGCCCAAGGATTATAGTCTGGGTCATCTCCCTTAAACTCTGGCTTCTTCTTTAATTCTTTTACAATCTCTTCAGCTTTGTTCTTTACAGATTCAGGTTGGCCCTTGAAAGCAGCTTCTTTCTGGCTCTTTGACTTATGGCATTGTTGACAAATTTTATGATCTGGCTTATTGGGGCTAAAGGGCTTCTTGCACTCTTCACAATTGACTGATTTGCTAGCCTTTTTCACACATTCACATTTGCCACCAGAAGTGCATTCGCATTTTTCGTCTTTCTTACACTTTCCACAGCACTCTTTAGAAGACTTCTTTGATTGCTGTTTCTTAGCATCTTCAATGGAGTCTTCAGCTAAGGTTAGAACGTCAAGTTGCTTGTCTAGAACTTTTTCTACTTCAGCTAGTTTCGTTTTTAGACGAACCATATCTTCACCAGCAGATTTAACTAGAGCAGAGTTATTAGCAACTTCTACGGTTTTCTTATAATCGAAGAAAATTCCAGCAACTTTTTCGCCTAGATCCTGAGTGAATTTAAGAGCCTTTTTGGTTTCAGTAGAAGTGATTTCAGAGGAGGCAGTCTTAGAGGACATCTTATCATTCATTAGTGCTTTATTGTCCACAGGAGCTTCTTCCAGAGGTAGCTCATTATTGGGGGTCTCTTCGGCAGGGGCAATATTCAAATCATCAAGGCCGGTTCCACCACCAACAGAATCCACACCCTCATCTACGTTCTTGGAATAGAAGTCGCCTTCAGCGAGTTTATCCTGAGTTGACTGGATAGCCTTCACAATAGACTCATTGAGGGCTAGAATGGCCCTTTCTACTTCCTTAGGCCATGTTGCAGGATTGACAGGATCGCCCAGATTGGTCCACTCATTTTTTGCAGCCTCTAGAAGAGAGACTATACCAGAATCGACTGAAGTTTGTTCTTCAGATTCAGACTCTTCGGCTGCTCCACCTTCTGCGGCTAATTTGAGATTCAATTTTGAATGTTTATCCATTGGTAATTCCTCTTTATGCTGTGGCTCTTCTAATGAAGATTGCTTTCTTTCTACGATTGGTGCAATTTCTTGAAGAAATTGGCTATCACTAAATGGGGCTACAACCTTCTCATTTAAAGATTTTTGGGTTAAGTTAACTAGATATTTTGCTATTACTCCAGCTAGCATTCCTGTATTTAATCTAGTTGCACCGGGAACAGATTGCTGCAAATCGGTAACAACTTTCGCTGCTAAAGCATTTTCGCCACGCTTATTGAGCAAATCGGCTAGGGCCATTCTTTTTGTTTTTACATAATCAAGGATCTGTTTTGCAGTATCATTGACATCGGCTTCTTTTTCCAAAGAGCCTTCCTTATCCTGATAAGTTTTATCCTTTTCATACTCTTTTGAGGGGTTGCTAGTTTTTTGAGGAAGATCCAGTTCTTTGACTTGAGGATTATGTTTATCACATATGATCCCTTTATCCTTACAGTCGGAACATTCTACTTCGGCTATAGCCCTTTTTCTCATCATGTTAGATTTCATTTTGTTACCTTTAGGCTGTTGCATCAGGAAGTTGAGTTAACTGAGCAGGGGTAATTGCTCTTAGAGAAGTCATAGCGGCTAGAATACGAGTATCCATTTCAGCGGCCCAGGCAGTGGCGGCGTTAACTGGAGTAACAGTAGATCCAGTAATGCAGTCTAAAGTTCCTTGAACTACAGCGGGTTGACCAGGAAGGGCAACAGGAAGAGCAGACATAAATCTAACTGGACTACTAGATAGAGCAGTTGTGATTCCAACATTATATGTCGATCCGGCTACTGAAAAAGTAAAGGTTTGCATGGACACAGAATCAGTAAAGGTGCCAGACATATTGACAATAGGATCACCATAAGCAGCAATCCTTTGTCTATCTGAAGCATCAGTTACATCTCCTACAAAACTAGGCTGTAGGGTGACAGTGACAATATTGTTTAGATGTTGTACTACTGGATGGATCTTCATTATTTATCCAAAGGAAAAAATGGGGGAGGTTTAGTCCCCCATTATCAATTAAAGGCTGGTGGTGATTGTTAGAGCTACATCAATCCAAAGTAGGGAGAAGATGGGCTTTAAGGTGAAGGCCACATGAACTACCGTAGGATCGGAGGCATCGGGAGTGACTACTAGATTCTTGTAGCCTTCGATGATTTCATTAGCAACTAAGGTTCCCAAGGTAGAGCTAGTTACGATGGAGATAGAATTCAAGGCAGTTTGTAGTAGCTTACGGCCAATGAACTGGTCTAGAGCGGAACGAACCTGCTTGCGAGTGTAATCCACAATCAAGCGGCTAGTAGGTTCTCTCTTTAGCACTGAAGAATTATCAGTGGTTACCCAGTGACGAATCTGTAGTGAACCATTGTTATTGTAGAGGCAGGTAATACCGTCACCAGCCATTAGGTCCAAGGTGGGCTCATCGTAGGAGGCAATTAAGCTATCGAAACCAACTAGGCTGCTACGAGTTAGTGTAGTAGCTACGTCAATCGCGGGGTTAATGATTGCACCAGCCATGGCAGCGGCAACGAACTCTCCGCCAACAGCGTACTGAGCAGTCTTGCCACCAGTGGTTAGGGAGATTAGGGCTCCGGTAACACCCATTGCAGTCATTCTGTCAGAAGCGATGGAACGAGCAGATGATCTCATGGTATCGGGGGTATCGTAGAAACTGAAACCATAGACTGAGGTAGCTTCACCGGAATTACGTTGAGCGGCCTGAGTGATGAGGTAGCGGTTTAGATACTGAATAACCACAGGAGAAGAAGTTAGGGGCTGAATCATATCGCACTTGCGATTGCTTCCGGGTAGGGGAGCAGCTAGAGAAGCGATAGCGGACATGTAGGTTTCATCAGAAGCGGTGGTTAGACCGGTATCAGTTGGAACCTGCAAGCAGGCAAAGATTTGTCCACCATTCTGCACATAAAGCATGGCAGCTAGAGAGAGCTTATTAGAAGGAGTAGGCTGACCATAAGCAGCGTAAGCATCAGCAGTGTTAGTGTAGAGTCTTAGTGCCATATCAGCAGCGGTCTTGGCTACCGAGTAGGTGGCATAGTAGAAATCACCAACAGCGGGGGTATTGCCAGACTTGTTGTAAGTGGTGATGATGTTGGTATCAGGGTTAACTGAACCTCCGCCAGAATCTCTCATTCCGTAGGTTGAGACAACTTCAACCTTCAATCCTGGCATAGCGATTGTTGGAACAACTGAAGTCACGCGACCAGCAGCTTTACTAACGATGAAGGTGAGGGTATCACCTGGACGATAGTGATAAGAAGGAGAGGGTAGGACAGTGTAGCCAAAGTTTAGAGCATCTAGAGGATTGACTAGAGTGAACTTGACACCAGTTCCAGCATCAATGTAAGTCTGGTTTAAGTAGCCAGAAGTTCCTACAGGGGTTCCACCACCAGACCAGTTAGCATAAGCTGGAGTAGTAGCACCACCAGTTAGGGAGAAGCCATCTGCTAGGACTTGTCCAGAGGTTCTGGAAGAAGTTACCTTGTAGCGATTAGCATAAGGGGTAGTAGCTAGGTTCTGTCCACCGGCTAGGGTAGCCACACCACCAACAGTTACCTGAGTGGAAGAAGGAATACCGGAACCAGGAACCAAAGAAGCAATGATCTGAGTAGTAGGAGAAGTTCCTAGAACTGTATCAACAGCATAAGTAGTTAGGAGGGTGATTACATCTTGTAGGGTTCTAGTAGAGCTATCACCTTTTACAATGTTGATGGTTAGAGCATTATTTCCAGTCACAACTAGAGCGGCGGCTCCATCAGCACCAGCGGCAGATACAAGCTGAACAGTGAATCCGTTAGCGAAAGAACCAGGAGTTTGAGCAGTGAATAGTAGTCCAGCATTTGCAGAGCTACCAACTCCAACAGCAGAGGCTTGAGCAGCTAACTGAGTGGTATAGGCTAGGCTATCATTTTGGAAAGTGACAGTGATAGTTTCATCAGGAGATTTGCTGGCGACAGTGAATAGGTCAGGAATAGATAGACCATTTGCTACGGGCCAAACAATTCCTGTAGTGGCAAAATTGCTTTCGTATACGGCAGAGGTTCCTACGGTAACTGGAGGAATAATAGCTCCAGTTTCATTAGAGATAGTGTAAGTTCCTTGTCCAGTTACACCAGCAGTTTTAACGGCTAGAGTAAAGGTGTGATCGTTGATTACATTGCGATAGTAAGAAGCATATACATTTCCAGAGGTTGGAGGATTGTATAGTTTGACAGTGGCCGAATTACCAATGACCTGGATGACTCTTACCGCGCCAGCAGCCAAGGCAGCAGCGGGGGAGGTTCCCACATAAACCTGGACTAGAGCAGGATTGTTAGTAGCACGATCTAGACCGGAGCTATCGGTGGGGACATCAGGTAGAGTGAAGACAGCATTTTTGCCATTTACAACGCCACTTGCTTGCTGTAAGTAGACCTTTTCATCAACCATTGAAGCAACAACATGAGAAGCGTCAAAAGGAGTGTAGCCAGCGGTCCATTGACCAGTAGCATCAGTTACCGAAGCACCCCATAGAATGGCAGAATCACCATTAGGTAGAGTCTCTAGAACGTAGTCCTGTCCTTCGATGAAGTCAGCACGATCAGGACCGTAACCCACCATAGAGATAGAGGAAACATTGCTAGAAGGTAGAAGATCATAGGTATCTTGATAGTTGTTAGCGTAGTAGCTGATAATGACAGTCTGGCCAAAGGTTACAGGGTTGGCTAGGGTGACTAGACCGTTAGGTCCATCGACAGCCTGAACTTGAACCTTGACGCTATTAACGGTAACCGATACTTTAGTTGGGTCAGAAGTGACTACTCCACCATTAGTTCCATCTACGATTGGGAACTGAGTAACTTGGAAAGTTACATTTGAGGAAGGTCCAGCACCACCAGCAAAAGTTGTGGCTCCAACAGCAACAGCACCATCTCCACCGTGACCAGTGGCAATAGAAGTAACCACTAGGTTACCACCATCAGCGGTAGCAATACCAGAAGCGATTAAATTGCTTAGCTGGTTGAGAGTTCTTAGAGCAACTAGGGTTACGGTTCCAGTGCTGTCAGCCCCGGCAGTTGAAACTGCTTGAGAGACAGTGATGACCAATCCGCCTGGATCAACAACAGTGACAGTGAAAGTTCCATCATTTGGAGCCTGAGTTCCTCCGAAATTTGCTAGGATAACAGAATCACCAACTTTGACACCATCAGTAATCCAAGAACCAGAAGCGCGAGTGAAAGTCTTAGCCCCAGAGTTAGAGGAAATTGCAATTCCAACAGCAATGCTCTTAGGCATCTGTTGGAGTTCGATAGAGATAGCATCAGAACCGATTCCGGATACCGCTAAGGAATCAGTAGTAGGAGTTACCTTGGTTAGAGCTAGGCTAACATTGTTGCCCAAAGCGCCTGGGTTGCTTAGAGACAAGACCAAATTGGCTTGTGCAGTCCAAGTAGCGAAGGCGGGAACCTGATTGGATACATTATCAGAGAAAGCGGTATCCTTACGTTTGAAGTTGTAAGTAGCGGTTAGGGAGGTACCAGCAACATACAAATCCTGAGTCTGGAAGACACCAGTAGTTCCGTCTAAAGCGGTAATTACCACAGGAACACCATTAGCAAGAACAGTGATATCCGTAGTAGTAGAAGTTGTAGTTCCAGTTCCATCACCCTTGACTACAGGGAAATAGGAGAGAGCGAACTGTCTCTTGGGGGGAAGAGCATTGCCACTATTGTCATAAAACTGAGAAGAAAGATTCTCATTTACAACCAAGTCATCGGCTACTGCGCTTGACCCACGATGTAGAGATTGATTGCTAACTGTAAGCTGTTCAGCACCTTCTCCAACAAAGACAGGAATTCTCAAGTTCCCGAATAGAATAGTACCGGGGTTGCTTACGGTCTCTCTTGTGTAAACTCCTGGTTTGGTGTACTGTGCAAAAAGTGCCATGTGTTCTCTCCCTTGAGGTATAATTCAGCAGTTCAATAGCCCTTAGAATATAAAATCCGTTCAAAATAAGGTTCTGAAAGATGTTTTTCTTTACACTTACGCTCCTAAGATTTTTGCATCTGTCGAACTATCATACTTTGGCTTATGTCCTGTCTTAGCCAGAACCTCAGTCGCCTCAGTTCTTTTTGCCTTGGTCTCTTCCGAAATTGGAGCATAACCTTCTTTCGTCATAGTGAGCCCAACAGATCCGGTTTCTTTTCTAACTTTATCTCTGACTTCTTGCTGAGCATGAATGCTCTCCCATTTTCTGTTGGCATCTTTGCCAATCATAATATCCAAAGGGGCTTCTGAAAAAGTAGAACGTCCTAAAGACACGCTAGAAGGCATTGGCATAAAAACAGCCACTCCCCCACATTTAGAACAAGAAATTGACATTGGAACTTCTTTTGACCCAAGAATTACCTTCTCAGTAAGAACACCACATTCACACTTATATTCTCTAAGAGCCATAATTTCTCCTTTAATGGGCTACATTAACTATAATACGGTAAAAATCTTGAATTACCAAAAGCTGTTATTCTAGATAGTGGAGTTGCTTTGCCAGGAAAATCTGAAACTGCCAAGTCTTCACTCACATCTATTGAGAATTGGGCTATTCTGGTAACTAATGGTACCCTTACTTCCCAATCTGCCATACCAGAAACTCCTAAAGTATAGGTAGTAGAGGGAGCGGTAGAGGAAGAGTCTCTTGCATCCGTTTCTGAATTTTTACTTATCTCAAAGATTGTAATTCCAGCAGTTTCCATTCTATTTCTCCCATTTACTAGGAGATATGATTTGATAACTTCTGATATCTCTGAGGCTGTCATACGATCATTTGCTTTAACTTTGATGTCGAAGGAAATGTTGTCCTTAGACCCATATATTTCATAAACTTCAGAATTTGTTGGAGATACTAAAATAGCACACTGATCTCCAACAAAAACTTGATCTCCAATTGCGATTGACAATCCTGGGATGATATCCTTATTAATAGCAAGTTTATGAGCAGATACAGTGAACTGCCCTTCATTCATTTTTGTTTGCCAGCTATAAAAGTCACCGGTATTAAGAAGGGTGTTTAGCCAAATAGCCCCATTAATATTGGTGAAATCAGAATCACTATAGAGATTGCCCGAAGAACTATAAAAAGTTGTTTCTCCTGTAGCAAGTAGTTCATCTGGGGCCAGGGTAGCAATATTATTTTCTGGGTGAGCGGCTAAAACTTGAGAGGGGTCAGCTTTAACGATAAAAGTAGCAGTTAAGGTGGAATTAGCTGGAGTCCAAGCTGAAGTAGAAATTCTTCCTGGTCCCTCCATAACATAATCTTTATTCAACACTAAAGTATAATCATCTTGATCTACAATTGACATAGATAGGTAATTTGCAATAGGAAGATTTATACTCTGAACTCCTAGGACAGTAGAAGTAGTAATTACTTCTTCTTGATTTCGTTGATACCAAAAATCGGTCATTGGGACTAAATGATTAGACCCTATTTTTAGTTGTAACAGATTATTACTAAAAGAGTTAATGGCGATATTATTACCCTGCAAGGTGTATTGAATTGTGGGATCAACTGGTACAACAGAAGCTACATTAATGCCGGGAGCAAAATAAACTAGCGATCCAGTGGCATAAGAGGATGAAGCATTTACCCATCTATACTGTTGCACGGTTAGCCCGACTTCTCGTGTGCTTTCATCAACAGAATCAACATTTAGATAATAGATTCCGGATTTTGGAAAAGTTGATTTGTTCTTTAGTTCCTGTACCCATTCAATAAATAGACCATCAGCATTTTCTAATTTGCATAAAACGGCTCTACCATATTGGGTAGACATAAAATAGTCACTACTCAATCGGGTGCCCTCAGAGGCAATAGAATCAATCGTAACCCTTAAATCCCCCCAGGCTACCATTGTATTTGTATGTACAGTGACATCCCCACCTAAATTTCTGAAGCGGGGATTCCTATTTACAAGGTCTCTGATTTCTCTGAGTAGATAGGAAGATAGGTTCTCCCCTGTTAGGTCTATCATTGGACACCTTTAATTCAGGTAGTCAGCTACAGCCACAGGAGGAGGAACCTTTACGTTCACTGGGTCAACCCACATAGCAATGGATCTACGAATATCAGAAGTTCCGACATTGGCAATTTGTCTTGGATACCAGCGGTTCTGAATCTCTACTCTAGAGTCCCAATCGTAAGCCGTAATGACCCACTGAGAGCCATCGTGGGCTTCAAAGGCACTTCCGGGAATCAAATAGGTGAAGAAGGTCTCATCCCCCATTATAGGGCTTAGAGGGTTAGGCTGAGTGGAATCAATGCCAGGGGCTTTCTGGGCAAATGGAGAAGTTGCTACCTCAGTATCAACAGTTTTGACGAAATCAGCAATAGCCTCAGCTAATTTTGTATGGGTTATTGGCATAGAATACCTCTTTCACATAGGGTTGGAAAGTTAATTTTAAATGGCTTTGATTTCATCCGGGTTGAAAAATATTCTTACACCCTCTGGATGTTCGGGGTCTTTCAGGGCCTTCTCCAGTTCATCCAGGAGCAGGACCGCGTGGGGCTTATAAACTTACCCTCAACTCCCACAGCGGGAATCAAAGATCCAGGATCGGATACTTCTTTAATGACTTTGATTTTACTTCCATAGGATAGTCCCATATCAGCGGTAAGGAATTTGGCCTTAAAATTGAATTGCTTAGACGATTCTTTGGAGTTTTCTTTATTAGCTTCAGAGGTATAGGACCCTTCTTCTCCATAATCAGGATGCATACGAAGTCCGGTATCGGAATTATCAGCTTTCTTTTTAGAGCTAGTTTTACCTTTAGTTAACCAATCAGTTACATTATTCCCAGCATGAGCTTTAAATCTATTAAGCACAGACTCTTCAAATTCGTTAGAAACAAATTGATTTATAAGGGATCTAAGCTGGTAACCAGTTCTTTTAACTTCAGGATCTTGAGAGGAAAAAAGCTCGGATACTGGATGTTTGGCTAGAAATTGACCTAAAGGTCTGCCCTTTACTTGAAGGGTCTCTTTTAATTGGTCAAGCTTTTTAGCTATACCATACCACACAGAATTAACGGCTCTAGTATCTTCTCGCCCAATCCATTTGTCATCTAGACCCCAATCAGCGGATCTTTTAGAAAATAATTTAGATTTGATTCGCATTTTATTGCTCCTTAGGTCATGATGTTTCCGAAGACAACCGTTCTGCCTTCAGGTTTAATTTTGTTTTCCCATAGTGTAGCTGTAGGAGGTGCGTTTAGTGGACTAGTTACAGGTTCATCAGCAGGAGTGACATTCTGATATCTAGGATCAACAATAATTGGTGGTGGATTAGTACTTAATGGAATCAGATAGCGAGTATCTTTAGGTTGCAATAATTCTACATCAAAATCTTGTTGTAGAAGAACTCCCCTAGGTGTTTTATACACAGGGTTTGCAATTACCATACGTTCCCCATTACGTCTTACAATCATATCCCCCGCATGAATAATGGGTGTTCTAGTTAGATAGCTTCTAGAAGTTCTTTCAACTTTAGCTCCGCCTTCATCAAGCGTTCTTACAGCCGCGACATCGGGATCAATGAACAAAATATCCAGAGGACCGTAATAGCCACCAACAATCCCAGTCTCATAACAGGAAGGGCAACCAGTTCTAGGTTCATTATTCGAAATAGTGCAAGCGCAAATAACTCCTTTGGTCTTTCTTATCATCAAATAAGCAGGTTCTCCACTTTGTTCAAAAATCCACTGATTGCGGCGAACCATTTCAGCCTGCATGAAATCCATGCTATCTACTTCTAGGGTATTTCCAATAGGTGTCCCAACAGATCCAGGGGTATGTTCTTCAGTCCCATTATTTAAAACAGGGACTACAGCATAAAAAGTCCCCACTGTAGACATAAAGATATCAACATAATTAGTTAATTTTTTGTATGTTACTACAGCCGATACATCTGAAGGGGAAAGATCGGGGTTTAATTCTTGAGCCAATAGTAATGGGTTATAAGCACTAGTTTCAGTGCTTCCATTTGCAACTAACGTATCGACTTGAGATAGATAAACTAAACCCTCTTGGCCATCGACTCTGCCGGGACGAAGGGAGGTCCCATTCACCATCAAAGATACATCGTCTGGATGATTAGATATTGTAGCCCTACCCTTTACGGCAGCACTCCATAGAATATCGGGAACTTTGATTATCCATTGGCCATCAATTCCAAATGATACCCAATCGGTTGGTTGGACAGTATAGATGACCGGAGTTAGGATAGTTTCATCCCTATATAAATGACCGGGCCAGGGAGAAGTATTCAATTTTTCCCATAAATCTGGATAATTATAAGCTCTATAGATGTTATAACCAACAACTTTAGGATTGGGGTCATCTACCCAGTATAAATCCCTAGATCCGGTAAACGAGCTATTTAAAATAATCAGGTCTTGTATCATGTATGCCTTACAACAAGAAGCGTTGTTGTCTCAATCCGGCTGAGAAGGGTCTATTCAAAGTGGCTTGAGTAGCTATTTCCTTGAATTCATTTGCATAAGCATCTCCCAAAGATTGGTAAGTGCTTGCTTTATTAATATCTAGGCTGACTCCATTTAAGGAATAACCAAACTCTTCAGCGGCCCAACGAGAAGCTTCAGCAGATAGACACTTAGCGGCGGCTCCGATAGTGGCAATCATGCCCCAATCTGTTGGGGCTGTTTCTATTGTGTAGCTATAGACATTCAAAGGATTAATCCAATTCATTTGGGCTATCGCAAATTGAAGCATCCTTATGATGGTATCATCAGTCCATATGAACCCAACTCTTTGAGTAAAATTTGCTACTGTTTTAGCGGGAGTAGGAGGTCTAAAGTGATAATTTCTATCAGGATTAGTATCAGAAAGAAGCTCTCTCACCATCATAACTAGTTTAGCAGTTGCAGCACTTAATCCGGGTTTTGAAGTCACAAGAACAGAAGCGGCTTCGAAGCTTGAGGTGGCTGGATCGAAATTAACGACCTGAAATTCTTCAAAAATAGTATTATAGGCATTACCGGCATATTGAGTAACATACCATACAAGCTTGAAAAAGCCTTTCCAGGTAGTGGGGATAGTCATTCTTACTGAGTATAGTCCTTGACCATCTCTATAAGGAACTTGATTAGGCATGGTGGCCAAAGTCTCTGCTTTAGAATTGGGGTCTATGGCAAAAATAGAGTAAGTTATTGCTGATGGGTCATAGAGGTTTCCACTCTCATTTCTAATGAGAAGATTCAAGTCACCTGATCCGAGGGGTTTATTCTGTGTCAGTACGATCATTAATGTATTCCTCAAAGGAGGTTCGAAAATTGAGTTTCCTTCAAGTATTAGTCTATTGGAGCCCAAATGAAGGCATATGACCCCTCTATATTGAACGAAGAGCAGCTAAAAGTAGTGGAGCATCCGGAGAACCAGCCTGCGGCTTGTCTAGCGGGTGCAGGAAGCGGGAAGACCCATGCCCTGACTCATAGGGTGGTCTACCTGATTGATGTCTTAAAGGTGGTTCCTAGGAAGATTCTGGTGGTTACCTTCACAAATAAGGCGGCAAATGAGCTAAAAGAGCGAATTCATGCCGATGAAGACCTCCATAGTTCCCCAAGAGTGACTACAATTCATAGTCTGGCCCTCTCCGCTATTAGGAAAAATCCAACCGGATTTGGCCTAAATGAGAAAGTTTCTCCCATTGATGACTACAATCAGAGCCAAATTGTGAAGAAATTGGCCGAAGATTACAAGTTAGAGGAGTTTAATAGCTATAATTTCTTAGATAAAGTGTCTTACCACAGAGTTCGTGGAGTTGGATTTAGAGTAGATTATACTGCTGCGATTCATGCTCAAGCTCAAAAAGATTATTCTGGTTTAAGAGCTATGAATGATGATGAACTAATGATTTGGAAGAAGTTTGAAGAACAGAAAACCTGTCATCCAGCGGGAACTCTAGTAAAAGTAGTAATAAAACCAGCCTGTGCCCAAAATAGAATAAAAGGTTGGGTTCCTGCTATAATTGAGGATAGAGCCATAGAAAATCTAAAAGATGGTGATATGGTAGTTTCTTGGAGAAGAAAAGATGGAAGAGTTTTATACTCTGGAAAGAAAATTAAAGTTGGCAAAAGACGTTATAATGGAAATATGTATACTTTGAATGTTGGTGGAGAAGAGGTAAAAATGACCTCTGACCATAAAGTATGGGTGAAATTCAATAAAGAAGCTGAAAAAAAATATTTTGTTTACCTGATGTACAAAAAAGAGCTTGGATTTAGAATTGGAAAAGTAAAATTTAGGCATGGGCAAGTTGGCTCGGGCTTTACTACTAGACTCAGCAGCGAGGGTGGTGACAAATTATGGGTATTACAAGTTTGCGAGAATAGTTATGAAGCCTACACTTGGGAGCAAATACTATCGTATCGTTATGGTATCCCTCAAACAACATTTGCCATTAATAATAATAGCAAAAATGGAAGGAAAGACACCATTCAAACAATATTCAATAATGTAAGTCAAGATGGCGCTAGAAAATGCCTTCAAGATATGAGTTTATTAGAAGATTATCCATTAATTGAGAATCAGCAAGATAGAAATGGGCCTGGAACCGCTGGAAGATTTTTTAAAACTATAGCTGCAAATCTTATTCCTTCGATTATGAGTTTTCCAGCTTTAACTAGACCAAGATGGGAAGGCCAAGCTAAACAGCAAATCTGGAGAATACCAGAAGGAGTAGTGTTAAATAAAATAGAAATAGAACGTTTCCAGGGAGAGGTTTACTCCCTGGAAGTAGAAGAACATCATACCTATGTGGCTAATAATATTATAGTTGGCAACTGCATGAGTGTGGTAGATTTTGACGATATGCTTCATTTAGTAGTTCGAAGAGGTGAACAAGATGAAAAGTGGAGAGCCTCTATTCAGAAAATGTTCACTCACATTCTAATGGATGAAGCTCAGGACACCAACGTAATTCAATGGGAATTTATTAACCTGTTAGTTGGTCCAGACAACCGTAATTTAATGGTAGTGGGGGATTTATCACAGTCAATTTATGGATTTTCTGGGGCATCCCCTAATCTTTTGCAAGGTTTTACCGAAGAGTGGAGAGGGCTTAATCCCACAGTCTATAAATTGGAGAAAAATCATAGATCGGTCCCAGAGATTGTAAAATTAGCCAACAAAACCCAGAGATGTATGGAAAATCTCCCCTCCATTCAGATGGATTCTCATAGAGGGAACAACGGAGAAAAGGGGAACATCACCCTTAGGAAAGCTTTGACCCCTAGAGAGATTGCAATGTCTGTCGCTAATGATATCTGGACAAATAATCAATTAGTAGATGGTCGAGTAGCTTATAAAGACACAGCTATTTTGATTCGTGCTGGGTCCATGGTAAGAGATATTGAACCCGAGCTAGTTAGGCTCCGTATTCCATATATTATTCGTGGTGCCATGGGACTCATGCAAACAGAGGAAGTCCGAGACATCCTTTCTTACATGAGAATTATGTCTAATCCAAGAGATTATTTTGCAATGCTTAGATCCATTAGCATCCCTAAGCGTGGAGTTGGTGATGCTACTCTAGAAAAAATCAGAACCCTAGCTGATGAGAAGTTCAATGGTGACTTACTTGCTGGAGCCCAGGCTCACGGTAATGTAAAGTTCTTTGGCTACTTAAATCTAGTCACAAAATTAATAGCTGAGAAAGATGATCCAATTAAAGTTTTACAAATGATCATAACTGGCACTAAATATAAGGACATAATCTCAGAAAAATACAGAAAAGACAAAGAAAAAATTGAACAAAAACTTAATAACCTAAAACGTCTTGAAGAGATTATTACAGCCCTCTTAGCGGGAAATCAGTTATCCACAGACGATTTGGTTTTTCAGCTTACTATGCAGGACCAAAAAGAGGACACTGGTAAGGATGGAAAAGTGGTTATCTCCACTATTCATGCTGCAAAGGGTTTGGAGTGGAGAACTGTGTATGTAGCTGGCTGTATTGAGGGTCAACTTCCGCATAAATGGAGCCAATCTGAAGCAGAAATTAATGAAGAGCGCAGGGTCTTCTATGTGGCTTGTACAAGAGCAAAAGATAATTTAATCCTGTGCGTTCCGGCTATGTTGGAGTATTACAATAAAGGGACTCAGTTTATGGCTCCGTCTAGATTTTTAACAGAATTGGGGATATGCAAATGAGAATAGCATTTTGTGGTTTGATGAGATCGGGTAAGGACACTTCCGCTGATTACTTTCAACAGAAGCATAGCGGCATAATATTAAAATTTGCTGATCCTTTATACGAGATGTCGGCGGCTTGTTTCAAGATAGCTGGGATAGAGCCTTTTAAGCATAGGGGTATGCTCCAGTATCTTGGAACTGAGGTATTTAGAGCGATTGATCCCAATATTTGGGTTAATTTACTTCTAAAGAAGTTGGATAATCCGAGCCTCACTAATATTTATTGCACAGATATGAGATTTGCTAATGAAGAGGAGGCTCTTCGTGGAGCCGGATTTATTATTGTGAAATTGGAAGCACCTCAAGAATCTCTTACAGAGCGTGGAGCGGCTTTGACCACGCATGAGTCAGAGAGATTCATGCTTTCCTACAAAGATGCTGACTACACCATTATTAATGATGGGACACTAGAGGATTTACATGCTAAGCTGGATATTCTTTATCAGGCTATCCAGTCTTCCTCAAATTCTTCTTCAATTTCTCCCTCTTTGCTACCGAAGAAGGCAGAGAGTCAACTGATCTGCTAATGAGATGAATATTACCTAAAGAGTCTTCAAGATTATCAAACGGGTCTTTCGAGAGGGGAATTATGTTCTCCTCTTTTCTTTTAGGCCCAGGAATCCCATGGGTAATATCTTCCACCACTTTTCGGATATTTCTAGCGAGAGGATAGGCTTTATCGTAGCCTTCCCATGGGGTTAGGGTTTTCAGCCTATCCGCCACTTCCACTACGATATAAGCACCTGGGGGCAATTCACCTTCGCGCTTTTTAATTGAATCAATTTCTTGCTTAACTAGAGTTTTTACTTCAACATAAGTCTTGGTAGACATAGAGCTAACGCCTTATTGAGAAAGAGGTATTGGAGAGCCAGTCACAGACTTACTCTTTTATCCAGCCCATTAAACCCATTATTATAAAAAGCAACCATAATGGCCACACTGCTGCATCTCTCACTGGTGAGTCTGATTTTCTAAAGGACCATAAAGCGCCTGCGTACCCAATCGAATACACGGCTAACACGCCGAGTATGATTTTCAAGAATAGCATGATGTCTCCTTGCTGTCTCTAACCTATACTTTAAAAGTTTGGAATATGCAACTCTTCATTGAGGATCAATATGGACCTACAGAATCTTGTCAGAAAATTTCTAAATATGCTACCAGAAGGGAATGAGATGCCTCTTCCTCGTGTAGAAGTGGTGAATAGACTCACTGAGAATTGGAATGCTATTGCCATATGGGAACCTAAGCATCCGATTCAAGGTTTAATTCAGATTCAAAAAAGAGGGATGGGGGATGAAAAAACCCTAGAAAGATTAGTAGCTCATGAGGTCTGTCATTATTGGAGTCACTATAAAATTTTTATAGACGGTGAAGAGGGGAAGAAAGGTCATACTCCTGGAAGTCTGTGGGACAAAGCAGCACTCATTATAAATAATAAAATGAATGATAAGAATTTCATTACCGAAACATCCGATGCAACTTATGTTACTAAGAATGAGAAAACCTTTTATGTTCTAGTAGCTGAGAGTGCAGAAGGAAAAATGGGATGGTTGTGGTTCTCTCGTGTGTCTCCTGCCATGAGAAAACAGCTTGAAGAACTATTAGATAGTAGGCCAGTAGCTATTGTAAGAACAGACAGGGATGCATTTCTATGGGCTCAAGCTAAATTACCGAGAATGGCCGGAACAGACGATCCTGATATGAATGCTATTCTAGAAGAATGGTATGGAAAATATGCTAAACAACACAAAGGATCTGAGTTGCCTCAGATCCTAGCGGCTACTCCTAAAGTAGCTAGATTATTGCTTACCAGCAGATAATTACGCAGATTCCGTCACCACCACGGCCACCAACGGCTGGGCCAAACCCAGTAAAAGATCCACCACCACCTCCACCACCACATCCGATTCCACCACAGCCTCCGTTACCACCGGCCACACCAGCAGAACCAGACATACCACTTGAAGCACCACCTGTACCACCATAAAAGTAGAATAGTTTGTTAATGAAGTTCATTCCATTAGATCCGTTACCACCGGCAGTAGGAGTAGTTAAACCACCAATACCCCCAGCTTGAGCGGGGAAGAATAGACCAGAACCGGGTGTAGTGAAAGCGCCGCCAGCAGAGCCAGCATTGGACACAGCAGGAAGACCACCACCACCCGTACCACCGGTTACAATCAAACCAGTGACAGGTAGAGTCAGGGCGGCACCAGCTACAGTGGTTCCTCCGATAATACCGGCTTGACCAGCTAAACTAACGTTTGTTGCAGCAGCACCCCAACCAAACATTCCAAGACCAGCTAATGGGGAGTTGGCAATAGTGGTTACAGCGCCTGCACCACCGGCTGAACCAGCGGTAGCACCAGAAGCCACACCACCACCTGTGCCACCCGTAGCTTGCATTAACAAGTGGTTTACAGTTGTATTTTCAATCACACTTACATAAGAAGCGATACCTGAACCGCCTGAACCGCCAGCACCACCAACCCCAACTGAGATGGATAAAACATCAGGTAAGAATGCTGCTGGGAATAAAGCTATGGACTGAGCAGAAGATCCACCTCCTCCACCACCAGCAGCCGTAGAAGCAGCACCAGCAACTGAGGCTCCACCTCCACCTCCACCACCGAGTAGGAGGATCTGAACCATGCTGATACCACGAGGTTTGATCCAAGACTGCCAAGTCACACCAGCGGCGGCTGAGTTGGCACCGAATACTTGGACGTTAGACCCATATTGCCCAACGATGTGGGAATAATCTATCATTTTAATACTTTCCAGCAATGGCCGTTACAGCCCAACCCGAAGCAACAGTGGCACCAAGACCGACAATAATTCTATAGCCTGGAGGAAGAGCGAAGTTCATTGGATAGTCAACATCAACCGTTGAAGTAGTAGTGATAGCTGTGGTCAAAGGCAACGCGACTTCACCATAGAACCAGTTGTTACCTACTAGACCGTTTGGAGTATCTCTACCGGTTGTTGGACCATAAGGTGAAGAGGCAGTGGCAATGGGGGCAGTTTGAGAGAAAGAGTTAGTCGAGGAGGTGAAGAAAGTTTGTTCTCCACCAGTTACTGCACCAACACAAATGATGTAGCTGACCGCAGCAGTAGGATTATGCGCCCCAAAAGCGGTAGAAAAAGCTGATGTTACTGATACCCATTGACTACCATTATAAAATCCAACATGATTAATATCTTGTACACCAATAGCATAATTACCAATAATAGCCGTAAAAAATGTTCCAGTAAACATAGTAGTATTTGGTATATTATACCAAAGAGTACCGTTTGAAGATGAGGCACTTTTTACTCCAGATAAATACCCAACAAGTATAAATAAATTTCCTAAAGCATTGTAAAGTATATTATAAACTGTCCAACCAGATCCCCAAATAGATGTTAAATTAGAAGCAGAATATGCAGTCTAATTTACTATACCAGAAGAATCACCATAAAAAATTAGAAAAGCTTAATTGTGTACCAGCAGAAGTTCCGCTTAATGTTCTTACATTAGAATCATTCATAGAAATTTGCTGAGCAGAAGACTGACCAAGTTCTAAATCTACAGACTGTCCTGTAGTAGTTCCAGCTAATGATATTTGTCCAGAATTACCTGTTAATCCCGTATTTCCAGTATTTCCGCTGATGCCAGTCGCGCCTACAGCGCCAGTGGCTCCGCTTAGACCAGTCATACCAGTATTTCCTGTAGCTCCAGTTACGGTGCTAGTTGGGCCAGTAGGTCCAGAATTACCTGTTAATCCCGTATTTCCAGTATTTCCGCTGATGCCAGTCGCGCCTACAGCGCCAGTGGCTCCGCTTAGACCAGTCATACCAGTATTTCCTGTAGCTCCAGCTAATGATATTTGTCCAGATGAAACTAATGTCATAATTATCCTAACAATTTTTCAAGTTGTTGTATACGTAATTCCTGGTTTTTAACTACTTCAACTAATAATGCTATTAATCCAGTATTATCTTGTTTTATAGCTAAATAACCATCTTCTCTTGTAGCTACAAGTTCTGGTAATACTTTTTCAACTTCTTGGGCTATTAGACCAAGATTCTTTTTACGAATGAAGAAACCATCTTCTCCACCATATTGTTTAATATAATCTTCTGTCCAATCAAATGAAACACCATTTAATTTCATTACTTTATCAATTGGATTAGTTATATTAATTATATTTTCTTTAAGTCTAATATCAGAAGAATAATAAGCTGTAATGTTATTAGTAGCTCTTATTTCACCTGATGTTCCTGAAGCTGCTGTGCCAACTCCAAAAGAACCCACTTGATAACTAGTAGAAGTTCCTAAAGCAGTTATACCAGAACCAGAACCAGAGAAAGTAGTTGCTGCTACGGAGGACGCGAAGGTGGCGGTTTGGTTCTCCCAAATAGTGAGTGCGTCCGTTAAGGCTGCCCCGATAGAGCCGTTCTGCTTGGTGGCGAAGATCATTCGCCCACCGTAGACCCCCGCATCAATCGCTCGAATCTG
>TBL_comb48_EPIDRAFT_1000281_pt1 | contig 40200 bp, 27 predicted proteins | sample TroBogEpilimnion_37_FD_10681 | JGI IMG/M metagenome (IMG submission 10681) | reverse complement strand
GCCAGTGAAACCAAATCAGGCGCAGGGCAATACTTTACACCTCGGCCGTTAATCGACAGCATTATTCGGTGCATACAACCGCAAGCCGGTGAAGTGATTCAAGACCCTGCTGCTGGAACCGCTGGTTTTTTAATTGCTGCCGATGCCTATATTAAAGGTCAAACCGATGATCTTTATGATCTAAACGAGCAAGCCCAAACCTTTCAGCGTAATAAAGCTTTTGTGGGTATGGAACTGGTGCCGGGTACGCGGCGTTTAGCGCTGATGAACTGTTTGTTACACGGCATGGAAGGCGACGATGAAGGCGTGGTGCATTTAGGCAATACCTTGGGTTTACCGGGTACCCAACTGTTAGCCGCTGATGTTATTTTAACCAATCCGCCCTTTGGTACCGCTAAAGGGGGCGGTGGCCCTACTCGTGATGACTTTACTTATAAAACCAGTAATAAACAACTGGCCTTTTTACAGCATATCTATCGTAGCCTAAAACCTGCGGGTCGTGCGGCGGTGGTGTTGCCTGATAATGTATTATTTGAAGCGGGTGTGGGTACGGATATTCGCCGAGATTTAATGCATAAATGTAATTTACATACCATCCTCAGATTACCAACGGGTATCTTTTATGCCCAAGGTGTTAAAACCAATGTGCTGTTTTTTACCAAAGGCACGGCAGAGAATCCACTGCAAGATGAGCATTGTACGCAACAAGTGTGGGTTTATGATTTGCGTACTAATATGCCTAGTTTCGGTAAACGCACTCCGTTTAGTGATCAGTATTTAAAACCGTTTGAAGATTGCTTTCATGCGCCAGAGCGTCAAGAAGCCCAGGGGCACATTGACGCGACTGATGAGCGTGCAACGGATGTTGAATTACAAACGCGCTGGCGGTGTTTCTCTCGGGACTGGATTAGCACTCAGAAAGGTGATTCTTTAGACATTGCCTGGCTAAAAGATCAAGACAGTGTGGATGCCGCGAGTTTACCAGAACCGGATGTATTGGCAGCAGAAGCCATGAGTGAATTGACTGAAGCGTTGAGAGAGTTAAATGATTTAATGCAAGCGTTGGGGGCAGGGGATCAGGCACAAGTTCAAACTGAATTGTTGGCTGAGGTGTTGGGCTTGGGTGAGCGGGTATGAGTTTACTACCCTATGAAAAACGTTTAAAGCAAAATAGCCGTAGTTTACGCAGTAACATGACCGATGCTGAACAACACTTATGGCAATATCTACGCCGAAAACAAATCAATGGTTGGCAGTTTTATCGGCAAAAACCGCTAGGAGCATATATTATTGATTTTTATTGTGCCGCCGCGCAATTAGTCGTTGAGCTGGATGAAAGCCAGCATTTTGAAGTCGATCATCAACAAGCTGACCAGCAACGGGATGCTTTTTTGCAAAGCCTGGGGCTTAGGGTGCTGCGTTTCGATAATCGACAGGCGTTGTTAGAAACGGATGCGGTGCTTGAAGTGATTAGACAAATCCCCCCCAGCCCCCCTTTTTCAAAGGGGGGAGAGTCTCGTACATCTTCTTTAGCACCAATTGGTTCCAACCCTACAAGTTATGCCATTGCGAGTGAAAACCAAGCCTTTTCAAATAAGATAAGCACAATATCAAAAACGATAAACGCAATACAAAATACGACAAACATAATCCCCTCCTTAGAAAATACAGCAACACCAGTTCCCCCCTTTGAAAAAGGGGGGCTAGGGGGGATTTATCAAAACCCAGCCCTAGCAACTGACAAAATGGCGACAGCGCAATGAGCCAAGTTGATAGTGAAATGTTGGGCTACGCTGCGCTAACTCGATCTACGATGCTTGATGTGGCTTTACCGAATGGATGGGCTGTTGCACGGATTAGCGATATTGCTGAAAAGGGAAAACAGAGAACGCCCATAGATGATGAAGAATTTATCTATGTGGATATTGGAAGTATTGATCGTAATTTAAAGAAGATTACAGAGCCACAGACGCTTTTAGGAAAAGATGCGCCAAGTCGTGCGCGGAAAGTAATAAATACGGGTGATGTTTTAGTGTCATTGACGAGGCCAAATTTAAATGCGGTTGCTCTTGTCGGGCAGGAGCTTGATAATCAGATAGCTTCAACTGGTTTTGAAGTTATTAAACCTGACATAGTTGATAGTCGATATATTTTCTCCCTTGTCCGCTCAAAACCATTTATCGACTCAATATCAGGGAAAGTTCAAGGCGCTTTATATCCAGCGGCAAAATCTGATGATGTACGCGGATATGAATTCTTACTTCCAGCACTCGCAGAACAACAACAAATTGCTGCTAAGTTGGATGAGCTATTAGCACAGGTCGATAACCTTAAAACTCGCCTCGACAATATCCCAAAAATCCTCAAACGCTTCCGTCAATCAGTCCTCGCCGCTGCGGTTAGTGGGAAGTTAACTGAGGATTGGAGAGTAGAACATAAATACAATGCGATTATAAATATTAGTGAAAAATGTTTTGAAGAAAGAAAATCTGTACTAAAAAAGGCTAAGAAGTCAGTGGCGCTTGAAGATGCTCCTATACTAGAGTTGCCTATTTCATGGAGTTGGAACTCTATTGATGAAGCTTGTTTGAAGATTACAGACGGAACGCATCATTCACCTAAGAGCTACCTAATTGGGGATTATATGTACATAACGTCTAAAAATGTTCGTGAAGGCTACATTAATCTTTCAAATATCACTTTTGTAGATCAAAAGACTCATTCTGAAATTTATTCTCGTTGTGATGTTGTCAAAGGTGATGTGCTCTATGTAAAAGATGGTGCCAACACAGGACTTTCATGTGTTAATAACATTTCAGAAGAGATTTCTTTGTTGTCAAGTGTTGGCGTGTTACGCCCAACTAGTTTTATAAATGCAAAATATCTTGAACATTATCTTAATTCTCCTATTGGTAGAAAGGTCATGTTAGATATGATTGGAGGAACAGCAATTATGCGTCTTACATTAACAAAAATCATGAGATCACCTCTATCAATTCCACCAATCGAAGAACAAACCGAAATCGTCGCCCGTGTCGAACAACTATTCGCCTACGCTGACCAAATCGAGCAACGTGTTAAAGATGCACAATCTCGCGTTAACCATTTAACTCAAGCTATCCTCGCCAAAGCCTTTCGAGGGGAACTCACTGCCGAATGGCGTGCGCAAAACCCTGACCTGATCAGCGGTGAAAACAGTGCAGAAGCGTTATTAGCAAGAATTCAAGAAGAGCGAGAAACGGTCGTGGTAACTAAGAAAACAGTCAAAAAAGAAAAAGCATGAGTTATCAGCTACAACTTGAAGAACGGAATACGTTAACAAATTCAGCCTTAATCAGTTCACATGAGTCATTAATGATTATGAATACAAATACCCCGTTAGTTAATTTAGCATTATTGGAAGCAATGAAAGGAATGCGAATTACTGATGAAATCGATATTTTTATTCCATACCTAGCGCTGTCTATTTCTAAAATAGAAAATGAATATTTTGGCATTCAAGATGTTAAAGAAAAGTTTAAGAGCGAATTTTCAATCACCCCACCTGAGCCCGCCTTACAAACAATTTTAACAAGAGCTAAAAATAGAGGTTACATTGGACTTTATCATTCTAAATATTTCAAAATTCTTGAAAAACTAAATGAGACAATAGCAAGCAGTAATAGTAAAAGAATTGAAATACAACGATCCTTAAATGCTTTAATTATTGAGTTTAAAAGTTACTCATGCGATCGGCATAACACTGTCATAAGTGACCATGAGGCTGAAAGTTTTTTATATAGATATATCTCAACTAATATTTCTGCTTTTGTAGATGTCCTTTCGGGAAATTCCTTAAATGTTAAGACTAAAATCAAAAATAAAGATTATTTAACCGCCAGTTTTATTGCATATTTAAATAAAGAAAAAACAGAGAAACTTTTATATTTGGACAATCTTGTTAAAGGTACATTGCTTGCCAACTATATTACATGTGCAGATAAAATAACCTCTAAATCTTCTTTTAGTAATATATCCATTTATTTAGATAGTCCAATTGTATTAGGCTTGCTTGGTTATAGCGGATCGACTCAAAAGCGCTCGCTTTCTGAGTTTTTAAGCTTATTAATTTCACTTGAAATTAACGTTTTTGTATTTGATATAACTATCTATGAAATAGAACGTATATTTGGTGCATGGAAAGATGGTTTAGAGAAAAAGAAATATTCGGATTTTAATCCTATAACTCTTCAACTATTAAAAGCTAAGGGACTGGACTCAATAGCATTGGAAACAGAAAAAATCCTTATAGAAAGCAAAGTTGAGCAATTAGGTATAGCAATTAAAAATAATTTTATTATCAATAAGAATTATCAATGTGATGAGATTGCATTAGAAGAGCACCTGCGAGTATCAGGTTTAAAAAACGATTTAAGGCATGACGTGCAATGTATTTCTCGAATACATAACTCACGTGAAGAAAATCAAATTAAATCATTTAATACTAAATTTAGTATTTTTGCGACTTTAAACTCCACATTAGAGCGGAGTGTATATAAATATTTTTCAAGAGAATACAGTACAAAATCAATTCCTATTGTTTCATCTGAGAAATGGTTAGCGACTATCCTTTGGCTAAAAAAACCAAATTTATTTAATGAGCTACCATCTAACTTATTGTTGTCTCATGCTTACAGCACCATGTATTTGGATGATAAGTTTTGGACTAGTTTTATAACCAGACTCTCAGATTTAAAAAAACGAGGAGAGGTTTCTGAAAAGGATTTTACAATTGTTAGGTGGGATAAAAGTCTCATTGATAAAATCCATGATCTTTCAATAGAAACTGGTGAAAATTTCAAAAGTGAAGATATTTTTGATGTTATTGAAAGCATAAAGAAAGAACATACTGAAGATAAAGATAAGGAATTATTGTTACTTGAAACTGCAAAAAATGAAGAAATAGGTGAGGAAACAAAAAAAAGACAGGCAGCAGAAATTAAAAATAAAAACTACTTTACAAAAATAAAAACATTTTCGAAAAGAACATCTCACGGATTTGCTTCGTTGATGTCTTTAATAACTGTATATTTTCTTATTAAGGGACTTTACATCTCAACGCCAAATGTTCCATTATTTCCAAAGGAAATGGTTGACTTTAATACATCATGGGCAACACTACCTATTGCAATATTATTCATACTCACTTTGCTTGGCTTGCTGTTTGGAGCTTCTGTTAAAGATTTATATAAATACATTCAAACACGCTTGGAGTCTCGCATAATTGGTTTTTTTTGAAAACCAAGCTTAATCAGTTCGATGTTTCACAAGTAAGATTTTTGGAAGTGGTGAGTATCGAAAAATACCTGTGTTATTTTCTATGGAAATTCATGAGGTGGATAGTGTATTAACAATTTTTTCCATTTATCACGTTTCTAATATAGTCAAAATGAAATTGATTGTGGTCTGATGTGGTTTTGTAATGAAAAGAGATAACTTAATGAAATTTAAATTCAATCAATTTGGCTATATAGATAAGGGGGAGGTTGAGCTTGCTGACCTTACCATTCTTTGTGGGAAGAATAATGTGGGGAAGACCTACATAAGTTACGCAACTTATGGCTTTTTTAAAAAACTTCAGCGCTTAGCAGAGTTTCACATTGAAAAGCATCAAATGGTTGAACTTAGAGAAAATGGAGTCATTCAAATTGATCTTTTAGGTTTATCTGAAAGAATTCAGTCTTGTTTTAAAAGTGCTAGCGATAACTTTACTAGTGGTCTTGAAGGGTTTTTTAACGCTCCAGATGATTATTTCCATAACACTAAAATCGAATTTGTTTGTGATAATTTTAAGCCGGATTTTTCGCTCGTCTTCAAGAAGGTAATTAATTTTGGAAAGCATGGAATCTTACGATGTGATAAGGCAGAAAACACTGACAAGCTTGATATTGCTTTACAAACTAGCACTGGAAGTCGTATTTCACTTGGCATTTTAAGTGATGTTATTGCAGAGCAAATTGCCACCTGCCTTTTTGCAGGGCAATTGCCGCTGCCTTTTGTAATCACTTCCGAGCGAACAGGAATAGCTCTGTTTTATAAAGAACTTGATATCAGTAAAAACGCAATTCTTGAGCATTTATCTGATAATGACAAGGTGAATCCTATCGAATTACTGAATAGTATGCGGTCTCGATATGCCGAGCCCATTAAAGATAATATTGATGTTATTAGAGATTATGAAAATGTCAGTAAAAGGAAAAGCTTTCTAAAAGAAGATAAAGAAAAGTATCAGGGTGTGTTCGATATTTTACAGGAATTATTAGGAGGGGCTTTTAAGAGCATTGATAAACAAGTGTTTTTTCAGCCTAAAAAAGAACGGGGAAGAGAAAAGATAGTTGTTCCTGTTTATATAGCATCATCATCAACTAAGTCACTGTTTCTTTTTGATTATTATGTGAATTGTTTAGCTGAAAAAAATGGATTACTTATTATCGATGAGCCGGAATTAAATTTGCATCCAGATAATCAGAGAATCATGGCGCGTTTCTTGGCCCGTTTAGTTAATTCTGGGATAAAGATCATTGTGACAACTCATAGTGACTATTTAATTCGAGAGCTTAATAACTGCATCATGTTTAGTAATGAGATAAAAAACAAGAGCGAGTTGATGAAGAAACAGGGATTTATTGAGCATGATATTCTTAAGCCTGAGCAAATTTCTGCTTACAATATTGGTACAGGTCATGCCATAATCAGTGTTAATGTCGATAGGTTTGGTATTAATATGGCTATCTTTGATGAACTTATTGCTAATTCTAATCAAGCTGCCGATGACATTTACTATCGTATTGAGGAGTAGTGATGTTGACAAAATTGCAAGATGTAATTTTGCCAGAGGTTTTAATCAATATCAGTTTCAGTGCAGAGACTCCAAGTGAAGGCGAATTGATTTTAAAAGAGAGTGCACCAGATAGCAGAATTAAGAAGTTACATATCACAGGTCTACCAGAACAAAGTCTCGCGTTTACATTGGATCATGGAACCCATAAAGATTCTAAATGTTTTAAACAACTGTCATGTTATTTAAATCCTGCCAGTGAGAAAATCAATAAAAGTTGTGATCTTGTCATTGTTATGGCCGCTAAAAATACATGGAAGGTATTAATTTTAGATTTGAAGTCTGACAAGCCCAGGCTTAAAGAAACAGAAGCTCAGTTACTCAATTCTGAACTGTATGTGCAATATTTATTGTCGTTGCTGAAATATCATTATGATCAAGATATTTCACACGTTATTTTTCAACGTACTATTGTGACTACTCGCATACAGAAAGATAGTGTTTATAAGCCAAATGAGGGCAGGTTTAATCAGTCTGCTTTTCGCTCAGTCCCTGTGTCAGTTAAAAACAATGAGAGTTATGTACATGTAGGAAAGCTCTTTGATCAAAAGTCAAATTAGTCAGTAAAGTTAAACGTATTTAACTAATGAGCTATCACCCCCCTTACACCATCACCCCAAAAATATTGCAACAAATTGCCGATATTGTTGCGTTAATAACGCGGTGGCAGATTTCCAGTCAAGCGTCTTTAACTCCTTAGTTACGGCGTAATAACCGTATTCGTACTATTCAGGCTTCATTAGCGATTGAAAATAATAGCCACAGTATTGATCAAGTCACCGCAGTATTAGACGGTAAACGGGTATTGGGATTGCCCAGAGAAATCCAAGAAGTGCTTAATGACTCTGCCGGCACCACTTTTCTCGAATTGTCTTTGACAAAGCCAATTATTAAATGACGGATTATATTAAAGGTGTTTATTCACTATCACCAATAGGCGCTGCAAAAGCATCTTTTATCAACGCTTGAGTATTACTTCCTGTCAAAGTCTGTAAAAATGACACTAAATCGTTTTGTTCTTGAGTGTCTAAATGTAGCGGTTTTATTAAAGGATCAAGGTTCTCGTTGCTGACACCACCTTTATTATAAAAATCGACTACATCACGCAATTGTGCCAATGAACCATTGTGCATATAAGGCGCTGTTAAAGCTATATTGCGTAAAGTAGGGGTTTTATATGACCAGCGATGTGCGGGATTCTGAGTGATTTCATATAGCCCTAAATCACTGACCTTGGTTTCTGCAATAGACTGTGTAGTTGCGGTAGATACTTTAGTAAAAATACCTGGCGCAATTTGTACACTAGTAATCTTTGGTACAGTAGACATAGCTTGATCATAACCAATACCGGTATTGTGTAGTAGTTGATCGGTAAACAGGGCGCTTTGATTATTTAAAGAGTGACAACTAGCACAGGCTGCTTTGCCGATAAATAACTGATAGCCACGTTGTGCTGATACGTTAATAGCATTGACTTGCTTACCAAAATGCCAGCGATCGAAGGGGGAATCAGCCGAATTCAAGGTGCGCTGATAACTGGCTAATGCCATACCTAGAGTTTCCATACTAGCTGGGCGATGGAAAGCTATTTTGAACAGACCTTTATAATCTGAAAGCTGCTTAATTTTATCAAGCACATAAGCAATAGAAGGATTTGCCATTTCATTGTGAGCTAATAAAGGCCCCCAGACTTGTTGCTCTAAGCTGGTTTCGCGTCCATCATGGAAAAGTTTTTGAGCATAAGCAACATTGTAAATAGTGGGTGCATTTCGGCGTACACTGCGACCTTCAACACCCACTGAAGTCATCAACTCATTGCTAGTAAAGCCTTGCTCTGGAATATGGCATAAGGCACAAGAAACAGTGTTATTAAATGATAAGCGCCGATCATAAAATAATTTTCGGCCTAAAGAGATTTTGGCAGCCGTTAAGGGATTATTTGCTGGAACAGGTAAAGTCGGTAATCCTAATTGCAAGTGTTGCGTTGCAGCTAATAAGTCTAATGCTTGACCTTTACGATCAGACAGAGAGATAGATTGAGTTTGATAGTTTGCTTGATCATAGTGCTCTTTGTAATCGCCGGCTGAATAAAGTCTAGCGTTATCAATACTTGATTTTGGGCTTTGAGTTAAAGCTAAAGATTTGGGTTGTTGTTCGGCTAACAATGTTTTTACATCATTAATTAAAGTATCTGGATGTAAAAAAGACACGCTGTAAATGTTACGAATCTGCTTGTTTTTATCAATCAAATAAACACGTAAGTTATGAGAAAAGCTACCCGTAAACTGTCCCTTAGCATCATAAGCCTTTTGGATATTTTGCGGATAATGCTTAAGTATAGGCGCCAATTCTAGTTCAGATCGAGTCGTTAAAAATTGCCATTCAACTCCGCTGCCTTGCAAAGACTCTCCATAATGACGCATAACTTCTGGTGTGTCATAGTCTGGATTAAAACTTAAAGTGATTAGTCGCAATGACTTAGTAAGCTCGGGTTCCTTTTGCAGGCGAGCTTTAATTTTATGCAAAACCATGGTGGCTAATGGGCAGCCGTTAACATCACTACAAGTCGCGTAGATAAAGCTTAATAAAACAAACTTATCACCTACTAAATCATACAGCGACAGATTCTGATTATCGGAGTTGACGACCTTGCCATCCGCCGCTAAGCCTAAAGAGGGTAATTGATAAGTGCCTGCTTTAGGCGCAGTAAACGCTAGTTCGCCATAGCCAGCGGCCAGTGCAGGTTGTTCCATTTTTTGGATACTTTCTGATGCGATTAGCTGAAAGGAAATACTGCTCAATAAAGCCAGAGTGAGCATGAGTGGTTTTACGGTACACATAATTTGGTAGTTACGTAGGTCGGGTTAGCGATAGCGTAACCCGACAAAATCACCGGGTAAATGTCGGGTTACGCTATCGCTAACCCGACCTACATAAAAACTTAGATGCTGGGGAGTATCCTAAAAGGGCAGTAGCTCATTAAGATTTTGGTGCAGCATTACTACTCACATCTGCAGCTTTGCTAGGATATAAAGAATAAGCCCCAAAGCGCATTTGATGTGCGCGGCCTAGTTTTTCTTTAGTAAAATCTATCGCAAAATCTTGTGTCAGCTTTTTACCGTCCCAGTGAAAAGCTTTGAAGAATTGCTCATTATCTGCGCCTTTTTTATCCCAATTAGCAAGTAAAGATGAGGTGTAGTAAATACGTTGACCATCCCAACTAGATGAAACCATGTTCAATTGAGCACCAATTTTTTGTTCAAAAATTTGATGAGGCTTAAAAGGATCAGAAATGTCAAAAGCGCGACTTTTACCGTCCATAAAGGTGTTGACCCATAATATTTTGTCGTTACTTTGTATAGAAATATCGACTGGTAAAGGAATTTTGCTAGGTTCACCAATATCAGCTACGTCTTTAGCCTGCCATTCGCCTTTGTTGTCTTCATAAAGTAACCAGATTTTTGAAGTTAAAGCCGTAGTGGTAAAGCAGTAATTATGTCCAGTTTCCCAAGCGCAACGTATTTCTAGTGGAGCACCTGGAACATCGAAAACTTTTTTAGGTTGTTTGGTATGTAAATCCCATTGCACAACGGTATTGCCAAAGCGTTTCATGGCTTCAGGATCGGCTAACATTTTACCAAAATCCATCATGTAATTAGACCAACCCGTAAACGAAGAGCTCAACATGACATTACTATTGGGCAGTACACGTACATCGTAGCCATAACCATCAGCATATTTGCCTGTTTTTATGGCACCTTGTAAATCACCGTCGGTTGGCATCCAATGGGTAGCAATATATTCACCGTCGTTGGTGTATTCAACCAGTGCAGTACGTCCACCGTGATCTTTATTATTAGATAAGCCAGTAATGACGATACGGCCGGGTAGAGCATAAGTAGAGTGAGGACCAACTATGCCGCCACTTTTAGCTACAAAATCAGTAATAGTTTTTTGTAAGGTAGGTTTGGCAGGATCAGTGTGTACATCAAAAATAAATATCTTATTAGTATCCAATCCACTTGCCCATAAATATTGGCGATCATCCGTAAAATCAGAGTGATGGGCTTCGTTACGACCACCCACCGATAAGCTGTTAATGACTTTTCCGTATTGATTAGACTTTGGATTAACATCAACCGTTACCATCTTGTCTTGTTCATCCCCTAGACCTTCAACACCCAAGGTCCAAATATAGACAAAATCTTCTTGGCCTTTAATTTTAGGCATGTAAGGTGATAAGCAGGTTTCGTCAGCTTGAGCTGTTGACATAGATAAGCTAACTAAAGCAATGGCGGACAAATTAAATAGTGATTTTGTGATATTTTTAAGTGTGCTAGCGTGACTGTTCATATCCTTCCTTATTTGTTTTTATAATGTCTAAAGATATTAGTATGTTATTCAATTAAATGCTCTGATTTTTTCCACTTACTGATAAAAGCAAACGCGGATGCATTTTAACAAAGTTAATACTAAAGCATAACTTTTAACGAAGTGCACGAATTAGAATTACTTGCTCTCGTATTCATTATTTATTTAATCCATTACTTTCAGTGTTACAATTTAAACTTTTCAATACAAGCAACAAGGTTTTGCTATGCCCTCTAAATTACTTATTATGTCTTTAATGCTTTTTTCATTTGCTTCAGTTGCCGATGTGGCTTTAACTCAAGCTGATCTATTGGGTACTTGGCAAATTGATAAAGAGTCACTTCAAAGTGATGGTAGTAAATCAAGAAACTTAAATAGTACCTGGACATTTAAAAATGATGGAACCATGGAAGGTATTTCACAAGATTCAGATGCTCACGCCCGTACCGAAAATCTTCGTGCCACACTCAATTATTCTATTGAAGACGGAAAATTAAATAAACAAGCTGCACCGGGTCGTTCAAAAATGGAAAGCTGTGTTGCAGTAGAAAAAGAAGGTAATAAAATGCTGCTACATTGCCAATCGCTTTACTTTTTCATGACCAAAAAATAAGTTATCTATTCAAGCTCAGTAGTAATCTACTGCTCGATCGAAATGTAAGGACAGGTCGCGACCTGTCCCTACGGCATGAAATTTACCGATAATGCGATTTTTACTTATGTAGATTACTAACCACCCAAACAATATTTAATACTATGAAAAAATGCGCATGGGCGCTTTCGAGTCTATCTGAACAACATTATCATGATCTTGAGTGGGGAGTACCTATTCATGATGACAGATTGCTGTTCGAGTTTTTAATACTAGAAGGTGCTCAGGCGGGCTTAAGTTGGTCGACTATTTTAAACAAACGCATGGCTTACCGAGAGGCTTTTGATCAGTTTGATGTTGTAAAAGTTGCTAGTTACGATGATCATAAAATCAATGAATTATTAGTTAATCCAGGCATAGTTAGAAACAAGCTAAAGATTAATTCGGCTGTTAGCAACGCGCTTGCTTTTATAAATGTGCAACGAGAATTTGGAAGTTTTGATAGCTATATTTGGCAATTTGTTCAAGGTAGACCCGTGTGCAATACTTGGGAAAGTGCCGTTGAAATTCCTACCTTTACAAAACTATCTGAAATGATAAGTAAAGATCTCAAGCAGCGTGGCTTTAAATTCGTCGGAAGTACTATCTGTTATGCTTATATGCAGGCGATAGGGTTGGTCAACGATCATACCGTTGATTGCTTTAGGCATGCTGAAATTAAACAGAAGTATTCTTAAAATAAATAATCAAATATAGTCAGCATTAAGAGTTGCTAAAATCTTAATATCTTTAACAGGCATTATTAAGACCTTAATAGCATAGGTATCTAAACAAATAATTGTTAGCATTCCCACGCAAGAACGATAACATTGTGGTGAAGATCGTAGGGGCGTATTGCATACGCCCCTACGGCAATGTCATTAAGTTAAGGATTTGTCGCCCCTACAGATTATTTGCTTTCCCCTAGTCATTAACTTAATGAAATTGGCCCCTACTGTGTTTTTTTATCGTTTCCACGCCGATAAGAAACTTGTGTAGATACCTATGCCTTCATAGGGTAAGCAAAGCTTAGTAAAGTGTTAGTTAAGATTTAATTAGGGCTATCAGAACTTTAAAACGAGCTTTTAAAATCTTAATAGTTAGCCAAAACCCCTTAGCGTTGACAGAGTTTCTTAAACATGTGAAGATTCAAGCTAAAATCAATTTAGCTTAAACGCTAGTCGACTATATTAGAGCTACTTCATCCTATCTTCTTTTTTATGGCTCCATTCCCACACATCAATACTAAGGTTTGAAGGCATGAAAGGGATACTAAAAATCGCATTTAAACTGCTAGTTAATGACAAAGGCAAATTTGCTGCTTTATTGATGGGCATTACCTTCGCTGTTTTTTTGATGGTGATGATGACCTCTATCTTTTCCGGTGTCTTACGTAGCGCATCTTCAGTCGTTATTAATATCGGTGCCAAAATTTGGGTGATGGATCCGGCGGTAACGACTGTCGCCAATAGTATTCCTATGCCTGAGTTTGTGAAGGATGCGGTTCGGAGTATCGACGGTGTTAAGTTTGCGGTGCCTTTATATTCTGGATCAGCTACGCTTAGACTTACTAATGGCGCTTATCAATCAGTGTCTATTTTAGGTTTAGATGACACATCTTTATTAGGCCGCCCAGAATTGCTGGAAGGTAATATTAACGATATTTTTGCCGAAAACGGCTTTCTGGTTATCAAAGATTCAGAAATCAATAAACTTAATAATCCTCAGATAGGTACAACTTTCGAGCTCAATGAGCATCGTGGCGTTATTGTAGGTATAGCTAAAGTTGCAGCTAATGGTTTATTTGGTATGCCAACGCTGTATACGACTTATAACCGAGCTATCCAATATATACCCACTGCACGCTTTACTACGTCTTATGTACTTGTTGAGCCCAAAAACCCAGAGGCTGTGCAGCATATCAAAGATGAAGTAAAAAAATTGGGTTATGTGGCGGTAACTAACGAAGAATTTCGCGATAATATTTCTACTTACTACAAATATAAAACAGGCTTAGGTACGAATATTCTAATAATGACGCTGATAAGCTTTATCGTGGGCTTATCTATTTCTGGACAAACCTTTTATACATTTATACTTGAGAACCTTGATAAATTTGGTGCATTGAAAGCCATTGGCGCCAAGAGTCGTGAACTAATTATTATGATCGTGTTTCAGGCAGGGTTCACGGCTTTAACGGGCTATGGATTAGGGGTTGGTTTATGTACGCTAATGATAGGCCTAGCTAAAATGCGCTTACCTAATTATGCAAGTGTCGTGACCTTTGGGAATTTAGGCATTGCTTTTATTATGGTGTTGATTATCGCCGTTTTTTCTAGTTTGATTGGTGTACGTAAAGTGCTAAAAATTGAACCCTTTGATGTGTTTAGGGGGTAGCGATGGCTAAAACAGCAATTAGTGCTCATCAATTAGTTAAATGGTTTGGTGAGGGAGAAGCCAGAACTAATGCAGTTAAAGCCGCCAGTTTTGAAGCTAATTTCGGCGAAATATTTTATTTAGTAGGTCCATCAGGTAGTGGTAAAACGACCTTATTAAGTATGGTTTCTGGCATACTCAAACCAGAATCGGGTAGCGTAACTATTGATGAAACCGATATCTGGACGTTGAGTAATGATGAATTAGCAGACTTTCGCCTCAATAGAATTGGTTTTGTATTTCAGGATTATCATTTATTCCCGCGTTTAACGACTGTTGAAAATGTCGCTATTCCTTTGATTCTCAGACATTGTGATTGGGATGAGGCGATCCAATTAGCCTTAAAATATCTGGAGATAGTTGGGCTTAAAGATCGAGCTCAACTCCCACCCTTTAAACTAAGTGGTGGCGAACAGCAGCGAGTTGCCATTGCTAGAGCCATAGTCAGTCAGCCTGACATTCTTATTTTTGATGAACCTACTGCGTCTTTAGATGGTGATACGGGTAAAAAAATCATGTCTTTTATTAAAGATGAAATTCTTAACGACCATCGTTGTGTGTTGGTGGTAACTCATGACAGTCGAATCTTTGAATATGCCGATAAAATTATGAAAATGGAAGATGGTGCGGTCACCGCGATTGAACATAAAAATGAAATCAAATGAATACTAAAATTTTATTTATCGCTTCTGGCATTGGTTTATTGATAGCTCTCAGTGCAGCCTTGATTTCAGGGGCAGAAAAAAAAGTACTAGATCCTGCTTTTAATCCGGCATCAAATCCTTACGCTAATGGTATTTATGCAAACGGTATGATAGAAAGTGCACTGTCTAGCGGTGAAAATATCAATGTATATCCAGAAGTGGCTGGCGTAGTTACCCAAATATTTGTCACAGAAGGGCAGGCGGTTAAAAAAGATGATGCATTATTGCGTTTGGATGATTCAGTTCAGAAATCCACCGTAGAACAATTAAAGGCACAAGCAGAAGCTGCAAAAATTATCTTAGAAGAATTAAAACATCAACCTAGAGCTGAAGTTTTAGCTGTTTATAAAGCACAGGTGGTTTCAGCTCAAGCGAGTTTGCATAACTTACAAGCTCAACTTGATAAGCAACAAAAATCTTTTGATATTGATCCAGAATCAGTCAGTAAAGATAGTTTAGATAATGCTATTAATGCCGTTAAGGTAGCCGCAGCTAATGCAGAGGTTGCTAAAAAACAATATGAATTGACTAAAGCGGGGGCATGGAGCTATGACATTCAAAATCAAGAACAGCTTTATAAAGCTCAATATAATGCTTATCTGTCAGCGCAAGCTTTATTGGAAAAATACACGCTTAAAGCAAAATCAGACGGCGTGATACTGACTATAATGTCTGCAGTAGGCAGTTACATTACATCTCAGGGTATCTTTGGTTCTTATACCCAAGATATGAATCCAGTACTAGTCATGGGCAGTCCTCAAAACCAAATGAATGTTAGAGGTTTTATTGATGAAATATTAGTATCAAGGCTGCCAGCTGGTGAACAAATACAGGCAAAAATGTTTGTACGTGGTAGCAACATCAGCGTTCCTTTAGAATTTGTACGAATTCAGCCCTATATTTCACCCAAAATTGAGTTAACCAATCAACGTAGAGAGCGGGTAGATGTAAGGGTGCTCCCCATCATCTTTCGTTTTGATAAGCCAAAAGATCTTAACGTCTACCCAGGACAGGTAGTTGATATTTATATAGGCCAAAAATGAATTGGCCTACTTCCCCCCTTTGTAAAAGTTTGGTTGGGAGGGTTTTACTGTTAATAGCGAAACAATATAAGTTTTTAATTCGTAGAATGACTACGTGCCATCATTATTAAATCTAAAACCAAATCTTCACAAGAACCGCAGCCAGAACAAACTCCAGTCTTTCTAGATATTTCTTCAAAGTCAAAGATGTTGTTAAGTACCAGCGCTTTAATGGTCTCTTCATTGTTCCGCTACAATGGCAAATTATTACTTGATTTTTAAAGGTGTTACCCTCATTCATATTATTTTAATTAGGTAGGTCGGATTAGCGATAGCGTAACCCGACAAAATGGTCTCCGAAATATCGGATTACGCTATCGCTAACCCGACCCACAAAAGCACTGTAGGGGCGAATTAATTCGCCTCTACAAATCTAAGCTTAATAGCAATTAACGAGAACCTTTGAAAAAATAAGTTATCTCGTTGAGTAAATAGTTATTATCAAAGTGACCGCAAGAAAACCAACAAAGATTGCTGATCTTGAGGTGTCAATGATTTAAAGTTTTGAATCACAGCATTAGCTTCTGAACCAGGGCTGGCGTGTTGGCTGATAGCTTGAATTAAATCAGTAGTTCGGCCATCATGCATAAAGAAAAGTCGCTGCCCTACACCCCAAAGAGGAGCGGTGCGAAATTCTTGGCCATTCGCTGTGCCTTGGGTAACGCCATCGGCTAAGCCTGACCCCATAGCGTGAACGGCAAAATCACTGTAGGGATTGAAGCTGACGTTATTCTGAGCGGTATAAGTTGATTTATCAGTAACCAGTGTAGGTGTGTGACATAACTGACAACCTATAGAATTAAAAACAGCTTTTCCGTGCGTTGAATCATTGGTAGGCGAAGCGGGTTGCGGCGCGGCTGATAAACGTGAAAATGCTGCGAAGTTAACGATGTCACTAGAATAGTCAGAGGCAGGGCTACCGCTGTTGTTAATGCCAGATAAATCGGTCGTATCTTCAGGATGCTGATGATTAAATTGGCAATTTGGATCTGTTTCACGCTCGTTGGGAAATAGATCATTAGTTGCGCCAGTTTCAACATTGTAGGCTTCACCTGCAAACATCAACAGTGACTTATTTTGTGCCTTCCAGCCAAATCGAGTGATAGTGCCATCATTACCATTAACATTAAAATGCCCTCTGATGCCTAATTGGGCTTTTAAAGGCGCATTTGATGCCAACACATTATTTAGTGTCTGTTCGGAAACATTCTCAACTAAACCAAGGCCATAAACGGGTGTTGGGATGCGGAAGACAATATTATTATTGGCAAGTTGGGCATCGAAATTCGGTTGAGTTATTTTACAGCCCGGTGCATCACTTCGACCTGATATGACAAAGAGATCATGTACTCCGCCATCGGCAGTGCCATCTGGATTTTTTACGAAACGTGCCACACGTACAGGGCCATTTAAATTAATGAAAGACGGTATGCTATTTTGAGCGCCATTCGCAGTCGCCATTGCAATCTGAGGGTTGCGTGTGGGGCTGGAGCCACCAACGGAAGGCCAAGCATGGCAAGTTGTACAACCAGTGCCGTTATATCTTGGGCCTAAGCCATTCTGTACGGCATCAATGTTTTGAAAGCGTTCTCGACTGCTGCTGAAAAATTTCATTTCTAGGGGATTAAGGCCAGGAAGTGCTCCTCCGGCTCTGGCTTGACCATTTTGAACGCCTGGGTCTTTTATGCCTTGATTTTGCTGTGATGGCGTAGGTAGTGCCGCTAACGCAGAAAAACTGAATAGGCAAGTCATAGTGAGTATGACTGGTACAGTTGAATTTATTCTTTTAGGCATAAAGTTATTTCCTCAGTTTGATGATTGGGGATGAATTTGGCACAACCTCATAGAATGCATTGTTTTTTATACAAAACATTCGGATATGAATCATATCTATTTATTATTTTTTATCAAGTTTAGTTAAAAATTGGTGATTAATGACAGTTATGATAAATTCTGCCGCATATTAAACTATACGGTTAAGTTTGTGATTGCTTTGATAATAAATACAACTAAAACATCCGCACAGACGACAAAACATTCTTGCTGTAACATACCAATTAATACATACCTCCTATCCCCACTGTCGATGAAGCTGAACCCCCTGTGCAAAGCACAATGAGTCTGTTTGTTGCAGCTTATCAAACAAAATCAATCATGGATCAACTATGAGTTTATCTCGATCAAAATTAACCCTAATGAGTGTCATTGTTATTGTTGTATTAGCCATTGCACAATATGTCTGGTTGGCGCGAGGACAAGAATCTACTGATGATGCGACGCTTAATAGTCATACAGTTACTATAAGCCCCAAAGTTGCTGGTTATGTAAAAGTATTAAATATGACTGATAACCAGCGAGTTAAAGCGGGTGATGTGTTTTTGGAGATAGATCCTACCGATTATTTAATTCGAAGAGATAAGGCAAGAGCCGCTTATGAAGCTGCAAAAGCTGCAGCTTCCGCTTCTCACAGTAATATGGAAACTACTAATATATCAGCACCTTCAAATCGTGATGCCGCTCAGGCTCAAGTTGAGTCGGCTAGTGCTAATTGGGAAAAGGCAAAGCATGATTTGTATCGCATGCAAAAATTGTCTAATGAAGCACGTAGTCAAGAACAACTCGATTTAGCCATAGCGACTGAAAAATCTTTACAATCATCCTTGATTGATGCGCGTGCAAGATTGCGGACTGCCGAAACAGCTCCCAAAACTATGGCGGCAGCTCGAGCTTTGAGTGAACAATTAAGCGCTCAGTTAAATCAAGCTAAGGCTGATTTAGCTCAAGCTGATAATGATCTTGCTAATACCAAATTACTGGCAAACATGGACGGAATTATCACTAATCGTGGCGTAGAGCAGGGAAATTATGTTCAAGTTGGCCAGCAATTAGGCTCGTTGGTTGGCACGGGATTTTGGATTACCGCTAATTATAAAGAAACTCAGTTAGAACATATGCGTGTAGGCCAGCCAGTCACGGTGACTATTGATGCATTTCCAGAACTCAGTTTAAAAGCAAAAGTAGATAGCATACAGGCAGGAACTGGGGCTTATTTTTCAGCTTTTCCACCGCAAAATGCGACAGGAAACTTTGTTAAGATTGTACAGCGAGTACCAGTAAAAATAGTCTTTGATACACAACCCGATGGGTTATTACCATTGGGGCCGGGTATGTCGGTAATACCGACAGTTAATACCTTAAAACACTGAACATGACAACTACTTCCCCTAAATCAACTATTATAAATCCCTATATTATTGCCGTTGTAGTCAGTATAGCGGCGTTTATGGAAGTGTTAGACACGACCATTGTCAACGTAGCTTTGTCTCATATTGGGGGCAGTTTTGGTGCGAGCCCTAATGAAAGTACTTGGGTGCTCACCTCTTATTTGGTTGCTAATGGCATAGTGCTGCCTTTGTCTGGCTGGCTTGCTGGGGTAATGGGTCGAAAAAACTATTTTTTGTTGTGTATCTTCGGATTTACTGCAACTTCATTGGCTTGTGGTCTTTCTGTCTCTTTACCAATGCTAGTCGTGTTCCGCTTATTACAAGGTGTGGCAGGAGGGGGCTTACAGCCTATACAAATGTCCATTGTTATGGATGCTTTCCCACCTGAAAAACGCAGCACTGCTTTTGCTCTTACCGGTATGACTATGATTGTCGCACCTATTTTAGGTCCAACCTTAGGTGGATTCATTACGGATAGTTTTAACTGGCGCTGGATATTCTTTATGAATGTTCCAGTGGGTATGCTAGCTTTATTTCTGGTACGTCGTTTGGTTGAAGATCCCTTACATGCTAAAGCTAAAGGCTTATTATCTATAGATTATGTAGGGCTTATTTTAGTTGTCATAGGCTTCGGTGCACTACAAGTTGTTCTGGATAAAGGTCAAGAAGATGATTGGTTTGATAGTCAGTTTATTATTAATTTTAGTCTGATTAGTGTAGTAGCGCTGCTTTGTGCAATTGCTTGGTTGTTACGACAAAAAGATCCAATTATTGATATTAGACTGCTTGCCAATCGTAGCTTTGGCATGGCTTGTTTAATGATCTTTTTTGTAGGCTTTGTGCTTTATGGCTGCAGCACCTTATTACCGTTACTGGTGCAAACTCACTTTGGCTATAATGCTACTTTAGCAGGACTAGTGCTTTCACCTAGTGGCATGATCTTAATAGTATTAATGCCTTTTGTGGGCAAGTTAGCTAATAAAATACATGCGCGATATATGATCGCTTTCGGTATGTTGATCGTCAGTATAGGCATGGAAATAACGTCTTTCATTACGCCTCAAACCAATTATCAAACCTTTGTAATAATGCGTACTGTGCAAGTGATAGGTCTGCCTTTTTTGTTTGTACCTAGCAGTGTCATGGCTTTTTCAAAGATTCCATTAGAAAAAAGTAGCAAGGCCTCAGCACTTTATTCATTGTTACGTAATTTAGGGGGGAGTGTCGGTATTTCTTTATTACTCAGTAATATTGCAAGGCAACAACAAACTCATCAATCGATCCTTTCAGAACATCTTAGTCACAGCAACAATGCTTATAGTGCTTTGTTGGCACAATATACTCATAGCATTATGAATGCTGGACATGCGCAGGTCGAATCAGCACTCATCGCTAGTGCTAAAATTTATCAACAGTTAATCAATCAATCAGCCATCTTGGCCTATGCTGATGCCTTTAGATTTTTGGCTACCGTTACTTTGGTCTTGGCTGTTATTGCTTTAATGATGCCCAGTAATTTAGTGGCTGGCAAAATATCAACAGCGTCAGTTGCTGACCATTAACAGGATATTATGAAAATAAATCATTATCTGAGACAGTCCTTAGTGTTATCAGTAATACTAAGCAGTCTTTTGGAATTAGGTTGTATGGTTGGGCCTGATTATAAAAAGCCTGAGATGCCTGTGCCTCAACATTGGCAATCATCAGCGCTTACTGAAACTAGCCATGAAAAACTGTGGTGGCAGCATTTTAATGATCCGATATTAAATCATTTGCTTGAAAAAGCAGGGCAGGGCAACTTAGAGCTTAAAACTGCTGAAGCACGTATTTTAGAAGCAAGAGCCTTGCAAGCTTCAGCTACTGCGGCATTATTTCCAAGTGGCGATTTAATGTTTGCTGCCAATCGACAAGGTAATTTAATTGGTTTTCCAGGTGGCTCATCGAATATAGCTCAACAGTTTAAACAACCCTTTAATATCTTTAAAAGTGGTTTTGATGTGAGTTGGGAATTGGATTTATTTGGCGGCCATAGACGCTCCGCAGAAGCTGCTAAAGCCGAGTTTGAAGCCGCTAATCTTACGCGCGATGATATTTTAATTACTACCTTGGCTGAAATAGCTAGAACATATATCGAAATACGTCAGTATCAGCATCAGTATTCTATCGCGCAACAGATAGTTGATGCCGATAAAAAAATCATAGAATTAACTCAGCAGCGCGTAGACATCGGCAGTAATGCTGGAATTGATGTCATCCGCTTTAAAGCACAACTAGAGCATGATGATAGCCAGCTCGCTTATTTTACAAACTTAGTTTCGCAAGCTGAATTCCGCTTGGATGTGTTGTTGGGAGAAAAGCCAGGCCTAAGTCATATTTTAGTTATGGTTAAAGCTGAAATTCCTTATACCGATAAAGTGTTTGTATTAGAGGCTCCTGCTGTAGTTATAACCCATAGACCTGATGTTCGTCATGCAGAACGACTTTTAGCCGCAGCAACCTCACAACAAGGCGTGGCTATGGCTAAGTTTTACCCTGATATATCTCTAACAGGTTTTATTGGTTTGTTTAATACCAATGCCGCTAATTTTTTAAATGTCTCTAGTAAATCTTGGTCTATGGGCGGCAATGTTTTATGGCCCATTTTAAGTTATGGCGGATTATCTGCAAATCTTCATGCCGCTGATGCCAGACAACAAGCAGCGATGTCTCAATATCAACAGTCTATGCTCAGCGCCTTTTCTGATGTTGAACGTTCCTTAACCGCTTATAGTGAACAAGAAAAAGCATGGCAATCTTTAGTGAAATCAACTGAGGCTACCAAGCATGTTGATCAAATTGCCCATGAACGCTATGAAGCGGGTCAAAGCTCTTTGTTAGACGTATTAGATACTCAGCGCGGTCTTTATAATACTGAAAATCAACTGGCTATCGCTAAAGCACAAACCTCAATTAACTTAATCAGTGTCTATAAGAGTTTGGGTGGCGGTTGGTCAATTAAGTAAATATTGTTACCTAGCGGAGCTCTATCGTTCCCATACTCCGCGTCACTGCCCAAAGTTAATGATAGAAAAAAAGCGTTTCACATGTAGGAGCGAATGAATTCGCCCCTACAAATGTTTTACTTAATGGCAGAACTATAGAATTGAACTGAAGGGAAGCGCATCATTACCATACTGCGTGACCTCAAATAATTACTTAGAAAAGCCAATATAGCGCCGATAAGGTGAATCGTTCTTCCAAGTAAAGGCTTCAGTGTAATAATGCATTAAGGCTAAATAACCAAGTAAGCCCAAAGTAATCACTTTGTTAATACGGGTACCAAAGAAAAACTCGCTAAGCTGACTAATAAAACCATCTCCATAAGCTTGCAAAACGAAGGCTAAGGCAAATGAGCTGAGTGGTAAGACGATTAAGAAAGGAATATGGCAGCGTGCAGCAATACCATACATCCAATTATTGGGTATGTTGTGGTGTCGATTGTAATCGTGGGTGACATAAAAAGTATACGCTGTCGCATCATGCACTAACCGTGGCACTAAAATAGCTAAAAAATAATACTGTTGCAGATAAAAGTAAAAACTACTGAATACTAAAAATATATTAGCCCATAAAAAACACTTGCCAAATAAACTATCGACATAGCGCTGGCAATAAAAACCAAATAAGGTAACGCAGATACATAAGAGTCCTGCGCTTTGTTTTATCCATAATATTTGTTGAACATCCAAGCTATTCTTTAAGAAAATACCGATATAAATAATTAAACCTGCGCTGACGCTAAGCCATAATAAAAGATAAAATGCCCAGTTAGGCAATTGGCAAACACTACGCGCCACGCCATGTTGTTGCTTGATCACATGGTAGACCGTCCACCCCGCTACTAAAACGTAAAAAGCTTTGTAAGGTATAAACAAACTGCCGAAGCCAAAGACGATTGCAATAGCTAAGGTCATAATTAGGAAGTTTGCGACTATATTTTTTTAAATAGTCGTTATGACTGGTTAATAGTAACGTGCTGGCTAGAATATGCGGCGTTCCAAACAAAATTTGAAAGACTATAAAATGATTTGGGCTACTGGGTAAATGACTCTGTAGATAACTTTGCCAAAGACTCATGTCGATGAGTTGCAGAGCTAAGCACAACGGAATAATGGCATAAAGTCCTAGTAGCCACTTAAAGGAGATACTTAACTTAAGCTCATCGGGTAAGCTATTAGAGATAGTATGTGATGCTGACATGAAATTCCCTATTATTTTTATTATTGTTATAGTGGAAACCTAGCTTTAAATTACACCTGATATTTAACGATTTTCAAACTTTTATTTTTATCTATGATGAACTCAGTATTTCAATTACACGAACGCTTGCAGCAAGACTGCATTGCTATTGGCCGATTTAATTTATGCCAGTTATTAATGATGAATGACAGTCAATATCCTTGGTTTATCTTGGTGCCTGAAAGGGCTGATATTAAGGAAATTTATCAGTTAAATAACGCTGATCGCCAATTTTTGAACCAAGAATCCTGCTTACTTGCAGAAAATATGGCAGAACTATTTAATGCCGATAAGATGAATATAGCGGCCATTGGCAATTTAGTACCGCAATTACATATCCATCATATAGTGCGTTATAAAACCGATAAAGCTTGGCCAGCGCCGGTCTGGGGTAAATTTGTTGCTCAACCTTATACTGATGAGCAAATTAGCGAATTGACTGCTAAGGTAAAAGCTCAGTTAGAAATTTAAGCAATTAAAACTCATGAGTTCTGATTCCAAAAACAAATCTTGGGCTGGGCAATAATTTTTCTATCTACCTTTCAATCTAAATACATAATCACCACCTTGTTGTTTAATCTGTAATGCTTGGAAAATGATGAATAATAGAAGATGTTGGTTTTGCTGTCATTTTAATAAAAATGATTAGTTTAATATTATTTTCAAGTTCTTTTAAGCGTGATTGCCCTGACAATTCAAGCTCAAAATAGCCCTCTTTAACGTAAGCGTATAAGCAATTGAAAAAGTAGATACCAGAACTCCATATTTAGTTTGGCTCTCCTAATAAAAACCAGTTTTGGTGTGCCTGACAAACGAGTGTAAAACCCAGTAATTATTTAACATCAGATCTTAAGAAGAAGAGTGTTGATTTAATTCTTTTATCATGACATTTTTATGAAAAGAGATTATATACGACATGATTCGTCGTCAATTACCTTTAAGCTAATCATCGTTAACAGATTAATACCTTGATAACAACTTATTAGATTATTTAATCAATAATCTATATCANTTAATCATGTCANGTGTATTAAGCCACAATAATGTTTAACTTTAGAAGGTTGCCAATGAATCAAATAGTTTCTTCAAGTAAATTTTATGCCTATCTATCCCGATTACGTTGGATTAAACGATGGGGTTTAATGCGTAACGCTGAACCTGAAAATGTCATGGAGCATAGTTGGGAAGTTGCAGTTATCGCACATGCCTTAGCTCTTATTCGTAACCAGTATTTTATGGGTAAGGTCGATGCTAATGCTATTGCTACGTCAGCGTTATTCCATGATGCCAGTGAAGTCTTAACAGGTGATCTACCTACACCCATTAAATACTTTTCCAGTTCTTTAACAAGCGCTTATCGGCAAATAGAAGCCATAGCTTGTGATGAATTAATTAGCCTATTACCTAATCCTTTACAAGCAGCTTATCAAGCATTATTGAATGATGAGCAACAGCCCGAAAGTCACCATCAGATAATTAAAGCCGCTGACACCTTGTCAGCATACTTAAAGTGCTTGTCAGAATTACGAGCGGGTAATCTTGAGTTCAGCATTACCGCCAGTGAATTAGAGCAAAAATTAAATAATTCAGACTTACCAGAGGTTGCTTATTTTATGCAGACCTTTATCCCTGCCTGTGCTTTACCTTTAGATGGTATTTTAAAAAATCGTCCTGTTGATAGTAAATCTGAACCAAAAATAATTGAGGAAGCAGTTTCTAATCTTCGAGGTAAATGCCAATCGGAACAACTATTAGAAAGTGATTCAGGTGGTGTTGCCGTTTCAGAGCATGATGCCCTATACGATGAAGCAGAAAAATTTGTCATAAAATCGCGTAAAGCCTCAATATCCAATATTCAGCGCCAATTTAAAATTGGCTATAATCGTGCCGCTACGATCATTGAAGCTATGGAACAAAAAGGTATTGTGAGTGAAGCTAATGCAAATTGTTCGAGAATTGTATTTGCGCCACCACCGATCATTGATTATTCAAATACAGAATTAGATGCTATGAGTCGCATAACAGAAATGGTGGCTTTGCCCGATTTGTTAGAGTCACCGACTTTTAATAAAGCTAAATCATTGCTTACTTTGGCCTTAGGAAACGATTGTGCTGGACAACCATTGATTGTAGATCTAGCTAAAATGCCGCATCTGCTAGTTGCAAGTACAACAGATTCCGAAAAATCAGTTGCACTGAATACAATGCTTCTTAGTTTATTGCATAAGGGAACACCAGAAGAAGTGCGATTGATCATCATAGATACTAAAAATAAGTTATACGCTTATGAGGACATCAGACATTTGTTGCTACCTATTGTGACGGATCTTAAAGAAGTAACTGATTCATTAAGCTTGGCGATTTCTGAAATGGAAAATCGTTTTAAGTTAATGTCTAAAATGGGCGTAAAAAACCTATCAAGCTTTAATAAATTGATTACTGAGGCAACGATAAAAGGAGAGCCTATAAGTGATCCTTTCAACAAAACGCTCAAGCTTTTACATTCGTCAGATATTACACCTACATTAACCCAGCTACCCAACATTGTCATAGTTATTGAGGAATTAGCCGATGTAATGAGTGCTGCAAAAAATATAGAAGAACTAATTGTTCGTTTAGCCCAAAAAGCTAAAACTGTCGGTATTCATTTAATTCTAGCAACGCAACGGCCTTCTGTAGATGTTCTAACAGGATTGATCAAAGCAAACATACCTTCACGTATTTCATTTCAGGTTTCTTCTAGTGCTAAGTCTCGAACTATATTAGATCATCGTGGTGCTGAAGATTTGTTAGGCCAAGGTGATATGTTATTTCTGCTTCCAAATAAAAGTATTCCTATCAAAGCGCGGGGGGCTTTTGTAACTGATCAGGAAATTCATCGTATGATCGCAAATTTAAGACAAAAACCTTAGTCAAAACAAATGATGAAGCAGGNTAAATATTAATTTTAATNAATATCATCTTAGAGTTATGGATGTCGATGTATTTAGCNATAAACTCTGTTTAAAATGACGAATCTTATTCGTCAAAGAAAGCCGACTGTTTCAGTCATCAGCCATATCTAAATGGTGCAAATTTATTTTTAAATCGATTNGTGGCTTCATTATGAGTGATCAAGTAATACATCAGTATTCCAGCGTTATGTTAATAAATAGACTATTGCGTANTGAATAATGTAAGAAAGATTTTATTGTTCCCTCTGCTATATTAGTATTTGCCTATTTTTAGCACTAAAGTAGTGGGAATAGTTTTAACTTCAACGTTAAGTCGAGTAATGTGGGTTATCAGATTTATTGAATGTAGTGATATTTATGCCAGAATTATTTCCTAAAGGGATTATTAAAAACGGTTATCAAATTATCGAGGAGCTAAGTCGTGGCGCTTTTGCTATTTCTTATAAAGCTCAATCATTAACAGGTGAGCGTGTGTTTTTTAAACAATATAAATCCCCTACGCCCGTTATTGATTGGTTTGCCGAATACGTTAACCATCAAAAAGAAATTAAAAAATGTATTCAAGATAATAGCGAAACACGGAGTCATTGCTACAAAATTGTTGAGTTTTTTGAAGACAATTATTTCTACCAAGTCTTTGAGTTCATAAATGAAGGTAGAACATTAGCTTATTGCTTTGAGCATTTTGTTGATTTTTCTTGGACAGATAGACTGATATTTGCAAAAGACTTAATGTTAGGTGTTAAAGCTTTGCATGACCATAAAATTGTGCATTGCGATATAAAGCCAGATAATTTAATTCTGATACCTGATATTACTGTAGATAGTGGATATGTTTTAAGAATTATTGACTTAGATTGGTCTTTCTTTTCAAACAAACAAGCTCCTTGGCATGGTTTACAGGGTTATGTTGGCACAAGCTTTTATATGTCGCCAGAGCATATTGATGATAAAACACCATCGCAAGCATCAGATATTTTTAGTTGTGGCATTGTCTTAGGGCAATTATTAGCAGGCGAACATCCATTTCATAAAAATTTAGACGATAGCTATGATCATGCTGCCTTTATTGGTAACTTTGCACCCATAAAAATCAAACAGCCTATGAATGCGTCGAAAGAATTAGAAAATATCTTAAATGCGTGTTTAAACCCTAATCCTGAGCAACGCCCCACAGCGAAACAGCTTTGTGATGTCCTAATTTGTCAGAATGAACTTAACCATTGAGATTAATAAATGCACTCCGTATCAGATAACAAAAAAACTTCGATCTTACACAATTCTTTGGAATGGTTAGCCTCTAACTTTGTAACTCGATTATGGAAACTAACCGGTATTGTTTTTGTTCTGGCTGTTTGGAAAAACCTAGATGCTGTAGAAAATGAATCGATTTTTTTTAGTATAGTTAAAAGTATCTATACCATAATTTGTACAACGCTCAGTTTGGATGGTGATGATCCCTTTCTGGTTAATTTGTCGGCGGCGTTGATTCAGATAACAATCGCGGCCAGTATTATTCATGTTTATTTAAGACAAATGGGATTTACCGTAGATCGCTTCATGTCAAAGTTTTTGAATAATCATATTATCGTTTATGGCTCAAATGATATCGCCGTGGCGGCTGCGGTAGTGCTAGCATCTTCAAAAAAAGTAGTGCTAATAGCGGATAGCTCTTTAGATGATGCCAGTGTTTCTTTACTTAGGAAAAATGGCGTCCTAATTATTCTGTCTAAAGGTGATGATAATCGTAATTTAGAAGTCTGTAATATTAATAAAGCACACAGCTTATTAGCTTTTAATGATGACTACGCACATAATATTTCGTTATGTAAAATAGCTTTAAAACGTGCAGGGCAGAATAGTGCTTTAAGATGTTTATGTAATGTGCCTGATATCAATCTTAAACATAATTTATCGACAGCCGATTTTTTTAGCCCAGAAGATGTTGTAAAAGTCAGTTTTGTTAATCAGATAGAGCTCACCGCTAGAAAAATGCTGGATGATTATCCACCTGATGCAGGCATAGCGACGCAAGATAATGTGCAAATACACCTAGTATTAATCGGCTTAGGCAGTATTGGCCAAAGTGTATTATTTTACTTAGCCCAACTGGGTCATTATCGCGGAAGGCATAAGCCAGAAATTACGGTTATTGACCCTAACGCTGAGCAACAATATCAACAGTTAATCAAACGCCATCCGGCATTGCTGGAGTTGTTAGACATAAAATTAATAGAAAACAGACTCGATCAATTATCAGAACCTGAAATAAATACGTTATTTGGGGATAGTAATCAACCTAGCTGTGTTTATATCTGCACTAAAAATGAAATTAGTAACGTGATTTCTGCTAAGAAAATTGATATCGCACGTTCAAAAGCGGGGTTGTCTTACAACATTGTTGTCGTTGACCCGCCGGGAGGCAGTTTACTTCAAGAATTTAATCAACATAACAAAAAAATTCAGGTCGTCCCACTCTTTTCAAATAAGACGAATAACGTTGGAGAAGATCAAGATAGAGATGTCTTACGTTTAATTGAATATGCTAAAGACCAGATGGCACAAGTTATTCATCAAGATTATCTAGACAAAAATCCAGCCGCGTCTATCAATGAAGCATGGCAATATTTAGATGAGTCCATTCGCGATTCTAATCGTTATGCAGCTGCACATATTGATATCAAAATAAGAGCGATTGGTCGAAAATTAGTGCCCCTTAACCCAGATGCACCGACATTTATATTTTCAGAATTAGAGTTAAATATTTTACAGCGTTTAGAACATGCGCGTTGGTGTGCACAAAAACGATTGGCTAGGTGGAAATATGCTCCCATCAGAAACAATAAAATGTTATTTCATCCGTGTTTAGTGGATTTTGATGACTTACCCGCGAATGAAAAACTAAAAGATCGGCAGAGTATTCAAAATATTCCGCATTTGTTAAAAGCCGTTAATTTGATGATAGCAACTGACACTAACACATGAAAATTTTCCTTAGTTACGGTCACGATAACGCCGCAGAAGCTTTAGTTTTACGCATTAAAGCTGATCTTACCCACTTAGGTCATGAGGTTTGGTTAGATCGTGGATAAGGTGGGTAATTAAAATGAAGGAATTTTTAAAAATAGGCTTTTGTAATGCTAATTAACAACACATTTCGTCTTTTTGTTAGTTCCACATTTAGTGATTTCATCGCAGAACGTAATGCACTTCAGACACGAGTTTTTCCACGCTTAGAGAAATATTGTGCAGAACGTGGAGCTCGGTTTCAAGCTGTAGATTTACGGTGGGGTATCACTGAAGATATTCAGAGGCAGCATGATACTTTGCGGATTTGTTTAGAAGAAATACGTCGTTGTCAGGTCTTATCTCCGCGTCCTAATTTTGTGGCTCTGTTGGGTGATCGGTATGGTTGGGAGCCTGTGCCTGCTCGCATTCCATTAGATCACTGGAATCAACTAAAAGATGTTGCCAGTGCTGACCAATTTAAATTGATTGACGCTGAATATCAACTTGATGAGAACGCCGTTCCCCCTATTTATTGCTTGCGCCCGCAGACAAAAAAAAGTGTTATTACGATCAATCGAGAAAAATTATTGCTCCAAGCACTTCGCAGTGCGGCTAAATACTTTATAGGAGGTGATAGGCTACCTTATTTTGCTTCTGCTACTCATCAGGAAATTGTCTTGGGTGCCCTGGATGACAAAGATTCAAAAGATCATGTTTACGTTTATGTGCGCCACATCGCAGATATGCCAAATAATGTCTCAGCACAAGAATTCATTGATTGGGATTTTGAAAATGAGCAAGTCGATCAAGAGGCGCGTCATAAATTGCGTAAGTTAGAAAGTGAGCTTCGTCAACGTTTGAAAGAGCGTGTATGTGACATGCAAGCACACTGGGATGCTAGTGGTGGCGGTGTAGACGAAGCCTATCTTGATCAGTTCTGCGAGATGTTTTATCAACATCAGATTACTTTAATAGATGCAGAGCTTCAGTTAGTTGAAGATATCTGTGAGCTAGATGAGCGTCAAAAAGCGCACGCTAAATTTGGGATGGAGCGGAGTCGTGTCTTTGTCGGGCGAGAGCAATTATTATCAACCATTTTAAGATACACAAATAACCAGTCAGAAGACATTTGTCGACCTGTCATATTGCTTGGAAAAGGCGGCGAGGGTAAATCTGCGTTGTTAGCAAAAGCTGTTGAATATGATCGTAAACAGCTCATGCCCAGTCAAGTAGTCATTGTAGAACGTTATATCGGTGGTGTACCTGGAACTGAATCGTTGATGGCTTTTCTAACGAGTATCATGGTTGATCTTGCTAATCTCTATAGCCAGCCAACACCAGCTATTCCGGTTAATACTAAAGACTTGGCCGAGGGATTGGTTCAGGCTCTAAATTACGCTACTGCTGAACGTCCGCTTCACCTCTATCTTGATGGGCTTGATCAGCTCAATAGTCAGGATGAAGCATGGCTGTTGGAATGGTTGCCTCAGGAATTACCAGAATACGTCAAAGTAGTTGCCACTCTACGAACAGGTACTCATGTCGAAAAATCAGCTCGGCAACGTTATTTAGAAACCATCATCGAAGTAATACCTTTGAGTTTGAAGGAAGGTCAAGCCATGCTTGACGCGTGGCTTGCTGATACGCAGGCAGCTTGGTTTAGTGCGGGTAATGCGCCGACTATTGGAAGAAAGCTAACAGCAAAACAACGGAAAACAGTGCTGAATACGTTTTCACAAAATGGTTCAGCCTTATGGTTAAAATTGGCTTATGAAGAAGTGTGTAACTGGACTTCTTGGGATAAGGCACGCACATTACCCGTGACTGTGACAGGTATGATCGAAGATCTGATCGATTACAGGTTGTTGCAACGAGAAAGTCATCCGAAAGTTTTTACTGAACGAGCACTCGCTTATTTAACCGCGGGCCGGTTTGGTGTATCTGAAGATGAACTTGCCCGAGTCATGGCAACTGATGAAACGGTGCGAAATGAGTTTCAAGCAAATGAAAGGACTCAGAGAAAGTGGGATCACGAAAAAAAGCTGCCGCCAGTGTTATGGTCACGTCTGTATTTTGATCTGCAGCCTTATTTGGGCTTGGAAAAAATCGATGGTGCTTTATTAATGAGATGGTTTCATCGTGAATTCAGTGAAGTATTGCAAGAAAAGTATTTGGCCGCAGCTGAAAACCGGCAAATGATCCATGGCGGGTTAGCTGATACGTTTCAGATTTTAGATCGCGAACTGAGGCCAACTGAAACCAACGATGATGCGCTTTTCAGGGCTACCGATGTTGGTGGTACACAGGTGAGTGCCGCATTGCGTAGAGTGATGGAACAGCCCTGGCAACTCGCACAGGCTGAAAAACCACAGGAGCTACAGGCGCTGCTGTCTGATTTTGGGTTTTGCTTTGCTAAGTGTGCCGCTAATCAATCCAGTGAGCTTTTTGATGAACTGCTTCAAGTTAATGTTGGCAATCCACAAAATTCCCATCTGGGCGAATGGCAGAGTTTTTTTCGTAGACAAGCACATATCCTTAGACGAGGTGATTGGAGGTGGCCCGCGCATAAGATAATGTTGCAACTTGCCAATGAAGAAGCAGAAGAAAGCCCGGTCAGTCAGTTAGCTATTCAATGGCTTAGTCAAGGATACTGTGATTGGGTGTGGGTTAGAAACAAGAATAGACCACAATACCAGTCACAAAGTGCTTTATTGGTGGTGATGGAGGGGCATAGTGCCGGAATCAATGGTGCACAAATGCTCTCTGATGGCCGAATACTCTCGTGGTCTTCTGATGGCACTTTACGTTTGTGGGATGGGAGCAGTGGTAAATCGCTGTCTGTATTGGAGGGGCATAATGACGGGGTCGGGGGTGTTAAGGTGCTATCTGGCGGTCGACTATTGTCTTGGTCTTGGGATGGTACTTTGCGCCTATGGGATAGCAACAGCGGTAAACCGTTGGTTGCGCTGGTGGGGCACACTGATTGGATTGAGGGTGTTAAGGAGCTATCCGATGGTCGACTGTTGTCTTGGTCTTTGGATGGTACTTTGCGCCTGTGGGATGGGCGCAGTGGTAAATCGCTGTCTGTATGGGAGGGGCATAATGACGGGGTCGGGGGTGTTAAGGTGCTATCCGAAGATCAAGTATTATCGTGGTCTCGATATGATCCTATTATATGTTTATGGGATGGTAATAGTGGTGAACGAATGGCTGTCCTAGAGGGGCATAAATATAGTATTCGGGGGGCAGAGGAATTATCCGACAAACGGATACTTTCGTGGTCTGCCGATGTAACCCCACGCCTGTGGGATGGTAGCAGCGGTAAAATGCTGGGTGTACTAGAGGGGCATACAAGCCCGATCGAAGGAGTTAAGGTGCTGTCCGATAGTCGACTCACGATGCCACCATCCGCTTGTGGGATAGCACCAACGGTAAACCGCTCGCTGTACTAGAGGGGCACACTACTGATCGTATAAATGGTGTTGAAGTGCTATCCGACGGTCGACTATTGTCGTGGTCTGACGATAGCACCTTGCGCTTGTGGGATGGAAGCAGCGGTAAACCTCTGGCTGTACTAGAAGGGCATACTAGTTGGGTCTGGGGTGCTAAGGTGTTATCTGATGGACGACTTCTCTCTTGGTCTGCGGATCATAACTTACGCCTGTGGGATGCTAACAATGGTAAATCAATGGCTGTGCTAGAGGGTCATAAAGATGCTATTTTGGGGGCAGAGGAGTTATCCTACAAACAAATACTGTCATGGTCTGGCGATGGCATCCGCCTATGGGATGGCTGCAGCGGCAAACCTCTGGCTGTAATAGATGCGCATACTTACGGTTGGGTGAAGGGTGTTAAGGTACTATCTGACGATCGACTATTATCGTGGTCTCTACATGGGATCATATGCTTATGGGATGGTAAGATCGAAAAATCGCTGGCTGTACTGGAGGGGCATACAAAGGAGGTTATGGGTGCCAAGGTGCTATCCGACGGCCGACTATTGTCGTGGTCTTACGATAGCACATTGCGCTTGTGGGACGGCAGCAGCGGTAAACCGTTGGCTGTACTGGATGGGCATACGCAGGAGGTTATGGGTGCCAAGGTGCTATCCGACGGTCGACTATTGTCGTGGTCTTGGGATAGTTTGCGCCTATGGGATGGCAACAGTGGTAAACCCTTGGCTGTACTGGAGGGGCATACAAATTGGATCAATGGTGCTAAGGCACTAACCGATGGTCGACTATTGTCGTGGTCTTATGATGGTACTTTGCGCCTGTGGGATAGCAATAGTGGTAAACAGTTGGCTGTACTGGATGGGCATACAAAGGTGGTCATGGGTGTTGAGGAGCTATCCGACGGTCGACTATTGTCGTGGTCTTGGGATGGTACTTTGCGCCTATGGGATAGCAATAGAGCTAAATCCCTGTGTGTACTGGAAGGGCATACAGAAAAGGTCAAGTGTGCCAAGGTGCTATCTGACGGTCGACTATTATCGTGGTCTTATCATGGCACTTTACTCCTGTGGGATAGCAGCAGTGGCAAACCTCTGGCTGTAATGCAAGAGCATGCAGATCATGTCGAAGGTGTTGAGGAGCTATCTGATGGTCGACTATTGTCGTTGTTTGACGATGGCTCCATGCGCTTATGGGATGGCGCCAGCGGTTTAGCACTGGCTGATCTTGAGGGGCATAAAAAACCGAAGTGGCGTCCATGTTGTGACTTGGGTGCTGAGGAACTATCCGATAATCGACTATTATCCTGGTCTTACAGAGGTGAATTGATAGTGTGGAATATCAATACTGGCCGGTTAATACAGGATTACCAATTGCCTTGGATAGAAATCGTAGCCTACCCATCAGCATGGGAAGATTTTGAACAAATCGCCAATGCCCAACGCTTCGATGATGTCTGGATTGAGAGTGCAGATACTTTTATTAGTTTGGCTAACCGTCAAAAAGGTTGGATAGCTCGCTGGTACCATGATGCACATGAAGCAAGTATTGCCGGTATTTCCGGATCCAGCTATGTATTGTCATCTGGCCGACAAGTGATTTTCTTAGAGCTAATGTACGGTGGTTTTCCATTGGTTACTAAACAGATGCCATTAAGTTAAGTCTAGTTTTTTGTTTCGCTCTGACTGGTATGTGCACGCCCTTGCAATAATGTATTTTATAATTCACCCAAAAATTAATAGCTCGCTAAACATATAGCACGGATAGTGTAGGTATATTTTAAAACAATAAGTTCTAGCGGAAAAGTTAGTCAATATTAAATAATTATATTTCCAGTTAGAATATGACATTAAGAGAAGTGATACTATATTTTGTACAGAACATTAATTCACATAGCCTTATTTGAAGCTAGAATATAGGGCATTATACAAGTAGGGAAGTAAATGCAATTAATTGATTCAATAGCAATCAATTACCTAGATAAGACTCGATATTTGAATCTTTATGCTGGTGATCTTGCTGATTTACCTGAACATGAAGCGGTTGACTTTATAGTAGTTTCAGCATTTAGGAATAATTATTTTCCTACGCCACGCAGTTTAATCGGTGCTTTGCATAGAGTTGGGATTTCCGTGAAAGAACTTGCTAGAGATAAGGAAGTAGACTTACGTCAATTTTCAAGTTGTTGGTTGTCCAAAGTTATTACAAAAGAAAAAATATTTTTCAAAAGAATTTTGTGTTTTGAACATCAAGCTAGAGGAGAGGCGCATGAGTTGGTTAGAGATATTTTTCGAAGTTTAGTGCCTTTTTGTATGGAAAGTACGACTTCAAAAATAGCAATTCCACTTGTCGCCTCAGGCCTGCAAGGCGCATCAGAAGAAGTTATGTTAGAAGCCTTAGTTGAAGCCTCATTACATTGGCTGTCTGAAGGCGGATTACCTATTGAATGTATAAAAATTGTGTTGTATAAAAATTCAGATATTGATTTTTTACACAGTGTTTTCAAAAGGGTTAAAGAACGTTATGAAGCAATCCAATGTCAGAATGATGCAACTTATGAATACGATGTATTTATAAGTTATTCCCATAGAAATAAGGTTGAGGTCAATAATTTTATTAAAGCATTACAAAAGTGTCGATCTGACTTAAGAGTTTATATTGATCATCAAGCATTGTGCCCTGGAGTTTTTTGGCAAACGCATATTTTTGAAGGTATAAAAAAATCAAAAAAAGTTATTTGTGTATTTTCCCCTGATTATTTAGTCTCAAAAGAGTGTATTGACGAATTTAATTTAGCTTTGTCAAAACAAATGGGTACTAAGCAAAATGTGTTATTTCCACTCTATTTGTATACGAGTGAATTGCCCGATTATATGAGTGCTATTCAATATGAGGATATTCGAGAGGGTAATACGCAAAAAATACCAGATGCAGTTAATAGATTTATTGAACAGCTTTAACATAGGTATATTGATTAAAATAATCTATGCAAATTAAAATTGTTTAATCACTAAACCGATTGAATTAATTATTTTTTTATCGGTATAATCTATTCAAAATCTATGCAGTTTTTATTCATGTTATTAAAGAATAATGGATAGCCTACACAATCAACTTAAAAGTGCATTACAAGGTGGAGCTAAAAAAACGGCCGATTTGTTGCATAAGCTTAATATAAGTCAGTCGAAGTTTTCTAGGCTAATGGCCAGTGCAGGGGATAGCGTAATCTCTATTGGAAAGGCACGGTCAACTAGGTACGCGTGCACTCGCGATCTCCGTGGGTTGGGGGCGAAATTTCCAATCTTTCGAGTCACACCTCAAGGCGCTGTTCAGACTTATGGTGAACTTAGTGTTTTGGTAGCAGGACAATTTGCCATAGAATTGGATCAATACAAAGGTCGACAACTCTTTGATGGCCTACCTTATTTTCTTCAAGACATGCGGCCACAAGGCTTTATCGGTCGGTCATTCACTAATAAAAATAGAGATCTTCGCCTTCCAGAACGGATCGCTGATTGGAGCGATGATGATGCGTTGTATGCCTTGGTATGCCGAGGCGAAGATTGTATCGGTGACATTATTATGGGTAATGAATCGTTGACGTATTTCTATCAATCATTAACAGCACCGCTTAAACCCATACACGTTAATGAAAGAGAAACGCGTTATGTGGAATTAGCAGAAGAAGCGATGACCGGCACCTCTGCAGGGTCGAGTGCGGGAGGTGAGCAACCTAAATTTACGACATCCATCATACGTAATGAACATGACGTAATAGAAAGTGTGATTGTGAAATTTTCACCTGCTGATGACACCCCCGTTAGTACACGATGGCGAGATTTACTGATTGCGGAGCACATTGCTTTAGAATCCATCAGAAATACTGAATTTGCTGCGGCAAAATCAGAGGTCTTGTTTGCTGGAAATCGCGTGTTTTTAGAGGTGACACGTTTTGACAGGCATGGCGCTCACGGACGCAGTGGCGTTATTTCTATTGGGGCGATCGATGATGAATATTTTGGTATCAGAGATACTTGGCTTAAAGCTGCAATTCGCTTAGTCGGTCAAAAAATGATCCCCTCAACTGAGGCTAAGGCACTGTGTTATCAAGCCGTTTTTGGACAATTGATTGGTAATACAGATCAGCATTTTGGCAATGCGTCTCTGATTAATGATCTTAATGGTGATTTTCCCTACCGACTTGTACCCGCTTACGATGTGTTACCTATGTTGTATGCACCCATTAATGGTGAAATAGTACCGCGTAAATTAGCACCGCCCATGCCGACTAGTGAAACTTTAGATATTTGGATTCCTGCCATGAAAAATGCCAGTGCCTATTGGATGCAACTCGCCTCAGATAATAGACTGTCGGTCAATTTTAGAGCGATTGCCATCGAGAATACAAAGTTACTGGATACACTTTCTCCGATTGCTAGAAACATCGCGAAAGCATAAGAGCTGTGCTTCTCAAAAGGTTCAACTAATCCTAATTCACTTTATAATTCATCCAACAATTAATAGCTTGCTGTACATACAGCGCGGATAGTCATCACATGAAAATATTCCTTAGTTACGGCCATGATAACGCCGCCGAAGCGTTAGTTTTACGCATTAAAACCGATCTTGCCCACTTAGGTCATGAGGTTTGGTTAGATCGTGAGCGTATTGAATTTGGTGATGATTGGCGTCGAGAAGTCACCGAAGGGATTATAGGGAGTGATCAAGTGCTGGCTTTTTTATCAGAGCATTCTACCCGTGATCCTGGGGTTTGTCGGGATGAAATCGCTATTGCTTTGGGTGCCGGCAAAGCTTATGTCTTTACCATTTTGGTTCAACCTGAAGTCGATGTGAGTCTGCCTATATCGGTAAGCCATTTGCAATGGTTAGATATGCACGATTGGCAAGCTCGTCAACAAGCTGATCTTGAAGCTTTTGACGTCTGGTACGCTGAACGCTTTGCACAAATCTGTGCCGTGATTGATCATCCTGATAACCAACGCTTTGCCGGAGAAATCAGTCAGCTTGAGGAATATTTATTACCCTTAGATTGCACCCCTGATATCAATAGTCGTTTACAAGGCTTTACCGGACGGCAATGGCTGTTGGATGAAATTAATACCTGGCGAGAAGGTGACAGAAGCTCACGTATTTTTTGTTTAAGTGGTGGCCCGGGTATGGGTAAAAGTGCGGTGGTAGCATGGTTGGCACATAGCAATAAAGCTCAAGTGATCGCGGCACAATTTTGTCGTTATAACAGTCCAGAGCGCAGAGACCCCACGCGAGTGATTCGTTCGATTGCTTTTCAATTAGCGACACGTTTACCCGATTATCGTCGGCATTTGCTTAATCAGCCTGAAATAAAAGACCTAGATCGTAAAAATCCAGTGGATCTGTTTGATTATTTATTAGCCAATCCCTTACGGTATGCCATTAATGGGAATCGCCCCAGACAATTGATTGTTATTGATGCGCTCGATGAAACCTTACAAAACGGTCAAAGTGAACTGACGGATTTAATTGCCTCACAGTTAAATAAATTGCCCGATTGGTTAGGTTGGGTCGTTACCAGTCGGCCAGAATCTGCGATTCGTGGCCAATTAGAACAATTTGGATTGCATGAAATTAATGCGGATGACCCGCGTAATCAAGAAGATGTCGAAACTTATATCCAGCATTGGTTGCCTACCTTAGGCTTAGAAGAAACTGAATTAATCCAAGCACAACAGCAGATATTAAGTGCCGCACAAGGCAATTTTTTATATGTAAGGCAATTACAAGCCGCCATACAACAAAAAATAATCGACATAAAGCAGTTGAATGATCTGCCCAAAGGCTTGAGTGCTTTGTATTTAAGGGAGTTTAAATACCGATACCCTGATACCCATCACTATGAGCAAGAGCTATTACCGGTATTGGAAATATTAGTCGCCTCGTCTCGCCCCATACCTACCAGCGATATAGAGACCCTATTAAATTACAGTAAACGCCAACGCGCTAAAGTAATTGAGCGCTTGGGTAGTTATCTTACTATTTCTGACAAGGGCGTTGCGTTGTTTCATAAGAGTTTGCAAGATTGGTTGTTGGATGAGAATAGTGCAGGGGCTGATTACTTTGTAGAAGTCGAAAAGGGTCATCAGGTATTAGGTGAAGTGTTGTGGGAGCAGTTTACCCAAGCAGAAGATTTGGTGAGTTGTTTAGATAGCTATATGGCATTGGAATTGCCTGAGCAATTAAAGTATTGGTCGGATAATAATCTTTTAAAAATAATTGATCAAGATAAGGTTAAAAAATACAGTGCAAATATCAAAAAATTGATAAACACAAGAATATTAGCTTATCTTAAGCATGAGCAACAAGAGTCTTGGGGGCGGCTGGCTGTTAGGCTAAGTGAGCTGTGTTATGGATTGGAGCATCAAAATACGGTCAGGACTCTAAATAACTTAGCGAAATATTTACAGCACATTGCCAACTATAAAGATGCAGAGCCTCTTTATCGTCGATCCTTGGCGATTGCTGAACATGTGTTGGGGCCTGATCATCCTGAGACAGGTACTTCTTTAAACAATCTCGCTTTATTGCTTGAAGATCAAGGGGATTATGCGGCGGCAGAGCCACTCCATCGTAGGGCTTTGGCAATTGCAGAACAGGCGTTGGGGCCTGATCATCCTGAGACAGGTACTTCTTTAAATAATCTGGCAGGATTGCTTAATGATAAAGGTGATTATGCAGCCGCAGAACCGCTTTATCGTCGAGCCTTGGCAATTGCAGAACAGGCGTTGGGGCCTGATCATCCTGCTACGGGTAATCGTTTAAACAATCTCGCTTTATTGCTTGAAGATCAAGGGGATTATGCGGCGGCAGAGCCACTCCATCGTAGGGCTTTGGCAATTGCAGAACAGGCGTTGGGGCCTGATCATCCTGAGACAGGTACTTCTTTAAATAATCTGGCAGGATTGCTTAATGATAAAGGTGATTATGCAGCCGCAGAACCGCTTTATCGTCGAGCCTTGGCAATTGCAGAACAGGCGTTGGGGCCTGATCATCCTAATACAGGTGCTAGTTTAAACGATCTCGCCTTATTGCTTAACAATAAAGGGGATGATGCGGCGGCAGAACCACTCTATCGTCGAGCCTTGGCAATTGCAGAACAGGCGTTGGGGCCTGATCATCCTGAGACAA
>TBL_comb48_EPIDRAFT_1000278_pt1 | contig 40599 bp, 26 predicted proteins | sample TroBogEpilimnion_37_FD_10681 | JGI IMG/M metagenome (IMG submission 10681) | reverse complement strand
ATGCAGTCCCGCCATGAGCGCGTTTGGCTCGGTCGTGATGATGCAGGCGCTGACCATCATCTCGCCATTCGGCCCCTGCCAATCCTCCATGAGCCCGGCGAAGGCGAAAAGGTGCCCGCCGGTGGGGTGGATATAGAAGGGCTGTTTTCCATTCCCACCTGCCTTCCACTCGTAGAACCCCGAGGCGGGAATGAGGCAGCGCTTGCGCTTGAAGGCGGTGCGGAAGGTGGCCTTCTCCGTGAGGGTCTCGCCCCGCGCGTTGATCGGTTTTGAAAAGGTGTTCGGATCCTTCACCCAGCCCGGGATGAGTCCCCAGAAGGCCACATCCGCCACCCGCTGGCCCCCCTCCGGGCGGACGATGACGATGTGCTGGCCCGGGGCGATGTTGTAGCCCTTCACGATGGTGAACCCGGGGGGCACCAAGCCGAAGGCCTCCGCGAGGCTCCCGGCGTCGAAGGTGAAGGTGTAGCGGCCACACATGGGAACTATGATGCCCTGGGTTCAGCCAGGTCGGACCACGGTTGAACAGCAGAGGTCACGGCACGGATGGAAGACAGCACCGGAACTTCCTGTTCCAAAGGCATGGGCCGCACTCTCGGCTGGGGTCGCGTGGGCCTGGCCTTGGGCCTTCATGGGAGGGCCTGGACCTGAGCAGTGACCCGTTGATAGGCGTTGTCAAGGTAGGTGTCGATGGAGGAGACGGTGGCGGCTAACCTGGCCGCCGACTCTGGCGACGAGGCTTCCCAGGCGGCTCCGTTGTAATAGGTCCTGGAGAAGGTCTTGACGTCGGCCTTCTGGGCGTCCAGCAGCCGAACGACGGCCGCCTTGTCGAGCGGTGCGGGATGGGAACCGGAGACAAGGAAGGCCAGCGAGTCGTCAAGAAAGGCCTGCACGCTGTTCTCGAAATTGAGCTCGGACCGCAGGCAGCGGTCCGCGGTCATGGGTGCGGTAGTTGCACCAGTGGAACCTGCGATGGCCCGATCCTCCGCGAGAAAACGAATGTCGGCCCGGGATCGCAGGTCGGCCAGGTAGGTTCTGATCAGACCCGTGGTGGTGGAAAGGGAAGTTGCCACGAACTTCAGGTCCGTCGCGCTCGAACTGCTTATGGAGAATGAGGCCGATGTCGGGTCGAAGGTGAAGTCCAGCAACGCCGGTGTGAGGGTATATGCGCCGCCTCCCAATCCGCTGAAAGAGAAATTGCCATAGGCATCGGTGGTGGTGGTGGCCTTGGCCGAACCGGTCAAAGCCACGGTCACCGCGACCAGGGGTGTGCCGTCCGAGGTGACGATGCTGCCGGAAGCCGAATAGGTGGTGGTGGTCCCACCACCAAGTGAGAATCCGGCACTGGCTCCGCCCCCGCCGCATCCAAATCCGATGAGCACCAGGAGCAGGAACCCCATCGATGGAGCGGGAAGGCACCGCATGAGTTTCATGGAGCCCCCCTTTGCCGGACTGGGTTTCTGCTGGTGTCAAGAATGACCTAAAATCCGGGGAAAGGATCCTGGATCAGGTGGATTCAGCCCCTCGGATCGGGCCAGCCTGCGAGGCGAAGGGCACGGAAATCCTCAATACCGAGATGGCTTCGACCCTCCTGCGTGATCAGGGCAGGTCCATCCGGGGGGGGAAGCTGGTGATGTTCAGGATGCCATTGGAATCCCGCCAGACGTGCATCTCGATGGGACCTCTCAGGGATGCCACGGGGGTGGCTCCGGCGGCTGGAGAGGTGTTCCAATTCCGCTCAGCCTTTGGAAGGGCGCCCAGTCCCTGGCCCGATGGATTGCCGGAGCCATTCCGGCGGTTGTTGACCATCTGCTGTGAGTTCGGAATCGGGTAGGTGCTTCGCACGCTGCGCGTGTCGATGTCGACGATCACGCGATAGGCCCTTCCATTTCCCGGCATGTGCACCATCACTTCATAACCCCCCGAGGCGGCGTTCAGATCAATCTGACGAACCGAATCGGACCTACCTCCAGTTACCGACTCCGCCACGAACATGGCCTGTTCCGCTGACATGGGCTGGAGGGGTGGGGCCTCATCGGTGACGGCCCTTTCCTCCTGCCTGTGTTCGAACGGCGGATGCTGATGGCCAGGCTTCCCCGGGGTCCCAGCCAGATGGCTGATGTCGGGGCATGGGGTTCTTGGTGAGGAACCCTCCAGACGAAAGGAGGCGGCAGTCTGGGGCTTCGCATCAGGGGCGTGCTGCTGGCCGCCGCGACCGGAGGCCCCCTGAGTTCCTTGAGCCCGCATGGGCAGTGACAGGAGCAATGGCGGGAGCACCATCAGGAAGTAGCGTTGCAGCCACCGCATGCCCATAGCCCGGGTGGCTGAAGGTTCGGAGGGCAGGTCCTGGGCGAGAGTTGAGAGGCTGAATTTCCTGAAAATGGTCATGGTCCTACCTCCCCCGGCGAGATCATCAGTCCCTTGACCAATAGAGACCTTTTCTAACGCCGAGGTTGAAGGTATCCCCCGGGCGCACCCTTCATCGGGACGTGCCGATCTCCTCGCCTGAACAAGAAGCCCGTCCTTGGGCGGATTCTGGCACCATGGGTCGGACTTCACCGCGGGGATGAGGTCGCTTCCATTTCACAGCGACCATGAATTTAAAGAGCTACCGCCGCCGGCACCGATCACAATGGGCCTGACCCCAAGCTCAACTCGGACCCACCCCGCCCTGCCTTCCGCTCTTTCGCAGCTTCCTGCTTCCTGGGCTCCGCTCCTCACCTCAGTGCAGGGCGCGGCCGGTAAGCTTCATCCGATCGGTAACCCCTGGATCGTCGAGTCACCTATGCCGCCGCCCAGCAATTCAACACCCAACTATCAGGTCGAGTTCAAGGCCACTCATGCCGATCGGCCTGGGTTTCGAATCAATGAATTGCGGATTTCGCCTACCCAGTTTGTGCCTTGGCATTATCACAACCACATTCAAGACACGTTCTATGTCCTTGAAGGCCGGGTCCGAATTCTGCTCAGTAATCCAGAGGAAATGATCGAACTCGGCCCCAGTGAATCGTATTCCATTCCGCCTCTTCGGCCTCATCTGGTCACCAATGCGGGTGAGAGTTCGGCCACCTTTCTGAACCTGCAGGGAATGGGTGAATACGACTTCATACCCTTCCCGGGAACCCACCCTTCGCATGGGTGATTGCCTGGTTTGACCGGCCCCCCGATCGCCCCTCTTGCCCCGTCGGCTTCTCATCCCGGAAGGGCGCCATCAGCATCTATGGGCTTAACGCCGCTCCCAGTCAGGCCGGACTCATGCTGAAGCTGGGGAAGCCCAAGCCGGCGGGTTGCCTGCACCTCCGACCCCTGGCTCAACGCGGACCCCGCCTGCACTGTCTTTTGCGCTCTCAGACTCCGGCTGGAGCGTCACATACTCGAAGAACCCACCCCTGGTAGGCTGGTCCCCGGCTTTGGGAATTCCCTTTGGATCTTGGTGGGTTCCAGCCCAAAAAAAGCCCCCGATTTCGGGGGCCTCTTTTTTGTGCTAAGTCTGGCGGAGAGTGGGGGATTCGAACCCCCGAACGGCTTTTGACCGTTACACGATTTCCAATCGTGCTCCTTCAGCCACTCGGACAACTCTCCCGTGGCTCCGCCTGGGCGGAAGCAGCAAGGTTATCACGGCCCCGGACTCTGGCCAAGGGCCGTGATCGGAAGGGCTACACGGCCGCGAGGACGGCCACCAGCAGCTTCCAGAAGTTGCCCACCGAGGGCACGCTCACGTGCTCGTCGGGGGTGTGGACGTCCCACATGTCGGGGCCGAAGGACACCATCTCCATACCGGTGTACTTCTCGCCGATGAGGCCGCATTCGAGGCCGGCGTGGATGGCCATGACCTCCAGGGGCTTCCCGAAGAGGGCCTGGTTGGTCTCGTTGACGATGCGGACCAGTGAGGCGCCCGGCTCCGGCTTCCAGCCGGGATAACCGCCGGAGGTGTGGGATTCGAAGCCCGCCAGGGCGCAGGTGGCGGCGATCCGCTCGGTCAGCGCCACCTTGGAGGCGTCGATGGAACTGCGGGTGAGCAGGTTGACTTCCACCGTGTCCCCGCGGGTCTCGCAGACACCGAGGTTGGTCGAGGTCTGGACCAGGCCCTTGATGTCGGGACTCATGGCCTCGACGCCGTGGGGCAGGGCCAGGAGCAGCTGGATGAGGGCCTCCGCGTCGGCATCGGCCATGGCCTGGGTGCCTTCACCGGCCTCGAGAGCCAGGTGGAGGCCCGGATCGAAGGCACCGAGCGCGGCCTGCCAGTGGGCCTCCTGGGCGCCCAGGGCCTGACGGAGGGCGGCTTCCCTGGTCGGGTCCAGGAAGACCATCGCCGAGGCTTCCCGGGGGATGGCGTTGCGCTTGTTGCCGCCCTTGATGGACACGAGGGCCAGGCTGAACTCGGGCTTGAGGACGCGCAGTACCTGGGCCAGGAGGCGCAGGGCGTTCCCCCGGCCGGCGTTGATGTCGATGCCGGAGTGGCCCCCCTTGAGGCCGAAGACCTTCAGACGGTAGGCGCGGCTCCCCGCGGGAGGGGCCGTGCGGGTGAGCTTGCGGGTGGCGATGGTATCCACGCCCCCGGCGCAGCCGATGGTCAGGTAGCCCTCCTCCTCGCTGTCGAGGTTGAGGAGGAACTTGGCCTTGAGCCGGCCCGGCTGCAGGCCTTCGGCGCCCGTGAGGCCGGTCTCCTCGTCGATGGTGATCAGGACCTCGATGGGGCCGTGGGCGAGGTCCTGGCTGGCGAGCACCGCCATGGCCGCGGCGACGCCGATGCCGTTGTCGGCGCCGAGGGTCGTGCCCCGGGCCCGGAGGAGATCGCCATCCTTCCACACCTGGATGGGGTCCTTGGTGAAATCATGCTCGGTGCCTTCGTTCTTTTCGCAGACCATGTCCACGTGGGCCTGGAGACAGGTGGTGGGACGGCCTTCCCGGCCCGGGGTGGCCGGCTTCCGGATGATGACGTTCCCGACCCCGTCGCGCTCGACCTCGCAGCCGAGGGCCCGGGCCTGACCGGCCACCCAGTCCGCCGCGGCGGCCTCGTTCTTCGAGCCCCGGGGGATCTTCGACAACTCTAGGAAATAGGACCAGATGGTCTTGGGTTCGAGGGACTCGAGCAGGGCATTCACGGGGCCTCCAGGCAAAGCCGCACCGGCCCTGGGCCGGGAGTGGCCACCTCAGAGTAATGGCGGCTCCGCGGGGCCGGGGTGACCGGGGTCACGATGGGGAGCTTCCGGTGGACAATGAACCGGGCAGGAGCTCCCGCTTCAGGGGGCCTTGCCGAGGAGCTTCCCCTTGGCTGATCCCGATTCCTCCAGCCCCGTCCTTGAGCTCTGCCGGGAATTCGTGCGGATCCCCAGCTTCTCGGGCCAGGAAGGCGAGCTGGCGGCGGCCGTCGCGACCCGCATGGGGGCTATGGGGTTCAGCGTGGAATCCGATTCCACCGGCGGCGTCCTGGGCCTGCGGAAGGGCAGGGGCCCTGGGCCCACGGTGATCCTGGACGCGCACATGGATACCGTGCCGGTGCCCGATCCCGCCGCCTGGCGGCACGACCCCTTTGGCGCGGAGATCGGCCAGGGCCGGCTCTGGGGGCGGGGTTCCGCGGACACGAAGGGCTCACTCGCGGCCATGCTGTGCGCGGCGGCGGCCCTGGAGGATTTCCCGGGGACCCTCATCGTTTCCGCAAGCGTCTGCGAGGAGGACCTGACCGGCGCGGCCCTGGCCCTGGTGCTGGAGCGGCACCCGGCGGACCTGGTGCTCGTGGGCGAGCCGACCTGCCTGCGCCTGGGTACCGCCCAGAAGGGGCGGGCGGGCCTGCTGGTGGAGGCCACCGGGCGCGGCGCGCACACCTCCAGGCCCGAGCTGGGGGACAACGCCATCTACAAGATGCTGGAGGCCGTGTCCCGCCTCAGGGCCCTGCCGCTGCCTGCGGATCCGGAACTGGGCCCGGGGGTTTGCGAACTGATCGAGATCGACTCCGAACCCAGGCCCTCGCCGGGCATGGTGCCGCACCTCTGCCGGGCCCGCCTGGCCCTGCGGCTCCTGCCCGGGGAGACCGCCCAGACCGTGCTGGACCGCACCCGCCGCGCCCTGGACGGACTGGAGGGCGTCTCGGTGCGCTTGATGGAGAGCCGCCGGCGCTGCCACAGCGGCCTGGACCTGGCCATGCCGGAGTTCGTCCCCGCCTGGAAGAACCAGGATGCGGCCCTTGAAGCCCGTCTCCTGGGCGCCCTGGGAACCACCCCCTTCGCCGCCCCCTTCACCACCAACGCCTCGGCTGCCGCGGCCAGAGGCATCCCCGCCTTCCTGCTCGGCCCCGGCGCCATCGAGCAGGCCCACGCCGTGGACGAGTGGATCGCCCTGGACCAGCTGGAGGCGGCCCCGAGGGCCTACACCCAAGTCCTCGGGGCCTTCCTGGGCCGCTGAGGCTCGGGGGAGAGGAGCCTCAGGGGAACACGTGGGTGCCGCCGTGGCCCGCCAGGGCGGCGCCGAGGTGGGCGGGGTCGGTGATGATGGCTTCCTTTCCGCCATTTTCCAGGAAGTCCACGACGGCCTGGATCTTGGGCAGCATGCTGCCGGGCTTGAAGTGGCCCTCCTGGATGTAGCGCTTGGCCTCGGCGAGGCTCATGCGCTCCAGGCTCCGCTGGGTGGGCTTGCCGAAATCCAGACAGACCTTCTCCACCGCGGTGGAGATGACCAGGAGGTCCGCCCCCAGGTCTCTGGCCAGGAGGCTGGAGGCGAGGTCCTTGTCGATGACCGCGGCGGCCCCGGAGATGTTCCCCGAGGAGTCCTCCACCACGGCGATGCCGCCGCCGCCACAGGCCACCACCACCACGCCCGCATCCAGGAGGCTCTTGACCACATCCAGTTCCAGGACCCGCTGGGGGACAGGCGAGGCCACCACCCGCCGCCAGCCGCGCCCCGCATCCTCCATGAGATCCCATGCGTCCTTTTCCCGGTGGGCCTGGGCCTGTTCCGGGCTCATGAAGGAGCCGATGGGCTTGTTGGGCCTGGCGAAGGCGGGATCCTTTCCGTCCACCAGGACCTGGGTCACCACCGTGGCCGCCTGGCGCGCCATCCCCCGCCGCCGGAACTCGTTGTAGAGCGCGCACTGGAGGTGGTAGCCCAGGGCGCCCTGGGTGTCGGCCACGCAGCTGTCTAGGGGCACCATGTGGAGTTCCGGGGCGGCCAGCTCCGAGCGGCGCAGGATGAAGCCCACCTGGGGGCCGTTCCCGTGGGTCACCACCAGCCGAAGCTTCTCGGTCTCGAGCATGTCGGCGATGTGGGCGCAGGTCTGGGCGGCCGCGTCGTACTGGTCCAGGACCGTGCGGTGGTCGTTGTCGGAGATGAGGGAGTTCCCTCCGATGGCGATGACGACGGTGCGGGTCATGGCGGCTCCAGGGCTAGATGCTGAGGTTGCGGGCGCGCTGGACGATGTCGCCGAGCCTGGCGGCGGGATCCTTCACGCGCATGAGGAACATGAGGGCGCTGATGACGAAGGGCTTGTAGCTGGCCTCGTGGTAGGTCGGGATGCGGTACTGCTCGAACACCTCCGCCGAGACCTCCCCCGCCTTGCAGCTCACGTCCGTGATGTCCGCCGGCAGGCAGTGCATGTACAGCGCCTTCTTCCCCGCCGTGAGGTCCATCTTCGCCCGGTCGCACTCCCAGTCCTTGTGCTTCGCGTTGTTCGCCAGGCAGGCCTTCTCCAGCTCCTTCAGGCCCGCCTGGTCCGACTTCTGCAGCAGCTCCGTCCGCTGCTGCATGACCTGGTAGGGCGCCCAGGACTTCGGATACACGATGTCGGCCCCCGCGAAGGCCTCTTCCATGCTGTTCGAGACGGAGAACTTCCCGCCTGATGTCTTCGCATTCTGCTTCGCCACCTCCAGCACCTCGGGGATGAGCCCGTAGCCCTCGGGGTGGGCCAGGCGCACGTCCATGCCGAACCGGGTCATGAGCCCGATGATGCCCTGGGGCACGGACAGGGGCTTCCCGTAGCTGGGGGAATAGGCCCAGGTCATGGCCAGCTTCTTCCCCTTGAGGGCCTCCAGGCTGCCGAAGTGCTTCCGCAGCCAGGCCAGGTCCGCCAGGGACTGGGTCGGGTGGTCCACGTCGCACTGGAGGTTGATGAGGCTGGGCCGGCGGTGCAGCACGCCCTGCCTGGTCCCGTCGCTCAGGGCCTCGCCCACCTCCTGCATGTAGGTGTGGCCCGCCCCCAGGAACATGTCATCCCGGATGCCAATCACCTCCGCCAGGAAGCTGATCATGTTGGCCGTCTCCCGCACGGTCTCGCCGTGGGCCACCTGGCTCTTCTGCTCATCCAGCTCGGAGAGCGTGAAGCCCAGGGCGCTGGCCGCCGACGCGAAGGAGAACCGGGTGCGGGTGGAATTGTCCCGGAAGATGGAAATGGCCAGCCCCGTGTCGAAGGCCCGGTAGGACTTCCCCTCCTGGTGCAGCAGCTTCAGGGCCTCCGCCAGCGCCAGGATGGCCTTGATCTCCTCCTCCGGATGCTCCCAGGTCAGCAGGAAATCCTTGTGGTAGAGATCGGTCCTCAGCGCCTGGAAGGCTTTGACGTTGTCGGCAAGGGCGGGCATGGTGGGCTCCAGAAGGAAGTTCGCAATGGGTCCTAGTCCCAGGGCTCAGGCTGGCCCCTGAAGGAGTTCACCCGGAGGGTGGCCCGGGTCGAGGAGGCGATCCTGCTCGACGACCGGGACTCCCCGGAGGAAGACGGCCCGGAAGGAGAGGGGCGAGGTGAAGCCCGGATAGGGTTCCGGGGCATCGGTGAGGGAGGATTGGATCGGCCTTGAGGGCCCGTGGGGATCCAGCAGGACCACATCCGCATCCAGCCCCGGACGCAGTGCCCCCTTGCGGTGCCCCTGCCCCAGGCGTTGGGCGGGCTGCTCGGAGAGGCGGAGGGCGAGTTCCAGTGCGGCCCGGTCCGGGTCTGCCTCCCAGAGTTTCCAGGCCAGGTGCGGCAGGCCCCCCAACCCGCCCAGGCCGTTGGCGACCCCGCGGATGTCCCGGCCGTCCCAGTCGTCCTTGTCGGCCCGGCAGAAGGCGCAGTGGTCCGTGGCGAGCATGTCGAAGGCGCCATCCCGTGCCAGGGTCCGGAAGGTCTCCCGGTCGCCGCGCAGGGGCGGGGAGCAGACCCACCGGTGCCCATCGGGCCGGTCCAGCCAGGTCTCATCCAGCCAGAGGTACTGGGGGCAGGTCTCGCTGGTGAGGTCCTGGGACCGCCGGGAGGCCTGGATGTGCCGGGCGGCCTCCACCGTGGACACATGCACCACGTGCAGGGGCACGCCCCTCCGGGCCGCCAGGGACACCAGGGCCTCCACGGACCGGATCTCGGCGTCACCGGGGCGCAACCTTGCATGGGCCGAGGCCTTCGCGAGGTCCAGGGAGCCCGGGTCCACCGCCGCCAGCAGGTCGTCGTCCTCGCAGTGGACCAGGAACCGGGCGCCCAGGGGTCCCATCCGCCGGAAGCCCTCGTCCAGGCGCGCCTGGTCCACGAAGAGGCCCGCGCCCCTGTAGGTGGTGTAGAACTTCAAGGTGCGGTAGCCCGCCGCGGCGAGAAGCCCCAGGTCCACCCAGTCTGCTTCGTCGAAGGTCGTGGGCGTGAGGTGCCAGGCCACGTCCGCATGGCACTGGCCCTCGGCCCGTCGCCGGGCGCGTTGCAGAGCCTTCCGAAGGGATTCATCGGGTCCCTGGGTGACGAAGGTGCACAGGGTGGTGATCCCGTTCATGGCCGCGACGCGGGTGCCGCTCTCGTAGTCGTCCGCCAGTTCGAAGCGCCCGATGCGGTCCCCCACGTGGGTGTGGAAGTCGATGAAGCCCGGCAGCACGTAGCAGCCCCGGGCATCCAGCACCCGGTCCGCCGAGGCCGAGAGCCCCGGCCCGCTGCCCGCAATGTGGCTCCCCTCCAGCAGCAGATCCCCGTCCTCCAGGCGGCCGCCGAGGGCGATCCTGCCGTTCTGGATGAGGGTCCTCATGGGCGCAGGGCCTCCAGGCATGGCTCCACCGCTTCCGGGATCCGGATGCGTCCGAGCGGAGCCTCAATATCCTTCAATCCGTGCCCGGTGGCCAGGACCACCACCTTCGCATCCCTGGGCAGCGGGTCGGGGCCAGCCTGGATCTTCACCAGTCCCGCCAGGGCCGCGGCCCCGGCAGGTTCCGTGAAAATGCCCGTGCGGCTGGTGAGGCGGCTCTGGGCCGTGAGGATCTCCTCGTCCGAGACCGTGAGCGTCCGGCCCCCGCTTTCGAGGACGGCACGCCGGGCGCCATGGGCATTGCTGGGGCAGGTCACGGAAATGGAATCCGCCCGGGTCGTGGGGTGGACCGCATCCGAATAGATGCCCGTCTGGACGTAGCGGTGGATCGCGTCGGAACTCTCCGCCTGGACGCCGATGAGCCGCGGAAGGCGGTCGATGAGGCCCGCCCGTCTGAGATCCACAAAGGCCTTGTGCACACCCCCGAGGATCACGCCATCGCCCACGGACACGCAGATGGCATCGGGCACCTGGTTCCCGAGCTGGGCCCAGATCTCCAGGCCGGCGGTCTTCTTGCCCTCGAGGGTGAGGGGATGGTAGGCGGTGTTGCGGTTCAGCCCGCCCCGCTGGTCGGTGTATTCCAGGGACAGGCGGAAGGCGTCGTCATAGGTCCCCTTCACGGGGATCACCTTGGCCCCGCAGAGGAGCATCTGCAGGAGCTTGGCCTTGGGGGCGGCCTGGGGCACGAAGATGAGGGCCTGCAGGCCGGCGGAAGCGCACACGGCCGCCAGGGCCGAGGCGGCATTGCCCGTGGAGGCGGCCACGATGAGGTCGATGCCCAGGCGCCGGGCTTCGGCGACCACCAGGAAGGAGGCGCGATCCTTGAGGCTGCCGCTGGGGTTGAGGCCGTCATTCTTGACCCACAGCCGGTCCAGACCCAGGTCCGCGCCCAGGCGGTCCACCGGGGCCAGGGGGGTGTGGCCCACGGTCAGGGGCGGATGGAATTCAGGCTCTACCGGACAGAAGAGATTCCAGTCGGGGCGCTTCGGATCGAAGGTGGCCTGGATCGCTGGATAATCGAAGACCACTTCCAGCACCCCCGTGAGGGGGATGCCGGGGCGGTAGCCCTCCCCGCAGACCGGGCACAGGTACCGGACCTGTTCGCGGGGATACTGCCGCCCGCAGTCCGTGCATCGGTAGGAGAAGGGGGTCATGACGGGGTGCCCAGACAAAATCCGCGCGGGAGTTGGGCTCCCGCGCGGGTGTTCAGGAACGGCTAGAAGTGGAATTCGGCCGAGAGCATCAGGGCGGTGGTCCGCTCGTTGTTGTTCCAGGGTCCCTTGCCGGTGGCGGGATTGAAGACAGCCGGAGCGGAGTAGTTCACGCCGCCGAACTTGTTGTTCCAGTACTCGAAGCCGGGCCCGATCAGGAAGGCGCCGTGCTTGCGGCCGAAGAGGCCACTGGCGTCGAACATGAGGTACATGTCGCCCACAGTCTCGGCCTTGGTGTCGACACCGAAGCCGTCCTTGCCCTTGGGGCCGACGTAGTTCATCCAGCCCTTGAACTCAGCGGGGACGCCCAGGTCGAAGTGCTTGCCCCAGGAAGTCCAGATGGCGTACTGGGTCTTGAAGTCCACTTCCTTCTGCACGACGCCGTTGTAGTTGGCCTCGCGGCAGCCGCCGAAGCCCACATTCCAGAACCCGTGCTCGATGTTGAGGCCGAACTGGGGGCCGGCAATCATCAGCTTCTTGTTGGAGGCGAACTGGTTGTCCTGGGAGTCGAAGTCGAAGCCCACGGTGAAGTCCACTTCCCGCACAGGACCGAAGGCCATGTTGGTCTTGAAGATCTTGCCCAGGTCGAAGCTGGAGCGATAGACCACGTAGACTTCGGTGTTGCCGGGGACGCCGGCCTGGGGCTGCCCGGTGCTGTCGTTGGCAGGGGAGCTCTTGGTGGCGGACAGCATGTTCACATCGAAGAAGTTCGTGCCGTAGTCCCAGCCGTAGACGCCGCTCAGTTCGAGGCGGTTCTTGACCTGGGTGCCCACGAGGCCCGGATCGCGGAACTGGTTGCTGTACTGGTACCCGACGAAGGTGTCGCTCCAGTTGGCGGCGCCGAGGGGCAGCGCGGCCAGGGCGACAAGGCCAAGGACAGTGGAAGTGAACTTCTTCATGCTGGATCTCCTGGGAGGTGGCCCGCGGGGAGGTTGGGCCTGGGGTTGGGAGGGTGGGGGTGAACTGGATGGAGCAGGTGTCGCTGGGGAAATTCGAGACCTGCCCACCGGCATGAAAGCCAGAGGTCCAGCCTCTCGAAAGGCCGACGGCATGGATGAAGCACCGCTAAAATTTAATGGATCAAACCAGATGTGGCAATAGTTTATACCGTGGCGATAATTTTTTTCTCTTTGGCGTCAAAACCCTTCGGGGCTCAGACGGGAAGTGCCTTTTCGGCCGGCAGCAGTGCCAGCATCGTACCCAGGGGACGGAGGTCCAGGGTGGAGCCCTCGCCCAGGGACGCCCTGGCCTCGAAACGCTGGAGGGCGTAGGTATCCGGATCCAGTTCGGCCCGGAGCTGGGGTGAAAGGTACTCGAGTCCCGCCGGGGACCGGGTCAGGCGATGGCTCTGGCCGCCCAGCTTGGCCTCTAACATCAGGGACTCCCCCTGCCGCTCGAAGTGGTAGCAGTCCGTGTTGGACTCCTCGAAGGCAGCCTGGTCGGCCCAGAACCGGGGCTTGTCCTTGTAGGGTGCGCCGCTGGTGGGACAGAACGGCGTGCAGTTGCCGCAGTCGTTGCAGGCATCACCGAGGTTGACGATCTGGACCGGCTGGGCGACCCGGAAGGGCGTCTGACCCTCCTGCCGGAGGCGCCCCCCCCGCTGGACCAGGATCGGCAACTGCAGGTCCAGGGGCTCCATGGCGTAGGCGAGGTTGGCCCGGTTGGGACAGACCGTGACGCAGAGGCTGCAGAGGTCATCGCAGTCCAGGCACCGGCTGGCTTCCTTCACGGCGGCCTCGGCATCGAAGGGCTTGAGCACCTCGTCGAAGCCGTGCCGGTCCGTAATGGGCAGTACAGGCACCTTCTGAGCCCCCACCACCCTGCCCTTCTTTTCCATGAGGGCTGTATCCGCCTGCCCCTTCTCCAGCAGGGGTTCAGGACCCAGTTCCACCCCATGGCGTGCGGCGATGCCCTCGGCCACGGCCCGGCCATCGGCGATGGCCAGGATCACCGAGGAGGCGCCATGCACCGCGTCGCCACCCGAGAAGAGCCCGGGCACCGAGGTCTCCCGGGTCAGGGGGTCCACCACCAGGTAGCCGTTGCCGTTCCGCCGGACCTCCAGGCCCTCCAGGAAGTCCAGCACCGCCTCCTGACTGATGGCCGAGATGATGGTGTCGGCGGGCAGGACCACCTCGCTGCCCTCCACGGGCACCGGGCGGGGTCGGCCCGAGGCGTCCCGCTCCCCCAGGCGCATGCGGGTGCAGGAGAGTCCCGTCACCCGGCCGCCTTCGGAAAGGACCGAGGCCGGGGCCAGCAGGTCCCGGATCTGGATGCCCTCCTCGAGGCAGTCGTGGACTTCGGCGGGATCCGCCGGCATCTGGGCCCGGGTGCGGCGGTAGACGATGGTCACCTCGCCGCCCGGCACCAGCCGGATGGCGGAGCGGACGGCATCCATGGCGGAGTTTCCGGCGCCGATGACGAGGATGCGCCGGCCCAGGTCCATGGGCGTTCCGGCCCGCACCTTGTCGAGGAAGTCCAGGGCGTCCATGACGCCGGGCGTGTCCTCCCCGGGGATGCCCAGGCGCTTGCCCTTCTGGGCCCCCACGGCCAGGAAGACGTAGGGGTAGTCCCGTCGGAGGGCCGCCAGGGTGAAGTCGCGGCCCAGCACCTGGCCCAGGTGGATCGGGACGCCCAGCTCCCGCAGGCGGACCAGGTCCCCCTCAAGGGTATCGTTCGGCAGCCGGTAGGCCGGGATCAGGCCGCCCACCATGCCGCCCAGTTCCTGCTTGGCTTCGAAGACTTCCGGCTCGAAGCCCAGCTTGGCCAAGAAGTAGGCCGCAGAAAGGCCCGCGGGGCCGGCGCCCACGATGGCCACCTTCACGCCCAGGGCCTGGCCGCGCACCTCGGCCGGACGCTTGCCGGCGCTCTCGAAGGCGAAGCGCTTGATCTCGCGGATGGCCAGGGGCGCGTCATAGAAGTTGCGGACGCAGCGCTCCGTGCAGGGGTGGTCGCAGACGCTGCCGGTGATGGCGGGCTGGGGATTGGTGCGGAGGATCACCTCCATGGCCTCGGCGGGCTTGCCGTGGGCCACCAGCCACAGGTAGTCGGGGATGTTCTGGTGGGTGGGACAGGCGTCCACGCAGGGGGCGTTGATGCAGTCGAATTGGCCCAGGGGCCGGTCGCCCTTGAAGTCCAGGGGGCGGATGCGGCGCGTGTAGGCGTCGTCGCCCAGCACCTTCACCGCGTGGCGGGCCAGGTTGAAGCGGGCGCCGTGTCCGCCGGAGCTGGCCTGGACGAAGGCGTCGAGGCTGTCTGCCCCGGCCTCGTCCATGGCCCCCTCGAGGTTCACCAGGTACTGCTGGAGGCGGGCGTAGCCCCCGGGCTTGAGCAGGTCCGTGCAGACCGTCACGGGGCCCAGGTTGTCAGCGATGAGGTCCGGGAAATTCCGCGCCTCGGCCCCGCCGCAGAAACTGAGCGGAACCTTCCCTTCCGTGGCTTCCATCATCAGGTGAGCCAGCGTGAGGGTGAGGGGATGGAGGGCCCGGCCCGAGAGATACATCATCTTTTCATTGGCGGGGAACACCGGCCGGTGGTTGATCACTTCGAGCGTGTTGGTGAGCTTGAGGCCGAAGCCGTTCTCGCGCCCCTCGGCCACCTGGGCCAGCCGCTTCACCATGGCCAGGGCATCCTCCCACTTGGGGTCGTGGCCGAAGGCCTCGTCGGGCACGGTGATGTCGAAGCCCAGGGTGTCGTTCAGCAGTCCCCGCAACCGCTCCGGTCCCAGGAGGGTGGGATTGAGCTTCACCCAGGTATGCACGCCCAGTTCGGTGAGCAGGAAGGTGGCGATCCGCTCGATCTCCGCCGGGGGGCAGCCGTGCATGGTGGACAACGTGATCTGGTTGGACAGCTCGGTGGGAATGGCGATGTCCCGCACGGCGGGGTACACCCTGGCCACGATGTCGATGGCTTCCGCCAGACGCGGGCCCGCGTCCCGCATGTCCGCGATGAACTTCTGCACCCGGGGGTGCTGGATGCCCTCCAGGTTGTAGCCCACGCTCATGCTGAAGTGGGTCCCGGGGCCCCGGAGCCCCATCCGGTGGGCCAGGGCATGGAGGAGCACCCAGCCGTGGAGGTACTCGGTGAAGGAGTCCTCCAGTTTCAGTTCCTGGGACCACTCGCAGTTGTAGGTCTCGTCCATGGCATCGATGCAGGGCCGGCTCACCTCGATCTCGTCGAGGATCTGGACCGTCTTCAGCTCGATGAACCGGGCGCCGCAGAGCCAGCTGGCCACGATGTTCTGGGCCAGCTGGGTGTGGGGCCCGGCGGCCACGCCCAGGGGCGCGGCCACGGTGTGGCCGAACATCTCCCGGGCAAGCCTGGGATGGGGGATCTGGAAGTTCTGCTTCGGGATGCCGAGGACCGTGTCCTGGCGTTCCAGGCCCTCGAAGATCCAGCGGGCCAGCCGGTCGAGGGCGAGGGGACGGAAGGGTTTTTCCAGCGCGAGTGTCATGGGCTAGGCCTTGGGCTTTCGGCCCAGCAGCCGCATGTCCTTGAGGGGGAGGGTGGTGCGCCGGATGCCATCGAACTGGCAGAGGGCGTTGGCCACGGCGCCGGCCGTGGGGACCAGGCCGATCTCGCCCACGCCCTTGGCCCCGTAGGGACCGACCGCGTCCGGCACCTCGATGCCGATGATCTCCATGGGCGGCATGTCCTTGGCCTTGATGAGGCCCAGCTCGGCCATCTTGAGGAAGACGGGACGGCCGTCCTTGTAGGGGAATTCCTCGCTCACGGCGTAGCCCAGACCCATGTGCAGCGAGCCCTCGATCTGGCCCTCGTAGAGGGTGGGGTTCATGATCCTTCCCGCGTCGTGGGCGGCGGTGATCCGGGTGATCTTCCCGGTCTCATCCAATTCCACCAGCTGCGCGGCGAAGCCGAAGGAGTAGTGGGTGATCACGTCGTAGCCGGGCTTGGGGGGCTTGCCCGGGGGCACGGTCCAGTCGCAGACCCAAGAGCCCCGGTACTCCTTCCCCACCAGATCCTTCAAGCTCATGCCCGCGGCCAGGTCCTGCTTGAGCTCCTTGCAGGCGGCGATGACGGAGTTGGCCAGGAGGGATGTCCCCCGGGAGCCGGTGGTCATGCCGGCCTCGGCCTCCTCGTTGGTCTCCACGAGCACCTCGATGAGGTCCGGGTCAATGCCGGTCTCCTCCACCAGGGTCTGCACGCCCATGGTGTAGTTGCCCTGGCCCATCTCGCACCAGCCATGGTGGAGCTCCACCCGGTCCGCGGCCCTGATCACGATCTTGGCGTGGCTGAAGTCGGGCAGGCCGCAGCCGATGCCCGTGTTCTTGATGCCCGAGGCCAGCCCGGCGCACTTGGCGGCGTAGAAGCGGTCCTTGAGGGCCTCCAGGCACTTCCGGACGCCCACACCGGCCGTGAGGACCTGGCCCGTGGCGAAGGTGCGCCCTTCCGTCAGGGCGTTGTCCCAGCGGAACTGCCAGCGGTCGAAGCCGCCGAGCTTGCAGAGTTCGTCCAGGCAGGACTCGAAGGCGAAGTTGGACTGGTTGACCCCGAAGCCCCGGAAGGCGCCGCAGGGGGCGTTGTTGGTGACCACCGCCGTGCCATTCACCAGCACGTTGGGTACAAAGTAGGCCGCGGCCGAGTGGGACACGGCCCGCTCGATCACCGCCAGGCCCACGCTGGAGTAGGCGCCGCTGTCCGAGTGCATGGTGACCACCATGCCGGTCAGCATCCCGTCCTTGTCGCAGCCCACGGCGTAGTCCATGACGATGGGGTGGCGCTTGGTGTGCATGCAGAGGGATTCCTGGCGGGAGAGGCGCACCATGGCGGGCTTGCCCGTGAGCCAGGCCAGCAGGGCCGCGTGGCTCTGGGTGGTGATGTCCTCCTTGCCGCCGAAGCCGCCGCCGTTCTGGACCTGGACCACGTTCACCAGGGCCTTGGGCAGCCCCAGGAGCTCCGCCAGCTGGTGGCGGTCCTCGTAGACGCCCTGGCTGCAGCTGTAGACCTTCACGCCGGGCCGGCCGTCCTTCCCCCAGGGCAGGGCCAGGGTGGCCTCGGGCTCCAGGAAGGCATGCTCGACCCGCTGGGTGCTGAAGCGGTTGCGGGTCACGAAGGCCGAGCCCGCCAGGGCCGCCTCGGCTTCGCCCACCTTCACCGCGGCCCGATGCAGCACGTTGCCCGGGAACATGGGGTGGACCTGGTCGGCTCCGGGCTGCAGGGCCTCGAAGAGGTCCGTGACCGGGCCAAGCACTTCGTAATCCACTTTCACTTTCGCCGCGGCCTCCCGGGCGATGGCCTCGGTCTCGGCCGCCACCGTGGCCAGCACGTCGCCCACGAAGCAGGTGGTCTCGCCCTCGGCCACCAGCACGGGCCAGTCCATGGTGATGGAGCCCATGTGCCGCTTGCCGGGGACGTCCTTCGCCGTGAGCACCCGGATCACGCCGGGCAGGGCCTGGGCCTCCGAGACATCGATCCGGAGCACCCTCGCCCTCGGGTGGTCCGAGAAGCGCAGGGCCCCGAAGAGCATGCCCGGTTCCTTCATGTCGCCCACGAAGACCCGGTCGCCCAGGACGGCCTCCCGCCCCGTGTACTTCCCGTGCCGCGTGCCCACGCGGCCCGTGCCCTGGGGCAAGGCCACGGCCTTGCCCTCCCGGAGGGCCTCGGCGGCGCACTCGATGGAGTCGATGACCTTCTTGTAGCCGGTGCACCGGCAGATGTTCCCCGAGAGTCCGGCGGCGATCTCCTCCCGGCTGGGGCTGGGGTTCTTGTCCAGCATGGCCTTGGCCTTCATGACGATGCCCGGGGTGCAGAAGCCGCACTGGACGCCGCCCTTGACCACGAAGGCGTCCCCGAAGACTTCCCGCTCCCGGGGGGACAGGCCCTCGGCGGTGGTGAGCGACTTGCCTTCGAGGTCCTTCATCTTCATCCGGCAGCTCAGGCGCGAGGCCCCATCCACCAGGACCGTGCAGCAGCCGCAGACGCCCTCGCCGGAGCAGCCGTCCTTGGGACTGATGAGCCCGGCAACTTCCCGCAAATAGGTGAGTACATTGAGGTCCGGACTGGCCAAGAAGGTCCGGCGCTGACCATTGAGATGGAATTCCATGGGGTGCCTCTGTTCAAGCCTTCGGGCCTCGGTGGACCCGGAGGTTCTGTAAGTGTGATCCCGCCGGGCCAAACAGGAGGATTTTGTGATCCGTTCTCATCGCCAAATAGTACGCTGGCCCATTCTATGGGCGACCTGGGCTGGGGGCGATAAAAATTTCTACCTATAGGAAAATTATTGACTATCTCCCCCGGCGAAGGTTAGATTCTGCCCTGCCTGGAAGCCTCCTTCCAGACCTGGAGGACTCATGTCGAATCTGGATGCCCAAATCGCCTCGCTGGCGGCGAAGTACCTACCCCTGGCCGCCGAAATGCTGGCGGAGGCGATCCGGATTCCCGCCGATTACGTGGACAAGCCCGTGGATCAGGGCGGCGATCCCGCCTGCGGCACCTCCAACCACGAGTTCCCGCGCCTGGACTACCTGCGAAAGAAGGTCATCGAGATCAAGGCGGTGCGAAACCCCGAAGACGCCTATTTCGACGAGTTCGGGAATCTGGTCTGGTGGGTGGAGGATCCCAAGGACGGCATCGCCAAGGACCAAAAGAAGGTCATCTACATCGACGGCCACACGGACACGGTGAAGCCCCTCCGCGCCCAGTGGCTGCAGAAGGTCGTGGGCGTCGACTGCTTCGACGGCATCATCGACCCCGCCAAGGTCAACAAGGAATTCCTGAAGAAGGAACTGGGCTTCCTGCCCCCGGACGAGGAGTGGAAGCACCTCATCTTCGGCCGCGGTTCCGCGGACCAGCTGGGCGGTGTGGTCTCCGCGGCCATCGCCACCAAGATCCTGCTGGAACTCGAGGCCGAGGGCGCCCTGAAGGGCTCCATCGTCTACTCCTACGCCACCGCCTGTGAAGAGGACAACGACGGCGCCGGGCCCATGTACCTCGTGCGCAAGGTGTTCCCCACCGCCAAGCCGGAGATCATCCCCGACGTGGTCATCCTCACGGACGGCTCCGGCTGCTCCAAGAATGGCGCCCTGGGCATCTACCGCGGCCAGCGGGGCCGCATGCAGATCGAAGTCACGGTCACCGGCAAGTCCTGCCACGGTTCCATGCCCTGGGAGGGCAAGAACCCCCTGGAATTCGGCGGCGCCATCGTGAAGGAGGCCGCCGAGAAGTACGACAAGCGCATCGGCTTCAAGGACGACAAGTTCCTGGGCCACGGCACCCGCACCGCCTCCTGGGCCAGGCTGGACACGCCCAGCGACTGCGCCGTGCCCGAGAAATTCACCTTCCGCTTCGACCGCCGCCTCACCATCGGCGAGACCCCCGAGCAGTCCTGCGCCGACGTGGAGGCCCTGGACGCCGTGGCCGCGGCCCGCCAGGCAGGCCTCTCGGTGGACGTCTCCATCCCCACCTATACCGAAGCCTCCTGGAAGGGCTATGTGCTCAACAACCCCCAGGTCTACCTGGGCTGGCTCACTCCCGAGGAGCATCCGGCGGTCCAGGCGGCCGTGAGCGCCTACCGCAAGGTGATCAGCCCCCATGTGGACGGGAAGATCGGCACCGGTGGCGTCCTCACCAAGGAGCCCCGGGTGGACCGCTGGGTCTTCTCCACGGATGGCGTGGGCTTCCCCGTCCCCAAGGAGGCCTCCATCCCCGGCAGCGTGAACAAGAACTGGGTCGTAAGCGAGGTCTACAAGCACCCGGCCATGATCGGCTTCGGCCCGGGCATCGAGCAGAACACCCACAAGATCGGGGAGTGCCTGGACGAGCGGGAACTCCAGCACTGCGCCGCCTTCCTGGCCCGCTTCCCCAGCGTGTTCGCGGGAGCCTGAGGGCGGGCCTGTCCCCCTGCACCAGAATGGCCTGGGTCCCTCGGCGGGATGACCCAGGCCATTTGGTTGTCGGGCTGAGGCTCAGTTCGTGGCGTCGTTGCTGATGCCCATGCGGTCGAAGGCCCAGAACACCAGGCTCAGGAAGATGGCCACCACCGTGCCCAGGGCCATGCCCTTCAGCTCCACGGTGCCCAGCTTCACGGCGGCGCCGCTGATGCCGCTGACGAGCACCACCGAGGTCAGGATCAGGTTGCGGGGCTGGGTGTAGTCCACCTTCTTCTCGATGAGCATGCGGATGCCCGCCGCCGCGATGACGCCGAAGAGCAGGATGCACACGCCGCCCATGACGGGCACGGGGATGCTCCGGATGAGGGCCGCCAGCTTGCCGGAGAAGGACACCAGGATGGCGATGATGGCGGCGCCACCGATGACCCACACGCTGTAGACCTTGGTGATGGCCATGACGCCGATGTTCTCCCCGTAGGTGGTGTTGGGCGTGGCGCCCACGAGGCCCGAGAGCACGTTGGAGATGCCGTCACCCAGCAGGGAACGGTGCAGGCCGGGATCCTTCACCAGGTCCTTGCCTACGATGTTTCCCGTCACCACCAGGTGCCCCACATGCTCCGCCAGGACCACCAGCGAGGCCGGCAGGATGATGAGGATCGCCTGGATGTTGAAGCTGGGCGCATAGAGCGTGGGCACCTGGAACCAGGGGGCGGCCTGGACTGCCGTGAAATCCACGACCCCGAGGAGCATGGAGAGGACGTAGCCTGCGATCACGCCCAGGAGCACCGGGATGACCGCCAGGAAGCCCCGCAGGAGCACCGAGGCCAGGATGGTCACGGCGAGGGTGGACAGGGACACGAGCAGCGCCAGTCGCACCGTCATGCCCAGGGGCACGGTGCTCGCGGTGAGGCCGGCCATGTTCGTGGCCACGGGGGCAAGTTCCAGTCCGATGATCGCCACGATGGCGCCCATGGCGGCGGAGGGGAAGATGATGTCGATCCAGCGAGTGCCCGCAAAGCGCACCACCTGGGAGACCAGGATGAAGACGAGGCCGAAGACGATGAAGCCGCCCTGGGCGGCCGAATACCCGAGGCCAGAGGCCAGCACCGCGAAGACGGGGGAGATGAAGGCGAAGCTTGAGCCGAGGTAGGCGGGAATGCGCCCCTTGGCCACGAAGAGGTAGATCAGGGTGCCCACGCCGTTCATCAGCAGGCAGGTGGCCGGATTCACCTTGAAGAGGAAGGGCACCAGCACCGTGGCGCCGAACATGGCAAACAGGTGCTGCAGGCTGAGGGGAACGGTCTGGAGCAACGGAAGCCGTTCCTCAACCTCGATGGTACGTCGCAGCATGGGATCCTCGCGCTTGGGGCGTTGGCAGGGTGTGACCCGGCAGAACCTCACCGAGGAGGCCGTGGGTCTCAATAGGCTCGAAGTGCGGATTCAGTATCCTTGGAGTCCGGCCAAATCCCCAGCCCAAGTTGGCCCTGATCTTACTTTCCGCTCGGCGAGCTGACCGCCGCCTCAGGCGGGACCCAGGCCCCTGAGCATCTCGAGCAGGAGGTTCCCGGCCACCCTGCGGCGGAACCGGGCGGAGGAGCGCAGGTCGTCGATGGGGGAGATGTCCGCCTGGAGCGCCTGGTGCGCAGCCTCGAATGGAAGTTCCGTGACGGGCTGCCCCAGGAGAATCCCTTCGGTTCCCGTGGCCCGGATGGGCATGGGCGCCACGCTGCCCAGGGCGAGCCGCAGTTCCTGGAGCCGCCCCCCGGCCACCCGGCCCCAGGCGGCCAGGCTCACCTTGGCGATGGCCTGGGCCTGGCGGGTGCCCACCTTGCGGAAGTAGTGGAAGCCGCCTTCGCGGGGCCGGGAGAGGCGGATGCGGGTGATGAGCTCGTCCGAGGCCAGCAGGCTGCATTTGTAGCCCGTGTGGAAGCCGGCGTAGGGTACCCAGCGCGCTCCCCGGAGGGAACTCAGCTCCAGGTCGGCGCCATAGGCCAGCAGGCTGGGTGGAGTATCCGCGGCGGGGCTGCCGTTGGCGATGTTGCCGCCCAGGCTGCCCCTGCTCTGGATGGCGAGGGCCCCCGTGACCTTGGCGCTGCGCACCAGGTTGGGGAATTCCCGCTGCAGCAGCGGGTGGGCGGCCACCTCCCGGAACAAGGTGAGGGCGCCCAAGGTCACCTCATCTTCGGACACGGTGATGCCGCGCAACTCCTCCAGGCCCCAGAGATTCAGGAAGAGGCGGTCCGGCAGGCGGCCGGCCGCAAAGGGCACCATCAGGTCCGTGCCACCCGCCAGGGGCCTTGCCTCGGGGCAGGCCGCCCGCAGGGACAGGGCCTCGTCCAGGCTCCTGGGCGTGAGCACGTCGCAGAGGGAGGGCTGGCCTCTCATGGGCGTCCCTCCCCGGCTGCCAGCAGCGCATCGACGATCTTCACGTAGCCGGTGCAGCGGCACAGGTTTCCCGCCAGGCCTTCCCGGGCCCCGGCTTCATCGTGGACCGCCTCCGTCTCCAGCAGGTGGGTCCCCGCCACCAGCATCCCCGGGGTGCAGAACCCGCACTGGGCGCCCCCATGGTGCAGGAAGGCCTCCTGCAGGGGGCTCAGGTCCGTCCCCGCCAGGCCCTCCACCGTGCGCAGGCTCGCTCCCTGGACCTGGATGGCGGGTATCAGACAGGCATTCACCAGGCTGCCGTCCAGAATCACGGAACAGGCGCCGCATTCGCCTTCGCCGCAGCCTTCTTTGGTGCCCGTCAGGCCGAGGTCCTCGCGGATCACGTCCAGCAACCGGGCCATGGGATGGACGAGGGCCTGCCGGCACTCCCCGTTCACCGTGAGCTTCAGAAGGATTTTCGGTGAGCTCATGTCAGCCTCCTTCCACCAGGTCCATCAGTACCTCGGGCGTCATGGGCACCTGCCGGGGCACGACCTGGAGCGCATGCTGCACGGCATTGAGAAGGGCCGGCGCCGGACCGTCCATGGGCAATTCCCCCAGTCCCTTCGCTCCGCCGGGACCGTAGGCGTAGGGACGTTCCTCGAAGAAAACCCGGATGCGGGGCAGGTCCGCCGCCGTGGCGATGAGGTAGTTGCTCATCTGGTGGTTGGCCATGCTGCCCTGGCGCCAGATCACCTCTTCGTTGAGGCCCCACCCGATGCCCTGGGCCACGCCACCCTCGATCTGGCCGGCGGCCAGGGTGGGATTGAGCACCCGGCCCACCTCCTGCACGGCCACGAAGTCGGCCACCTGGGTCTCGTAGCTCACCAGGTCGACGCGCAGATCGGCCGCATAGCAGGCCCAGGCGTAGGTGGCGTAGGCATCGCCCCGGTAGGTGGCATCGTCCCATTCCACGAAATCCGGTTTCTGGTACCGGCTTTCGGTGCGGAGGGCGCCGTGCCGGGCCACATAGGTCCGGATGGCGGTGCCCACATCCCCGTCCTGTAGGAGGCCCGCCTCCAGGAGCGTCTTCCGCATGGCCAGCCCGGCGTCGAGCACCAGCTTGCCCACCACCTGGGTGGTCCGGGAGGCCACCGTGGGGCCGCTGTTGGGGACCAGGCCCGTGTCGGGGGGGGCGACCACGATGAGGTCCACGGGCGCCTGCAATGCCTCCGCCGCCACCTGGGCGAAGACGGTGTTGGCCCCCTGCCCCATTTCCGTGGAGGCCGCCAGCACTCGCACCTGTCCCTCCGCGGTGCCCTCGAGGGCCGCCACGGAATTGAGCATCGTCTCCCCGCTGCCCGTGAAGCCCCCCCCGTGCATGAACACCGAGAACCCCACGCCGCGCTTGACGGGGTCGTCGGTTGCATTGAGGACGGGATAGGCGGCGCGCTTCTCTGCGTACCGGATCTCGGTGAGGGCGCGGTCCATGAGGGCGACCAGGTCCACTTCATCGCGCATGATCTGGCCCGTGGCCATGGCATCGCCGGTGCGCAGCAGGTTCTTCCGGCGCAGGTCGGCGGGATCCAGACCCAGTCGCTGCGCCGCCTCGTCCATGTGGCGCTCGATGGCAAAGAGGCTCTGGGGGGCGCCGAAGCCCCGGAACGCGCCGTGGGGCGGCGTGTTGGTGGCGAGGGCCCGGGCCTGGATGCGCAGGTCGGGGCAGCGGTAGGGACCCGAGGCGTGGAGCGCACCGCGACTGAGGACCACCGGCGAGAGGGTCATGTAGGCCCCCCCGTCCAGCAGGAATTCGACGTCCAGGGAGAGCAGCGTCCCGTCTGCTGCGAAGGCGCTGCGGATGCGGGTCCGGGAGGGATGGCGCTTGGTGGTGCAGGCCATGTCCTCCTCCCGATCGTAGGCGATCTTCACGGGCCGCCCGCCGGCCTTCCAGGACAGGAGGGCCGCGTGGCAGGCGAGCATGGAGGGGTAGTCCTCCTTGCCGCCGAAGCCGCCGCCGGTCTCCACCTGGACCACGCGCACCTTCTCCAGGGGCAACTGGAACAGTTCGTGGAGGGCATGGTGCACGTAGTAGGGGCACTGCATCGAGCCCCGCACCAGCACGCCCCCGGCCGAGGCCTCCCCGATGATGGCATTGGGCTCGATGTAGACGTGCTCCTGTGCCCCGGTGTGATAGGTGGCGTCCAGGCGCAGGTGACCCAGGGCCGCGGCGGCCTCGGGATCCCCCTTGGCGATGAGGATGGTCTTGAAGATGTTGTCCTGGCCCCAGATGACCGGGTCGCAGCGAAGGCTCTCCTCGATCCCAAGCACGGCGGGCAGGGGCTCCACGTCCACCCGCACCCGCTCCCGGGCATCCTGGACCCGCAGGGGATCGGGATGGGCCAGCAGCACGATGGGCTCTTCGGCATGGTTGACCACACCATCGGCCAGGCAGGGCTGGTCAAGCATCAGGTGGGCCACCGCGTTCTTTCCGGGGATGTCCCGGGCCGTGACGATGACGAACTCCGCCCAGGGGAACCCTTCTTCGAAATGGATGCCGGTGATCCGCCCCCTGGGGACACGACTGCGGACCGTGGCCCCGTGGAGCAGGCCCTCGATCCTGAGGTCGTCCGTGAAGGAGGCGGCCCCGGTGACCTTGGCACGGCCCTCCTTGCGTTGAACCGAGCGGCCGATGTGGGCGAAGTCGTTCATGTGGCGTCCTCAGTCAGTGGCTATTTTGTCATCTTGGGCCAGGGCCCACTTCAATCTCGGTGGAAACAGCGCCTGCCGCGCACGTAGGCCTGCTGGACCAGACGGGGGTCCGAGCGGTAGACCAGCCGCGAGAGCGCCTGGGCCGGGTTCGGGGAGATCCGGCCGAAGGGATCAGAAAGCCGGACATCCACCACCAGGAAATCCGCTTCGAAACCCGCCTCCAGCGCGCCCAGCCGGTCCCCGAGCCCCAGGGCCCTGGCGCCGCCACGGGTGGCCAGGTAGAACCCGCCCGCAGCGTCCAGCGTTGGCTGGGGCTCCAGGTCGAGCGCTTCAGTGATCTCGTGCTTCTGCTCGTCCGTGATCCCAGCCACCCGGCCCAGCCGGGCGGTCTGCACCTGCTGCGACGCCCGCCTCAGCTTGCTGGCAGTGCAGGCCTCCCCCATCTCCCGGAACATGGAGAGGCTCGGGCCGGCCCCCACATCGGTGCCCAGGCCCACCGAGAGCCCCTCCTCCAGCCAGGCCGAGAGGGGCATGGTACCGCTCTGGAGAAAGGCGTTGGAGCTGGGACAGTGGACCAGGCTGCAGCCGAGTTCCCGAAGCAGCGTCCGCTCCGGAGGCAGGAGGTGGATGCCGTGCCCCAGGAGGGTGCGGGCGCCCAGGAGGTCCGCGCGGCGGTAGACGTCGGCGTAATGGTGGGCCTCCGGGAAGAGGCGGTGCACCCAGGCCAGCTCCTGCAGGTTCTCGGCCAGGTGGGTCTGGATGAAGGCGCCATAATCCCGGGCCAGCCGTCCCGCCCCGGTCATGAGTTCCCTGGAACAGCTGGGGGCGAAGCGGGGGGTGAATGCGTACTGGAGGCGCCCCCCGTCCCGACCGTGCCATGTCCGGCAGAGCTCCTCGCTCGTCCGCAGGCTGGTGGCGGTGTCTTCGAGCAGGGCCTCGGGCGCGTTGCGGTCCATCATGGTCTTGCCGATGACCGCGCGGATGCCGCAGGCTTCCGCCTCGCGGAAGATCGCGTCCGTGGCGTCGGCATGGATGGTGGTGTACAGGACCGCCGTGGTGGTGCCCAGGGACAGGGCGTCCTGCAGGTAGCTCCGGGCGGTGGCGCTTGCGTGTGCCAGGTCCGCGAACCGGGCCTCGGCGGGGAAAATGTGGCGCTCCAGCCAGGGCAGGAGTTCCAGACCGTCGGCGGCCACCGCCTCGTACTGGGGCAGATGGGCATGCAGGTCCACCAGGCCGGGCAGGATCCAGAAGGGGCGCAGGTCCTCCACGGCCAGTCCCGGATGGCGGGAAGCCACGGCCCCGAAGGCCCCCGCATCGCTGATGAACCCTCCCTCCACGACCAGCCCCCCATCGGCCTCGAAATGAAGCTCCTGGAGGGCAGGTGCGGAAAGGAGGGACGCGCGAATCAGCACGAAGAATGCCAGAGTTTGAGCCTGGACCGGAGGAGAAGGGAACTTCCTTCAGCCCCGGTCCAGGCTGTCGATCAGTTCTTGGGCAGGGTCGAATCCACACCCTTCACGTAGTAGTTCATGGCGCCGAGCTGGGCGTCCGTCATGCTCTTGCCCTTGGCGACAAGTTCCTTGCCATCCTGGGCGACCACGGGGCCGTCGAAGGGATGCAGCTTGCCGGCGATGATCTCCTTCTCCAGCTTGCCCACGAGGGTCTTGACCGGGGCGGGCACCGCGGGATTCAGGGGCGCCAGCTTGATCATGCCGTCCTTCATGCCGCCCCAGATGTTGGTGCCCTTCCAGGTGCCGGCCATCACTTCCTTGACGGTGCGGATGTAGAAGTCACCCCAGAGGTGGGTGGTGCCCGTGAGGCAGGACTTGGGGCCGTACTTGCTCATGTCGGAGTGGTAGCTGAAGGAATAGAGGCTGGGATTATCCTTGTGCTTCTCCTCCACCGCCTGGACCACGGCCGTGGAATCCGTGTGGTGCGTGACCATGTCCGCGCCCTGGGAGATGAGGGTCAGGGCGGCTTCCCGCTCCTTGCCCGGATCGAACCAGCTGTTCACCCAGATCACCCGGACCTCGGCCTTGGGATCCACGCTCCGCATGCCCTCGGTGAAGGCGTTGATGCCCTGCAGCACCTCGGGGATGGGGAAGGCGGCCACGTATCCGGCGACGTGGGACTTGGTCATCTTCCCGGCGATGACACCGCAGAGGTAGCGGCCCTCGTAGAAGCGGGCGTTGTAGATGCCCATGTTCTTGGCGGTCTTGTAGCCGGTGGCGTGGAAGAAGAAGTTGTTCGGGAAAGCCACCGCCACCTTCTCGGTGGCGTTCATGTAGCCGAAGGAGGTGGTGAAGACGATCTTCGCCCCGCCGGTGATCATCTGGCGGATGACCCGCTCGGCGTCGGCCCCCTCGGGCACATTCTCCACGAACTTTGTGGCGACCTTGCCGGCCAGAGCCTTCTCCATTTCCTTGCGGCCCTGATCGTGCTGGTAGGTCCAACCCGCGTCACCCACCGGGCTCACATAGACGAAGCCGACCTGGGTCGGGGCGGGATCAGCGGCGGCCAGGGGCGCGGCGGCCAGCAGGCCCAGCCCGAGGAGGGCGATCGAGGATTTCAGTCTCTGCATGAGGAACTCCTAGCTGAAAAAGTGGTGGGGGGCCGCCAGGGGCGGCGTGTTGGGGCAGGATCAGGTGTCGGGCATGAACGGCTGGCCCAGCGAGGCGGGCGAGTTGAGGCGGATCGTACTGCGGTTGCGGGAGATTAGCACCAGCACCAGCACGGTGGCCAGATAGGGGAGCGCCGACAGGAACTGGGCCGGGATGTCCAGGCGGAGCCCCGAACCCTGGACGAACATCTGGGTGATCATGGCGCCGCCGAAGAGGTAGGCGCCCAGCATCACCCGCAGCGGACGCCAGGTGGCGAAGACCACCAGGGCCAGGGAGATCCAGCCGCGCCCGGCCACCATGCCCTCCACCCACAGGGGGGTGTAGAAGACCGAAAGAAAGGCTCCCCCGATCCCGGCCATGGCCCCCCCGAAGAGGGTGGCCAGATAGCGGATGCGCAGCACGTTGTAGCCGATGGCATGGGCCGCCACCGGGGTCTCGCCCACGGCCCGGAGGGCCAGCCCCCAGCGGGTCCGGTACAGGAACCAGGCCACTAGGCCCAGCATGATCCAGGAGAAATACACGAGGGCCTGCTGCTCGAACAGGGCATGCCCCAGCAGGGGCAGCCTCGAGAGGAGGGGGATCGGCAGGGGCGGGACGCTGTTCAACGTCTGCGATTCATAGGGCTTGCCGATGAAGGCGGAGAGGCCCACGCCAAAGATCGACAGGGCCAGTCCCGAGGCCACCTGGTTGGCCTGCAGGGTGAGCGCCGCGAAGCCGAACAGGGCTGACATGGCCATGCCCGCCGCCATGCCCGCCAGGACCCCCAGCAGGGGGCTGCCGGTGTGGATGGTGGTGGCGAAGGCGGCCACGGCCCCCACGGACATGATGCCTTCGGCGCCCAGGTTGAGGACGCCCGATTTCTCCGTGACCAGTTCGCCCAGCGCCGTGAGGATCAGCGGCGTCCCCGCCACGACCGTGGCGAAGAGGATGGCGGAAAGGAGGCCCGGTGCCATGGTGAATCCCTACTTTCTGCCGCGGACCAGCCGCAGCCGGAAGTGGATGAACACGTCGGAGCCCAGGAGAAAGAACAGCAGCAGCCCCTGGAACACCTTGGAGATGGAATAGGGCAGGCTCAGGTACTGCTGGGCCTGTTCCCCGCCCATGTAGAGCAGCGCCATGAGCAGGCTGGCGAAGAAGATGCCCACGGGCTCCAGGCGGCCCACGAAGGCCACGATCATGGCAGCGAAGCCGTAGCCCGGCGAGATGTGCTCGGTGATCTGCCCGATGGGCCCCGCCACCTCGGAAACGCCCGCCAGGCCCGCGCAGCAGCCCCCCACCAGCATGCCCAGCCAGACCGTGCGGCGGGCCGAGAAGCCGGCATAGCGACCCGCCCGCTCGGCCTGACCCGACACCTTCATCTGGTAGCCGAGGAAGCTGCGGTTCATGAAGATCCAGCCGACGACCAGGGCTCCGATGGCCACGAGCAGCGCCGCGTTGACCCGGGTGCCCTCCACCAGGACCGGGATGATGGCCTTGGCCTGGAACAGGCGAGTCTGGGGGAAATTGAAGCCGTCGGGATCCTTCCAGGGGCCGTGGACCAGCCAGGAGACCACCAGCTCGGCGATGTAGACGAGCATCAGGCTGGTGAGGATCTCGTTGGCGTTGAACCGGGTGCGCAGCCAGGCGGGAATGGCGGCCCAGAGCATGCCGCCCAGGGCCCCGGCCACGAACATGGCGGGCAGGAGGAAGGGGCTCTGGCTGGCGGGGAAATGCAGAGCCAGGCCACCCCCGGCCAGGGCCCCCATCAACAGCTGGCCTTCGGCGCCGATGTTCCAGACATTGCCGCGGAAGCCCACGGACAGGCCCACGGCGCAGAGCATGAGGGGCGTGGCCTTCAGGAAGAGCTCCGCCACGCCATAGCGGTCCGCCATGGGCTGGAGGAAGAAGACCTTGAAGCCCTCCACGGGGCTCTTGCCCAGGACCTTGAACAGCACCATGCCGCAGGTCAGCATGAGGGCCACCGCGAGCAGCGGCGACAGGTAGCGCATGAGCCGGGAGGGCTCCGGGCGGGGCTCGATCCTAAGCCACATCAGGGGCCTCCCCGGATCCGCCCACTGCATCCCCAGGCCAGAGACCGCTCATCCACACGCCGATCTCCTCCACGCCCGTTTCCGAAGTGACCTTGGGTGGAGACAGGCAGCCCTTGGAGATGACCACCAGCCGGTCACAGATCTCGAAGAGCTCGTCCAGTTCCTCGGACACCACCAGGATGGCCGTTCCGGATTCCCGTAGGTCCAGCAGCTGTCGCCGGATGAACGAGGCGGCCCCCACGTCCACGCCCCAGGTGGGCTGCGCAAGCACCAGCAGCTTGGGGTTCTGCATGATCTCCCGGCCCACGATGAACTTCTGCAGGTTGCCCCCCGACAGGGACTTCGCCTCTGAGTCGGGTCCGCCGCACTTCACGTCGAAGCGCTTGATGCAGTCCTCGGCGAAGCGGCGGGCCGAGCCGAAGCGGATCAGGCCCAGCACCAGCATGCCCTTGCGGTAGGCCGTGAGGAGGATGTTCTCCGTGAGCGAGAGCCGCGGCACCGCACCCCGGCCCAGCCGTTCCTCGGGCACGAAGCAGAGGCCCAGCGAGCGCCTCCGGCTGGAATCCATCCGCCCGGCAGGAACCCCGCAGACCTGCACGCTCTCGCCCTCGCGGGTCGGCTCCTCGCCGGAGATGGCCCAGAGCAGTTCCTGCTGGCCGTTGCCTGACACCCCGGCGATGCCCACGATCTCGCCGCTGTGCACTTCCAGGTTCACGTTCCTCAGCACCACGCCGAAGGGATCCTCCGGGACCAGGGACAGGTTTTCCAGGCGCAGCCGCACTTCCCCGCCCCCGGTGGGTTCGCCATGCTGGAAGACCGGCAGGTCCTCGCCGATCATCATGCGGGCGATGGTCTTGGGCGTCTCCTGGGCGGGCACGCAGGAGCCTGTCACGCGCCCTCCCCGGAGGACCGTGGCCTTGTGGCAGAGCTCCTGGATCTCGTCGAGCTTGTGGCTGATGTAGAGGATGCTGCACCCCTCCGCCGCCAGCTGACGCAGGGTCTCGAAGAGCTTCCGCACCGCCTGGGGCGTCAGCACCGAGGTGGGCTCGTCGAGGATCAGCAGCCTGGGGGACTGCAGGAGGCAGCGGATGATCTCCACCCGCTGGCGCTCGCCCACGGAGAGGTCGTGCACCAGCCGATGGGGATCCACGGGCAGCCCATAGCGCTCGGAGACTTCCACGATGCGCCGGGCCAGGCCCACCAGGTCGAAGGGGCCCGGCATGGCCAGGGCCACGTTCTGGGTCACCGAAAGGGTCTCGAACAGGGAGAAGTGCTGGAACACCATGCCGATGCCCAGTTCCCTGGCCTGGGCCGGGTTGTGGATGCGCACGGGCCGGCCCTCCCACAGGATCTCCCCGGCATCGGGCCGGGTGACGCCGTAGATGACCTTCATGAGGGTGGATTTCCCGGCTCCGTTCTCCCCCACCACGGCGTGGATTTCGCCGGGCTGGACCTCCAGGTCGATGCCGTCGTTGGCCACCACCGAGGGATAGGCCTTCCGGATCCCCTTCAGGACGATCCTCGGCGTGGGCTGATCAGGGTGGGACATGGCTTCCCTGCCTTGGGGTGGATTCAGAGGGTCGCAACGCGGGGAGATTCGCAGTTCCAGGAGCCAGCAAGCCGCGGTGCACAGGTCTGGCAAGTCTGGCGAACGGCGGGTGATGTCCTCGAAGAAGATCGGCAGGTAACAGTTTGAAAGGTACCCGGAGAGCGGGGCGTGGTGAATAAAAAAATTACTGTGAGGATAAAAGAATTCCTATCCTAAGGGGATCCTGCTGTCCGCAGGAAGCCAGGTTCCGTCTCCCGTCACCCCTGCCGAGGTCTGTCATGGCCGACCCCACCGCCCTGGTCTGCCGGGCCCGCTTCATGCTCCCCCTGGCCGACCCCGACCGGGCTAGGCGCATCCAGGACGGCTATGTCCTGGCCTCCGGCGGACGGCTCCTGGAGGCGGGACCCTACTTGCCGGACACGGGTACCCGGCTGCTCCGCTCCTGGGGTGAGCGGCTCGAAGTGCTGCACACCCGCCGGGAAATCCCCTCCGCGGACCCCATCCCCATGCAGGACATGGTGTTGCTTCCAGCCCTGGTGAAGGCCCACGGCCATGACCACGAGCAGCCCCTCATCGGCCTGGCCCGGGACGAGGCCCTCACGGACTGGCTGGATCACGCCGTGAACCCCTTCACCGGCTTCATGAACGCCCAACGGGCGGGGCTCTCCGACCTGCTCGGCTGCAGCCCCCAGCTGGCGGTCTACCGGATGGCCCGGGTCTGCGACATCCACTACGGCATCACCGCCTCCATGGTGCATCACTGCAACTGGAACAAGCACCACCTGGAGGACATCGCCGAGGCCAACGAGGCCGCGGGGACCCGCATGATCGTGGCCGTGGGCAGCCAGGACCGCCATTATGCGGCGGAACTCCTGGACAAGCCCGGCGAGGCCCTGGCCCGCCTGGACCGCGCCCTGGAGATCCAGGCGGGGTGTGCCCGGACCCGCTTCATTCCGGGCCCGGACCAGTGCTTCTCCAACAGCCGGGCCTCGCTCATCCCCCAGAAGGACTGGGCGCGCCGCCACGGCACCCTCCTGCACATCCACAGCGCCGAGGAGCCCCGGACCACCAGCTGGTTCACCCGGGAAGTGGAGCCGGGCCTCACGCCGGTGGAGTATTTCAAGGAGATTGGGATCCTGGACGCCTCCACGGTGCTGGCGCACCAGGTCAACTGCGGGCCTAGGGACGTGGACCTGCTCGCGGCCGCCGGCACCGCTGTGGTCCACAACCCACTGGCCAACACCATCCTGGGTTCGGGCATGCCCCCCCTCATGGACCTGCTCCGCGCCGGTGTGCCGGTGGCCATCTCCACGGACGGGTCGGGCTCCGCCGACAACCAGAACCTGTTCGCGGCGGCCCGCCTGGCGGCCCAGTACCAGAAGGCCTTCCACCGGGACGCCACGCTCCTCCCCTCCCAGCAGCTGCTGGAGATGATCACCGTGGTGCCGAACCGGATCCTGGGCTTCGACCAGGGGGAACTGGCCCCGGGCCGGCAGGCGGACTGGATCCTGCTCGACCTGGCCCGGCCCAACCTGGTGCCCACGCGCCTGGACAACCTCACCGAGAACCTGCTGTGGGCCGCGGACGGCTCCGAGGTGGACACGGTGGTGGCCTCGGGACGCCTGCTCAAACTGGATGGACAGGTCCTGCCATTCCAGGATGGAAGCCGGGCCACGGACATCATGGCCGGGGTGCAGGCCCTGTCCGAAGCCTTCGCGGCCCACATGGCCACGGCTCCAGAACTGAGGGGCACGGGAGCGCACCGATAGGCTGCACCCAGTCCCGGATGCCCGGCAATCCAGCCGACCACGGCCCCCACGCCTGGGCGGCAGGTCCGGGCGTGCCCCCCTGGACCGAGCCTGGGGCGCCTCCCCCTGGCCGACCGCCCCAATCCCTCGGGCCACCGCTGGAGGGGTCGAACCGGGTGGTGCGGTGCGGGCAAGGCCGCCCAGGTTCTAGGTCCCGTGGAAAGTTCCATCGCTGTCACAGCACGGTCACGATCCCGGAGCCGCCAGGGGCTTGAATGGGTTTGCAGCCAGCACCCGTCGCCGATCCGATTGTCGCCTTTGAAGCTTTCGTTCATCCCCCACCACCACCCCGCAAGGGGTCACTCCTTCCGGAGCAGAACCATGAAGAAGCTCTCCCTCGTCGCCCTGGCCCTTTGCGCTGGCGTCCCCCTGTTGGCTGAAGGACCCAGCGTCCAGGTCTACGGCATCCTCGACACCGGCATCGCCCACGTGGACCACGCCCTGAACTTCAGCGATGACTTCGTGGTGGGGACCAATCCCATGCTGGCGAAGGGCGTGAGGACCGGCGCCACCGGCATGTTCAACGGCGGCATGTCCGGGACCCGCTTCGGCATCAAGGCCAGCACCGACCTGGTGGACGGCTGGAAGGCCGTCGCCACCCTCGAGTCCGGTCTCAACCTTCCCACCGGCCGCATCAGCAACGCCGAGGAAAGTCTGGCTGAGTCCGGTGGCAAGAGCACCGCCGCCGCCTCCGCCGTCAGCGGCCAGCTCTTCGCCCGGGGCGCCTTCGTGGGACTGTCCCACGCCACCTATGGCACCCTCACCTTCGGCCGCCAGCAGAACCTGATGTACGACATCATGGTGCCCTACGATGCCACCGGGCTCTCCCAGCTCTTCTCTCCCGACGGCTTCTCCGGTTCCTTCCTGGGCGGCGGTGTCACGGAGAACTCCCGCGTCGACAGTTCCGTCAAGTACCGGGTCAAGCTCGCGGAGGCCTTCACCCTGTCCGTCCTGACCAAGGTCTCCGGCACCAAGGGCCCCGACGCCACGGCCGCCACGGGCTGCAACGAGTTCACCCTGGAATACGCCAGCGGCCCCTTCGGCGCCTACGTGGGCTACCAGATCCTGAACAACGGCATCACCTACGGTACCGCCACCAACGGCAGCGTTGTCACGGTCACCACCCCCACGGGCACCGCCTCGATCAACTCGCCCGGGACCATCAAGGGCACCGTGGTCAACACCAAGGACATCCAGGCGGGTGTCAAGTACAAGTTCAGCGACGTCCTCCTCTGCTTCGGCTACCAGCAGTTCAAATTCGAGGATCCCTCCGCGGGGGATGCCGCCTACTTCGCCTCCATCAGCAATGGCAGCCAGTACGCCTACGGCCAGCAGGTCGCCAGCTACACCACCAATTCCATCGGCACCGCTGCCGGCAATCCCGACAAGGAGCAGACCATGCTCCACCTGACCGCCGCCTGGGACCTCACCTCGAGCCTCAAGCTGATGGCCGGCTACTACGATGTCAAGGTCAACGACTACTCGAACGGCGCGCCCACCAGCGCCAAGGGTTCCAACAAGGCCGACTACATGTCCCTGATCGCCGACTACTCCTTCACCAAGGCCTTCGATGCCTATGTCGGCCTCATGAGCGTGAAGACCTCCGGCAACGCCATCAACGCGGCCAACGGCTGGATCGCCGCCGACGGCTACGACACCACCAAGAACACCACCTACGGCTTCGGCATCCGCTACAAGTTCTAGCCCGGCAAGCCCGAGCAAGCAGCTTCACCCGCGAAAAGGCCCGCCATTCGGCGGGCCTTTTTCATGCTCCGGTCCGAAGGCCCATCCCATCCGCCGGGACCCCCAGGTTCTGGCCCTGCTTTGTCCAACCTTTCATCCAGGCTGGGCTGAGGCCGTAAAATTCAAGCAAACATCAGAACGATAATTTTATACTAGATCTGTTTGAGGCCCGCATTATTCTTGTCCTTGATCGATGTTACGAAAGATTATCAAATCATCACCAATGAATATGCTCATAAACTTCGAAACCCATTTGGCTTTCATTACTATTATCAACATATAGGTCCACTATTAATCATTGTGCCTTCGATCACATCCCCTGGAACCTCCGGCCCGTTTTCTGTGGACGCATCTGGGACCCTCGGTTAGCTTGAGGCTGTCCATGCACAGCACAAAATGTACACACCTTGTTTACACCTCGTTCCGGCAATAGAGTGCCAGGGCTTGGTTCCACCGGCATTCCGGGCCCTGATCTGTGGAAGCCTCCTCGTCCGATGGCGGTTCAGAAAACGCTCCCCCGGCCTGAGCCGCCCCAATTCGCTTAGCAAGCTCATTTCCCTCCCCCCCACCACCCCGAAAGGGGTCTCTCCTACCGGAGTAGCAACATGAAGAAGATCTCCCTCGTCGCGCTGGCCCTTTGTGCTGGCGTTCCGCTGTTGGCCGACGGACCCACGGTCCAGGTCTACGGCATCCTCGACACCGGCGTCGCCCACGTGGAACGCTCCCAGAGCTTCAGCAGCGACTTCGTGGTGGGCACCAATCCCTTCACGCAGGCTGGCAGGGTCACGGGCGCCACGGGCATGTTCGACGGCGGCCTGTCCCAGACCCGCTTCGGCATCAAGGCCAGCACGGACCTGGTGGACGGCTGGAAGGCCGTCGCCACCCTCGAGTCGGCGATCATGACCTCCTCGGGCCGGATCGGCAACTGCACCGAGAGCCTCGCCGAGAATGGTGGCAAGAGTGTGGCGGCCGCCTCCGCCATCAGCGGCCAGCTCTTCGCCCGCGGCGCCTTCGTCGGCGTGACCAACCCCACCTACGGCAGCCTGACCTTCGGCCGCCAGCAGAACCTGATGTTCGACATCATGATCCCCTTCGATGCCAACGGCATGGCCCAGCTCTTCACGCCCATCGGCTTCTCCGGCGCCTTCCTGGGCGGTGGCGTCACCGAGAACTCTCGCGTGGACAGCTCCGTCAAGTACCGGGTCAAGATCCAGGACTTCACCGTGTCCGCCCTGACCAAGGTCTCCGGCACCAAGGGCCCCGACACCACGGCGGCCACCGCCTGCAACGAGGCCACCGTGGAATACAGCCATGGAGCCTTCGGTGCCTACGTGGGCTACCAGGTGCTGAACAACGGCATCACCTATGCCGCCAATGCCAATGGCAGCGTCGTCACGGTCACCACCCCCACCGGCACCGCCACGGTCGCCTCGCAGGGCACCATCAAGGCCACGGTGTACAACACCACCAACGTCAATGCGGGCGCCAAGTACAATTTCGGCTCCGTGCTCGTCTCCCTCGGCTACCAGCAGATCAAGTTCGAGGATCCCGCCGCCGGTGATGCCGCCTATTTCAGCGGCCTCGCGGCCGGCAGCCAGTACGCCTATGGCCAGCAGATCGCCAGCTACACGGTCACTGCCATCGGCCCCAACGACAAGAAGCAGACCCTCACCAGCCTGACCGCCGCCTGGGATGTCACTTCGAAGTTCAAGCTGTCCGGGGGCATCTACAGCGTCAAGATCGACGACTACTCCGTGAACGCCCCCACCAGCGCCAAGGGTTCGTCCACCAATCGGTACGTGTCCCTGATCGCGGACTACGCGGTCACCAAGGCCTTCGACATCTATGCCGGCGAGATGAACGTCGCGGCTTCCGGCAACGCCGTCAATGCGGCGAACGGCTGGTACCCCGGCGGCGATGACACCACCAAGAACAACGTCCTCGGTGTCGGCCTGCGCTACAAGTTCTAGTTCCGGCCAGAACCACCCCGCAAGCCAAGACCCAAGAAGGCCCGCCACCCGGCGGGCCTTCTTGGCTTCCGCCCCTGCGATCCGCCAGTGGGGGAAGGAATGGACCATGGCCTTCGGCGGCTGGGCGCTCCCCAGGCGCTACTTCACCGGGGAAGCTTCCCCGGCACCCGGCGCCAGCCCGGCCTCACCCTGCTCCGTTGGGACCGGGTTCGGCGCGAAGAACTGGAACATCACCGGCACCAGGAACAGCGACAGGAGAGTGGAGGAAGTGAGGCCGCCGACGACGGCCAGGGCCAGGGGCTGGTTGGATTCCGTGCCGTGTTCAAGGCCGAGGGCCGTGGGGACCAGGCCTATGATCGTGGCGAGACTGGTCATGGCGATGGGCACGAAACGGCTTCGGGCGGCTCCCAGGATCGCGGTGACCTTGTCGTCGCCCTCCTGGAGGCGGCGGTTGGCATCGTCCACCATGAGGATGCCGTTGCTCACTGCGATGCCGATCACCATCAGCACACCCATCAGGGCGGTGATGGAAAAGCCCTGGCCCGCGGCCATGAGCGCCATGACGATGCCCACGAGGGTGACGGGAACGGTGAACAGCATCACGAAGGGCAGCCGCAGGGACTTGAACTGGGTGGCCATGATCATGAAGATCACCATGACCGCCAGGCCCAGGGCCAGACCGAGACCGGAGAAGGTCTTGCGCATGAGCTGGACCTGGCCCACGAAGCTCCAATTGAGGCCTTGGGTGAGGGGATCCGAACCCAGGCGGCGCTCCAGCTCCGATGCGGCGCTGCCGATATCCCGCCCCTGGGTCTGGAGGAGCAGGTAGCCCGCCCGCTCCAGGGCGTTCCGCTCCACCATCACGGGGCCAGAACTGCGGGTCAGGCGGCTGTAGGCCCCCATCGTGACCGTCCGCCCATTCGCATCCGGACGCAGCGGCACCTGCATGAGGGCCTCGGGATCCTGGATGTCCTTATAGGCGGTGACCACATAGTAGGACTGGCCGTTCTTCCCATCCACCCATACCCCAGGGGTATTGATATTGCCGTAGGTGGAATCCAGGGTCGCCTGGGCCGCCATGCGGGAGTCGACCCCGACGGCGGCCGCCTCCTCGCGATTGGTGTCCACCTGCACTTCCGGATAGTCAGTCTGGAGCGAGATGTACGGATCCACCATTCCGGGAACCTTGCAGGCCACGGCAGCCGCCTTCTCAAGGCTGGCGCGGAGTGCCCTCAGGTCCTCGCCCCGGATCTCCACGACGATGGGGGCCAGGTAGCCGTTTGAGAAGACGCTGGCCACCAGTCCACCGGGCCACTGCAGGAACTCGACTCCAGGGAAGTGCTGATGCAGGATCTCCCGGGCACGGTCGGCGATCTCTCGCTGGCTCGCCTTCCGGTGTTCCGGGGCCACCAGGGCGAGCCGGATGAAGCCCATGTGAGGGCCGGCATTGGGGCTGTTCATGGCGCTCCGGGCCTGGCCCGGCATGCCCACATTGGTCAGGACCAGATCCACATCCTTCCCCAGCTCCGCCTTGAGCGTGCGGGCCATGGCCTCGACCGCGGCCGAGGAATCCTGGAGGGAGATGCCCGGAGCCATGCGGACGTAGATCCGCTCCATGCTTTCATCGATCTCCGGGAAGAAGGTGCTGGGCAGGCGCGTGGCCACCAGGACGCTGAAGGACACCAGCACCACCGAGGCTCCCACCACCAGCCAGCGGTAGCCGAGGACCCTGGCGAGCGTGGCCGCGTAGGCATCGGCCACGCCGGAAATGAGCCGCTCCAGCCAGGCGGCCACGGGCCCCTGCCGGGGATGCTGAAGCAGGTAGCGGCAGGCCACCGGGGTCACGGCCATGCTGACGAAGTAGGAGCCGACCATGGAGACCGCCACCGTCAGGGCCAGGGGGGCGAACAGCTTCCGGGCCAGCCCCTCCAGGAGCAGAACCGGCAGCAGCACCGCGGTGGTGGTGATCGTGGAGGCCAGGACCGGCAGGGCCACCGCGTTGGCTCCCGCCAAGGCCGCGTTGTAGGGATCCATCCCCTGCTTCTGGTGGCGGTGGATGGATTCCAGGATCACCACGGCGTCATCCACCAGGCGCCCCATGGCCAGGGTGAGTCCCCCCAGGGTGAAGGCGTTGAGTGTCTGACCCGCGGCATAGAGCACGATGAGCGTGATGGCGAAGGAGAGCGGGATGGCCACGGACACAATGAGGGTCCCGCGCACATTCTGCAGGAAGAGCAGGATCACCAGGGCGATCAGCACGAGGGCCCGGAGGATTTCCTTGTTGAGTCCGTGATAGCTGGACCGGACGAAGGTGGACTGATCGAAGATGGGCACGACCTTCAGGCCCGGTGGCAGGTTGGTGAGCCTCTGGAGGGCAGCTGACACCGAGTCCACGATGTCGAGGGTGTTGCCATCCGGCGTGCGCAGCACGTTGAGGTAGACCGCGTTCTGGCCGTTGACGCTCACGGCCTGAGTGGAGGGCGCGCCCCCATCCACCACCTTCGCCACGTCCCGGATGAGCACGGGCCGTCCCAGGATGGTCTTGACCGCTGCGTCACCGATGGCTTCCACACGGTTCGGAACGGCATTGGTGTACACGTTCGCATCGAACCTGGGTGAGATGAACTCGCCCGAAGGCAGCAGGGCATTGGCCCGGTGCACCGCATCGGCGACATCGGCGGAGGAGACGCCGCGAGCCTGGGAGGCCACGGGGTCCACCACCACGTTGATCTGGCGCACGGTCCCGCCATTCACCGAGGCGCTGGCCACGCCGGAGATGCCTTCCAGCATGGGCTCGATGTTGTTGAGGGCGTAGTCGTAGAGCTGGGGCCCCGTGAGACCGCCCCCGAAAATGGCCACCTGGATCACCGGCGCGTTGGAGGGATCGAACTGCAGGACGAAGGGCGGGAGCACCCCCAGGGACTTCGGCACCGCCGCCATGGCGAAGGCGACCTGCTGCTGCACGAGGGTCTGGGCCGCGTCCAGATTCGTGCCCCACTTGAACCAGACGTAGACGACGCTGAGGCCGTTCCTCGACTGGCTCTGGACATGGTCCACGCCCGGGGTGGAGCTGACGTACTTCTCCACGCGCCAGGTGATGGTCTTCTCGACCTCGGTGGGCCCCAGGCCCGGCACCTGCGTGCCCACCACTAGGACCGGCGGCGTGAGCTCCGGAAAGGTGTCCACGCTCATTCGAGGCACCACCACCGCCGCGAAGACCACCAGGGCGATGGCGATCATGAGGATGGCGATGGGATTCCGAAGGAATAGGCGCGTCATCGGTGAGCTCCGGACCGGCTCCCCGGGGTGGGTTCTTAGCCCGGGACCTTATCGTGCACGTGCGGAAGCACCAGGACCGGACAGTGCGCCCGACGGAGAAGCGCGGCGGCCACGCTGGATTGGACGAAGCGATCCAGGCCCTCCCGGCTGTGGCTCGCGATGATGATGAGATCGAAACCTTCCTTCTCCGCCAGGCTGGCGACTTCCTCCTCCACCACCCCAAAGGCCATGCGGCCGCGGGCCGTGATCCCATCCGCAGCCAGTATTTTCAAGAGGCCCACCATGACCTTGGCCGTCCGCCAGTGCTCCAGTTCCAGTGAATGTTCGAAGGAAAGGTCAAGTAGAGCCGGCCCATGGTAGCCCGGGGTCTCGAAGACATGGATCAGGTCCACCTCGGCCCGGAAGGCCACGGCCACTTGGCGGACCAGATTCATCACAGGATCGGTGAGT
>TBL_comb48_EPIDRAFT_1000270_pt1 | contig 40986 bp, 38 predicted proteins | sample TroBogEpilimnion_37_FD_10681 | JGI IMG/M metagenome (IMG submission 10681) | reverse complement strand
TTGAGGCAGCCGAGCTTGTTGTTCACGACCACGATCACCGGCAGCGCCAGTCGCTGCGCGAAGTCGGCCATGGTCGAAAACTCGTTCAGCGGCACTTCCCAGCCGCCAGCACCCTCGACGAGCACATGGTCATGGCGCTGCGCGAGTTCCTGAAAACGGGCGATGACTTCGTTGAGTTCAAAGCGGCGGTTTTCCATCAGTGCGGCGGCGTAGGGCGCAGCGGGTACTTTGAACCACACGGGATTGACCTCCTCGACGGTCAGGCCTTCGCTGCTGGCATTGGCCAGATGGATGGCGTCATCTCGTGAACCGCAGACGAAAGGTTTGAAACCGGCAACACTTTTGCCTGCGCGCTTCAAAGCCTCCAGCAGCAGGCAGGTGACGTAAGTCTTGCCTGCGTCGGTGTCCGTGCCGGTGATGAAGTAATGCATTCGCTTCAATCTTCGTTCGAAGGTTTCCAGAACTTGTAGAGGAAGCCAGTGCCAAAGAAAATAGAGAGAGCTGCCAGAATGGGACCAAAATCACGCGGACTGGCCATGACCAGCCCTATCACTCCACTTCCGATTAAAATGCATGAGCCTATGACCATGGCTGGCTCGAAGTTGCTTTTCATAAAGGGACTGATCAGCCGATCTGGGCAAGAACTGCAGAGGCAATCTTATCCGCCTGCGCTTCGAGGTATTCCACATCCCGGCCTTCCACCAGCAGGCGGATGAGCGATTCAGTGCCGGAGTAGCGCAGGAGCACGCGGCCGTAGTCGCCGAGCTTCTTTTCGGTCTCTTTGATGATCTTCTGCGCCTCGACGAGCTGGTCGATGGGCGGCTTGTTGCGCACGCGGAGATTGCGCGAGCACTGCGGGAATTTTTTCAGGCACTTGCGCAGCTCGCTGAGAGGCTCGCCGGTTTCCTTCATGATGCGCAGAATCTGCAGACCCGCGATGAGGCCGTCGCCGGTGGTGGCCCAGTCGCCAAAGATGATGTGGCCGCTCTGCTCGCCGCCGAGGTTCAAACCGCGCGCGCGCATTTCTTCGAGCACGTAACGATCCCCCACACCCGTGCGGATGACGCGACCACCGAGGCGCGAGACGAGATCGTCGAGGCCGTAGTTGCTCATCACCGTGACAGCCAGCGTGTTCTGCTTGAGCGAACCTTTGCGCAGCATGGACTCAGCGGCGATGGCCATGAGTTCGTCACCATCGAGCGCGATGGCTTCCTCATCGCAGAGCGCGCTGCGGTCGGCATCGCCATCATGGGCGATGCCTGCCTGCGCCTGGCACTGGCGTACGATACGTTCGATTTCATCGGCGTGTGTGCAGCCGCATTCTTCGTTGATGTTGAAGCCATCCGGCTCGGAGTGGAATACCTGCACATCGGCACCGAGCGCTTCAAGCGCAAGCGCACTGGTATAAGACGAAGCACCGTGAGCGTTGTCGAGCGCGACGCGCATGCCGTCGAGGCGTACGCCTCCCATCGAGGCAATTGCATGTGCTACGTAGCGGTCCACGCCATCGCTCAGTTTGGTGATGCGGCCAATGCCACGGCCTTCTGGACGCGGCGTGTCTTCATTGCCGAGCACGAGGCGCTCGATGGCGACTTCGGTCTTGTCATTGAGCTTGTGGCCGTCGCCGTGGACGAATTTGATGCCGTTGTCCTTGAACGGATTGTGCGAAGCCGACACGATGACGCCGAAGTTCGCACCCAGTTGCGCACTCAGCATGGCGACCGCCGGGGTGGGCAACTGACCAGCTAGGATGACATCCACCCCCGCAGAATTCAGCCCCGCCGCGAGCGCTGACTCCAGCATCTCTCCCGAAGCACGGGTGTCGCGACCCAGCACGGCTTTGGGGCGTTCTCCGCCCTCAGGTTTACCACCCAGTACGACGGCAGCAGCCTGCGCGAGGCGCATGACGAACTCAGGGGTCATGGGATGACGATTGGCCACGGCACGAACGCCGTCGGTGCCGAAGAACTGGCGCTTTTCAGACATAGGACGGCGCTTCTAGCGCAGGACTTCCGGGGTGTCAAAGCCCGGTGGAACTCTTGATGGCCTCACCAGGCTTGGCTGGAGGCGTGGTGGTAGCGCCGGGCGGCGACAACATGGGCTCTAATTGCGACGGTAATTGCACAGGCGGAGGGATCACCGGAGTGAGCTGTGAAGGGGCCGGAGACGTGGGCACTGTCATGCGCGCCGCAGGCGGCATGGAGTAAGACGGCGTTTGGCGGGCGTCCTGCGCCTTGATCATGAACCAAAACAGAAACGCCAGCACCAGTGAGATGATCTTTTCCCGCCAGTTAAGGACGAAGAGTTGTTTAAATTGGTGCCCCCAGTTCATGACTGCCCTCCGTTGCGGTTTCTGGATTGGTGCCAGCACCTGCGGTGAGAATTTCGTTGATCCGCTGGCGCAGTTCCTCAGGCTCCATGTCATGCTCAAGTTTGCCCTGAAAACATAGCGAGAGCGCCCCGGTTTCTTCGGAAACGACTAGCGCAATCGCGTCCGTCTCCTCCGAGATGCCCATACCGGCACGGTGGCGCAGGCCGATGGCACGGTCCTGAATATCGCGCTGGCTCACCGGAAAAACACAGCCAGCAGCCGAGATGCGGCCCTGATCGATAATGGCCCCGCCATCATGCAGCGCGGTCTTGGGGTGGAAAATCGTGGTGACCAGTTCATTGGAGATGGCCGCGTCCAGCTCCACCCCGGATTCAGCATAGGGCTTGAGATCAATGCCACGCTTCAGGGCAAACAGCGCTCCGCATCGGCGTGAAGAGAGCTGCTGCATGGCCTCCATGAGAACATCCAGCGCCTCGGGGTCAGGCCGGTTGAAGGAAAAAATACGACTGCTGCCCAGTTCCGCCAGCACGCGCCGCAGTTCCGGCTGAAAGATAATGACCAGTGCGATGGCGAGGAAGACCGAAAAGCGCTGCAGCAGGCTGCTGATGACGGAAAGCTCCAGCAGCAGCGAGATCAATGCGAGACTGAGCAGCAGCACCAGCAAGCCGGTCAGAATACGTGCGCCACGCGTGGCACGGAAAAACAGATAACCATGATAAGCCAGCGCGGCGAGGATCAAAATCTCCACGCCGTCGCGCCAGTGCTCTGTCAAAAAGTTCCACATGCCGTTCGTTCCAAGCTGCTGCGTGGAAACCATCGCACGGGGTGGTTTGTTTCTCAAAAGAAGAATCGTTTTGGCCTGTGATTCACGGCGGCTAGGATGTGCCGTATGCCAAACCCCAGCCCCGACACCGCCCCCAAGCCAAAACAGAGCGATCTGTTTGGCGTGCCTGCGGCTGAGGTGGCCGCTCCGGTGGAAGCTGTGTATATCGCTCGCGTGCAGTTGGAAGGCGCGGCGGCGATGGAGCTGGATTATGCCATTCCAGCGGCCATGGCAGATCAAGTCGTCGTGGGATCACGCGTGATGGTCCCGCTGCAAAACCGGCGCATGAATGCCGTGGTGCTCGCACTGCTGGATGAGTCGCCGCATCGTGGCCGGCTCAAGGAGATCGCCTCCATCGTGGCGAAGCGGCCCATGTTCACCCCCGCGCTGCTCAAACTCGCACGCTGGATCGCGGATTATTATCTCGTGTCAGTTCACACCGTGCTGCGGACCATGCTGCCGCAAGCCGTACGGGACAAACCGGGCAGTTTCGTTATGGACAGCCATCTCAAACTGCTGCGCGAGCCACCGCCGGACGAGTTGGAAAAGCTGCGGAACAAAGCTCCTATGCAGGCGCGCGTGCTCGACATCCTGCGCAGCTACCAGGGAGAGGCAACGCTGAGCCAGATCCGCAAGGACGTGCCGCGCGCCGCCACGATTCTCAAACCGCTGCTCAAAGCAGGCTGGATCACCCGCAGCGAGGTGCGCGTGGAGCGCGATCCGTTTCAAGACGAAGCCTTTCTGCCCAGTCAGGCCCTCACCTTCACCGATGAACAGCAGGCGGCCTACAGCCGCGTCGCCGCAGCGATTGATTCGACGGAGCCGCCCAAGCCGATCCTGCTGCATGGTATCACCGGCAGCGGCAAGACGGAAGTGTATCTCCAGGCCATCGCCCGTGTGCTGGAGCGTGGCGGAACGGCGCTGGTGCTCGTGCCCGAAATCGCGCTGACGCCGCAGACCATCGAACGCTTCAAGGCGCGGTTTTCCGACCGCAGCGAGCGCATCGCGGTCCTGCACAGCCATTTGAGTGACGGTGAACGCCACGATGAGTGGTTCAAAATTCACGAAGACCGTGCCGACATCGTGATCGGCGCCCGCAGTGCCATTTTCGCGCCATTGGAGCGGCTGGGCATCATCATTGTGGACGAAGAGCATGAACCCTCGTTCAAGCAGGACGAAACACCGCGCTACCACGCGCGGGATGTGGCCGTGGTGCGCGGCAGCATTGAAAAATGCGTCGTCTTGCTTGGCAGTGCGACACCGAGCCTCGAATCCTTTGAAAACGCCGCGAACGGCAAGTACGAGCTGCTGAAGCTGCTGCAACGGACGGATGGACGCACGCTGCCGCTGATCCGCATTGTGGATATGCGCATGGAACGGCGCAAAGGCACAGGGACCAGTATAGCGAATGCCGGCATCCTGTCTGAGAAACTGCGGGCCGCGATCACCTCACGCTTGGAGAAAAAGGAGCAGACCATTCTGTTTTTGAACCGGCGCGGCTTCAACACCTCGCTGACCTGTGTGGGGTGCGGTGAAACGGTGCAGTGCCAGGATTGCAGCATCCCGATGACGCTGCACAAGCACGAAAACCGCCTGGTCTGCCATGTCTGTGGTGCACGGCGGCTGCCACCGTCCAAATGCCCCTCCTGCCAGGAGCCAGGGCTGAAATTTGCCGGATTCGGCACTGAACGCGTCGAAACCGTCGTGCGCGAGGTGTTTCCCCAAGCCCGCATCGCCCGCGTGGACACGGACACGATTCAGCGCAAGAACCAGCTCCGCGACCTGCTGCGGGATTTCCGTGCCCAAAAACTCGATCTCATCATCGGTACCCAGATGATCGCGAAGGGGCTGGATTTCCCCAATGTGACGCTGGTGGGCGTGCTGAATGCCGATCTGGCGCTGAATCTGCCGGATTTTCGTGCGGCGGAGCGCACCCTCCAGCTTCTGGTGCAGGTGGCGGGCCGAGCTGGGCGTGGCGAGGTCAAAGGGGAAGTCGTGGTGCAAACCTATGCGCCACACAGCCCGGCGGTGCAGTTTTCCCGGCACAATGACTTTGAGGGCTTCGCCCAGCAGGAACTGGAGCAGCGGCGCGCCTTTCATTACCCGCCTTACACGCACGTCGTCATCCTCGCGAGCCGTGGAAAACACCAGGCGATGGCGGAATTTGCGCTGCAAACGCTGCACCGGCGGCTCCTGGAAGGCATGCCCGAAGAGGTACTCATGGGCGAGCCTGCCCCCTGTGCCATGGCGAAGGCACACGGGCAGTTTCGCTTCCAACTGCTGCTGCGGGCGGCCAAAATCCGCCCCCTTTGCCGCCACATCCAGCAGGTCATGAAGGCCACCACCCTGCCAGCCGATGTCATTGTGACGTGGGATGTCGACCCCGTCTCACTTTTGTAAATTATCCTTTGGCGTGTCGAAGAATCGAAGGGAACGTTGACATCGAGCGCCCCGATTCAATATTGCCCCCCTTCATGACGACAGAGAAACGCACTTACTGCCTCCGCCTCGGATGCCTTGCCATCCTAGCATTTGCGCTTTCGGCTTGTTCCAGTGCGGTCGAAGGGCCGGGAGGAAAAATTTCCAAGGTGAAGTACTATCACCTGATGCCGTTCTTCACTCCGAACACGCAGAACGTGGCGATTCTGTTTGAGCGCCAGCATTTCATTTACGGCGCGGTGACCAAGAAAGACATCGTGGATCGTTTCGGCCACTACTATGCCATCTTCTGGAAGGCCGATGATCGAACCGGCCCGGTGACCGTCCGGTTTGAATACCAGCAGGCCAAGTCCGGCCTCAGCAAACGAGTGCAAGAAGTGGTGGTCGATAAGATTAACCGCAGCAATATTTCCAAATTCGAGGTCGTCGGTCCAGAGTATCAAAAAAGTGGCCGGGTCATCGCATGGCGTGTAAGCATCCTGCGAGGCAAGGAAGAACTGGTCAGCCAGCAATCCGCGCTCTGGAACTAACCCCGCAACGCATGACTCCCCCCACTCATATTCTTGTCGGTACTATCGGACGCGTGTTTTGGATGAGGGTGGACGGACGAGGCACCTTCCAAAACAGCCTGCAAGCCAAGAAAGCGCTGCAACGTGTGGTTTCCCAGGGCATGCGCAACCTCGTCGTTGATCTGGAGCGTTGCCCGATGATGGATTCCACCTTTCTGGGAATGCTGACTGGTGCCGCCTTGAACCTCCGCGAGACCGGTGGGGGATCCTTGAGCGTCGTCAACGCCAATCAGCGCAATCTGCAACTGCTCACCAGCCTAGGTCTGGACCATATTCTGGAACTGGACCGTGATGGCAAGCTCTGGGAGGCAGAGCGCCAGAAAGTCATTGATGCATTGCAGCACTGCAGTGAAAGCACGGCCGAATGCAAGGAAGTGCAAACCCAGCATGTGCTTTCTGCGCATCAGGCCCTGGCCGAAGTGAGTGATGCCAATGAAAGCCGGTTTCATGATGTGATCGAATTTTTGGAAAAAGAGCTGGAGGCTGGCACATCTGCTGTTCCCGCCTAGGCGTCACCCGGATGAGCCGGGCCGCCGTTTAAACCCATGATCATCGCTCTTCTTGTCCTGATCGTACTGCTGATGTCGGCGGGACTGGTAATGCTGGCAAAGATTGCACGTCAGCAAAAGCATGCTATCGCGGCGCTCCGCGCCGAGGAAGAAGCGATCGTGGCCGAAGAGCGGCGCATGTTTCATTACCTGCACGATCTGGGGGAGGCCATCTGGCGCGATGATCAGCAGGCCTCCATGTACCGGCTGATTGTCGAGGGAGCCATCCGCGTGACTCAAAGCACCGGTGGCGCGCTCTACCTCTACGACGAGGCCTCCCAACAGCTCGTGCCGCGGCACTATTCCGACTTCTGCGCCCCGCTCATCGCCCTGCCCGAACGGGTACGGTTGCAGATGAAGGAAAATTCCTCCACGCTCCTGAGTACGCTGCGCATGCATGCCGAACCTGCGCAGTCAGGGTTGCTCGGCGGCATCTTTGTTCAGCAGAAGACGGAATTGCTGCCGGATATCGGCATGGACCCACGCCTGGGCGAGCACTTGGTTTCCTCCCAAAAGGAAGTCACCTCCATGATCGGCCCTCTGAGCTTTGGCGTACGCAGGCTCGGCATCCTCGCGGTCACTTCGCCCAAGGATGGCCGCAGCTACAACGCGAACGACTTCGAGGTTTTCAACTCGCTCATTGAGCAGTCGGCCTTTGCGCTGGCCAATGCCATGTCGCATCAGGAGGCGGCGAAGAACCGCATGGATCAGCAGGAACTGCAAAACGCCAGCCAGATCCAAAAAGTGCTGCTGCCGGATGCTGACCCGCACGTGCCGGGCTTCATCATCGCAGGCAAGAACATCCCAGCCCGCACGCTCAGCGGTGACTACTTTGATTATCTGAAACTGCCCGACGGTCGCTTTGGTGCGGTCATCGCCGACGTTTCCGGCAAGGGCCTCGGAGCCGCCATGATCACCGTCATGTGCCGTACGCTGATGCGGGCGCAGTCGCAGACCTCCGCCTCTCCCAGCGCTGTTCTGGCAGCAGTGAACCGCCAGATCGCGCCGGACATCCGCGAGGACATGTTCATCACCATGTCCTACGTCGTGGTCGAACAGGACGGCTCAAAGCTCACGCTTTCACGCGCTGGCCACAACGCCGCACTGCTTTGGCGCAAAGCCACCGGCAAGGTCGAAACGATTCATCCGCCCGGACTCGGCGTCGGCATTGACAAAGGCGCAGTCTTTGAGCGGGTCACCAAGGACGCCAGCTTTGAAATGCAGACTGGCGACTGCCTGCTGCTCTACACCGATGGCGTGAACGAGGCCATGGACCCCAAAGGCATCGAATTCGGCGAGGAGCGCGTGGAGGAAGAACTCGCCAAACACGCCCCGAACGGTCCCAAAGCGGTCATTGGCGGCATTATCCTGGATTTGGAGCACTTTTTGAAGGGTCGGCGCTCGCATGATGACATCACCTTGATTGCTATCCAGAAGACGGCATAGTCGCGGCCCCCCAAATACCCGCGAAAAACTATGACCGAGCCGAGTCCCGATACGACCCAGCAAGCACCTTTTGAAGCAAATCCCAATCCTGAAGCCTCCGCTCCGGTGGAGGAAGCAGCACCGCTTGATCCCATCACAGCGCTGACTCAGGAAGTCGAGCGCTGGAAAGACATGGCCTACCGCAGCCAGGCGGAGCTGGACAACTTCCGCAAACGCTCCGCCCGAGAGGCCCAGGAAACCCGCGCTTATGCCAATGGCGACCTGCTGAGAGCGCTGTGCCCCATCTTGGATAATTTTGACATGGGCCTCGAAGCTGCACGCCAGGAGTCCGAAAAGTCCATGGTCTTCATGGGCATGAGCATGGTGAACCGCCAGATTCAGGAGTTTCTGCGCGACAGTGGCGCGGTGGAAATCGAGGCCCAGGGCAAAGCCTTTGACCCCAATCTTCACGAGGCCGTCGCCCAGGAAGCCAGTACTTCCATCCCCGAGGGCACCATCATTCGTGTCACTCGCCGTGGCTACAAGCTCAAGGACCGCTTGCTGCGCGCCGCCAGCGTCATCGTTTCCAGTGGTCCTCCCGCCCCAGCAGAGGCGTAACCCCTTTCCCCAGTGCTATGGCTGACAAACGCGATTATTATGAAGTCCTTGGCGTCTCCCGCGACGTTTCCGCCGAGGAGTTGAAAAAAGCTTACCGCAAGCTCGCGGTGAAATTTCACCCTGACAAAAACCCGGACGACAAATCGGCCGAAGGTAAATTTAAGGAGGTCGGTGAAGCTTACGACGTGCTCAGCGACGACCAAAAACGCGCTGCCTATGACCGCTACGGTCACGCCGCCTTCGCTGGTGGCATGGGTGGCCCGTCCGCCGGTGGTCACGATCCCTTCGACATTTTCCGTGAAGTCTTCGGTGGTGGTGGTGGCGGCGGTATCTTCGAGCAGTTCTTCGGCGGCGCAGGAGGCGGGGGCGGTGGTCGTCGTCGCGACGGCCCGCAACGTGGCAGCGACCTACGCTACGGCATGGAAATCTCACTCGAAGAAGCCGCGCATGGCGTCGAGCGTGAGATCGAGTACGACCGCAGCGCCTCATGCAAAACCTGCTCCGGCTCTGGCTCTGCCAGCGGCGGTGGCAAAAAAACCTGCCGCACCTGTGGCGGTGTGGGCCAGGTCATCAGTTCACGTGGCTTCTTCCAGATTCAGCAGACCTGCCCGGACTGTACTGGCAGCGGCGAAATGATCAGCGACCCCTGCCGCACCTGTAGCGGGACCGGACGCACCAAGGAACGCACCAAGGTGCGCGTCAAAGTACCTGCCGGCATCGAAGACGGTTCCCGTCTGCGCTCCACTGGCAACGGTGATCTCGGCGTGAAGAACGGCCCCGCCGGCGATCTCTACATCGTCGTCCAGGTCAAGGCGCACGAGATTTTCGAGCGTGAAGGCAATGACCTGCACTGCGACATACCGCTTTCGTTTGGCACCGCCGCACTCGGTGGCGAGCTCACCGTCCCCACCATGGAGGCCAAGGCTTCCGTCAAAGTGCCTGCTGGAACCCAAAATGGTACCACCTTCCGCCTGCGCGGCAAAGGCATGAAAATCCTGGGCGAAGACCGCTTTGGCGATCTCTACGTCCATGTCCAGATCGCCGTGCCAACCAAGCTCAATGCGGAACAACGTGAGAAGCTCGACGAATTCGCCAAATCCCTCGGCGAACAAACCTCCCCGATGGAAGAGAGCTTCTTTGAGAAGGCGAAAAAGTTTTTCCGCTAACCGCTCATGACCACCAAAGACCTGCTGACCCTGACGAAGTTCCGCCTCAGTGCGCTCGTCATTGTCACCACGTTTGTGGGGTTCTGGCTGCGTGCGCCCAAGGGCTTTGATTTGTGGCTGCTGTTTCATACCATCATCGGCAGCACGCTCGCCGCCTTCGGTGCGGCAGTGTTCAATCAGCTCATGGAAATCGAGCCCGACTCGCGCATGCAGCGCACGGCAGACCGTCCTCTGCCCTCAGGGCGTGTGAGTCCTTCGGCGGCCTTTGGCATCGGCTGGCTGCTCAGCGCCTGGGCGCTCATCCATCTGACGATCCGGGTGAACATGGAGGCTGCGGCACTCACCGCTCTCACTCTCGCCGTGTATCTCTTCATCTACACCCCGCTGAAGCGCCAAAGCGCCACCAACACGCTCGTCGGTGCGGTTTCCGGCGCTCTGCCGCCGCTCATCGGCTGGGCAGGCGCCGCCGGGCCGCTGCCTGCTGGTGCCGCACCGCATTTCCGCTGGGAACTGATGGTCGAGCCGGGTGCCATCTATCTCTTCCTCCTGCTGTTCCTCTGGCAGTTGCCGCATTTCCTGGCCATCAACTGGATGTATCGGGATGAGTACCGCAAAGGTGGTTTCGTCATGCTCGCCAACGACGACGAACACGGCGCGCGCACCTCGCAGCATGCACTCGCCTATGCGGTCAGCACCGTGCTGCTGATGTTCTACCCCGTGTATTCCGGCGCTGCCTATGCGTGGTGGTTTCTGCCGCCTGCCCTACTGCTTAGCGGCTGGCTGTGCGTGCTGGCGCTGCGCTTCAACCGCCAGCCGGAACGGCCCACCGCACGCAAACTTTTCTTCTGCACGCTGATGTACCTCCCGGCCATTTTGACCGTATCCATCCTCGCCTGGAAGCACGCGTAACCCGCACCGCTATGAACGAATCCCCCCCCAAAGCCAAGCTCAGTCCCTGGACCATCTGGGTGCCGATCATCATCGCCACACTCGGCATCGTCGTCTTTTACAACTACCTCATATATCGCTCACGCATCGACAACGACGTGAACCGTCCGCCGATTCTGGGCCGTCTGGAGAAGGATCTCGAACTTACGGAGCGCAGCGGTAAGACCGTCCATCTCGAAGACTTGAAGGGCAAAGTGCTCGTCCTTTCTTGGGTTTTCACCCGCTGCCCGCGTGGCTGTGCGGCGGTGATCGCCAAGCTCAAAAAGTTACAGGCCGAATTCGCCGACGAACCCGGCCTGCAAATCGTCAGCTTCACGCTCGATGCCGATGACACACCGGAGATGATGAAGAAATTTGCCAGCGGTCTGGGCATCAAGGACGACGCCAACTGGTGGTTCGTGAACGGTGAAAAGGACGCGGTGCGCAAGTTCATGACCAGCCAGGCCCAGTTCCGCCCGGTGCAGGACATGCCGGAGGCTGACCGCCTCTCCCCGGATGACAAATACATCCACGACCTCCGAGTCGCCGTCATTGACCACCTCGGCCATGTGCGCGGTCTGGCGGACATTCTCAACCCCGACCCCGAGTTCGCCAAGTTTTGGGATGAAAAGCTGCGCAAAGACTTGCGCTACCTGCTCAAAGAACAGAAAAAATCCTCCTACAAGCCCACTGCCACCCGTTAACCCATGGACGTCACCGAACTCCCCAAGCTCTACACGATTTTCAATGCCTGTGCGCTGGTGCACATCATCCTCGGTCTGACGATGATCAAGCTCGGCCACAAAAAGCCGCACATCGTCAGCATGATCATCGCGCTGCTGTTCTCTACGGCGTTTCTCGGCTGCTACCTCTACTACCACTATCACGCTGGCCATGTGAAGTTTGCTGGCACGGGCATCACGCGTCCGATCTATTTCACCATCCTGTTCACGCACATCCCGCTGGCCGTGCTCAGCCTGCCGATGATCATCATGACCGTCATTCCAGCCCTGCGGAACCGCTTCGACAAACATAAGCGCATGGCCAAATGGACCGTGCCCGTCTGGCTCTACGTCTCCGTCACTGGCATCATCGTCTATCTGATGTGCTACGTCTGGTACGGCCCGCCGATTCGCGCCTAATGCATTGGGGGGCGCACAGCGCAAAGAACTTCTTCAATCAGCAATCCTTGTTCATCAATCGTCAATCGCGCATTCCCAGGACGCTCCAAAGCCAGACGATTGTTGAGCAATCGATTTTTGAAGTTCCAACCGAGGTGCAGAGACACTCAGAACCCATCTCTGCGTTCTCCAAGTCTCTGCGGTGCAAAATCAGTGGCTCCTCAGTTCCTTTCGCGTCCGCATTATCACCAGACCAAGCTCACTCTTCAAACTTCCACGACTTTCGCTTCGCCGGTTTGAGGTCCGTGCGTCCGTACTTTTTCCGAAACACATCGAACACGATGTCGGAGCCGTCCGCCTTCATCTGGTGCACCATGTGCAGCAGCACCCCGAGCCGCCCTTTCGGGAATCCGGCCTTGTTCGCGAACCACCCCAGATACTCCGCCGGTATGTCGTAAATCGGCACCCCATTCGGTGGAAAATGCTGTGGCCCGTATTTGCCAAACGGCATGAACGTCCGCCCGATCTCTTCGAGATCAGCGCGCATGCGTGCGGCGAGGTCGTCCATGGCTCAGAGAGTAGTGCAGGCAATCCAGCCTGCGAGTCCCTTCTTCAAGATGCTCGCGCCTCGCTCAGCAGCTCACCCACGATCATCTCAATGCACAGCATCGGCAGCGAGTAGTGGCCGTCTTCCGGCAGCACCGTGAGACTGGCGTTGGGCATCTTTGCCACAAACCGTTCCACCATACTCACCGGGATGTTGCTATCCTTTCCGCCATGCCAGTAGCGCATGGGAAAAAGCACCCGGCTGAAGTCGATGCCCCAGTCGCTCGAATAGATGTCTCCATCCATGCTCAGAGCACGCACGGGCGAACCGACACCGACTCGACCGCTCTCCATGAGGATGCGATAGAGCTCGGGTGTGTGCAGCGCCTGCTTGTCACGCGCGCACATTTTGGAAATGTGTGCGGCCATCAAAGGAGAGTTGGCTGGCAGCCGCATGAACTGCTCTGCAACGGCAAGCCCCGCACCCAGCAGCCATGGCAGGTGGCGCTGCCCCCACAAGGCCAGGCGGTATGTCCACATGAGATCCTGCATCCCCACCTCTCGCAAAGGCGGCGCGCCGCAGACCACGCCAGCACTCAACAGTCGCTCTGGCATCGCATGGGCGCATGCCAGCACATAGGGTCCGCCTCCCGAAACACCGAGCACATGGAAGTTCGCCCAGCCGAGCTGCGCCGCGAGTTCTTGGATGACTGCTGGCCAGTCAAGCAGCCTGCGCCCCGGTTGAAAATCCGAGAGTCCAATGCCAGGGCGATCTGGTGATATAATGCGCACGCCACGCTTTTGACCCACTTCATGCATAAACTCGCCCTGCAGTCTCGAGCCGGGCCAGCCGTGAAAAAAGAACATCGGCACACCCTTCGGATCACCGTATTCCGCATAGGCCATTTTCCTGCCAGATGAGAGTGTGAGGGTGTGGTCGTTCATGGTAGGAAGTGATTTAGTCCCAAGTCACAGTAGCGCATGCGCCTCGCGCAACAGCTTTTCCGTCGTCTCCCAGTCAATGCACGCATCGGTGATCGACTGCCCTCGCGTGAGCTGATCCAGCGGTTGCGGGAATTTCTGGCTGCCGCCGACGAGATTGCTCTCCAGCATCGCACCAATGATGGCCTTCTGCCCGGCGGCACGCTGTCGTACGATTTCACGGAACACATCTGGCATGCGGCGGTGGTCCTTGGCGCAGTTGCCATGGCTGGCGTCGATCATGATGGCCGGCTTGAGCTTCGCGGCTTCGAGACCATCGATGGTTTCCATGACGTTGTCCGCACCGTAATTCGGGCCGCTTTCACCACCACGCAGGATGATGTGGCAGTCGGGGTTGCCACTGGTCGTGACGGCGGAAGCAACGCCATCTTCACTCACACCAAGAAAAGTCTGCGGTTGGATCGCCGCCTTGATCGCATTGATCGCAGGCGTGATGTGGCCAAACGTGCCGTTCTTGAAACCAAGCGGCATGGACAGACCGGAGGCCATCTGGCGGTGCGTCTGCGACTCCGTGGTGCGGGCACCGATGGCGCTCCAACTGATCAAATCGGCGATGTATTGCGGTGTGATGGGATCGAGCAGTTCGGTGGCCGTGGGCAGGCCAAGATCCAGGACGTCGCGCAGGATTTTCCGCGCCAGCCGCAGCCCTGCCGGAATATCGCAACTGCCGTCCAGATGCGGGTCCATGATGAGCCCCTTCCAGCCGACTGTGGTGCGCGGCTTTTCGAAATAGACGCGCATGACGATGCAGAGCCGATCCTTTAACTCCTGCGCCAGCGCAGCGAGCTTTCGCGCATACTCCAGACCTGCCTCGGGGTCATGAATTGAGCAAGGCCCGAGGATGACAAGAAAACGCGAATCGCGGCCAAAGAGAATGTCGCGAATCTCCTGCCGTGATTGGGCCACGAAGGCGGTTTGCGCGTCAGTCGGCGCGATGTCGCTCATCATGCTGCGCGGCGAGGGCAGCGGAATGTTGGACGCGATGTGGAGGTTGGCGGTCTGGCTCATGGGGACTGTTCCATAAAGCCGGAACCAACTTTCTTCAATCTTCCTGCACCACCGGATTCTTTGGCTTGAGCACAGCGTACAGCAGCACGCTGACCAGGATGATCCCTCCCGCAATCAGAGGCGCGATGTGCATGGAGGTGTCGGCGCTTGTGACAGCGCTATGGATACGAGTGAAGATGAGAGAGGCACAGGTCAGTGCTCCCAGCACGGGCACAAACATGGGCGGTTCAAATCCGCCATTGGGTTCTCCCGGGCGGCGCTTCAGCACAACCAGCGCGATGTTCACCACGGTAAAGACCGCCAGCAGCAACAACACCGTGGATTCGGCCATTTGTTTCACACCACCGCTGAGGATGAGCACGGTGACAATGCCGAAAAGAACAAAGACAGCGACGTGCGGCGTATGGCGTTTGGGGTGGACGCGACTCAAGATGGCGGGAAGCAGCCCCTGACGGCTCATGCCATAAAGCAGGCGCGAGCCCATGATGTAGTTCAGCAGCGCCGTGTTGCCGATCGCAAAAATCGTGATGCCTAGATACAGCCGGTCGATCCCTCCCAACCATGGCGCGGCTTTATGCGCCACATCCATGAGCGGCGTTTTGCTCGCGGCCAGCTCACGCCACGGCACCACCGAAACCGCGGTGATCGCCACCGCCATGTAAATGAGCGTGGCCAAAATCATGGCACCGATGAGGCCAAATGGCACATTCTTCCGTGGGTTCTTCACCTCCTCACTCACGTTCAGGATGTCCTCAAAACCGATGAAGGAGAAAAACGTCAGCACCGCCCCCTGCATCACCAGCGCTAGCGTGATGCCGGAGCCTGGACCGCCAGCCACGGTATCTTTTGCCGTTTCCAGATAGTTGACGTTACCCCAATACCGCGCGCCAACAGCGATGATGAACAGAAGGCCTGAAGCTTCCACCACCGTGCAGACCACATTCAGCCACATGCTTTCACGCAGGCCGCGATAGATGACGCACCCGACGAGAAACACGATGCCGATGGCCACAAATTTGATGTCGATGGGAAAGCCCAGCGCCTTCTCCAACTGTTCAGCGATCGCCTGTGATCCAGTAGCCATGCTGGTGAGTCCACTCATCATTACCGCGATCCCCACCACGTAGCTGAGCAGCGGCTTGTGCAGACCGTGCTGAGTCACATAGGCCGCACCGCCCGCTTTGGCGTAGCGGCTGCCCACACAGGCGTAGGACAGGCCCGTGAGCATCGCGGCGATCATCGCCACCAAAAACGCAAGCCAGACGGCATTTCCCAAAGAGTCCGCCGCCCGTCCGATGAGCGCATAAATACCAGCACCCAGCATCGAACCCAGTCCATAAAACATCACCTGCCAGCCACCGATGGTTTGCTGCAAAGTGGGTGGCGAGTCAGCCTTTGACGAAAGGGTGGATGAATCCATGCCCTGCTACTAGCCGAGATCGTGCCGCGCTGGAAGATAAAAAAGCCGCCCCCATCGCGTGTTTCAGCGATGCGGGCGGCGGAGTTTTTTGGAGGCTGGTCAATTACAGCACCGGGATCTGGCGCGGCTTTGCCACTTCCTTCAGCGGCAGGCGCAAGGTCAGCACGCCATCTTCGAGCTTCGCCGTCATCTGGTCCTCACTCACAGGTGCGTTGAGACGCAGACGGAGAAGGTAGCTGAGCGGTGACAGCTCGCGGTGGAGCGCCTTCATGCCTTCCGGCACGGTGCTGCTGCGTTCGCCGCGGATGGTGAGGATGTTCTCCTCAAGGTCGAGCTTCACGTTGCTCTTCGGCACGCCGGGCAGTTCGACGCGTATCTCATACGCTTCGGCGTTGCCATTGATGTTGCAGAGCGGCTTGCGCAGGGATTCGGTGACGCCGGAGGTGGCTGGAGTACAGGTGCGGGGAGAGCAGGTGGTGTTCATGGTCGTTCAGGAATAAGATTTTTTTGAAGTTAAGTTGAGCGGATTAGTTCAGGGTGATGGTGCGTGGTTTGCTGCGTTCCTGCTTGGGCAGGGTCACCGTCAGGATGCCGTCTTCGAGTTTCGCGGCGATGGCTTCATCATTGACGCCATCAGGCACGGACACCGAGCGGGTGAGGCTGTAGGAGCTTTCTTTCTCGCCGTCCTTCTCGCGCTTTTCAGCGGAGACGGTGAGCAGGTTGTTGTTCAGCTCGATTTTGACATCTTCCTTCTTCACGCCGGGCACTTCAAAGCTGGCGAAGTAGTTGTCTTTGTCTTCATGCACATCCACGGCCAGTTTGTCGCCGGGCAAGCCGGGGAAAACCTCGCCAAGGTTGGTGATGAAGCTGCTCAGGGACGGCATACCGGCAAACGGATGGCGGAACCATTCGTCGAAGTCGGAGACGCGGTTGAGGCTGAAGGGATTGGTGCGGATGAGTTTCATGGCTTGGATGGTTTGGGTTGAGTTTTTGGGTGGAAGAATCTTTCCGCCTATGACTCATGCATCAGCCGTGCCAGCCGCCATCGGTGCGCGTGGAAGCCTTGTGGAATCAGGGATCCAGCGTTTTTGCCGTATTTTTCACCACCTCATAATGAGGCGTTTTGTGCCATGAAATTGGCACGTATTGTCACTTCAGTGTGACATTTCGTGCCAATTCAGGATTTGGCGGCGGCCTTTTTCTTGGCCTTCAGGTTCAGCAGCTCCACCGCCATCGAAAATCCAATGGAACAGTAGATGTAGCCCTTCGGAATTTCGAAATGGAAACCTTCACCGATGAGGGCGGTGCCGATGAGAATCAGGAAACTCAAAGCGAGCATCTTCACCGTGGGATGGCGTGCCACGAAATCGCCCACAGCTTTGGCAAACACCATCATGAAACCCACGGAGATCAGCACCGCCGTCACCATGATGGAGATATGTTTCACCATCCCCACGGCGGTGATCACCGAGTCGAGCGAGAAGACGATGTCCAGCAGCGCGATCTGCACCATCACCGCACCAAACGCGGCCCCTTTGCCGACGCTGCCGCTCACCTCGCCTTCAGGGTCGCCTTCGAGCTTTTCATGAATCTCGCGCGTGCTCTTGTAGATCAAGAATAGGCCACCAAAGATGAGCACCAGATCTTTGCCCGTCAGCGGATGATTCATCAGCGTGAACAGCGGATGCGTCAGTGACATCACCCATGTGATGGACATCAGCAGCATGATGCGGGTCAGCATAGCCAACCCAAGCCCCAGAAAGCGTCCGCGCGGGCGGTCCTGCTCCGGAAGTTTGCCCACCAGGATCGAGATGAACACGATGTTGTCGATGCCCAGCACGATTTCGAGCACGCACAGCGTCATCACCGCAATCCACGCCTCCGGGGTGGTGATCCAGGAGAAATCGAACACGTTCAAATTGGCGGTTACAGCGGCGGCGGCATTGGCAATCATCGGGCGGCGATGGTAGCTGGAAATGCTGTCTCGGCAAACGCCGGGGTGAATTTACCGAAAGAACCTGATCTTAGCACAGCTTGTGCTTCAAAGGCGTTTCCCATTGGCGAAAATCCGTTCATAGATGCGCCCATGCCGCCCAATAGCCTCGTCGAACTCGAAGAACGCCTCAGCCGTCCCACGCCTGCTGTCATCGAGATGATGAGTCGGCTTCCCGGTGACATCATCCTTTTAGGCGCGGCGGGCAAGATGGGCCCCTCTCTCGCCCGCATGGCCAAACGTGCGAGCGATGAAGCGGGCACGCAGCGGCGCGTCATCGCAGTGTCACGCTTCAGCACGCCGGGCGCAGCGGCGGAATTTCAGCAGCATGGCATCGAAGTCATCGCCACCGACCTGCTGGCCTCCAACGCCGTGGCCTACCTGCCGCATGCGCCCAACGTGATCTACATGGCGGGCATGAAATTCGGCTCCACCGGCCAGGAACCCATGACCTGGGCCATGAACGCCTGGCTGCCCGGCCTCGTGTGTGAGCGCTACCACCGCAGCCGCATCGCCGCCTTTTCCACTGGCAACGTCTATGGCCTCGTGCCAGTGGAACACGGCGGCAGCCACGAGGAGGACACACCGAATCCCGCCGGTGAATACGCCATGAGCTGTCTGGGCCGCGAGCGCATTTTCGAGCACTTCAGCCAGACACGCGGCACGCCCGTTTCACTCATCCGCCTCAACTACGCCTGCGACCTCCGCTACGGTGTCATGGTCGATATCGCCCGCCAGGTCTGGAACGGCGAGCCAGTGGATGTGCGCATGGGCTACTTCAACACCATCTGGCAGGGCGATGCCAACGCCCTCTCCCTCCTCAGCCTCGCCAAAGCCCACAGCCCCGCCTGGGTCGTCAACCTCACCGGCTCCGCCACCCTCAGCGTCCGCGACGTCGCCAAACGCTTTGGCGAACTCTTCGGCAAGCCCGTGAAGATCGAAGGCAAAGAAGCCCCAGACGCCCTCCTCAGCAATCCCTACCGCAGCTTCGTCGAACTCGGCATCCCCTTCGTCCGCGACGAAGAACTCACCGAATGGGTCGCCCACTGGGTCTCCAGCGGCGGCGAGTCACTGGGGAAGCCCACGCACTTTGAGTCGCGGGATGGGAGGTTTTGAATGCAACATAGCATGAGGAAGCTATGAGCACTCTCCTCGCCCAAGCTGCCGACAGATTAACGCAAGGCTTATCGACGCCTCTCAACCAAACGCAAAAACGGCTCACTCACTTCTGCCGAACATCGTGAGTTGTTGCCGCTTTCCGATTTGGTGGAGACGCTGGTGGAGCGGAACCACGCAGCGGTGCAACGGGAACCACAGGAACCTGCCACGACGCGTTCCCACATTCAGGGGCTTAAGCATTGGCGCGCAGCCAGGCAAAGCTGCGCTCGGCCTCGCCTTTCTGGTAAGCGATCTCGGCATCCTTTTTGCCAGGGCCATCAGGTGCTTTGAAGCTGTCGATCTTTTTGCCACGCTTGGCCATGTCGAGCCAGGCCTTGAACATGGGGGTATCGCGATGGTTCGGGAAGATGTTCCAGAACTCGTCTTTCTTCCAAGAGAAGGGCCGGGCGAAGCCGGAGATGGTTTCGACTTGAAGAGGCACGCCGGGGGCGAGCTCGGCAAAGCGTTTGGCGTAGGCTTTGTAATCCACCAGGCCTTCACCCACGGCAGTCCATTGCACGACGGCGCCGTTTTCGTCTTCCCAGAGCATGCTGTCGCGCACGCTGCTGCAAATGGTGAGCGGCCCGAGGGTTTCGAGATGCAGCAAGGGTTCTTCCAGCGCCCAGACGGCGTTGCCGGGATCGATGTTGGCACCCACGTAACCTTTGCCGGCGGCTTCGATGAGCGCTTTCAGTTCTTGGGACTGCATGTCGCCGGCGTGGTTTTCGACGGCGATCTTGATGCCTTCGCCTTCGGCTTTGGACTGGCAGGCCTTGATGGTTTTGACCACTTCTTCGATGTGCTTCTGAATACCGCCGTCGCTGCTGCGGTCCTTTTGATTGCCGAGGTAGCAGCGTGCGACGGGTGAGCCGAGCGTCTTGGCGATGCGGATGGTGAGGCCGAGATGCTCTTCAGGCGTGCCGTAGATGTCCTTCCAGGTGTTGGAGGTTTTGCAGACGCTGCCAGTGCCGACGTAGAGTTTCAAGCCAGCACGATCGGCCTGCTCCTTGAGGCTCTTCAGATAACCCTCCTCGAAGTTTTCAAACACATGCAGTTCGGAGATGAACATCGTGTCGAGCTTCAAGGACGCGGCGTAATCAATGAACTGCGCGGCTTTCCATCCGGTGGCGCGCACCGCGAAGTGATCAAGACCGAGGGCGAGTTTGGAACCCGTGGCGGCCTGGGAAAGCGAGGCTGCGGCGGTGGCGGCGAGAGATTGCGCGAGGAAGGTGCGGCGGTTCATGCCGCGCATGCTAGCGGAGCCGAATGGTCTGTCGATAGAGAATCATCGAACCGATGAATCAGCGGATGATGAGCTTCACCGCACCCTGGCCCTGGCGATCATCGGCAGAAGAGACGAGGATTTGAGCGAGGTGGTGGCCGCTGCGCCATGGGGCACCATTGATGGGCTTGACCTGAAGCAAGTAGGCACCGGTGCCGACATTGCGGAAAGAGGTGATGTTGTTGCTGAATGGAGCCTGTTGTCCGGGCACTTCGAAATACTCCATCAGGGTGAAGTGATCCTTGGTCAAATCAGTGACTGGCCAGCCGCTGCTGCTGACAAGGACCAGGATGTTGGCGGGATGTGAGTTGCCATTGGCGGCAGCTCCTGCCGAGGACTGGGCGGCGATGGTCAGGGCGGTGCCTCCTCCCGTCGCGTTTTTCATGACGACCTTGGCGGCGGGGGCAGGGGGTGGCGCGGCAGTTTTTGGCGCAGGCGCTTCAAAGACCGGTTTCAGCACGGGCGCAGGTTCAGCTTTTTTGGCGGGTGCTACAGGCGCTGGTTTGGCTACGGCTTTGGGCTTCGCTTTCACGGGCTTCTTTTTGGCCGGGGCTGCGGGCTTTGCCAGCGGCTTCTTTTTCGCTATGGCAGACTTGGGTGAAGCGGCAGGCTTTTTAGCTGGTGCCTTCTTGGGTGCGGATTTTTTGGCCATAGTGGTTGATGGGTCGGAATTGTTTCAATTTCCGCGAGGATAGCAATACTTCGTGCTCTCTGTCGAGATTCCTCTTGGGATAGCGACGCATTTATTCAGCTCCCTGATGAAGTAATAGGCCCTATAAAGGGGGTCTGATCCGTCCTCAGTGGATGAAAAAAGACATCGGTTGGTGTCGCTGAATGATTAACTGCCTCGTTCAGTTTGAGGGTAACTCTAAAACCTCTGGTTACTCGAATGAACAGTATTCTCATCATTCTATAACAAGGTGTAAATTCTGAAAATAGAGGATTGCCAACAATGCACTCTCTAGATTATAAGGACTGGTTAGAATTTTATATTTACGGTCTTTCTGCCACGCTTCGCATGCAAGGCAGCTCTGCAAATCCGTTTTGTCTATGAACGCGCACCCCACCATTGGACTTCCTTTGTTGCGCCCCTCCCTACGGTCCTTCCGAAGGGAGCCTTCGTTCGTGGAACAATTGTTTGTGGGATTTTCCAGACTGATTGGATTTTCTCAAGTCGGAGGCTGGGCTTGGTTTGGTGCCACGGACGCCACGGATGACCTCATGCCATGGGGGCGTGGCACTTTGGTGACACGACAAGGTGCTGGCGGCGGGGGTGATGCACCGGAACCTGCTTCACCTGAAGCAGTGACGCGAAGTTTGCCTTTTTATCATGCGCCGGTGCTGTTGGCGGAAGTCGTTGATTTGCTACAGCCTGCTCCGGGTAAGCTATTTTTCGACGGCACGCTGGGTGGTGGCGGGCATTCCGAGGCCTTGCTTCAGCATGGCGCTCGTGTAGTGGCGATGGATCAGGACCTGAATGCCCTGAAACACGCCACCGAGCGTTTGAAGCCTTATGCCGCGCAGTTCTGTGCTTTACGCGGCAACTTCCGTAACTTCCCGCAGATCGTCGAAGAAACCGGGGTTTCAGGATTTGACGGCATGCTGGTCGATATTGGTGTGTCGAGCCATCAGCTCGACGATGCCGCGCGCGGATTCTCATTTATGCGGGATGGGCCTCTTGATTTGCGCATGGATACGGAGTCTCCACGCACTGCCGCAGACATCGTGAACACCGAAGATGAAGCGGAACTCATGCGCCTCTTCTTTGATTACGGCGAGGAGCCGAATGCGCGCCGCATTGCGCGGGCAATCGTCAAAGCGCGCACTGCGAAACCCATCCGCACGACATTCCAGCTAGCCGACATCGTCTCCGCCGCAGCGCCGAAGCGTGGCAAGCGCCACCCTGCCACGCTGGTGTTTCAGGCACTCCGCATTGCGGTTAACGATGAACTTGCCGCACTGCACGATTTTCTGGCAGCAGCACCGCGTTGGTTGAAACCCGGCGGCAGGCTGGCGGTCATCTCCTTTCACTCGTTGGAAGACCGCATCGTCAAACAAACGCTGCAGCACCTTGCCGCGCCATTCATCGACCGTCCGGAATGGCCTGAAGCCCGCAAAAACCCGGACTGCGTCCTGAAACTCATCACGCGCAAGCCCGTCCAGGCCACCGCGCAAGAGATCGAACTGAACCCACGTGCACGCAGCGCGGTGCTGCGTGTCGCCGAACGACTCCCAGCATGAACCCACGCCCGCGCAATCGTTACCGCAACAGCCTCGGTCTGTCCACGATCACGGCTATTTTGATCGTCGTCGCCTCGCTGGCGCTCGTCGGTCTTGGCATCGTCGTGAACAAGAACCGGGTGCGTGCTCTGGGCGAAGAGCAGCGCAAGGTCGAGGCCGAAATGCGCCTGCTGAATGCCGAAATTCTCGCCCTGAATAACCGCATTGAAACGATGCTCACACGTGACCGTGTGCAGCCGCGCCTCACCAGTTCAAGTACTCTGCTGCGCCCGATCACGAAGCATAGCATTCTCTTCCTCAAACCCTTGCCTGCGCAGCCGACGAAAGCCGCTGCACCGGCTGCGGACCCATCTGTCGCTCAAAACATGCCCAAGGCCCCGTGAGTCAACCTCTGCCCAATCAAGTTCAGCTCCGCCGAGATCGCCCGGTGTGCCGCCGCATGCTACTGCTGCTGTTTGTGCTGCTGGCGGGCTTTTCCCTGGTGACGTGGCGTCTCGCCGTCATCCAAATCAAGGAGTCAGCACGTCTCGCGGCACTAGCGGCGAGGAAATATCAGCGTCACGTTGACCTGCCCGCGCATCGTGGAGCCATTAAGGATCTGAGTGGGGAATACCTCGCGCATGATGAAGAGGTGAAGGAGCTATACACGGACCGCACGCATTTGCGTGAGGTGATCACGGTGCGGCATCAATTGGCGGCCATTCGCGGGGTGAAGGCCGTCGATCTGCGTGAACAACTCGGTGATGCGGAGACTCTGGCTGCCTACCATGATCACGTTGCCAAGGTGCTGGCGGGCATCCTGCCTCTGCCAGAGCCTGAAATCCGCAGCCAGATTGCCTCGGACAAGCCGGAAATCGTTCTGGCAAAACAGGTGGATGAAGAAACTGCCAAGCAATGGAAAAAACTGTTTAACGAGAAACACATTTTCGGTCTCTACATGCGCCCAACGGTGGCACGTCGCTTCCCGGCTCAGGATCGCCTGTCTCTGGTGCTTGGCTTCACCGACACCAGCAACAAAGGCCGTTTCGGAGTCGAAAATCTCATGAATGCCAAGCTCACCGGCATTCCTGGCGAGCAGTTAATCGAGCGTGACAAGACCGGCCACGAACTTCCCTCCTACCGCAGTCAGGTCACCGAGCCGCAACATGGCAGCGACGTACACCTCACCATCGACATGCAGTTGCAGGACAACGTGGAGGCCATCTGTGAGCGGGCCTGGAAGGCCAACAAAGCACGCCGAGTGGTCATCGTCGTGACGGAACCTGCCACTGGCACCGTTCTGGCCATGGCCGCGCGTCCGCACCGTGATGTGAACAACCCCGATGAGAGCACCTGGACCAACCACGTCATTGCGGCACCGTACGAGCCGGGTTCCATCTTCAAGGTCGTTACTTTGGCGGCGGCGCTGGACAATCGCAAAGTCACCCCTGGGGAGATGATCGACTGTGGAAACATGCACTACGAAGACCCGGTGAGGAAGGTCAAGCTCAGTGATGATGAATCGCTGGGCATGCAGACAGTGAAGGGTGTGCTGGTTCATTCCAGCAACATCGGCATGTACAAAATCAGCAAACGTGTTGGACAGGACATGATGCTCGACTATGCCACAAGGTTTGGATTCGGTTCGCGCACAGGCATCGGCCTCGTCGGCGAAGAAGCCGGCCGCCTTAACACCGGCAAATGGAGCAACACCACCTACTCACGCATGCCAATTGGATATGAAGTCAACGTCACCCCCCTGCAAATGTGCATGGCCTATGGAGCCATTGCCAACGGCGGCGTGCTAATGAAACCACGCCTCATCGACCGCACGGTCAAACCCAATGGAGAGACGGAAATCACGCCGCCGCAGCCAGTCTGGCAGGTGTGTTCTGCTAAAACCGCTGCCACTCTGCGTGATTTCCTCGAAGGAGTCGTGGTCGAAGGCACGGGTAAACGTGCGGCACTGCCTGAGGTTCGTGTCGGTGGCAAAACCGGCACCACCCGGCGCTATGATCCCGAAAAGAAAAAGTACATCGACGGCACCTACCTTACCTCGTTTGTGGGCATGGCCCCCATCGACAATCCCAAACTGGTCTGCCTCGTCATGCTGGATGATCCGAAAGCCGAAAGCGCTGCCATGGTGCGTGGTGGTCGCATTGCTGCCCCCATTTTTGCCGAGGTGGTGCGCGAGACGCTCGACCACCTGGCCATTCGCAACCAACGCCCCATCAAAGTGGCGGCGAAAGGAGGTGCGCAATGAAACTGCGTGACCTCATCCCCAATCTCGACAAGCCCGCCGTTTCCGGCAGCCTCGATACGGAAATCACCGGTCTGGCGTATGATTCGCGCAAAGTCGGCCCCGGCATCGCTTTCGTCGCCATTTGTGGCACGCATGCCGATGGCCATGCCTTCATTGGCAAGGCGATCGAACTCGGTGCAGCTGCGATCATTGCCGAACAGGCACCAGCGGAAGACTGCACCGTGCCGTGGGTGCATGTCCGCCACTCGCGCATCGCCCTCGCTCAGGCTGCTGCGACGCTGAACGGCCACCCGGCCAAAGGACTCACCATTGCCGGCGTCACTGGCACCAACGGCAAGACCACCACGGCGTTTCTATTGCACCATCTGTTCAATGCCGCGCAGATGCGCAGTGGTCTGTTGGGCACCGTGTTTTACGACCTCGGCGATGGTGAGCACGTGCCCGCCACTCACACCACGCCTGAATCGCTCGAAATTCAGGGCCTGCTTGCCAGCATGCGCGACAACGGCTGCCGTGCTTGCGCCATGGAGGTGTCCTCCCACGCGCTGGATCAGGACCGCATCTATGGCTTGCCGTTTGCCACCGCCATTTTCACCAACCTCACCCAGGACCATCTGGACTACCATGGCACGATGGAGAAGTACTTTGAGGCCAAGGTGCGGTTGTTCCAAATCACTGCAGACTCATCGCCGCGCTCGCTCTTGGTCATCAATGGTGACGACTCCTGGGGGCGCAAACTCGCCCAGCGTTTCGAGCACACTGGCCGTGTCGTTCGTTTCGGCTTCGGTGTCGGCTGTGAATATCGTGCCATCAACGTTCGTTACGATCTTACCGGCACCACGTTTGAGCTTGAAGCGAAAGGCCGCAGCTTCCTGGTGCGCCTGCCACTCATTGGCGACTTCAATGTTTACAACGCCCTCGGTGCGCTTGCCGCCACGCAGGGGGTCGGATTGAACCTGCGTGAAGCCATCAAGAATCTGCAAAATGCACCCCAGGTGCCGGGACGCATGGAGCGCGTGTCCGACAACTCACGCTTCCAGGTCTTCGTTGATTACGCGCATACGCCGGATGGTTTGGAGAATGCCCTGCGCACCGCTCGTGCGCTGCGCCCGCGCAGGCTTATCACCGTGTTTGGCTGCGGTGGGGACCGGGATCGCACCAAGCGTCCCAAGATGGCCGCTGCTGCGGAGGCTGGCAGTGACATCTGCGTGCTCACTTCCGACAACCCGCGCACCGAAGACCCGCTGCAGATTTTGAACGACGCCAAGGCAGGCTTCGCCCGCCCGCAAAAACACGCCATCATCGTGGATCGCCGTGAGGCCATCCAGACCGCGCTGCAAAATGCGTGGGAGGGTGATCTGGTGCTGATTGCCGGCAAGGGACACGAGGACTATCAAGACATTCAGGGCCAAAAACATCCATTCGATGATCGCAAAATCGCCCGCCAGCTTCTCCACCATCTCAAGGCTGACCGTGCTGCCGAGCGCGAAGAAAAAGCTGCTGAACGCGAAGCCATGCGCGGCGGCTTCGACCGCCCAGACCGATTTGACAGATGATCCCCGTCACTCTCCAGACACTAGCCCAGTTCGCCGCAGGCACACTGCGTGGCGAGGGTGCGTGCCTGGTGACGAACGTAAACACCGACTCGCGCAAAATCACCGCCGGTGAGGTGTTCGTGGCGCTGGTAGGCGACAAGTTTGATGCCCATGATTTCATCCCGCAAGTGGCCGCAGCGGGTGCGGCGGCTGTCGTCGTCAGCCGAATCAATCCGACCTGGGGCACGCTGCCATGCGCCGTGATCGAAGTGGGCGATACCTTGCTGGCCCTGCAAAACATGGCGCGTGGCTACCGTGAGCACCATGCACCGTTGATCATTGGCCTGACCGGCAGCAATGGCAAAACCTCGACCAAGGACCTCACGGCGGTCATCATGGCGCGCAAATGCCAGACACGTGCGACTTTGGGCAATCTGAACAACCACATCGGCTTGCCGTTGACCCTGCTCGCGCTGCGCGAAGGGGATCAGTGCTGCGTTGCCGAGATGGGGATGAACCACGCCGGTGAAATCAAAGTGCTCACGGACATCGCCAAACCGGATGCCGGCATCATCACCAACGTCGGCATGGCCCACATTGAGTGCCTGGGCACACAGGATGCGATTGCCTGGGAAAAAGGCACGCTGGCGGCGAATGTGCGCGCTGGTGGTGTGGTGGTGCTGAATGCCAATGACCCATACAGCGCGGTCATCGCCCGTCACTGCCAAGCCAGTGTTTCGACAGCGGGTGTTGGCTGCGGTGATGTGGCAGCCTCCAATCTACGCGCAGATGCGACAGGCACGACCTTCACGCTCGACTTTGGCGGCGAGAAAGTCGAAACGCGGCTGCCGATTCTCGGCGAGCACATGGTCGGCAATGCTGCGTTGGCTGCCTGCATGGGCTGGCGGCAGGGCATTGCACCTGCGGAGAGCGCGGATGCCTTGAATCAAGCCAAGCTCACCGGTGGGCGCGTGGAGCCGAAGGTCGTTGCTGGCATTCAGTTCATCGATGATTCCTACAACGCGAACCCAGACAGCATGATCGCTGGTTTGCGCACGTTGAGCACATTGGGAGGCACCGCGAGCCGTCGTGTGGCGGTGCTGGGCCGCATGGGTGAGCTGGGGCCGATTGCTGAAACGGAACATCGCCGCGTGGGCGAGTTCGCAGGTTCGCTCAAGCTGGACGCCGTGTTCAGTGTCGGCGGCAGTGAAGCCGCATGGATCACCGAAGCCTCGAAGGCGGTGACATCCGAACATTTCCCCGATCATGCCACCTGTGCCGCACGTCTGCGTGAGTGGTTGCGCGAGGGGGACGTCGTGCTGCTCAAAGGCAGCCGCTCCGCGCGCATGGAGCAGGTTCTCACGCATTTTTCCACCTCATGATGTACTGGCTTTACGAACTCAGGGAGTGGCTCATCGCTCATCAATGGATCAGCGATGACGCCGCTCTGTACAAGATTCTCAATCTTTTCAAATATCACACGTTCCGTGCGGGTGGTGCCGCGCTGACGGCATTTGTGCTGTCGTTGATGTATGGTGACCAACTCATCCGCAAACTGATCTCATTGAAGATCGGCCAGCCGATCCGCACCGCCGAGGAAGTACACAAGCTGCATGAACTGCACGGCAAAAAGGCCGGCACACCGACCATGGGCGGCATTCTCATCCTCTCGGCGATTGTGATCTCGACGCTGATGTGGGCCAAGTGGGACAACATCATGGTGTGGACGGTCCTGTTCACCACCATCGGTCTCGGCGCGCTGGGCTTCCGCGATGACTACCTGAAGATCAGCAAGAAGAACTCCAAAGGCGTCAGCGCCCGCACCAAGCTCATCTGGCAGACCTCGGTGGCGGTGGTGGCGGGCCTGCTGTTTGCCTATGCGGTGCCGGGAGAAAACGGCATCACGCTGCGCGCACTTTACATTCCGTTTGTGAAGGATGCCGTGATTTCGGACATGCATCTTTTCGCGGTCGCGTTGTTTGCCATCATCATTGTCGGTGCCTCGAATGCGGTGAACCTCACGGACGGCCTGGACGGACTCGCCACTGGTTGCTCGATCACCACCTCGCTGGCGTATGCCGCGTTTGGCTACATCTGCGGCAACGCGAAATACTCCGAATACCTCGGCGTCGCGCACAACAGCCTGGCCAATGAACTGCCCATCGTGGCAATGGCGATGGCGGGTGCCTGCCTTGGCTTTCTTTGGTTCAATGCGCACCCGGCCAAGATGTTCATGGGAGATACGGGGTCGCTGGCGCTGGGCGGCTGCATTGCGGCACTGGCCATCGGCTGCAAACAGGAGATCGTGCTCGCCCTCGTTGGTGGCGTGTTTGTGATGGAAGCCATGAGCGTCATCCTGCAGGTCTGGAGCTTCAAAAAACGCGGCAAGCGCATCTTCCGCATGGCTCCGATCCATCATCATTTCGAACTCGGCGGCTGGCACGAAAACCAGGTTATCGTGCGCTTCTGGGTGCTCTCACTGCTCTTCGCCCTGCTCGGTCTCGCCACGCTCAAGCTTCGTTAAATCATGCGTTTCTCCTCACAACACTTCGCCATTCTCGGTGCTGGACGCAGCGGCCTCGGTGCCGCACGTCTGGCGCGCCTGCATGGTGCGGAAGTGACGATTTTTGATGAGGGAGACAAGGCAAAGCCGGTGGAAGATTTTAAATGTGTACTTGGCCAGTCTGCGCGTGATCTTGTGGTGAAGCCCGGCGAGTTCCAGCAGGTCATCATCAGCCCCGGACTGGATGAGCACTGGCCCTTGCCAAAAAAATTCACGGACGCAGGTGTGCCACTGGTGGGCGAGACCGAGTTTGCCTTCCACCTGACCGACATGACGATGGCCGCTATTACGGGCACCAACGGCAAGAGCACTTGCACCGAGCTGATTGCGACGCTGTTCAACGGTTGCGGCATGAAATCTCTGCCCTGCGGCAATCACGGCGTGTCCTTGAGTGAAGTCGTCGCCAGTGGCGTACGTTATGATGTGCTCGCGCTTGAGATCAGCAGCTTTCAGCTCGAAACCATTCGCGACTTCCGCGCACGGGCCAGCCTGTGGCTCAACTTTGCGCCGGATCATCTGGATCGCTACCCGGACATGGAGTCCTACTTTGCCGCAAAGGCCCGCGTCTTTGAAAACGTCACCGCGGACGATGTGGCCATCGTGCGCGCAGGTGAAAGCGTGTCCTCCGGTGCAGCGCAGCGCTGGACCTTCTCCGCCTATGGCGCGGAGGCCGGCTACACCTACAGCTCGGGCAGTTTTTATCATCTTGGCGAAGAGATCGGCAGCGCCAGCGGGTTGAAATTGCGTGGCAAACACAACATGGAAAACGTGCTTGCCGCTCTGATGACTGGCCGCGTCTTTGGCCTGCAATTCTCCAGCATGCTGAAGGCGATGGAGAGCTATGAGCCGCCACGGCACCGCTGCGAGTTGGTCCGCACTCTGCGCGACCGCGAATACATCAATGACTCCAAGGCGACCAATCTCCACGCCCTGGAAGCCTGCCTCCGCTCGCAGGAGCGCCCGATCGTGCTGATCGCCGGCGGCAAGGACAAGGAGCTCGACTACACGCCGCTGCGCGCCGAGTTGAATGGTCAGGTGCGCGCCATGGTGCTCATCGGCGAGATCGCGCCGCAATTGCAGCGCACCTTTGGCGATCTGCTGCCCTGCCAGTGCGCTACCGATATGGCGGACGCGGTGCGTCTCGCCACAGAAGTTTCCCAGCTAGGTGACGCGGTCATCCTCAGCCCCGGCACCTCCTCCTTTGACATGTACACCGGCTATGCACAGCGCGGCGACGTGTTTCGTGACGCCGTGAATGCGCTCAATTGAATTTAAATACCCCTAATTCCGACAATCCTAGACCCAAGGTCCTATGAAGATGAAACCCAAACCTAAAGAAACCAAGCTGCTGCTCAACCTGATGGATGGTGAGCGGCATCGCCACCGCGTGGCGCTCGTGACGGAAGAGGGTGAGTGGAACCAGCATGAGCCGAACTCCGGCATGGCGCGCATGTTCGTCGTCATGCTGCTGATCCACGTCGTTCTCATCGGCGGCATCATCATCTATGATTTCATGGGCGATGATGAAAAGCCGCAGCAGACGGTGACTCAGGCGGCGCGCGCCGTGAGCAGCGGTGTCGGGCTGCCAGTGGCCGCACCCGCAGTCATCACTGCCCAGGCGCAGGCAGCGGCTGACACCCAACAGTTTGACAACTACGAGATGCACTCGGGGGACTCGATCAAATCCATCGCGGCCAAATTTGGCACCACGGAAGCGGAGATCACCCGGTTGAACATGATCGACAAAGGCTTGCAGATCGGACCTGGGACCATGCTGCGCGTGCCCAAGCAGGCCGTGCCGAATGCGATTCCGGTCAACCCCAAGACGCTGAAACCAATGACTGTCACCGAAGAGGTGCCGAAGGCCATCCCCGTGATCCGCGACCACCCGCCGTCCACGAAAGTCCCCAGTGAAGCCGTGAAGCCTGCAGAAGCGCCTGCAAGCTTGTCCGCCGCCACCATGACGCCGATTTCATTGCTGACGCCGAACGAAGCCCCGCCTGCGACATCCTCACTGGTGGCTGCTGCTGACACCCCCGCCACCGCCCCCGCGCCGTCGGCCAGAACCGCCGCGCTGCCTCCTCCCACCAAACCGAATGCGGTGGCGTTGCTGGAGGAAAACGCGCCCAAAGCAGAAAAGAGCCCGCCCGCCGTCAAAGCGGAAGCCAAACCTCTGGTGAGGCCCAATCCCGTGCCGCCGCCCACTCAAATGCTGAAAAAGATCGCCGATGCTCCTCCGACGAAAAAGGCCGAGACGACCAAAAAAACAGCTTCCGATGCTCCGCCCAAAACGGCGGCAAAATCATCTGCGGCCCGCACCCACACGCTCAAGTCCGGCGAAACGCTCTTCCGTCTCTCATCTAAATACGGTGTCTCAGTGGCCGCCATTCAGAAGGCGAACAACATTAAGAACCCCAACTCGATGCGCGATGGGATGAAAGTGGTGATCCCAGCGAAGTAAATTCTCGTTTCTGGCTCCATGGCCAAATATTCCATCATCCTGTTTATCCTTTCGGCCTTGTCGCTGATCGCGCTGGGCATCACCATGCTGGCGAGCACGACGTTTCAGGTCGCACAGGAGGGCGGGGAGGATTATGTGACCTTGTGGCGGCAACTGGGCTGGCTGGGAGTGGCCACCGTGCTTTGCGTGATCATGGCCGTCGTTGATTACAACGTCTGGATGCGCTGGCGCTGGCATATTCTGATCGCTGCCGCCGTGCTGCTGGCCTTGTGTTATGTCCCGATGATCGGCGTGAAAATCAACGGCTCACGGCGCTGGATCGGCCTGCAGGCCTTTGGTGTGGGTGGGTTTCGTTTGCAGCCCTCCGAATTTGCGAAGATCGCGCTGGTCATCGCGCTGGCAGGTTGGTTTGGGACACATCAGGCGCTGACGCGCACCTTTTGGCGCGGTTTTCTGCTGCCCGGCTTGATCCTACTGGGCGTCGTGGCCCTGATCGGCTGTGAATTTGATCTTGGCAGCGCCTTGCTGGCCTCCACAGTAGGTCTTGGCGTGATGTTTGTGGCGGGCAGCAAGATGCGCTACCTGGCGATCATCGTCGTCCTCTGCGGCGGCGGTCTCGCGGCGGGGATCAAGTTTCTTCCGAATCGGTTTGAGCGCATCATGGTCACCTTTGACCTCGAAAACCACAAGGAGGATCTGGGCTTGCAGCAGTGGGTGTCCAAGCTGGCGTTTGGCTCCGGCGGGATGGAAGGCCGTGGCCTGGGCGAGGGGCGCATGAAGCTCTCCTACCTTCCCGAAGCCCATACAGACTTCATTTTTCCCATGGTCGGGGAGGAACTGGGCCTGCGCGGGACCGTGGGGGTGGTCCTGGCCTTTGCGCTCCTAGTGATGGCTGGAATGGTCGTTTCCGCGTACGCACCGAACCGATTTGGCAAGCTTTTAGGTGCCGGACTGACATTTTTGTTGGGAATGGAAGCGCTCTTGAACATGGGCGTGACCACTGCTTTGCTGCCGAACAAGGGATTGCCGCTGCCTTTCGTAAGTTACGGAGGGTCCAGTCTCGTCGCCGCGATGGTCGCGGTGGGCATCCTGATCAACATCCACCGCCAGGGCGTCCATCTGACCTGGGATCAGCTCCCCGTGATCCGCAGAAAGCGCCGCTGGACTCCACAGCTTTAGCCTTTTGAATCGTAGTGAAACAGAAAAATTCGAAGTCCATCCACGTGCTTATCGCGTGTGGTGGCACCGGGGGGCATTTGTTCCCTGGCATTGCCGTTGGTGAGGTTCTGGCCTCACGCGGTCACCAGGTGACCTTGCTCATCAGCGAAAAGAAGATCGACACCCTGGCCGCTTCCGGGCATCCGGAACTGCGGTTCGAGAAGATGCCGTTTCTCGCCATGCCGAAACCGTGGTCGCCCAAGATGTTCGGCTTCCTCAAGGGCCTCTGGCAGGGCACCAAGGCCTGCCGGAAACTCATCCGCGATAACGAGGTGGATGTGGTGCTCGGCATGGGCGGCTTCACGTCCTTCGCACCGTTGTATGCCGGGCGCAAAGAAGGCTGCCATACGCTCATTCACGAGAGCAACGCCATCCCCGGCAAGGCGAACCGGCTCAACGCCCGCTACAGCGACATCGTGCTCTGCGGCCTCGAAGCCTGCAAAACACACTTCCCCAAGCATGGAGACGTGCGCGTCGTCGGCACACCGATTCGCAGCAGCATGCGCAAGCCGAACAGCGACGATCCGCGTGCTTTCTTCAAGCTGGACAAAGACAAACGCACGCTGCTCATCATGGGCGGCAGTCAGGGCGCGCGCGGTGTGAACCGTGCCGTGGGCATGGCGCTCGAAGAGTTTGAAAAAATGGGCATCCAGGTGCTGCACATCGCCGGACCGACCGATTATGAAGAGGTGCGGGATGTGTACGCCAAGATCCCGATGCTCAAGCAGCACGTGGCCGCGTTCTGCCACCGCATGGATCTCGCCTATCGAGTCGCGGATCTGGCCATCGCACGCTCAGGAGCTTCCTCGATGTCCGAACTGGCCTACTTCGGCGTGCCGAGCCTGCTAGTGCCCTATCCGCACGCCGCCGAAGACCATCAGACCCGCAATGCCGAAATTTTCGACCAAGCTGGAGCCGCGAAATTGATGCGTGAAAGCGAGTTGAACGCCGAAACCCTGGCGGACGCCGTGCGCAACATCTTCAATGACCCCCGCAAGGCTGGCGAGATGAAGAAAGCGGCGCAGAAGCTCGCCGTGAAGAATTCAGCCGAGAAAATCGCTGAACTGCTGGTGAAGACAGTGACGGGGTGAAGAGTTGACGGGAACTTATTTGGCCACCGCAGCGCTCCATTCATCGAGCTTTTGCTTCAACACCTCTTTGGAAGGCAGGTAGAGACTGTACTCCTTGGCGTGAATGTTCGTGCCTTTGGGTAAGGTGAGTTCAACGACGGTTTTTTTGGCAGACTTGCAGAGGAGGAGGCCGATGGTGGGGTTCTCATCGGGGAGCTTCACCTCGCGGTCGTAGTAGTTGACGTACATTTGCATCTGGCCCAGGTCTTGATGCGTGAGCTTGTCGAGCTTGAGGTCAATGATGACGTAGCAGCGGAGGAGGCGATTGTAGAAGACGAGATCGACGAAATAGTGGTCTTCATCGAAGGTGAAGCGTTTCTGGCGTGCCTCAAAGAGGAAGCCCTTGCCGAGTTCGAGGAGAAAGTGTTCGAGGCGGTCGATGATGGCCTGCTCCATGTCGTTCTCCGAGTAGCTGGCCTTGTCATCCAGTCCGAGGAATTCGAGCACAAGCGGCTCCTTCAGCAGATCCTCAGGCCTGACGATAACCTGCCCTTCGCGGGCGAGCTTGCGGATGCCTTCTTTGTCCCGACTGAGCGCGAGGCGTTCGTAGAGGCATGAGGCTTTCTGGCGCTTGAGTTCGGGAACGGACCATCCAGCGTTGGTGGCTTCGATTTCATAGAAGCTGCGTTCGTCGGGGTCTTTGACGGAGAGGAGGATTTGGTAGTGGGTCCAGCTCAGGGTGAAGGGAGATTTCCGAATAGGCTGTTCGGAAATTGGCAATTGGTCAGCAGGCTGTTGACCTTTTGGGATCGTTTCTGATTTGCCAATAGGCTGTTGGCGAATCTTGGCTGGCACCGATTGCCCAGCAGGTTGCTGGGCATTCTCAGTGACGCTCAATTTTTCAGCAGGCTGATGAAGATTTCCGAATAGCCTATTCGGAAATTCGGCAATCCGATCTTTCCACATTAGAAAGAAGCGCCGCATGTTCGACAAATTATCCTCTGAAAAGCCACGCCCAAACTCCTCCGTCAACCGCGCGGACAACTCCTTGAGCAGTTCGGCACCATACGCCGCACGCTTCGCTCCCTTCTGCTCATGCTCGACGATGCGTCGGCCGATTTCGAAGTTGGTCATCACCTGGAAGGTGTCCACGACAGTGGACACACCGCGACGGGCGCTCTGGATGAGCTGTCGGACTTCGGTGAAAAGGGTGGGGATGCCGTCGGCCACCGCTTTGGCCGGGGTGCTTGTTTTGCGATTGGCAGTCGGCTTTTTCATGAGGCAACGCGAGTGGTATAAACCTTCGCTCCTGATTCCACAAATTGCTTCCAGATTTGGTGGGGGCTGATGGATGGGGAAGGATGGGAATTCGCAGGCGCTGCGGCTGGCGGATTTTGCCAAATCCTGTGCCATTGCGGCTCGAAGTGCGATCCCTGTTTGAAACACCGGGCGGAATCGTTATGTATCCTCCCCTCAAATTACCAACCTGACCCTTTTATGAATCTCACACGAACAGCCTACGGCACCTGGAGCGGCGGACGCTTCATGCACTATGGAGAACAGCTCTCCGAAGAGCATTACATGCAGCTCATGCGCGATTCGTTTGAAAAAGGCGTGCGCACCTTTGTCACGGCTGACGTGTACGGTGTGGGTCGTGCGGACGCATTGCTCGGCGAGGCGCTCAAGGGCATCCCGCGTGAGGAGTACTGCCTCGCGGGCATCGTGGGCCATGACATTTATGAAGGCATCCGCCAGGGGTCACGGGGCTACCCGCGCTTCACCGATCCGACGCTGCGCGGGCCGGAGAAGTATTACGACTACCTCAAGATGGCTACGGAGAAGAGCCTGGAGCGCTGCCAGACCTCGAAGTTTGACCTGCTCATGCTGCACAATCCAGACAGCATCAGCTACACCAGCGAGAAGGTGTGGGATGCGTTCACGGCGCTCAAAACGGAAGGCCTGACGGATCGTCTTGGCATTGCACCTGGACCGGCGAACGGCTTCACACTTGACATGATCGAGTGCTTTGAACGTTTCGGCGACCGCATGGACTGGGCGATGATCATTCTGAACCCCTTTGAGCCTTGGCCTGGCCAGCACGTGCTGGGAGCAGCGGCCAAGAACAACGTCGATATTCTGGCCCGCGTGGTCGATTACGGCGGTCTGTTCCACGATGACGTGAAACCGGGCCACAAATTCCGCGATGGCGACCACCGAACACACCGTCCCGGCGACTGGATTGAGCACGGCGTCGAAAAGCTTGAGAAAGTGCGTCCGATTGCGGAGAAGCATGGCCTCTCCTTGCTCCAGCTCGCCTGCTTGTGGAACTTGGGCAACACGGCGGTGAAGAGCGTCGTTCCCACCCTCATTCAGGAGCACGGCGAGGGTGCCCGCACGATTGAGAGCAAGCTGGACGATCTCGCTGCACTGCCCGCACAGTGCCTGTCCACCGAGGAGATCGAAACGATCCGTCAGATTGGCGACAACACCGGTTGCATGGCGCTCAAGGGTGCCAGCCATCGCCACGAAGGTCAGGAACCGCGCGCCGATGAGTGGCCGCTGCGCCCTGATTTGCTTGATCTCGCCACACGGTGGAGTTTGGGAACGAGCTGGTAGTGCATTTGCATGTTGCCGGTTCCGCGACGAAAGAGTCACCCAAATTCATGATTGAGGCAGACTTCATCATCGTCGGGACCGGGGCAGGCGGACTGGTCGCAGCATTGCATGCCGCTGAGCATGGCCAAGTGGTGATGATCACGAAGCGCGGCGCGCTGGACTCGAACTCGAACTGGGCGCAGGGCGGCATCGCCTGCGTGACGGCGGAAAACGACTCCATCGAAAAGCATGTGAGCGATACCCTCATCGCCGGGGCTGGCTTGTGCAAAGAGTCCGCAGTGCGCACCATCGTGAGCGAAGGCCCGGCGCGCATCGCCGATCTGGTGAAGTGGGGCGTGCATTTTGACCAGCGCGAGGCGGTGAACGGTCACTTGGAATTTGACCTGACCCGGGAAGGTGGGCATACCGCACGCCGTGTGCTGCATGCAGCTGATGCCACTGGGCGGGAGATCACGGAAAAGCTGCTCGCCACGGTGCGTGCCAATCCGAACATCACGATCTACGAAAACCATTACGCCATCGACATTCTGACGACGGCCAAGCTTGGTCTGGTCTCCGAGGACCGTGTGCTGGGACTTTATGTGCTCGATGAGACCAGCGGCGAAGTACACACCTTCCGCTCGGATCGCGTCATCCTCGCCACCGGGGGCTGTGGGCGGGTGTATTTGTACACCACCAATCCTCGCGTCGCGACGGGTGATGGTGTGGCGATGGCCTGGCGCGCCGGGGCCACCATTTCGGACATGGAATTTATCCAGTTCCATCCGACCTGCCTGTACCATCCGCAGAATCGCTCCTTCCTCATCAGCGAGGCCCTCCGGGGCGAAGGCGCACGCCTGATCGGCAAAGACGGGCAGGAGTTCATGCAGCGGTATGATCCGCGCGGCTCATTGGCCCCACGTGACATCGTGGCTCGTGCCATCGACCATGAGATCAAGAAGACCGGCGGCCCCTGCGTCTATCTCGACATCAGCCATCGGTCGCCGGAGTTCATCGCCAGTCACTTTCCGAATATTCAGAAAGCTTGCTTGGATGTCGGCATCGACATCACCAAAGAGCCCATTCCCGTCGTGCCCGCCGCTCATTATCAATGCGGTGGCGTGCTGACCGATGTGAACGGGGCCACGAGCATCCGGGGGCTCTGCGCCGTAGGCGAGGTGGGCTGCACTGGCCTGCATGGGGCGAACCGTTTGGCGAGCAATTCACTGCTCGAATGCTGCGTGACTGCACAGCGTGCGGTGGCGCATTTGATCAAAAAGATTCCCCAGGGAAAAATTGCCGAGCAAGGCTATGAACTGCGCCCATGGGAGACCAGCGGGGTCGTGGAAAACGACGAACTCGTCGTCATCTACCACAACTGGGACGAAATCCGGCGCCTGATGTGGGACTACGTCTCCATCGTGCGCACCAACAAGCGCCTGCAGCGTGCAGCCGCTCGCCTGCGCAATCTCAAGCGTGAGGTGCAGGAGTTCTACTGGAACAACCACGTCACCAGCGAAATCCTCGAACTGCGCAATCTGGTCGAAACCGCCTCCCTCATTGTCGAGTGCGCCATTCGCCGGCATGAAAGCCGCGGGCTGCACTACACACTGGACTTCCCGCACACAGACGATACGCGACCACCACAGGACTCCACTCTGCGCCGCTATTGAGTTGATCGTCAATGCTTCCCGCACGGGGTTGCGCGACGGCAAAGCGGCATTTTGAACAGCGCAGGTGCTGTTTGTGTCCATGATTGAGCACAGTTGTTTGGTGGAACGAGCTAGATTGACCCCGCCAGGCCGCTGAGGCCAACGTGGTGAATTGCAGATTGCGGTTTGCCATGGTAAGCTGCTACATTTCTGTCCAACCGCCCCCCATGATCGTCGAACGCTCTATCAGCTCCTTCGTCGTCGTCGCATTTCTCGCGGCGGCAGTGTCGGCGTTTGGCCAGGGGGCATCCACCGTTTCTGCCACAGGTGCTGCGGCAGCATTGAAAAAAGGCGGCGCGGCTCCGGCACCTGCCAAAAGCAAACCCGCCGCGCCTGCGCCCACGAAACCGGCCTCTCAACCGCCGCCGCCTCGCACCATTACGGCCACACTGCCCAATTTCACCTCGTCTTCGATGCCGCATCTGGGCTACGCCCGCTATCCATGGAAGGTGGACATCGTCGCCACCGTCTTCTGGGTGGGTGAAGAGCCGACGGAAAACAATCCCACCCCCAACGACAAAAGCTCCTGGGACACGCAGTGGATGCAGAACTACGGCGGCTACGACGACCCCGATCCCAGCAAGCGTAAAGACAATTTCACTCCCGTTGGATTCACGCCCAAGCAGAACCCCTTCTATGTGGCGCTGCCTTACAATGATGTGATCGACTTTGACTCACACAAGCCAGAGGCATCGAGGGTCATTCCATGGTTCAAGCAGCGCTTTGTGCGTTCTGGCAAAACGGTGCTGAAAGGCACGTGGATTGCCATTCGCTACGGCAACCGTGTCTGCTACGCGCAGTGGGAGGACTGCGGCCCCTTTGTGACCGATGACCATGAGTATGTCTTTGGTAACGCCCGCCCCAAGAACACCAGCAATCGTGGTGCCGGACTCGACATCTCGCCTGCTGTGCGTGACTACCTGGGCATCTCCAGCAGCGGGCGCTGTGACTGGCGTTTTGTGGATGTCAGTGAAGTCCCCGCCGGACCCTGGCGCAGCCTTGGCAGCAACAATCACTTCGTCACCCAGCAGAAGGCCGAAAAGGCGCGAGAACACACGGAAATCTCTTCCCGCCTCGAAGAGCTTCGCCGCATGCGTGACGCCTACTTTCAGCAGAATGGCACCGGTGCGGCCCGCTGAGCGTGAAAGCCAAACGCCTATTGGGGCGGATTTTGAAAGTCGAGCCGGTCGTTCGTGAACACATAGGGCAGAGTGGCACCGGCCTTGGTGCTGAGTTGCGCGGCGGGTTTCGCCTCGATGGAGCGTCCCGGACCAGCCTGGGGCTGGTTGGTGCAATCCTGCACATAGATGATGGCATTCAGCGGTGCTTTGACCGGCAGCTTTTCCTCGGGGGCACCGAAGGTGCATTTTTCAAAGACACAGTTCTTGGTGGCCAGCGCAAAGCTCTCGGGCACGTGGCAGTTGATGAAGCGGCAGTTCTGGATGCTGAGCCAGTCCCTGGCGGCTTCGGCGGCGGCGTCCTCTTTGAACCCGATGGGGACCAGATGGATGTCGATCAGGGTGGATGATTCGAGCTTCATGCCCACATCCAGGAGCTTCCATCCCCGCATGAATGAGTCAGCAAGCACGCAGTTGGTGAAGTGCCATTTGGAACTGAAAAACCCCACAAACCAAGGCCCTTCCTTCGCGAACACGCAGTCCTGAAAAAGGCTATCCCGGGCGGTGAAACTGCCGCCGAGGTCGGCGGTGATTTTCACATCGCGGAAATGTCCGCCAGCGGCCTGCCAGGAACCTTCGCGCAAGTGGAAGCGCACGTTGTCGATGCGCATGCCGGGCAGGCTCGTGACATCGCCACGCTGTTCATCGCTTTGCGCCGAGGGATTGGTACTGCCAGGTGCCCCGATGTCGATGCGGCGCAGCGGATGGTAGGTGCCTATAGGAATCGTGAGCTTGCCAGTCCATGCGGCTTTGTTGAGCAGCGGTTCACGCATCGCGGGAGTGCTGGCGACCTGGTCTTCGAGGGTTTTAAGATCCAGCACCTTCACCTTGGCGGATTTGATGCTGACGACGTGATCCAGCGGAAACACCTCCAGCGGTTTGTCCACTTTGGAATAGTCACCAAAGTGTAGGAAGCGACGTTTGCCATCCACACTGATGCTCTGCATGTGCGGCAGGATGCGCCACTGGATGGTGACAAAGGTGTCTTCCGGGATGCGGCCCCATGCCGGGCGCATGGTGGCCACCGCCTGGATCGTTGTCGATGCGCAACTCGTCTTGGTTTCTTTCCCAGTTGAAAATGACCTGCTTGGCCGTGTAGGACAGCCGCAGGTCATCTTTGAGCGTTTTCGCCACAATCGTGAACTCCACGGGCGGCGTGAATGTCTCCGCAGAGGTGAAGCGGTCCTTTTTTTGCAGCACCAGTTCCTTTCCTCCCGGCAGGAGTTCCTTGGCTTCGTTGAGCAGCGCGGCGCGTTCGCGGGGGAGCCTGGCGATCTGTTCACCGGCGAGTTTGGCGTCGTCCTCCCGCGCAGCCTTGGCCCACTCCACCTGCTCTGCCTTCAGCACATTTTCGTATTTCAGGAAAAGCGTGATGAGGCTGTTGTTACGAGCGGTCTCGATGGGGCGCAGGCTGGTGCGGTAGGTGGACCGCAGGGCTTTTAATGTGGCTGGCAGCTCTGGAGGGTCTTCGGCAGGCAGCGGGCTTTGGCTGGCAATGAGCTTCTTTTCTTCCCGCAAGGCGAGCGCATCCGGCAGACGTGCTGCCGCCATCGCGGCTGCCAGCGCACGATCCAGAGCAGCAAGGTATTTGGTGTTCAAGTCTTCGAGTGGGGTGCGGTAAACCACCTGCATTTCACGCTCCAGCGCCGTACGGAAGCTGGCCTCCAACTCGCGCAGTCGCTTCACACCCGCGCTCTCGGCCACGGGCGGTGGTGTAGCGGCGGGCACGGGTGGTTTCGGCAGCGGAGTATCCCATTCGAGGATGAAGGCTCGCTCGCCATTGTCGCCGCCCAA